>JACCDK011577455.1_pt1 | contig 21169 bp, 16 predicted proteins | sample 7445871 | NCBI WGS metagenome assembly JACCDK01 (sample SAMN15323436, study PRJNA562643) | freshwater metagenome | isolation source: river surface water | place: USA:Blue River Watershed | collected 2017-08-15
ACTGTAGGGCGATCACTTGATTCCCAATTAGCTAGAACTTCCTTATGTAAATTTCGAATAGCCTCTCTCAATCTTTCTCGACTTACTCGGCCATGAATCTCACGATTGCTAAAGGCGTCAAGGAGAACCTTTTGAGCGCTAGTTGCACTGACAAGCGAGTCAGTATCTAAACTTTTAAGTGAGAGGGAGTTCGAATCGAGCATCTGACTGTCGGCATGTATGCGCGCGATTCGGTCTAAACCTTCTGTTCTCCAGCCCGGTTTCATCAAGACGCTGAGGGCTCTGCGCTTTAGCTTTGCCATCTTTAATTCATCATTGTCCTCTGCTCGAGCAAGTGTCACACAAGCTGGAAGAGAAGCAGGGTCGAAGAACGTTGTCGCATGAGCCTTGACACTCGTATCTGACTGAAGCTGTACTCGATACGCCTTGGCTAAGACCTGAACAATCGGTTCAACCATAGGTTGCTGTTGGGATAATCTGACGTGTTCAGACACAGCATGTGCAATCTTCTTCTCTTGCTCTTTGTAAGTCTTTTCAAATTCAGCAGCCTTTTTACTGACACGTGAAACTTTCTTTGAGAATTTCCAAAGATTAGATAGCCAAAAAGCGGCGGCGACTCCCGAGACCATGATTAGAGCGCTAGAAAGTCCTAAATTGAATGGTGGGAAGAATTTAAGTAACCATTCGAAACGGTTATAAGTCAATCCAATAACTGAAAGAAGATAGAGAGTTACAACTGGTATTAATAATGTCCTTCTCACGAAATATCTGTATTGCTCTACAGCCTCGTCATTTGTGAATTCAGTATTATTTTGGACAAAAGCGACAGCATCCAATTCGGCCTGTTTTGCCTTTAATAGCTCCTCATTAATGCGTTCAGCCAATTTCCATGAAACGGAAAATGACTGCTTGCTCTTCCACTCGCTTAAGTCCTTTAACGCTTCATTCAGTAGCGCATCTTCGTCAATTTTTTCCTTAAATCTTCGTGATGCTCGATCAAGAAAACGTCCATATGCATTACGTCGACTCTTTGCAAGTTCTAGATCTATTCTCTTCGCAACAAATCTGCGCTTAGAAACTTTTACAAGGTGATTAGAGAGATCGCAAGGCTCATATCTGTCCTTTGCAAACTCAAGTTCTTGGCGCCAATCAGGGACTTGTAGCTCTGGAAGGATCTGGCCATCAACATAATTAAGGTCTTCAAGGTGATTGTGGGTGCTCGGAGAGGGATTAGTTGAATCTTCCAACTCGGATTCTTCACTCTTTTCTTGATCTTCACTCGCTAATTCGCTATCAGGCTGTTTTACTTCGGCTGAGTTCGTAGCGCCGAGTTGTGGAATGGGCTTTCCAGCAAACTTGCCAGTATTCAATGCTGAAGAATTTACGATCTGCTGTTCGGATTTCTTTTCGACACTTACGGCTTCTGTATCCACTTCTTGACTTAAGTCTTCTGAATCCATATTAACTGAAGTTGAAGAAGGCTCGGCTATCGGCATTTCAGCATTGTTTGATTCTGAATGAGCGCCACCTTCTAATTCGTCATTGAGGTCAGAAGCTGGTGAATCAATCGCTTCGTCAGTTTCGACACTAGAATCTTCAATAACCGAATCTATTTCTGCATCACTCAAACCTGCTGGGTTGGATAATGGAAATGCATTTTCTAATGGGGCTACAGTTTCAGTTGATTGTGACTTCTTAAACAATTTATTCCAGATTGCCATTAGTTGGACGCCCCCCTTCGTTTGAAGAGTTTCTTCCAAAAACTTCTTTTTTCCTTCTTATTTCCCTCTGATTGAACCTGATTTGCTGAAACATCTCGATCAGAGCTCGAATTTTCAGAACTCTTTGTCTTTGCTATCTTGCGAATGTTTCCGCGTGGCCGCTTGGCAGGGCCTGTAACTTTAGGAGGAAGTTTGTGGGTATGACTCTCGCTGACCTTCTTGGCGGCCTCAACATCGGAATGCAACTCTTTTTCAATGAGGTCGAGTTCCTCACTAACTAACTTCAAATCTTTCTCTGCTTGATCTGTGAATTTTTGAGTTTCAGAAAGTTGCTCGCGGGCTTCTGCGAGACCAGGAGCCAACTCCTCTAAACGATTTCTTAGCCGCAATGATGTCTCATGGGCTTTCGACGCATCTAGCCAACCTATTGGTTCAAGTTTCACACTTGTGCCTGAGTTGAATGCCTCGCCACCCCAAGTTGTTTCAGGATTTGGTAGGACTCGATCGACTCTTGAGAAAACCAGTAATCGATTATCTTTCTTGTCTATAAGAACTGATGGGTGTTGACTAGTTGGAGCGTCTATGGCTGCCGAAAGGGATTCTCTTAGATGGCGCCACAAATCAGCTGAAGCTTTTAACGGATCCCGCGGTCTTAAGGAAGCTATCAAAAGGTCGATTGGCTTCACTTTTAGCTTTGGAGCGAACTTTCGAGGAATCGCATCGTAAAGAATTTGTTCATCTTTAACATCGTCAATTGCGTATTCCAACCGGTATTCAGCAGAAGCTTTAAGCCATCTTGGAATCGCGCCTAGTCCGGATGCCATATCTTCAATACGTGTTCTAAGTTTTACGTACCACTTTGTTTTTGGTTCAACAAAAGGTGATTCTGGGTAAGGCTTAAATAAGAAGTTATCACCTTTTGAGCCGCTCTCTGGACCTTGCATGATGTACTCGACAAGGTCATCCATGAATTTCTCTTCGCGCTCAGTGGCTATAGTCGTTACATTTCTTCCTTCAACAAGACCAATTTCAAAATTCGTATCAGTGTTGTTTAATTTCTGCAGCGCCCAGTGTGCGACATCAGCCGAAAGAGCGTCGTTCGTGACGCCTCGTACAAAGACTCGTTGCAATCTTGCTTGGCGTAACTGTGTTCTTTCACTACTTCCTTTGATCTCAGCAGATCCGATTGGTAATCCAGCCCAGAGTCCTGCGGTCGTGGCAATATGAGCAAGAGCGAAACCTATAAATCTATCTCCCTCCTTCACGAATGAGTCGGTAGATAAAGGCGTTGATCTATCTTCGGCAGCAGCAATCAAATTTGCATCCCAGAATTGATCAACAACGCCTTGGACAACTCTCTTCTCATTAGTCGGAGCAATAATTAAGTTATATTTTCTAAACGGTCCGATCGGTTCCTCTTTTGAACGGTCCGTAACCTTTGGAACAGCTCTCTCAATAAATTTGGCCGCAGTTTCAGCACCCAGCGAAGTCTTTTTCATTTGATCAAGATCTTGCTCAGTTCTGACTGCAACAAAGCGAATAATCTTGAATTCTTGTGATCCAAGAGCCCAGAACACATCAACTTGTTCTCTTACTGGATTTTGCTCTGTGTCCCTGCCCAATAAATAGGCAGAGAGATTGGGGGGAACCATTGAATCAATATCCGTTGTTGGATCAAATTCAGGAATTTCGTCAGCCAACATCCAAAGTGCAGGAGTAAGCAGCCACGATCTTGACCAGGATTGAGCAAGATCGAGAATCGCCCTGCCCTGTTCACCGCTCGGCAGAACAATTACCGATGCGGTGCCAGAACTCCAGATCTTGGTTGCCATGATGAGAAGTTAGATGCTCGTATCTGAGTCAGAGACTTCAATTCCCTTGACATAGTTGTATATGTCCGAGAGAGCTAAATCGATATCATTTCGAAGCTCCCAAGATTCAGGAAGGTCTTCCCACGGAGTCGATGCGAATTTCGCCCAGATTCCTGAATACTCAGCTCTGAATTGCTGCAAAGTCTCAAGCAAGGCTTCGCTTCTACTTGGATGCTTATCCACGTTGTCGCTCAATGACTTATGTATTGTTCGATTTGAAGCTGGAGTATTTCCTGTCTCTAACCACTTCTTTATAAAAGTGCACTGAGATGCAACTCCGGTTGGCAACATATCTCCAATGCCACCACCGTCCCAATAATCTCTTCCATCAAGATTTGTGGTGACTTCTCGGCCAAGGTACTTAAGTAGTCGATAGCCGTTTATAAAGGAGGGATCTCCCGTTTTACCAAAGTCCACTAGAGCCAGACCTGCAGAAGTAAGAAGCTGAGGCAAGAACCACCAACCTCTCTTAACATCATTGATATGTGTATTGAGAAGTGGCTCAGGGAAACTGCTCCAACTCGGATTTTGAAGCGTTGGGTTCCATATCTGCACGGACCTTCCAACGGGCAAGTCCTTCTTCTCTAGTAATCCAAAGAGGCTAGCTATAAACCAGCCCGTGATTATTGATTGACGAATCTGGGTCTCGAATGGAACTGCTTCGGTAAGTGGACGAGCTCGTCTTCCTTCCCAGAATTGAATCCAAGCACCCTGATCAGTCTTTGATTTTGCTACCTGAGTGAGAATTGGCTCGGTCAAAGACGCAAAGGCCCAAGCGGGGAGAGAAGCTTGGGTTGTCGACACTGCGAAAAGAGTTGTGTCATTACTTCCAGCGTCAAACCATTCGGCTTCAAATGCGCCGGAGGAAACGTTGATTCCGAGGTTATTTAACACCTGAACGCAACCTTGACCCACGCGAGTTTTGATATCAAATGGAATTCGACTCGACTTTCTCATTACGCCATCAGCAGGTTGAGCATTGTCAACGTTGATGATGTGTTGGAACGCGCTTGGATTTAAAGAGACCAATGGCTCAGCAAGACTTAACATTGCTGTGTACTCAGCGACAAATTTGTCCTCGCGCTTCTTTCTAATATCGGGTGATTCACTTTTCGCTTCAACAAATTCTCGAATTGAAACTTTGGTGTATTTACCAAAAGAACTTTTATCGCTCTGTAACCATTGGCGATTACGCTTGGATAGTTCCGTCAAGCTTGTCTTAAAGCCCCAATCAACCCTTGTTACTGCAGCGCCCATCTGATTTTGAGCATCGCGAACACTGGTAACCCATGGGTTGCGTTGTTCAATAAGTTTCTGTTCGTTTTTATCCCCAGGCAAGGCATTCATGGTCTTTTCAAGAAGCGCGAAATTAACAGAGGTCTGGAAGGGTGCAGCTCCCGCTGTGTCCTTGGCCGCATAGAACTCGTATGTTGATTCAAATTCGGCAGTATCAATCAAGATTCTCTCGATTGTACGAGCCTTATAGCGCTTTGGAATAAAGCCTGATCCCCACTTTGGGAAGGATGAGAAGTTATATGCCTTCTTGTCATCAACCTGAAGTTGCAACTCGAATCTGGCATTGTTCAACGACTCTGCAATTGGCTCGAGGAAGTACTTAAGCAAGTCATCAATTAGCGATGAGGCGAGATCGTAAACATAAGACTTAATTTTGAACTCGAGCACTCGCGAAAGTGTTGTTAGGACCTTAGTCAGGAATGGCCCATTTTGCTTACTTACACCTGTGATGCCGTCAGCAAGTTCCTGAACTCCTGAATTGAATTTTGATTGATCAAAACCCCTTACAGCATTCGCAAACTGCTCATGTTCATGTATTAATTCTCTTAATGAATACTCTCTTAATTCATTTCGGAGTTTGTCGATGAGATTACCTACAACGAAATAGCCGTTGCGAGTCAATTCTTCAGCAACATGATCTCGGAAAGACTTCTGGATAGCAGGCACCCAATCACGGGCTTGCTTTCTTATTTTCTCTTGTAATCCATCAAGGAATTCTTCGCTCTCGTTTTCCCAGCCATTCCATGCTCCCTTACAAAAATTCTGAAGTGAAATTGGCTTGTCGGAAACAACCTTGCTAATGATTCCCGTAGCGAATTGCTTGCAGTCTGCTTCCCAATTCTTTGGGAAGAGTTGCTCAAGAATTTGATCTTGGGAACCTTTCTCATCTAAACCGGAATCCTTCAAGAATGTTGGCCACACTTCATCGGCTTTGTCTTGGATCAATTTCTCATTAGTGACGCCATCACGGAGAAGTTGATCACTCTGCGCTGGCCACAAAAGCTTCGTAACTTGATCTCGAGTTAAAGCGTCAGCAACGTATTCAATGATTCGATCAGCGCCAAGAGTCATCTGGCCAAAACCAATGCCGGCAGCAGCAAAGGTTGGGTTTAAAGTTTTTCCGATTCCGCCGGGATCAGGAGCTAGTCCCGAGTTATCAATCGAAGCTCGAGTTTGGGTTATATTCACAAATGCATGCTTAAAGAGATGCTGCGAGATGTCATCATCTGTCACAACTCCCGCCAGAGCTTCACCAATAGTCAAGAAGACTTCATCCATTCCGGCACCATCTGCACCAATGGATATATCAACTCCGGTCTTATTTCTTGCACCAACCAAGATGCTTCCGGCTGGCCCAAATTCACCAGGTTTTGAGTTGTTGGAATTAGATAAGCCCAACTTTGAGTACAAAAGATTGGATCTATCAGAAATTCCAACCCACTTTCCGGCTGTTACTTCATTGAGAGCTCCAAGAGAGTTCTTTGAGATGTTTGCTCCGGCTGCACCTAAACTTTCGAAGACTTCAGAGGTGTAGAGAAACGCGATCGCCTCAGATGCCCAAGTATCTTGGGTAGCTCTCTTGAGAAGTTCAGCGATGTCGATGAACATACCGGCACCAGAACCACCTGCTAGGGATGAGATGATGAACGCGTTAGGAACTTTAAGTGTTCGATCAGTCTCAAAATGTCTTCCGATTTCAGTAAGTTCAGCCTCGACAGTTGGGCCTTGTAATTTAGCGATTGCTTTTCTAATAGCGTCTAAAGTCTGATCTGAATTAGAAACTCCTGCTTGTCGACCAATAGCTCTTGTTTGACCGGCACCTTGACGTATATCGATGGCTGATCGCGGGATACCCCATCCCGATAGCATCTCTTGCTGTTCTGGAAGAGTTCCGGTGTTCGTAATTCGGCTTAACACTCTAGAAAAATTATCGCTCGACTTAACAACTAAGTGAATCTCATCATCAGGGAGCATCGGGGCAGGAAAATCAACACCGTCTCTAGTCGTATCAATTTGAAGAAATTGCCACGCCGCAGGAAGACCTTTGGTATATCCGACTGTTTCAAGTCGACGCAACAGTGCTTGTTTCATAGAACGGATAGTTTTTCCGCCCGAACCACCTGCACCTATAACTAGAAGCGGTCTTAGCATTTTTCTCCCTCTCTTTTATGTTTCATCCCCAGATGCTAGGACCTTTCCCGTCCCCGCCTGAGAAATCGTCTCCATCGTTGCCCCATACATCTGGCTTCTTTTGATTATTATCGAAAAATGGGTTTGAGTCCATACCTTCTTCAGTAACTTCTTTGTTTTCAGACGGATTGCCACCCTTTTTCGATGACTTTTTGTCTTTTTTGGCTGCTTTCGAAATCTCCGACTCCGCGGCAGCTTTTTCTGCCTCTATCCGAGCCTTCAAAGATTCAAGCTCCTGGGCTCGTAGTTCCTCTATGTGCTCTCGCAAGTTAGCGCCATCGCCAGCGCTAATCACTTTAGAGGTTACTTCTTGAAGCATTTTCTTGTAGCTACTTATGAATGGAATTATGAATAACACATAGCCATTCACTTCGCCCGATCTCTTGATTGGCTCTTCCTTAATCTTTTCCTCGTAAATGCTGGTGAAAACAGAAACTTGATCTTCTTCATTACTTTTTTCAACTTGAGTTTGTATTACGGGAGATAAGTTAGTTTCTGTGTCGAAATAAACTACGCCCTCACCAACTAGGCTTGAGCTAAAAGTCGCTTGGTTTGGTTGTAATGATTTTTCGCCACAGGTAGATAGAACATGATTGTTAGGAATTGTCAGAATAGTTCTCGGTTCTACAAATGGATTCCATTTCGGGGGAATTACTTCAATCTGTGCAGGACCAACTTCTACAGTTCTAGTACCGGTTTGTATCTCCTGCTTCGTCAGGCCTTTCTGGGGTGGTATCTGAAGAGAAGAATCAACTCCTTGTTCCAAGACGCTAACTAGGCGGCCCTCACTAGTTATTTTTATTGGTGAAATGTAATAAGCAATTTGATCATCAGGTATCGTCAGATAGGCAGAACGTTTAGCTGACCAAAGTAGATACAGGTATGGAATCCCTACTGTTAATAAATAAGCAAAAACAATCAGTGCAATTAAAAGAGGTAGATTTCGCTTTTCCGCGAAACCAAATTCAAAATCTAGTTGACGAACAACTTCTTGACCATCTTGAACAACCCCATATTTGAGGTTTCCCTTAATCTTGCTTTTCCCGCCAATTTCAGTTGATACATAAAGTTTTACTTCATCGCCAGGAGAGAGAAGTTGGGATCGATTTCCCCATTGGATTTCCTCACCATTTGGACCTTCCAGGCGGAAGTTAAACTTTTCATTCCCGCGTTCGACAACTTCATCGAAAGTGATGGTTGGTTCGACAAAAAAGACCTTACCCCCCGAACTTCCTAGTTTTGCCTCGGCAATCTTGAGTGTGGACATCGCTTCTTTAGCCTTATTTGGGACATCCTTAAATTTGCAATCTGAGTCTTCGGTTTTTTCTTCACATTGCAAGCTTGGATACTTATTACTCTCTTGAACATTAATCTTCACAGTCTGGAAGAAGCGATATTTTCTTTCGGGGTCCCGAGCCGAAGTGAGAGTTGCTTCAAAAGAAATATTCTTATCAGTAGATCCTGGAATTAAAGCGAGCTCCGTTAAGGCGCTCCCCGATTTGCAGACAGTTTTCTGAGTACTTGCAATAAAGCCGCAAATCTCTAGAGATTCATAGCCTGAAATATCGAATACTGAATTATTCGGACTCTTCAGGGCTATTTCAAACTTGGCTTCTTCATCTTCCTCAAGTTGCAAACCTGAGGGATCGTTTGGTGAAACAATCAGTTTTCCATTTACTCCGCCGTAAAACTTTACTGATCCTTCTGTAAGACTTGGGCCCACAACTGTCCAGCGACCACTCGGTAAAGGTGAATCTTTTGAGAAAATCCTTACGGTAAGTATTCCAATTTCAGAACTGTTATCTGGCACGCAGCGGCCACCAAGTTGCGACTTGGAGCAGAATGTAGAACCGTCTGGAGCATTGATTTGCCAGTCATTTGGATTTCCTTTGAAAAATACCTCCAAGACTCTCGTCTCTGGATCAACTACAACCGCTTTATTTTCAGACTCTAACTTCATCAAGTTTTTAATTTTTGCTATAAGTCCGACAAACTCCCACGCAAGAGCATTGATGTCATCAGCTTCTATTACAGAGCCTCGTGTCCAAGCATCCAGATTGCTTCCACAATTTGTGCCCGTGACAATTGGGCCAAATAAACTTGCATCTTCAGTTGATCCCTTTAATGGTCTCAACAAGCCACCTAGTACAAGAATGTTTCGTTCTCTAAACCATTCAATTGAGGCCTCGTTGCTTCTCTGGCAAATTCGTGATTTTTCGGCGCTTGGATTATCTGGTGCACCGTCTGTAATCCAAAACATAATTGGGCAGCTCTTTCTGCCCTCTAAACCAGGATCGCTGAATCTCTTATTGAAAGCTTCTCTAGCGGTTTTTAGTCCGTTTGCCCACTGAGTGCCCGGGCTGTCGTCATAAAGGGCGTTTTCTACGAACTGATCGATTTTCTGATCTGATGTGTCATCGGTCCAGTCAATCCATTTTTCCTTGAGTTTTTCGATACCTTCTTTATTGGATGAACCCGGTTCATTATTTCCAAAATTGCGAAGGCTAATTCTTAGTTCTCGATCAGATTCGTCAGCCAATGTTCTGAGTAACTTGAGGGAACTCTCAAGAATTGGGCCTCGCTTCTGTTCAGGATCCGATCCTTGATCAACATTTCGAGTCTTTGCCTCCTCGCTGGTTGCATCTCTAAGAGAACGAGATGAGTCCATCAGCACTAATACATCAAGAGTCGAATCTTCTTCCTTTAAGCATGTTTGGAGATAATTAACATCGATTTCTTGTGAATTTGCAGAGCTCGAGCTGAGAGAAGTCATAGCTAATCCAGGGAGAGCAAGAAATAAAAGTAAGAGATAACTAAGAAATTTTCTCAACTTACAAACTTTTCTGCTAGAGGCAAAAACAAAACGTAAATCGGTAGCGCGGCCACTAAGAGTCCAGCGGCAACTATTTTTAGAGACCTTGATCGTTGTTGTATCCCCGCATAAATGTCATAAGGGATATCTTTATTTTCACGGAGTGCTGCTGCGTGTTTCGAACGAACGATTTGGAGAAGGACGATCGGTAAGAATGCAGTGAAGAAGTATCCAAAGCCGCCCAGAATTATCTGAGTGGAAGTAGTAGAACCCGAGAGGTTCATTACTCCATAAACCCCAATCAGAGCACCAATAAGGACAGAAAGTAATCCCAAATAAGTAAGTATCTTTGGAGGCCTTTTCAGTTTTTCATCAGACCAGCCAGCATCTCCAGAGAAATCAAAAGATTCAGACATTAAGGAAGGGGACCTCCGGGGTAGCTCTCACTTTGTGACTTCTTGCGACCCTAGCAGTTGTCAGGAATTGAGACAAGGTTTTGCCATGTCACACGGGTTCGTGACCGAGGTTTTTGTTCCTCGGGGCTCCCCCTTTTCAGGAATAGTTAGGTTGGATAACGCTCGTGTAACGAGGCCGCCTAGCTATTCCCTCATCGCGATCCCACCCAGAACCTCATTGTGGACAGATTCCACTTTTTGCTCCCTCTTAGCAAAAGCTAACGCGCTATTTACATCCAAGAGAGTAATGAAACTCGCCTTCAAATCGCAAAGGTTCTGGTTTTCAATTTCAACTGCGAAAACTTAACGTAAAGTTAAATTTTCACATCAGCAGTTGACTTAAACGCTCTTCTTAAAACCTCGTATCAGTTTTGCGAAATCACTAAACGAAAGTGCAACGCAAAATCCAACAATCGCCCAAAGAACCACACGCACAGCTCCGGCATCAAATCCTGTTCCCAAGCTTTGAGCTGCTAAGGCTTCGGCGCCCCAGTAATAAATGAGCCAACCACCGTTAATTAGCGTGTCTGGATTGAAATCAAAAGTTACATACTCGGCATAATTTGGCATTCCTGTAGCACCAGTTAGTGCTGGATAACCAACGCCAAGTAGCACCATGAGTCTTAACCAAGCTCCTACAGTCCAAGAACTTCCCACACTTTCAACTACAGCGGGTTGGATTGGCTCTTGGGGTAAAGCTTCCGATTGTTCAGTCTTAGTTTCTGACTTAATCTGATTTCCGCACGATGAGCAAAAAACCTGAGTGATGAGCGTTTCGTTACCGCACTTTACACAATATGGCATGTTGTCCTCCTGATCGAGAATCAAGTGAAGTGTTCTCGCCTCAAATCATCCCCTCATTTTCGAGAAAAGGCTAGAACGCGGGACAGAAAAAATACGAATGAACCAGGTTCCTTCGCAACGAAAATCTGGTAGCCGCACACAGGGATGGGCAAGAGAGACCGAATAAGGGAAGCTTCAATAATGTTCGATCTTTTAACGGAGAAAAATCAAGAAACTCAAGAAGTCGAAGTTGATAACTGCTTTCTTATGTAATTGACACTTCCTTCTAGGAATTCACGATTTACTTGAGAATTGCAAGCACTTCTCTTTTTCAGATTCTTTGGCGCAAACTCTCCTGATGCTGGGCAGTAGCTCGTATGAATATTCTTGCCCTTTATCAAAGCATTTGAGATGCCAATTGCTACTTCTCCTACAACACCTGACTTTGATGGAACTATTGACTTGGTCTTGTTGAGTTCTCTAACAGATAAGACCTCTCTGGTTAAGTTAGAAATGCTCATGACTCTTGAGGTATCTGCAACCAAATCATACTTTTGGTAATAAGAGTAGACATTGACTTGAGTGGGCGAAGGTAGAAGATCCTTTGATTCTACTTTTGGTAGCGACGAGGTATCGAGATCCTGACAGGCTTTCCCGAGAGTCGTAATCTTGAGTGCAGTACATAAACTCGACAACAAGGTTACAGAGGAGTTTCGGGAGTTTGTTGAATTAGATCTGTTTCTATCAAAGTAGCTAATAATTCCCTGTTTTGGATTGGCAGGATTTGCCAAGAGAACGACACCAAGTATTTTTCTTAACTTCTGAGGCTCACTCTTTTCTAATTCTGTAATGAGGTAGTGAGCGGCGTATGCTCCTTGCGAGAAGCCAGCAACAATAAATTTGCTCTCCGGACAATCATTGGCATAACTAATAAATGTTGACATTAGGGAGTTTGTAGCGTCAGTCTTTAGACTATTGAGAAACTTTGCGGTGTCTTTCCATACATCGTTGGAGTAACCAGGTATTCCAATTGCTCGGTAAGCCTCTATGGGGTCATAGGTAATCTTTCCCTTGAACTCTTCAGTCATATTTAACGCGCCAAATAGAGATGCAACTTCGGGTCCTAATTCTCGAACAATCCCTGTCTCCTCATTCGCGCCCTTCTGGCCAGAGCCGCTCATCCCGAGAAAAATGTATGGTGAGCATTTCGAGGATTGGGAGCGCTGTTCATGAGTACTTTTCGTAGATATTGCAGGCGCGATTGAACTAATCGAAAAAATTCCAATTAATGCCACGATTTTTACTCGACTAGCAAAACTCATTCTTGCCCTACCTTTTAGAACCTCAGTGATTCTCAAGGCAAGGATAGAAAGTCGGGAGTTCAATTGCATCTTGACTAAAACAAAAACTTAAGAATTTCTGAAAACTGACTCGGATAGTCATTGACCATCGGCCTATCTTGGCTTATCTTGAAGTCACAGAACACCTTGAACGGAGATAGCGATGCTTGCCAATTTATTAAAAGTACTGAGCGCAATCACTATGGCGATTGTTTTGAGCTCTTGCTCTTCAGGCCCGATGACGATCCAAGAATTAGCAGCTCGAGAGACTGAAGATGATGCAAGCTTGTGGGACGAGGAAGATTACAAATCTATTGCCGCTAAATCATGCATTCTTTATAAAGAAGTCTCTGATAGATCTCTTGGGGATCTGTACGCGGACTGGTCGGCACTCATGGTCGAATACACAAGAGTGCGCATGACTTCCGGAGCCTTGGACGATCATCCCAAGTGGGGACCAATCGCTGAATTAACTTTCAAACTCCAGGTAAATGCCGCTAGTCGAGGCGTTGGTGGCGGTGGAGTCGAAGTCCCTTCAAATCTAGCCTTGGAAACTTACGATCTTTGCAACGAACTAGGTCTAGATTTGAACGAATAGCGGAAGCTATTCGCTCGTTAATCAATCAAGGCCCAAAACTATGCAACCAATGCAACAAGTAGGACTAAGAATCTTATTTATGTCACTTGGTTGGGGCATCGGATACTTTCTCTTTGGAGACGAAGAAGGTTTGTTTTCGATACCCATCTACGGTTGGTGTGGAATTTTGGGCCTAATGATTGGATTTCTTCTTGGCGGGAAACCTAAGTATTAGCCGTTCTTTATCTCCAGGAATCCATAACTTCTACCAACTCCAACATTAAAGTCGCGCCTTCTCCTGTTGACATATTAAAAGTGCCATAGATCTGTCCGCTAGCTATCCGATAATCTTCACTCTTCTCATTAATGCCTCGAAGAAAATTTCGAGCAGCTGTATTTCTTTCAAGCCTGAAGAGCACCATTGCTCCCAACAACTTCCACTTAACTCGTAGCGGGGGCACCAAATAAACCTCAGATTCTGGATTGGCTGAATCTTTGTAAAGAACTTGATCGATCTCTTGAAATATTTTCTGTAAAGAATCTGGCTTTACCTTACTATCTGCGAGTTGAACAAGTAACTCAAACCATTTCCACGTAAATTTGAAATCCTTTGCCAATTCTAATTTCTGCACGTTTGCATTAGAGCCTGAATCTATTGAGCCAAATGGGGAATTCACAGTCCTAATGAGGTCTGAACTATCGACTGAATCGCCAGAATTCTCTCCTGCGCGCTCTGCTTCTTGTAATGCGCGTTCCTGTTGAGGCGGATCTAAAAAGTATTTCCTTGCTTTCGCGATGTCGCCTCTAGCTAGTAACCACTCACCTTGAGCCAGAAGTGCCCATGGATCTCCGTACTCGGTAGCCAAATCCAGATACTTCTTGGCTTTTTCTGGTTGGTTCAAAGTCAGAACGGGGTTAGAAGCAAGTAATCGGAAAATGTAAAGCAGCTCACGTCCAATTCTGCTTCTTACCTCAACAGCAACATCTTCAAATCCCTTTAAATCAACTATGAAATTCTTCTTGAAAGATGAATCAAAGTGTTCAAAATCAAAATTTGTTTCCTCTGGTGAACTTTCAAAGACGATATCAGCCAACCAATCGCTTAACTCTTCGAGCCAATCAGCGACCTTTTCTGCCATCTCAATTTTTGGTCCTGCCGCCTGAATTTTCTCTGCTCTAATTTCCTTATCGCGCTTAAAGGCCAAATCAGCTCGAAGCTTCTCTGATGCAACCGAATCTGTCTTTTGTTTTTCGATTCCATCCTTTTCTGTCTCTGCTTTTTTAAATTCATTCGCTTGCTTCTCAGGCTTTTCACGAGCACTTGTCGAATCTATTTCTCTTCGAAGAAACTTCTCTTCCCCTTTCTTTGTTCTCTCATTCAAGATCTTGAATTGATTCTTTGGAATTGTTTGCATGTCTTCACTGTTAGAAATCTGCTTGCCGTTGCCTAGATTTAGACCTTGTCTTGTAAAGGCGTGAAGAAGATCAGACGAAGCGCTCTTTGGATCAGAGCAGTTGAGAATTTGAACAATTGTCAACCAATATTTCCAATCCCGAGGTAGTGATTCCATAATGTTATTCGCGCCACTCAGATTAACTGGGAAAAGTGGAATCTTGAGATCTATTGCGATGTTTACTTCACGCTTTACATGTTGACTCTTGATTCCCTCATGGGTCAAAATAACAACGAGAGCGGATGCTGTTTCAAGTGCTTCACTAAGATTTTCTGCATAGTTCGCACCCGCAGGAATATCTTTGGCTGCCATCCATGGAACACAATTGTTTTGCTTCAAATCATCGTAGATTTCAGAAGCCCAGGCTAAATCAGCTGAGGCATGACTTATGAATATCGAATTACGAGCTCCCACAATATTTCACATCATGCTACGTTTTTAGATACCAAGCAAGCTTTGAGCGCCGCGCTGGCGAGTAACTGAATTGGATTGGGCAGTTCTGTGCTTTCTGTACCTAATGGTAATTTCAAATGTACTGAGGTTATCTTGTCCATACATGACCATGAACATTCACTCGGTAGACAGAATGCTCTTGCGCTCAGTCGCGAGCTTCAAAAAACTACTGAACTAGATTCGCAACTGTAATTAAATCGTCAAAAAACTTTCTTCCCTCTCCAACACAATTATTTCTAAAACCTTCAAGTTGATTTCTTTGGAAGTCATATGAAGAAAAAAATTGAGTGTCGGAATCTCTTACACCCTTAAGGGAGAATCTAGCTCTTCGTTCGTTACCTCTTCGCATTTCAATGTAAGCCTTAAGCCATCTGAAATTGATACTCTCGGAAAAGAAGTAGGAGTCTGCTTTGAGATAGTCTTTATTAAGCTCGAATAACTTCTCAATCTCGTCCATCACAGCATCTTGACGTTTTATGTTCTCTGGATACCTCGCAAGTGAGGTGGCTAGTCGCCAATAATCCCAGTTGAGAATGAAGGAATTAGTCTCATCGCTAACTTGTTCATTTGGGAATTGAAACTCTTCAACGACATCTTCCGGGGTTAAATCAGTTAGATTTTCTCGCCAGAATTGTAATTCTCTCTCAGATCTACCTTGAAGGCCGAGTCTTGCTCGGTAGGTTTTGGCAATCTCATTGCGTAATTCAAGTTTTTGAAAGTGCGTGAAACTTTCATCAATACTTCCTTTTAGGAATAACCAAATACCCTCATAAGTATTTGCATATGCCGACCCGAAATCTAGAGATACTTTGAGCAAAATTTCTACATTTTCATATTTAGACTCAAGAAGGTTACATTCGCTAATCAGATTATGAAATATATCTAAAGTTGAGTTACTAATATCAATAACCCGGAAATCATTTGGGAAATACTTTGCAATCTTGTTTTTAAAAGCAACGTGATTCTCAAGAGTCGTCTTAATAGAAACTAGGTTTATATCCTCAGGATTTATATCAGATAGATGTCTGAACCAGAGCACCGTTGGTTCTATTTCAGCCAGAATCTGTTCAGGGTCGTGGAAACTTTGAACAGGATCTTCTTCGGTCTCCGTTTTTACCTTTTCAATTTCAGTATCACTTTCTAATTGCAAATTTCTTGTTTTGAAGGATTTGATTAGAATTTCAGTCGCTTCATCGACATTTGAGCAATTCATTATCTGAACTATTGAAAGCCAGTACTTCCAATCTCTTGGTAAGGAGGCACTTAAGTCATCGTCTCCACTCAGATTCAATGGAAAAATGGGAATACCTAGGTCGATTGCAATATTAACTTCGCGCTTCACATGCTGACTTTGTATTCCACTTTGGGTGAGTACCACGATGAGAGCTGCCGCCGTTTCCAGGGATTGGCTAAGTATCTCGGCGTAGTTTGCACCGGCAGGAATGTCCCTAACTGCCATCCATGGGTTGAAGTCTCTTGCTTTTAGTTGAGAGTAAATTCCTGTAGCAAGATTGAGGTCCACTGAAGAGTGGCTGATAAAAACCGAATTTTTCTTCACAAGAATCCGAATCATGCTACTTTTAGTGAATGCTTTCAAGAAACATTTTTATCTCTTATAGGCATTAAGTCATGGGATTAGCAGAAGACATCATAAATAGAAGCGCTTTACGCCCGTTCGTAGTAGGTCTAGTGGGGCACAGGGAACTTAGTCCCACACAGTTGTCCAGCCTCCAAGAGCAATTCGATGCTTTCCTGCTCCAACTATTAGAAAGCTTTAGAGAAACTCCGATACTAGTTCTCACATCAATAGCTGAAGGTGCGGATCGATTGGCACACAGTAGTAAGTATCGAAATCGGATACAGATTTGTTCAGTATTGCCCATGCCTCTTAACGAGTACGCAAAGGATTTCTATTCAAAGAAGCAGCGAAAGACTTTTGAAGCGCTAGTAGAAGATTCGGAATACGTCATCACATTTAATGAAAAGTCATATAAGGCTTTTGTCGGTGCTGCTCGAAACAAAGCATATAAGGATTGTGCTGACTGGATTTCAGACCATAGTAATTCTCTGGTTGCGATCTGGGATGGTGGACTTGCTCGCGGCTTAGGCGGCACAGCGGGAACAGTTCGTCGGCGCCTGAGAACGATGGGAGCGAATTCCCACTTTGATCAAGGAGGCATAACTTTTCGCCATATTCTTGCGTCAAATGCCGGGTCAGTAAGTGCTACCGATTGTGAATGCGATGGTCATTCGGAAATTACCGCAACAGATGTAAAAAATCTCACTTACTACGAAAAGTTGAACTCGTTTCTGACTACTTCAAAAGTTCAGCTAAAGCGAGAATTGCTAGATTCGCACTTTGAATTGTTTGATACAGAAGCTATTCACCTTCAAAAGGTATTTGTAAAGCGCACCAAATTCTTACTGGGACTAGGAGTTTTAACAGTAAATTTAGCATCTATTCAATTGGCGCTACTAAATATATTCACTCTTTTGCCAACGTTACTTCTGCTCCTTGTCACTGTCTTTTTCTGGAGTTCGCTTACAAAAAGCCAAATAAAAAATGCCTATGAGACGTTTCGATTACTAGCCGAGGTTCTTCGAGTTCAGATTTGGTGGAATTCGTGTGGAATCTCAAAAAGTACACTTAATGAAATTACAGAACTTCGGGAGACGGATAGCGTGGTAAGGCTTCTCCTTGCTAACACAGCTCTTATGGTGGACATTTCATCGCATGGTGGGAATCCAAAACTTATTGGAAATGACGATCCCAGAATCTGGATTCAAGAGCAAAAGCACTACTTGGTATCGTCTACTGGATCTGGGGCAATAACTCGTTCAGAGATGAAAGGTTCGATGCTTCGGAACCGCATATATGCAAGCGTCTTGATTGCAGGAGCGTCATTGATTGTAGGAAGTTTTTGGTCTTCACTAGCCGAATCGAATCTTCACGACACTATTGAGTGGGTAACATCATCAATTTTCACTTTTTCTCTATCCGCTGCAGCGGCAGTTGCTGCTTTTTCTCAAGTTATGAGCTACAACGAAATAGTTGGCCGTTATCGCATTAAAGAATATCGACTTCAAAAAGCTCTTGACACTATTAGAGGAACAAAGTCCAGAGCAGGAAAACAGAAGATTGCGCGTGCAGTTGGAATAGACTCGCTTTCAGAAGCCTTCCGTTGGTTCCAAACCAAGAGTGATCGACAAGTCAGACCTTTCCAGTAAAAATTTCTAACACTTCATTTCATTCATTCAGCTGTCGCCTTCTCTACGGTAATTTTTGCTTGCAAATCGAGCTGATCTTCGAGGTCACTCTCAATTATGAAAGTGGGTGACAAAATGCAGTATCAAAGCGTGATGGTCTGGTCTAAGAGCGGGATGATGGGTGGAATTACACCTCAGCATGTGACTGAAGTAGTTCAACCAGTACTAACCAACTGGGCAGCAAAAGGATGGTTACTTCACAGTCAAAGCATGTGCTATGCAAATATTGTTGGTGTACTTTTGATTTTCTATAAGGATGAGTAGCTATTAGACAAATCAGGGAGTTCGTCTAAACATAGACAAACTCCCTGAAATCAAAACCTGAAAGAAGTTATGTCACTTGAAGTTTTCTTGCTTTAGGACTTTGTATTTGTTTTCGGCATAATCGCGACTATTAGGCCCATAAAAATCGGAGAAAAGAACATCGATAGCATGAAAAATGAGATTCTGCTTCTTTCTTTCGTGGATGCAAAAAATCCTACCGCGCTACTTGATAGAAGTAGTGCTGATATTAAAACAAAGAAAATAATTGAAGCATCTGCGATGACGTAGAGTCTGCCATCAAAAGTAATAAGTGCTAAGGCAATATAAAAGACTGCGTAGATAGCTATCTCGACTTTAGTAAGTTTGAACATGAGTAACTCCTCTCAATTTAAAACTAGATCCCCTAATTATATTCTTTAGTAGCACAACTTCGAACTAAACAGCGACCCTTGGTGAATCGTGTATTAGTTTTTGGTGCCCGCGCGGTAAAGCAAAGTTCCGACAAATACCGCTATCCAGGGAGTCCACGACCAAAGTTCATCAGGCACGTAATAGTTGAACACTTCCATGTATATATCAATTTCATTTAGTCCAAGAAAAAAGTCAGCAAATCCCCAAATTACAAGCAAAGCTCCTAAAGCTTGCATGCTGCCCCCCAAGTCTTTGTGCCACTTAAAGAAAATATTAGTCTTGGCCGGTCAGTTTATTGCTTATCGAATCGTGTCGAAGTTACGATTCGTTCCGACCTGCTCACCAGGTCGACTCCTATGAAAGGGTGTAAAGAATGGATCTACTCGTTGTTGGAATTTGGGTTGTGTGCGCGTTTGTCGCTTATAGCCAAGCACAGAAGAAGGGCTTAAATGCTGGGCTCTGGGCGATCATTGGATTGGTCTTTGGAGTTTTTGGAGTTATTGCGAGCCTCATCGCTAAACCTAAAGGCGCAAAGGCTTCAACAAACTCAATGGGCAACACCGCCGCTGGAGGATCTATGGGATCAACTGGTTCAGCGATGGCAGGTGGAGCGCTAGGCGCGGCTGCCGCAACAGGTTTAAATCCTGCCCAACAGAATGCTATGAACAATCTCCGCGAAATGGCACAAGAGAAAATCGATGAACAGAACCAAGAAGAGGAAGATTCAAGTTTCGACGCTGGCGACATGGACTTTTAATTGAATTCGCTAATAAAGTCTATGAGACGTCGAGGTTTTTTGCTTTCACTTCTTTTATCAATCTCATTGTTAGTTACAAGTTGTGGAAGTGCTTCAGATGATGGCTCATCAAGTGGCACAGAAGACGTACTAAGTGGGATTGCTGATCTATTAGACGATTCTTATAACGTCTCTTTGGTAAAAGATTCTTACGTTGAAGCTTGCGCAACGGCGACATTAGGCGAAATGGCTGACGCATTTATGTCTGGTCCACAATGGAGAGACTTTGAATCCACATCCGGTACAACAATTGTCGAGCTAACCGGTGGCATTTCTTATGACGGCCTACCTGCTGACGCTCTCATTCAGTTTGAGATTTCCGGAGGCACTTTCGAGGCTGTCTATTTAGGCATCAATGATGTTGACCAGAGTCTTCTGGTCCTTTCGGCTCTACTCGGAAAGATGTGCGACGCGGCTTAATTGTCTGCAAAGTGGCTATAGGTAAATTCCTTCCCCTCACCTATGCTTCCGACATCGTCACCCACTAGAGGAGGGAATCGTGACAAATTCTAACTATTTAGTCGTAAAAGATAAGGTCCAAAGATTTGCAAAACAGCTCTTCAATGTTGTTGAGATAAATGACGATGGAAGTTTAAGCGTTCCATACGAGTCAACCCATGTCTTCCTTGAAGTGCATGACGTATCTTCAACAGATCCCGAGTTTGCAGCATTCAAAAAAGAGCATGACCTGTCGAATACCATTGTTTCAATCTGGGCTATGGTTCTGATTGAGGTTAAAGCAAGTAATGATTTTTTCAAGTGGATCGCCATCGATGGACAAGGCTTTGATTATGGAAGTTTTCGTGCGGTTGCGCTTGAAGATGGAAGGTACAACCTGATATTCAAGAATGCTCTTCCAGGCGACAATCTTGACGCCGGGGAACTCAAAGAGTCACTGCTTTGTGTTGCTAGCACCGCCGATAATTTGGATGAAGAGCTAAAAGCCAAATTTGGTGGCAGTACAGTCTCTGATATTCGTAACTAGCTGAAACCGTTGCCTTAAAGGCTTTCTTATGAGTTTAAATTCTGAAGTTCGCGAACTTGCCGCGAGTATCGCAAAACGATACGACCACGGAGAAGTAACGAAACTTCATATTCTTTATGGTCTAAGGAAGAAGTTATCTGAGCCTCTTGGGGAAATAGATCTTGAAGAGGTTGAGAAGAAACTCTCTGAATTGCCCAGACAGGCAACTAATACTCTCGTTCAATCAGAGGACGTTGAAAAATTACTGAATTTAATACAGTTTCCCGACTCCGCAGTAGAAATTGGAATTCAGCTGACACGCGAACTTCTAGGAAAAGAAGTCACGATAAAACTTCCTCAAAACTTTGAGATTGGCAAAGAAGAGGTCCGTGAAACAGAACCTGTAACTTTAGAAGATTCACTTAAACAATTGAATCAACTTACTGGCTTAAAAGAAGTTAAGTCGCAAGTTGCCAAACTTATCAGCGTGCATCAGGCAAATAACCTGAGAGCTC
>JACCDK010180152.1_pt1 | contig 21160 bp, 18 predicted proteins | sample 7445871 | NCBI WGS metagenome assembly JACCDK01 (sample SAMN15323436, study PRJNA562643) | freshwater metagenome | isolation source: river surface water | place: USA:Blue River Watershed | collected 2017-08-15
AACGGAACAAATGCCTCCGCTGCCGAGGAAGGTCACCGGCTCTTGATTGTCGATGCTTTCTCGGAGGGCGTTAGCAGTGGTTCTGAGATTTACGCGGTTCCCGAAGAGCAAGTTCAAAAGATTTTTAAAAATGAACCAAATAACGTCCAATCACTTCGCAAGTTCTGTGAGTCGCTGACGGCACCAGATTGCAAAGAGCAAACGGGTCTAAGTCTTCGCATCTATTTGCCTAAATGCACGGAAACGCTAACCAATTACTGTATCGATTCACTTGCGATCTCTGGAGCTAGTGATACTCCCCTACAACCAGGAACACTCTTGGGCTATACCGACGCTCGAACTTACCGTGCTGATCTCACTCGGGGTGTACCAGAATCATCCACCACTTCACGCTGGAAAGTTCCAGGTGTTAAGAATCAGGCGGGCACAGATACCTATGCGGTGAAAGTTCTTCTTGATGGCTTTCTATCAGCGACATCTAATGCTCTCTATGTATTTCAAGTAAGTGCGCTGATTGAACCTTATGCCGAGAAAACTACTAGTGCTAATACTTCGCAAGAATGTACCTCGTGGCAATCAGTAACTGCATGTGGTGTGCGAAAAGATTTTATTGAAGGTCAAAAGGCGCAATTGAGCGTTCGATTGCCAAACACCATAACTGGTTGGTTACACGGGAGATTAAAAGGCGCTGGAATTTCTGTGGAGAAATTTGATGCAACTCAGAATAAAGTTACTGTTACTGCAGAAAATGTAAGAGTGCCCGAACTCAATACGTTCTTTACTGATGCTCAAGTGGATAGTTTGGCAAATCCCTCTTTCTTTAGACCAAATGGTCGCAAGTGGAATAGCGTTAATGCTGGTAACCCAGCTTCCTTGGAATGGGTGAAACAACTCGCGAAACCTTTAAATGAGACCGCAACTGGAGAACATACGACCTGGTCATTCTCAACGATTCCCTCGAATCGAGGCAATAACAAATGTTTTGAAGACAAAACTCAACTTCTCGGAGTTGTGATGACTAACTCACTGGTGTATTCGCCTAATGCTCCTGAATTCGATGGGTCACAATTAAATTATCAAGTTGGTGGTCTGCATTTTCAACCTGACGGGAAAACACCAAATTTCGGAACCTACGATTTATTGATCAAATCTGCCACGGCCCGCTGCTTATACAACTTCACTGATGCGCCACTTTCTGCCTCTGTTTCAGTCACCTATGCCGATGGTGGAGAACAAAAAGTGGCAACCACTACTCTCTCCGAAAAAGATGGTTGGTTACATCTTGGCGCATATGGTTTTACCTTCTCTAGTCCAGTACTTCGAGTGAAACTCAATGGAGTCCCAAAGGCTTTGCCACAAAATTCTGCCAATTCTTCCGCAAAGAGCTCCCCGACGGTTAAGCAGCCCACCAAGAGCTACACAATGACATGCGTTAAAGGCAAAGTAGTGAAGAAAGTGATTGCACCAAAACCAAATTGTCCCTCGGGTTGGAAGAAGCGCTAATTATTTCCGCTTGACGTATCCAGTCGGACATTTTGCAGAAGTTACAGTTTTTACACTCTTACCTTTTACGCACGTTATTTTCTTAACTGACACTTTGGCAGGTGCCACTAAAGGACTTATTGGAGTTCCACTCAATTTTATTCGAATTACGGGCGATGAATAAGTGAAATTATATGCGCTCAGCGAGAGCCAGCCAGAAGTTTCCCTCACCACAGTTGTTGCAACATTATTTGCACTGTCCTCAGATGTCACTGAGACCGTAGCGCTTATCGGAGCGCTACTAAAATTGTAAATACAACGCGCCACTTTCGAGCTCATCACCAAATCGTAAGTGCCTCGTAACACGGTCTTTCCATCTGGCTCGAAGTGAGTGGCAGCAACTTTGTAATCTAATGAGCCGGCATTTTTATCAAATGTTGGAGGGCCATCCAGATACTCGGCAGCATTAGTTGTCACTATTCCCGCAAGAGAATCTATTTGATCGAGTCACCGTGTGATTTCACTTGAAGCTTGAAATTTACCCATCGTTTGAATTGACCAGGCAGTGGGTAGCGCTTGCGCTTTGTCACCTAGGGCCGGGAGCCATGCTAAATATTCGGAGAGCGTCTCCAAGTTATGCCCAGTATTGCCGTCGCGCATCAATGCAATTTCACTCAGCGGTTTGCTCTTGTTTTCATTACCAAATAACGGAGATCCAGAATTGTTCTTACCTTTATAGAAATCTTTAATGGTTTGCGGGGCAGAATTATTATCTACCCAGATCGCATTAACAGGAATTTTTATCGGTTCGGCATTTACAGAGATCGTGCTACCACCAAATTTATTGGTTGACACGTCAATCACTGGGCCCTTTACTCGACCGTGAAGCCATCCAGTAATTTTCTGTGAGAGATCAACTGTTACCCCAAAACGTAAACCAAGAGGAAGCGAATACTTCGCAGCACACTCAGTTGGCGATGCAATTGCACATATCGACGGATAGGTACCGGTTTCAGCGCCAATATTGTCGAAGCCTTTTACATACAAGGCGGGATTAGTACTTGCCCCTCCAAATGAGTATTTTCCCGCGATTAACTTCACAGCAGTTAGAGAAATTGCGAAGCTATCGACCGTTATAGGTTGGTTTGCCTGCCATTTAGATCCAACCATCTGTGCTTTGACAAGATAGGTATCACCACCATTATGCGGCGCACTCGGTACTCGAATTAACGTTGGTCCGCCACCATTAGGCACTTTTAACTTTGTACTTCCCTTGAAATATTGTGGATTACCCAACGGAAATTGACCAAGAACTGTGAAATCTAGTCGCTTACTTCCGCTATCGGTAAATGTGATGTCCCGCATGCAATCAATAACTTCTAATTCTGAACAAATTGGTAAATCTGCTCGAAAGTGGAAGTCTGTGCCCACGCAATTTGTACTTGTTATATCTGTACAGGCAACGACTGAAGTTCCATTACCAGCATTATCCCGATTAATAGCAATCGCATAAGAAGGAAATCTATATAGCGATGCTAGATCACTTCGGTAGTAACCTTGGACGTTCTTAAAACTTGGCGACCATGGTGGTAAATACTGTTCATCAGTTACCGCTTGATACCCATTACATGCATATAGGGTCGAATCACAGTAGAGGGCGATTGGTAAAGTTTGATCTACATTCACTTCTGAAGCAGCTATCACTGGCACCGAAAATATTGAGAGTAGCAGAGATGAGATAAGGGCAATTGAGCAGAGTGCGCGTTTCAATTGCTACTCCTACCTCTTGAGTTGTTAACAACAGTAACGTGCCCCGGGTGGGGGTCGAACCCACACTTGGAGGATTTTAAGTCCTCTGCCTCTGCCATTGGGCTACCGGGGCGATAGCGCTTTTACCTTTAGCGGAGCGTAAATCTACCTGCTCTGGTGAAAATCTCCTCCATCGCCCCTAGGACCAGCTTGCCGGTGAAGGTGTTCTGTTGACTTGGATGATATGAACCTAGGAGCAGCAGCCCGCCGAATTCCACATTTGCGCCATGAGCGAATGGCACCTTCTGCTCAGGAAGTGGCGCTCCGTTCTCCCGAAATGTGCGCCAAAGCGAATCCCATGCAAATGCTCCCAGCGCGATAAAGACTCGTGCACTTGTGAGTAGTTTCAATTCTTCAGAAAACCAAGGCGCGCAATTATCGCGCTCCTCGACAGTGGGCTTGTTGCCCGGTGGTACACATCGCACTGCAGTGAGAATGCGAACTGAATTTAATATCAGCCCATCGCTGAGTGATGAACTGTTTGCTTGATTCGCTAGACCACTTTTATAAAGCGCCGAATAGAGCCAATCCCCTGAAGAATCTCCTGTGAATACTCTCCCCGTTCGATTCGCTCCATGTGCACCGGGAGCGAGACCAACAATTACGATTTTTGCATCAATAGGACCAAAGCCTGGAACGGGAGCTCCCCAATACTCCTGATCTTGATAAGACTTGCGCTTTACCTGCGCAACCTCTTCGCGCCACGAAACTAAGCGAGGACATTTTCTACAACTAACCAAATTCTCGTTAAAAAGTTGCAACGATGCCATCAAGAATATCCCGTTCACTTGCGACGAATTCTCTGGCGCCTGTCCTCTTCAAAATCTCCGCAAGAACTAGCGCTCCGGCTGCAATCACTTCCACTCGTCCAGGATGCATAAATCCCAAATTTGCACGCTCATTTTTGTCCATGCTCAACAACCAATTAGAGATTTCAAAAGTTCGCTCTGCAGAGATTCGCGCACCGTGGATTGCCTCTCGGTCATACGTGGGTAATTTCAATGCTGCGGCGGCAACGGTGGTTGCAGTCCCCGCGACTGCTACGAGCGTTCGTGCGGAGCTAATCGGAACCTCAGTTTCTACCTGATCGATAGCGCGATTGATATCTAACCTCGTCGAGGCGATTTCTTGCTCTGTCGGTGGATCGTTGGTGAAGTGGCGCTCGGTCATTCGCACACAACCAATATCTACACTGATAGCCGATTGAACGCTACGCTCCCCCAAAACAAATTCGGTCGAACCTCCACCAATATCAACTACAAGAAATGGTGCATCACTTATTGGCAACTCAGAGGTAGCCCCGAGAAAGGAGAGTCGCGCCTCTTCTATGCCAACTATTACTTCAGGTGCTACTCCGAGAATTGATTCAACTGGTTCTGTGAAAATCTTTCGATTTTGCGCATCACGAGTTGCGCTGGTCGCACAGAATCTCACTCTTTCCACTTTATGGTGATCAATCAATGCCTTAAATCTGCGAAGCGCAACTAAAGTACGTTCCACGGCAATTGGCGAAAAATTCTTCGTTCGATCTACGCCTTCACCAAGCTTCACTATCTCCATTTCGCGAATGATTTCGCGACCATCCTCTGAAATCAGAAGTCGAATTGAATTAGTACCGCAATCAATAGCTGCAACCTTGCTAATTTTCCTCACGCTCTTTCTCTATGAGCTGCGAACAAGGATGCTCACTCCACCAGACAGGCAACTTAGCTAATGCTTCATCGCCCAATACGTTGACTCCCTCTCCAGCAGCCAGTGAATGCGCAATTAGCGAATGAAGGCATTTCACGCGTTCGGGCATTCCTCCTGCAGAAATGCCATCCACCTCCGGAACATCCATTCGCAAAGCTTCCCGCGCAGCCATGTAATCGATGTGTGCCGAGTAATACTCTCCCTGCAGTTTGGGGTCACCTGCCAATCGATCATTCATCTCTGCCATCAATCCTGAACTCTCTAAAGTCGAGATTGCGCCAGTTAACCTTGGGCAAGTCGCATAAAAAAATGTTGGAAAAGGAGTCCCATCGCTCAATCGTGGTGGAGTCTCAACAACGTCAACCTCACCGCAGGGGCATCGATGCGCGACAGCATGCACATCACGAGGTGAACGTCCAAGTTGATACTTAATAACTTCTAGGTCACGATCGTTGGCAAGCCGCGAATTGTCATCACTTCTCATTCTTTTGTGACACCAGTTCCAGCAGCGACTTGTTGAATCGATGAAATTAATTTGGTGTACCAAGGAGCGCTACCAAATTGCTCGGTCGCTACAGGCGTTTTCTGCTTTTGAACCGAGCTCGCCTCTGTCTCCACCCCAAGAACTATGTATTGGCGTTCGCCGGGAAGGACGAAATGCAGTCGCTCTCGCGCCTGCGATTTAACGTAGTTGGGGTCGCGCCACTTTTGTAACTCTATTTCTGCTTCCGCTAGACGTGCTTTACGGTTACTGATTTCTGCTTCGACTGCATTTATTTGTGCTCGCTGTGTGAAATATCGCTGTGCAGGAGGAGCAATAGTTACGGCAATAATGAAGATGACAACAGAAATCGCTATGAAACGAGCTGTGACACCACGTTTAACAGCCACTTGCGTTGGCTCCTTTTCAGTTCTTTATCAACCTTTGAATCGAGGAAAGGCTCCCTTGCCCGCAAAAGTAGCTCGACTACCCAGTATTTCTTCGATTCGTAGAAGTTGATTGTACTTAGCCACTCGCTCAGAACGAGCAGGAGCACCGGTTTTTATTTGGCCACAGTTGGCGGCAACCGCGAGATCAGCAATGGTGGTGTCCTCTGTCTCGCCGGAGCGATGACTCATCATGGACCGGTATCCCGAATTATGTGCAAGCGCGACAGCATCAAGAGTCTCGGTGAGCGTCCCAATTTGATTGACTTTTACAAGAAGTGCGTTCGCCGCACCTTGAGAAATTCCATCAGCTAGGCGGACAGGATTTGTAACGAAAAGATCGTCACCAACGAGTTGAACCTGATCGCCAAGTTGCTTTGTGATTGAAATCCACCCACTCCAATCATTTTCATCGAGAGGATCCTCAATTGATACAAGTGGATAGGAGTTCACAAGTTCTTGATAATAATTAATCATCTCATCAGAGCTAAGTGCTTTTCCTTCAAAGGTGTATTTGCCACCTTCGTGAAATTCAGTTGCAGCGACATCGAGGGCCAATCCCACCTCTTTGCCAGCTGTGAATCCCGCTTTTGCTATTGCATCAAGAATTAGGTCGAGCGCTGCACGATTGCTACTTAAATTTGGCGCAAAGCCACCTTCATCACCAATGCTCGTCGCTAAGCCATTCTTCTTAAGCACTGATTTGAGAGAGTGATAAATCTCAGCTCCCCAACGGAGCGATTCGGCAAAATTTGATGCACCAAAGGGAGCGACCATAAACTCTTGAATATCAACATTCGTATCCGCATGTGCGCCACCATTTAAAATATTCATCATTGGTACTGGAAGTAATGTTGCAGAACTTCCACCTAAGAACGAAAAGAGTGGTTTGGATTCTGATTGTGCTGCCGCTTTCGCACAGGCAAGTGAGACCCCAAGTAACGCGTTTGCACCTAATCGCGATTTATTTGCAGTTCCATCGAGTGCAATCATCTTCTCATCGATGGCTCGTTGTGCTGCCGGATCCATTGAAACAATTGCAGGTGCCAATTCCTTGACTATTCCTGCAATAGCCTTTTGAACTCCTTTGCCACCATAGCGAGCGCCACCATCGCGAAGTTCAACCGCCTCATGAGCTCCAGTGGATGCACCAGATGGCACTGCGGCAACTCCGCGCACGCCGCTATCGAGTAATACTTCGACCTCTACCGTTGGATTACCGCGGGAATCAAGAATCTCTCGTGCGAGGACTGATTTGATGGCTGTCATAAGAGCGCTCTCCTCTTTTCGTAGCCCGAATACTAGTGGGCGTTACTGGATTTCCGTGACCAAGTTCCGAGCGCGCGTTCGCAGCGCGAACTCAGGATCCACTCCATGCTGGTTAGCCAACGACACGACGGAGAGCAAAAGCTCTCCTATTGTCTCTGCAGATACCTCGTTTACATCAGTAAAACTTCGGATGTGAGCTGGAGTATGTCCATGCGCTTGTGCGCGATGAAGCAGTTTGGATGCTAGAGAGAGTGCAGGCTGATTAAGTGGAACTCCTTCATCGGGAGACTTACGTGATTTCTCGACAGCTTTTATTCGCTCCCAATTTCCTTCAACTTCTGCAGCAGTTAGATTCTCAGCCTCTTGGAATACATGCGGATGTCTTCGAATAAGCTTTTCACAAATTGCGCTTGCCACATCTTCTATGGAGAAAGCATCTTTGTCTCGCTCTTGTCCGATGCGAGCATGAAAAAAGACCTGAAGTAGTACGTCGCCTAATTCTTCGACAATATCGTCGCGTTCAGCACGCTCTACAGCATCGATAAATTCATAGGTTTCTTCTAGAAGATATGTCAGCAACGATTCGTGTGTTTGCTCTGCATCCCAAGGACAGCCACCGGGTGATCGGAGCCTATCCATCACCTCAGCGAGGCGCAGTAGGTTGCTCTTCTCGTTCACTAATTCTTAGGTTTTGGTAGCGCCCCACCGGTTGGATCTGTGGGGTCAATCTTGTTTGTCATCGTGTTCCATACTCCATAACGAGGATTGACTTTCAATTCCTCTTTGGCAACAGTCTCTTCAAGCATCTTCTGCAGTGCCTGAACAACTTGCCCATCATCTGTTGCATTCGGAGCGATCACAGTCCGCAATTTATCCTGTAAAACAATTAATGAAAGGTACTGATTAAGATCAATAGATGCGATTCCAGCATTTACTAGAGCAAGTGAGAGTTGATCCTCGCTACCCACGTTTTTCAAAACCTCTGCTCGGCTCTCAGCTACCTCAGCTGCAGTGGCGGTGATATTCCGCTCTTTTGCTGCTTGAGTGAGCAAAGCTGTGAACACATGAAATTCGAGTTGATTCAGAGTAAGTGCCTCGCCGGTCAATGCGCCTTCTGGAGATGCTTGGAACTTAACACGCTCATCCAAAATTGCTGAGACGCTCTCTTGGAGCCGCTCGATAGTTATTTTTCCGCTTTTGTAACTCGCGGCATCTGATGGATTGCTACATCCTGAAAGTACAAGCGCCGAAATAACTAATGCGAGAACTGCGAATTTACTCTTCACCACGAAAATCAAAACTCCTTATCAACGATCTCAAATCACCCGATTGGTGGTGGCATCAAAAGCCTGCACCACCCAGTTCAATAGAGAAGTATTCCCTAATTTCTCTGGTTCGAGCGCCACCCCTTTACTGCTAGGCAGGGGCAAGAGCAGAGTTGAAATCGCTGCTTTATATATATGTCCGGGGTAGAGACGTGCCATCCGGACAGATAGCGAGTCGCTGAGCGTTATTGGGGCAAGTCGCAAATATTTACCCTGGACTATCACCTCGGTCAGATTCAATTCCTTTGCCCGTACCCGCACCTTCGCAATTTCAAGAAGATTTGCGACAACTTCGGGGTAGGAACCAAAGCGATCGTTCAACTCCTCATCTACCTGATCAAGATCTTCGTTTGACTTGGCCGCAGCAAGGCGGCGATAAACATCTAACCGAACTCGCTCGCTATCAACATAATCATGTGGCAAATAAGCATCAATGGGAAGTTCCAGCTTGCACTCTTGTTCTTGATGTCGCTCCCCTTTGAAATCAGCGACAGCTTCACCAATCATCCGCATGTAGAGATCAAATCCAACATCAGCAATGTGACCAGATTGTTCACCACCTAATAAGTTTCCTGCTCCTCGAATTTCTAAATCTTTAAGGGCTACTTGCATACCAGACCCTAACTCCGTATTAGCGGCGATAGTCTCTAATCGATCGTGAGCGGTATCAGTTAGCGGCTTCTCAACGTCATAGAGGAAGTATGCATAGCCTCGTTCACGACCTCGCCCAACGCGTCCACGAAGTTGATGAAGTTGCGACAAACCCATCTTGTCAGCATGCTCCACAATCAATGTGTTTGAATTTGGAATATCAATTCCGCTTTCAATAATTGTTGTACAGACTAAAACATCAAATTCTTTCTCCCAGAATGAAAGAATTACTTCTTCAAGCGCGCTTTCGCTCATCTGTCCGTGCGCTACTCGCACGCGAGCCTCTGGTACCAATGTAGAAATAGCACTTGCACATCTATCAATTGAATTTACCCTGTTATGAATATAGAAAACCTGACCATCGCGCAGTAATTCACGACGAATGGCTGCTGCAATTTGGCGCTCCTCATAACCGCCTACATATGTCAGCACTGGATGTCTCTCTTCAGGCGGGGTTGCCATAATCGACATCTCTCGAATCCCTGTAATCGACATTTCTAGTGTGCGCGGGATTGGCGTGGCCGACATGGATAACACATCCACATAGGCGCGGAATCGTTTGAGTTTCTCTTTGTGCTCCACGCCAAAGCGCTGCTCCTCATCAATGATGACAAGGCCTAAATCTTTGAAATGCACATCAGTAGATAGCAGGCGATGTGTGCCAATCACCACATCAACCTCACCATCTTGAAGCTTTTCTAGCGTCTTCTTTATTTCGCCGGGAGTGGAAAATCTTGATAACCCTGCGAGATTTACCGGGAAGCCAGCAAATCGTTCGCCAAACGTAGTCAGATGTTGTTGGACAAGTAGCGTTGTTGGCACAAGGACAGCAACTTGTTTTCCATCTTGCACCGCTTTAAATGCAGCCCTGATGGCAATTTCAGTCTTTCCGAATCCAACATCGCCACATACGATGCGATCCATCGGGTAAGTGGCTTCCATATCTTTTTTGACTTCAGTAATGGTCGAAAGCTGATCAATGGTCTCGACATAAGGAAAGGCATCTTCAAGCTCGCGTTGCCACGGCGTATCGGGTGAGAAGGCAAACCCTGGTGAACTAGTTCGAGCCGCATATAGTTGAATCAGCTCTGCTGCAATCTGCTTCACCGCTTTGCGAGCTTTACCTTTTGCTTTTTGCCAATCTGCACCGCCCATATGATGCAAACTTGGCGCCTCGCCACCCACGTATTTGGTTACCTGGTCTAAAGAGTCAGTTGGTAGGTAGAGACGATCTCCCGATTGACCACGTTTGCTCGAGGCATATTCAATAACGAGATATTCCCGCTTAGTGCCATTGACGACACGTTCAGCCATTTCTATGAATCTGCCGATTCCATGAACCTGGTGAACGATGAAATCTCCTTCCTTTAGAGATAACGGATCAATCCGATTCTTTCGCCGTGAGGCGAGAGAGAGTTTCTCGCCATCTTGAGCCTTGCTGCCCGCAAAATCGCGTTCAGTAATGAGCACAAATTCTGCGCGATCAATGGCAAAACCGTGGCGGATTCCAGAGTTAAGAATTAGTACCGAACCTGGCACTAGGGCATTCGCGGTCGATAATCCATAACTGCGCAGAAGCTCTTCATATCGTTGCGCAGTGCCATGGCCTGGTGAAGTTAGAGCTACGCGCCAACGATTACTCACTTTCTCTTGTAGAAATTGAATCAATTGCTCAGAGTTGCCCCGGAACGGCTCTATCGGACGCAAAGTTGATTCGACCGCGGCGCTCCCCCCGCCAAAGGGTGCGATTGAAGAGAGAGTGAAATCTCGCGCCTGCGCTCGACTTAAAGCATCCTCCAAAGTAAGAAATGAGTGAAGTTCGAGATTTTTCATATCTATAGGAGTTACATTTCCGGCGGCTGCATTGAGCCAGGATGCATTGAGAAATTCCTCGCCCGTTCGCCTGAGCTCTTCGGCACGACTTTTAATCAATTCTGGCCCAACGGAGATAACCAGAGAATGAGTAGGCAGAACATCTACAAGGGATTCCATCTCACTAATGAGTGCGGGCATCAAAGACTCCATGCCATCAACAGGCACTCCCTCACTTATTCGGGTAAACATGTCGGACAATTCTGGAATTTCGCGAGCTAGCTCTGCCGATCTCTCTTTTATCTCATCCGTAATTAAAATCTCACGTGCCGGAAGTGCAAATAATCCATCAGCACAGATCTCGAGTGAACGCTGATCTGCGACTGAAAAATATCGAACTTCATCAATTGAATCGTCGAAGAATTCAACTCGGATTGGATGCTGTGCATGTGGCGGAAAAATATCAAGTATGCCTCCGCGCTGCGCAAACTCTCCGCGCTTTTCAACTAAATCAGTTCTCTTATATCCAAGAGTGAGCAGCTCTTTGACTGCATCCGCAATCTCTATTTGTTCGCCAACTTTTAGCAATGGAACTGAAGCACTTCCAAATCCTTTTATGAATGGTTGTAGTAGGGAGCGCACCGGAATCACGACTACATCACATAACTTTGAGCGAATTTCTTTTAATGTGATAAATCGTTCTGCGATAGTGTCACTTTGCGGGCTTAAACGTTCATGTGGCAACGTTTCCCAATGTGGAAAGCGCAATACGCGCTGATCTGGAAGCAACTCCTTAAGTTCCTCAAAGAGCTCTTCACCATTATTTGGAGTGAGCGCGACAATGAGTGGGAAGTCGAATTCATTGGTAGCAGTGCTTTTCGCTGCAGTCACGGCAATTGCAATAGATGCTGCCGAAATGGGGGCATTGACAAATGCTCCGGATCGAAGCGCTGTTCGAAGTTCACCTAAATCTAGTTGGGCAGCAAGCGCTGAGATAGCCGGGACAGAACGGGCGACAGAGTTACTTGCTCGCTCGGTCATTCAATTCACGCTCCTTAAATCTCTCGGGAAATAGCCCAATAGCCCCAATCCGCCGAGACGGGGGGCTACTGGGTTGCCATCAAATGTTCATTGAGGGCTAACCCACGTGAATGGTACCGCTGATGCTCTGCCAAGATATGACCATGCAAAATCAGGGCCGAACCAATGGCGAACTCTCCAGTGAGAGCGGCAATAGCGCAGGTACATACCTTCGCGCTGATGTTCGGCGCCTTGGGGAGTTGCTCGGACAAACTCTCGTCCGACAAGAAGGGCAAGCTCTCTTGGACCTTGTCGAATCTGTTCGATTAGCGGTTCGCGAAGATTCACCACTTGGTGCATCAATTCTAGAAAATGTAGAAGTCACAGATAGCATCAAACTTGTTCGTGCATTTAGTACCTACTTTCATCTTGCGAACATTGCAGAGCAAGTACACCGCGCGCATGCTTTGTATGAAGAACGCGCCAATGGTGAATCCTGGTTACAACAGACTTTTCACAAAATTACAGAGGCAAAAATAAGCAAGGACGAATTAGCTCGAGCAGTTGCGATGTTGTCGGTACGTCCAGTTTTCACCGCTCATCCAACTGAGGCTGCACGTCGCTCGGTGCTCAGCAAGCTTGGGACAGTCGCTCAGTTGCTTGATGAAAAGAATCTGCGCGAGCGCGATAAAAAACTTGCCGAAGCAATTGAATTACTCTGGCAGACCGATGAATTACGACTAGAACAACCAGAACCGTTGGATGAAGCTACCAATGCCCTCTACTATCTTGATGATCTTCATCGCTACACAGTTCCTCAAGTCTTAGATGATTTTGCTCACGAACTCTCGCAGTATGGAATCGAACTCGATGTATTAGCACGGCCACTATCTTTTGGAAGTTGGATTGGTGGCGACCGCGACGGAAATCCAAATGTAACCCCGGCGATTACCTCAGAAACTTTAACGCTACAAGTTGGCCATGGAGTTCGAGCCCTTCTTTCAAAAATCGACTCGCTTCGACAATCGCTATCGGTCTCAGCTCGGCTGGCTGGAGCAAGCGATGCGCTCTTAAAATCCATCGAATTTGATTTGGTTAACATTCCCGAGTTTGAAGATCGATTTAAACGGTTAAATGTTGAAGAACCATATCGATTGAAAGCCACCGCAATAAGACACAAGTTGGTTCTCACGCAACGGCGCCATGCAAGTAAAGCCCCGCACCAACCTGGACGAGATTACGCAAATACTCAAGAACTTCTCGATGATCTAATGCTCATGCGGGAATCGCTCCTTGAGCACAAGGGTGAATTAATTGCTGCTGGAGAGTTAGAACAGCTCATCCGTACGGCTAGCGCTTTCGGGTTAACACATGCGACCCTCGATGTTCGAGAGCACTCAAGCCAACATCACCACGTTCTTAACCAATATTTTGCCACCCATGGCATCGCTGATTACTTAACACTTGATGACGAAGCACGCTTGACACTGCTCATCGATGAAATGACCAATGGTAGAGAGCTAGATCGTGAAGTACTCGACTCGCGAGGTAAACAAACTTTTGACACTTTTATCTCTATCGGTGAAGTTATTGAGAAATTTGGCGATGAGGCGATTGAAAGCTACATAGTGTCGATGACAAAATCTGCTAGTGATCTTTTAGCTGCGGTGGTTCTTGGCATTAAGGCAGGACTAGTATCGCTGCAAGAGGGTAAAGCGCTCATAGGTTTTGTGCCATTACTAGAAACTGTTGCGGAATTACAAGAAGCAGATGTAATAGTTGGTCGCTTGCTATCAATCCCTGAGTATCGTGAGATTGTTCAACTCCGTGGCGAAATACAAGAAGTGATGTTGGGCTATTCGGATTCAAATAAGGATGCCGGAATCACCACAAGTCAATGGGAGATTCATCGAGCGCAGCGCAAACTTCGTGATTTGGCGAGCGAAGATGGCATATATCTTCGAATCTTCCATGGTCGAGGTGGATCTGTTGGCCGTGGTGGTGGACCAACCTATGATGCAATTCTTGCGTTACCGTGGGGTTCGCTCGCTGGTGAAATCAAAATGACCGAACAAGGTGAGGTCATATCCGATAAATACTCACTACCTTCACTTGCTCGTGAGAATGTAGAACTTATTCTTGCTGCTGCTTTAGAGGCGACTGTTCTCAACCGCGCACCCCGACAGAGCGCTCGAGATCTTGCAAATTGGGATTCCTGTATGGACACCGTCAGCGCTGCTGCCATGAAGAGTTATCGCAACCTCGTCGATCATCCTGATCTTCCTAAATACTTCTATCAATCAACGCCCGTAGAACAGCTAGGTAATCTCTATTTGGGTTCCCGCCCATCAAGACGGCCAGACTCTGATGCAGGACTCTCAGGGCTCCGCGCAATCCCCTGGGTATTTGGTTGGACGCAATCAAGACAGATTGTTCCTGGCTGGTTCGGGGTTGGTAGCGGGTTAAAAGCGGCGCGCGAAGCGGGAGATGCCAAAATCCTCAAGCAGATGTTCGAAGAATGGCATTTCTTCAAAACTTTTATCAGCAATGTTGAAATGACCCTTGCAAAAACCGATCTACAAACCGCAGAGCACTATGTCAATACATTGGTAGACAAAGAACTTCGTCATTTCTTCGACGAAATAAAAGTTGAATATCAATTAACGGTTGAGGAAATCTTGCTCCTTACTCAAAAAGAAGAATTACTTGGCGACCAACCAATTTTGGCCCAAACTTTGGCAATCCGAGATGTCTATTTACGCCCTATGCAACTACTACAAGTCTCTTTGCTCCAAAAAGTACGTAACGGTGAAGAGGTAGATGGAATTCTTAATCGAGCGCTCTTGCTGACCATAAACGGGATTGCGGCGGGTCTTAGAAATACTGGGTAATACTGGGTAATACTGGGTAATACTGGGTAATAAATTTACTGATTAAAATTTTGCTGGGTAGTTTCCAAACCTTTTTCAATAAGCGATTCAATTGCATCACAAGCCCGCATTGCTAGATCTGGAACTTGCGAACGTTCACCTTTACCGAAATTATCGAGAACATAATCGGCAGTATCTTGTGGGGTGAGCGGTCGCCCGATTCCCACGCGAACCCGAAAATAATCTGGCGAACTCAGAGACTGGGTAAGTGACTTAAGGCCATTGTGACCATTATCGCCACCCCCAATTTTCACGCGAATAGCATTAAAGGGGATATCCAATTCGTCATGAATCACAATGATTTGATCAACGGGTGTGTTGAAATATTTTGCTAGCGGCGAAACCGCATTTCCCGAATCATTCATATAGGTTTGTGGCTTCACGATAACTAGCTTCGGAGCTGCGCTTCCCATACCTAGCCGAACCTCTGCAACTAAGGCTCGATTCTTATTAGATGAGAATTTTCCCCCACAACGTATAGCCATTTCATCGGCGACGAGAAAACCTATGTTGTGACGAGTTGCGCTGTATTTATCGCCAGGATTGCCCAGTCCGACAATTAGCCATGTCTTGTTTGATTGACTATTCATCGGTTCGCTGACAATTTCTCAACTCTTGCTTCGTGCGCTAGAAATGTGAGCGATTAGCTCTTGGCGGCATCGCCAGCATCAGCAGGGGCTGCTGCTTCGCCACCCTCAGCTGCGCCTGGAGTAGCGGCAACCTCTTCAACAGCTACGCGAACGCTTAAGTGGACGACGATCATCTTTGGATCGCTAGCCAAGGTGACGCCCTCTGGCAATTTAACATCCGATGCGTAGAGAGAAGATCCCGCTGCAAGACCTTCCATGTCTAGATCTAGACGTGAAGGGATCGATGTTGCTTCAACTTCAACTTCAACAGCGTTATTTACGTGTTCCAAAATTCCATCTTGATCATATTTACCAAAGGCATGTACAGGGACAGAAACAACCACGCGCTCACCACGGCGAACGAGAATGAGATCGATATGCTCCAAAGTGCCTTTAATCGGATCGCGCACAACTGACTTAGGCAGAGTGAGCTCAACCTGTGAACCTAAATCAATATCGAGAAGTACGTTTGATGTCTTCAACGCAACACCAACTTCACGCGCAGGTAGCGCAATATGTAGCGGCTTCTCACCATGGCCATAGATGACAGCTGGGACAAGTCCGTCGCGTCGTGCTCGACGAGCTGCGCCCTTTCCAAATTCAGAGCGAACCTTCGCTGCAATTTTGATTTCGGCCATCTGTTCCTCCGTTGCGCTGTGGGTATTTCTTACTTCTTGCACCAGCGAGACATGAGGCGGGCCCTAGAGCTAGCCGTCGATGACGGGATGCGATCCCCTCGCCGGAAGGGTTGAAGAGTAACCCAAGGGGCGCGAGAAAGAAAAATTGGCGAGCAGGCTGGCAGTGGTTAGCGCCGAATACCCCGAATATTAAGAGTGGCCGTCGAAGAGGCTGGTGACTGAACCATCTTCGAAAACCTCCCGAATCGCCCGCGCTAGTAACGGTGCGATCGAGAGAATTGTTAACCGATCAAATTTTGATTCTTCAGGTATTGGGAGCGTATTCGTGACCACAACTTCACTTACGCGAGAGTTCTTTAATCGATCGATGGCAGGGCCAGAGAGAACTGCGTGTGTAGAGGCCACAATAACTTCGCGTGCACCTTCATCAAATAGCGCATCGACAGCTTTTGTGATTGTTCCTGCCGTGTCGATCATGTCATCAATCACGACACAGGTCTGCCCGGTGACATCGCCAACAACACGACCTGTCTTGGACTCATTGGGAATACGTGGATCACGAGTTTTGTGAATAAATGCGATTGGACATCCGCCAAGTAGGTCAGACCAACGTTCTGCTACTCGCACTCGTCCGGAATCTGGTGAAACGATAGTCAGTCTGGAGCGATCTACTTTACTTCCGACATAGTTGGCAAGTAATGGCAGTGCAAATAAATGGTCGACAGGACCATCAAAGAATCCTTGAATTTGAGATGTATGCAGATCAACAACCATCAAGCGATCTGCTCCCGCTGTCTTAAACAAATCAGCCATCAAACGCGCTGAGATTGGTTCGCGACCACGATGCTTCTTATCTTGTCGAGCATATCCATAGAAAGGAGCAATGACGGTAATTCTTTTAGCTGATGCACGTTTTAACGCATCAACCATTATGAGTTGCTCCATTATGTGTTTATTAACAGGCGTCGCATGGCTTTGCAGCACGAAAGCATCGCAACCGCGAACACTCTCTTCAAAACGAACAAAAATTTCTCCGTTAGCAAAATCGTAAGCGGATGTTGGAGTGAGTGGGATTCCTAATTCGTCACCGACCTCTTGCGCTAACTCAGGGAATGCACGACCGGTAAAAAGTCGAAGGCGCTTCTCAGAGGAAAGTCGGATTTCACTCACTTCGCTCCTAACTTAATGCTCGTTGGTTACTGCAGCGATTACTTATCTTGCGCTCTTGCTCGATCTGCGGCTTTCGCAGAATCGCTCCCTGCCCTCTTGCGGTTTACCCAGCCGAGAATATTCCGTTGTTGCCCTCTTCCCACGCCCATTGCCCCGGGTGGCACATTTTCTGTTATTGCCGAACCCGCAGCCGTGTAGGCGCCATCCCCAATTTCTATAGGTGCGACCAGAATATTGTCGCTACCGATGCGGACATAATCGCCGATCAGGGTCTGGTGCTTGGCCACGCCATCGTAATTGGCGGTGATAGTCCCAGCCCCGATATTGCTCTCCACCCCAATCGTCGTATCGCCGATATAAGAGAGGTGTGGCACCTTCGAGCCAGCCCCAATGGTCGAGTTTTTCACCTCAACGAAGGAGCCAACCTTTGCGCCATCGCCCAAATGTGCGCCTGGACGGAGGAAGGAGTATGGGCCTACATGGGCATAACGCCCAATGGTCGCCCCATCACATTCAGATTTAGTGACAACCGCCCCAGAGCCAACGACGCAATTTAATAACCGCGCATCAGGACCAATTAGGGCGCCTCGAGCTATCGTCGTCTCGCCCTCAATCTGACAACCAGGCTTAATTGTTACATCAGCTTCAATCGTCACCGTCACATCAATAAATGTCGTCGGCGGATCAATAAGGGTGACGCCTTCGGACATCAAATGTAAGTTGGTTCGATCGCGCAAGATTGCAGTGGCTTCCGCCAATTGAATTCGATCATTTACGCCAAGGATTTCAAAATACTCCTCAGCTACTACCGGTACAACTTTCTTACCTTGTCCGCGGATTAATTCAATTGCATCTGTTAAATACTCTTCGCCTTGCGCATTGTTTGGAGTAATTGCGGCGAGCGCTAATTTCAATGGTCCAAGCCGGAACGCATAGACACTGGAATTAACTTCGTGCACTTCTCGTTCATCACTATCTGCATCCTTCTCTTCGACAATCTTGAGGATGCCATTGTTGCTATCGCGGATGACTCGGCCATAACCATGTGGATCATCAACATCTGCAGTCAAAACTGCGGCGCCAACTTCACTACTTTCACATGCGCTGATTAATCTATTGAGCGTCTCTCCTGTTAATAACGGGACATCTCCTGCAACAACGACAACAATTGTGTCATCGGGATTATCAGAATTTTCTAGCGCTAAACGGACTGCATGCCCCGTTCCACCACGACGTTCTTGCAATACTGTTTTCACTCTTCCATCGTATTGCGCAATCTCCTGAGTTACTTCTTCACTCTTCGCGCCAACTACAACAACGCGCTGGTCAGCGTTAATACTCTCTGTTGCAACAAGTACATGGCGGATAAGCGTTCTACCTAGAATTGTGTGCAGGACTTTAGGAACATCAGAACGCATTCGCGTTCCTTCTCCAGCTGCAAGAAGTATTGCAACTCGCTTTGCGCGATGGTTTGTCATGGAAGGCCTGCCCCTCCTCTACTTGATCCACCATATCCAGCGGTGCGCTCCGCCACCTGGTATCGATCCAGGACCCTGGGCTTCAAAGGCCCATGTGCTAGCCACTACACCATGGCGGAACCCGTATTCTCTCGTATTCTCACCTCCTTTTCGACCACGCCCTCCTTGAGCAGGCCCGGCGCTACCCTTGGCAGGTATGAGTACGCCAACCTCCGCGACACCACCCACCTCTGGGGGGATTCGCACGCGCATGAGCAGCGCCGCGCGGCGCGAGCAGATCATCGAGATGGCAGTCACAGCATTTGCCGAGAGTGGGATTGAAGGAACGAGCGTCGAAGAGCTGGCTGCAAGCGCGGGCGTCTCTAAGCCTCTGATCTACGAACATTTCGGAAGTAAGGAAGGCCTCTACGCGGTCGTCGTCGACCGTGAAATGCGGGCGCTATTAGAAATGATCTCAAACACTCTTGAGGCAGGGCGACCACGCGTGCGCGCCGAACGCGCTGCTCTTGCCTTCCTCACTTACATCGAGACGCGTAGCGACGGCTTTCGCTTGTTGGTTCGCAACTCCCCTGTTGGTGGGCAGAGCGGTTCCTTCGCCACGCTCTTAAGTGAAGTAGCCGCACAAGTCGAACATATCTTCATCGACGAATTGAGTTCACGCGGATTCGATCGTGAGATGGCTCCTATGTACGCATCGATGCTCGTTGGAATGGTTGCGCTCACCGGACAATGGTGGCTTGATGCGCGCACCTTCACTCGCGAGGAAGTTGCTGCGCACATAGTTAACTTGGCTTGGAATGGATTGAGTGGATTGGAATCGCGTCCGCGACTCTCCTTCGAAGGTCGAATTAAACATGAGCGATAATCGCGATGAAGTAGATAGTTTAGTTGCGGCTTGGCGACGAGAGCGGCCAGATTTAGATGTTGCTCCACTGGAAGTACTCAGCCGAGTAACTCGTCTAGCTCGCCAATTAGATATTGCACGACGCGCAGCATTTGCCGAACATGGCCTTGAGACCTGGGGCTTTGATGTACTCGCCGCTCTTCGACGCGCAGGTACTCCCTACCAACTCACGCCCGGGCAATTAATCCATGAAAATCTCGTCACTAGCGGAACAGTCACCAATCGACTCGATCGCTTAGAGAGCGATGGATTGTTAGCACGCCATCCTGATCCATCTGATGGACGTGGCACGTTAGTTCGCATCACTAGCAAGGGCATTGCAGTCGTAGATGCAGCGTTAGTCGATTTACTTAATCGAGAGAAGGAATTATTGCAATCACTAAACGGCGATGAACGTGCCGAGCTAGCGCGCTTCTTAAGTCGGATGTTGACACAATTTGAGAGCGAGAGCGGCGAATAGTTCGATGCTCTGCTGTGCTAAAACTCTGTTCAGACCTCTATGACTCTGGGGCCACCGACTGGACTATGAGCCCGACCCAATTGTGAAACAGCGCCCGTCGATGAGAGCGCAACTGCTAAATCAATCGATGCTTCTTCGCTCTTGGCGAGGAAAGCGACTGTTGGGCCGGAACCAGAAACGAGAGCGCCAATTGCCCCCGATTCCATACCGGCAGAGAGCGCTAACTTCAGCGCGGGTTTGAGTGAGCATGCAGCAGGCTGCAAATCATTAACCAGAGATTTCCCTAGGGCGATCGGGTCACCGCTACTTAGCGCATGCATCAACTCTTCACTGACTCGAGGTTGGCGTTGGGCAAATCCTTGTCTTAAGCGATCACACTCCTCATAAACAGCAGGCGTCGATAGACCCTGTGATGAATAAGCCAACACCCAATGGAAGGTGCCACGAGCGAGCGCTGGAGTCAGTTGATCCCCACGCCCTGTCCCTACTGCGGTCCCCCCAGTTAAAGAGAAGGGAACATCGCTTCCTAACTGGCGAGCAAGAGCAAGCAAATCATCTTTACTCATTTTCGTTTCGTATAACGAATCAAGCGCAACTAAAACGCCAGCTGCATTTGCGCTACCACCAGCCATACCACCCGCGATGGGAATTTGTTTCTTAATCTCGATTACTAAATCAAGTGGAACTTTTTTCCGTTGTGCAAATAACTGCGCAGCTTTGTATGCAAGATTTTTATTGTTGGTTGGCAGATTGGCTATGTGAGGATTATCTCCCGTAAATCGCAGCGTAATGCCTGAACCGTTTTCACCTTCTCGAACATTTATTTCATCATAAAGCGAGACGGCTTGGAAGACAGTGGCTAAGTCGTGATACCCATCGTCGCCTTTGGCGCCAACCGATAACTGCAAATTGATCTTTGCAGGGGCTTTGACAACTGTCATGGTTCTACCCTAATGACATTTAG
>JACCDK010339125.1_pt1 | contig 21111 bp, 17 predicted proteins | sample 7445871 | NCBI WGS metagenome assembly JACCDK01 (sample SAMN15323436, study PRJNA562643) | freshwater metagenome | isolation source: river surface water | place: USA:Blue River Watershed | collected 2017-08-15
GCCAAATCTTCTAAGGCGCCCCCGTCCGCAGACACAATTTCAATGTGAGAGACCACGCTGAGCATGCGGTCGCGGACTTCTTTTTGGAAGCCATTCATGACCGACAACACAATGACCAAAGCAGCAACGCCTAGGCCAATGCCCAACATAGAGACCCCCGAGATGAAGGATATAAAGCCATTTCGACGCGTGGCTCGGCCTGCGCGGGTATAGCGCCAGCCCATCACCAACTCGTAAGGCATTTCAAATTTCATCTTGTCTATTTTCCACTATCAAGTCGTTCCCAAGCCTGTGAGCAACAAGGGGGATTGTGTCATCCCTGACAATAGCACCATGAAAGACGGTTTAACCCCACCCCCTGTCCCAGCCGGATTGGACATGCAACACAGCATCATTGCCTACGCATGCACCCCAAGCGAGCCCCTGTCTGAGGGCCTGGGCACATTGAATTTGCCTCATTTGGCAACATTATTGGGGAAGATGACTTGTGTTTCACAGGGCTTCACCCCGACAGACCTCGAAAATGAAAAACACCCTGAAGCGGCTTATTTGATGCCGCACGAGTCGGTGTTGAATCTCTGGGGTTTGTCACCCCAATACGGCCAAGAGGCCATCATCACCCCTTGCCATTGGCAAGTGGGCATGAATGAAGTGGTCATGCTCAACCCCAAAGAAATTCAGCTATCGCCTGAGGAATCACAAGCTTTGCTGGCGGCCGTTCAGCCTTATTTTGCGGAGGATGGGCTCCGGGTAATTTATGAAAGTCCCTTGGTGTGGCGAGCCCAAGGTGAACTGTTCAAGGATTTACCATTTGCTGCCCTCGAAAGGGTTGTGGGTCAGCATGTTAATGCCTGGATGCCTGCTGTGTCCAAAGCCAAGTCATTGCAAAGGCTGCAAAGTGAAATGCAAATGTTGCTGTACCAACATCCTGTGAACGATCAGCGCAGTTTGCAAGGCAAGTGGACCGTGAACTCTTTTTGGGTCCATCGCCAAGTGGATCAGCTTTACGCGCCTACCCTGCCCGCACAGATTCACTTTGATTTAAAAGAAGCCAGCCTATTGAGCGATGCCGCGCAATGGCGAGCGCAATGGGAACATTTGGACCGCACCGTTTGCAAGGATTTGGTCGATGCCATGGCAGCCAACAAAGACATCTCTCTCACCCTGTGCAGTCTCCACGCTTGGCGACATTACCGCTTGCAAAAAAGATCCGTTTTGAATGCTTTGATGCGCGCATTCTCACCCACTTCAGTTCAAAAAGAATTAGGCGCTTTACTCAAAGACGCCCCCAACCCATGAGTTTTCAAATATTGACACGCGATGTGCCGCCGCGGAGTGCCTGGTCCTTAGAGCAAGCAGGCATTCACCCCTTGCTGTCTCGCTTGTTTGCAGCACGCGGCATCTTGAGCCCAGAAGAATTAGACGATGGACTGGCCAAGTTGTTGCCACCCCAAACCCTCAAAGGCACACAGGACGCGGCCCAACTTTTGGCGCATGCCATTAAGCATCAACGCAAGGTGTGCATCGTGGCCGACTATGACTGCGACGGCGCTACAGCGTGTGCCGTCGGACTTCGCGGCTTGCGAATGTTAGGCGCCCAGCACGTTAGCTACATCGTGCCCGATCGGGTGGTCGATGGTTATGGTTTGACGGCTTCCATTGCCAAGCGTGTCAAAGATTCAGGCGCAGACCTTCTGGTGACCGTTGACAACGGCATCGCCAGCATCGAGGGGGTGGCAACCGCACAAAGTTTGGGCATGCAAGTGCTCATCACAGACCACCATTTGCCGGCCGCCCAAGTTCCCCATGCTGAAGTCATTGTGAATCCGAATCAAGTGGGCTGCACCTTTGAAAGCAAGGCATTGGCGGGCGTCGGTGTCATGTTTTATGTGCTGTTGGCTTTGCGCGCAGCGTTGCGAGAACAAGGTATTTTTTCGGCAGAAACGCAACCCAAATTGGATTCACTGCTGCCCCTCGTGGCGCTGGGCACCGTGGCCGATGTGGTCAAACTGGATAACAACAATCGCCGCTTGGTTGCGCAAGGCTTGAAGCGCATTCGCGCTGGCCTCATGCCCTGTGGTATGCAGTCACTTTTCAAAGCCGCTGGTCGTGAGCCCAAAGTGGCCACCACCTTTGATTTTGGTTTTGCCTTGGGCCCGCGCATCAACGCAGCTGGGCGACTGTCAGACATGACCCTCGGTATTGAATGTCTGACCACCGACGATGCCTTGCGCGCCAATGAACTGGCCAGTCAACTCGATGCCATCAACCGTGAGCGGCGCGACATTGAAGGCGACATGCGCCAACAAGCCATGGAAATAGCCGAGTCCTTGTTTGATGAAAGTGATGAACCGCCACCCGCTATTTGCGTGTTCGACCCCGATTTTCACGAGGGCGTTGTGGGCATCGTGGCCTCGCGCATTAAAGACAAGTTTCACCGACCCTGCTTTGTCTTTGCCGCCAGCAATGCACCTGGCAAAGAACACGAACTCAAAGGCTCAGGCCGCTCCATTCCTGGCTTTCACCTGCGCGATGCCCTCGACTTGATGGCCAAACAACATCCTGATTTGTTGCTTCGATTTGGTGGCCATGCCATGGCGGCAGGTTGCACCATTGAAGAAGAAAATTTAGAACTGTTTGAAACTTGCTTCATGCAAGTGGCCGCGCAATTGTTGTCGCCTGCCACGCTTCAACGCAAATTAGAAACAGATGGTCCACTCGATGGCCAGTACCGCCGCGCAGAGTTTGTAGAAGTGATGCACCGAGAAGTCTGGGGTCAAGGTTTTGCGCCGCCTTTGTTCAGTGAAGAAGTCGAGGTGGTGTCACAGCGCTTGGTCGGAGAAAAACATTTGGCCCTGAAGCTCAAACACCAAGGCCAAGCCGTTGACGGCATCTGGTTTGGCCGAATTGAACCGCTGCCGGCTCGCGTCAAGTTGGCTTATCGTTTAGATGTCGATGAATGGCAAGGGCAAAAACGCGTTCGCTTTTTGGTGGAAGCGGCCGAAATTTAAATGTGCCTTAAGGCTCAGCTCAGCTTCGTTTAGCTTGCAGGGCTTTTAGTACAGCAGGCGAAACCAAACCTTCTACTTTGCCACCCAAGGTAGAAATTTCTCGCACCAAGGTGCTGCTGATGTGCTGCACCGAAGCACTGGTGTGCAAAAAGATGGTGTCAACTTGAGGGGCCAAATGGCGGTTCATGCCCGCCATTTGAGTTTCGTAATCGTAGTCGGTGACCGAGCGCAGACCGCGCACTATGACGCGTGCACCTTGGCTTTGTACAAAGTCGCACAACAAACCCGAAAACGGCACCACGCTGACGTTGCCAATGTCTTGGGTCACTTCTTGGGCCAGTGCCAAGCGTTCGTCCAAGGTGAACAGCGTTTTTTTGTGATGGGCTGCGGCCACAGCCACCACCACCTTGTCAAACATTTGGGCGGCACGATGAACCACATCTTCATGACCCAATGTGAGGGGGTCAAAAGTTCCAGAATAAACAGCAATGACGGATCGGCTCATGCAGGGCTCCTGATCAAGTGTGAGGGGATTATCCCTCGGATGGGCGTTGCAGCAAATGTGCGTGCACAGCGCCAGCTTTCATGTACTTCACAGCCACCAATTGACAAGCCGCGATGGCGTCATCTTGCCACTTTTGAGGCGCTTCCAAATACACCCAGCCGCCAGGTACAACGGCCTTGGCGGCAGCCTGCAAGGCTTTCTCAAAAAAAAGGGCTTCAAAGGGAGGGTCCAAAAAAACAACATCTAGGCTGGATGGTGCAAGACGTTGTAGCGCCATCATGGCATCGCCTTTTTGCACTTGAACCGCATTGGCCGAAAGCCGCTTTTGGGTGTCCAACAACAAGTTGACCAGCTGGGGGTCTTGTTCCACCATGAAAACGGACAGCGCACCTCGAGAGGCCGCTTCAAAGCCCAAGGCACCCGTTCCTGCAAAGGCATCGGCACACCGCCAACCCGTCAGGTCTTGGCCTAACCAATTGAACAAAGTTTCTCTGACCCGATCGGGGGTTGGGCGAAGTCCAGGCTTGTCGATCACCTTGATTTTGGAGCGTTTCCATTGGCCCCCAATGATTCTCAACTCGTGCGAGGGAGAACCTTTGGCGGTGGTGGTGTTGGCAGCTTTGGATGGGCTTTGATTCTTGCGCATGGTGTGAAGCTTAACGCCTTGTGCAGCTGTGAGCCGACAGGGCTGATAAAAAGCTGGCATTCAGGCCTCAAGATGAAGACTTCAAGCCCAGTTTTTCTTAGAATGAGCCACCGTACAATGGCCCAATATGTTCAGCTTCTTCCGTTCTAAACCCAAGACCCCGCCGGTCGATCAAACCACCGAGGCCGAAGGAACCCCTGGCTCAACTCAAACTGAATTGAGCACCCATGTCAGCTCGGGCTCGAAAGAGACTGGGCGCGAATCGTGGTTTGGCAAACTCAAAGCTGGGCTGAAAAAAACAGGCGGCAGCCTGGCCGCTGTTTTTACGGGCACCCAAATTGACGAAGCGCTTTACGAAGAGTTAGAAACCGCCCTGCTGATGGCAGACACAGGCGTGAAGGCCACCGAACATTTGCTGAAAGATTTAAAGGCACGCGTCAAGGCAAACAAGGCAACCGAGCCGATGGCCGTGAAGGCCTTGCTCACAGACGCCATCACTGATTTGCTGCTGCCTTTGCAAAAGCAACTTCAAATAGGCGATCAAAAACCAATGGTCATCATGGTGGCTGGCGTCAATGGGGCAGGCAAAACAACGTCTATTGGAAAACTGACGCACCACATGGCAGAACAAGGCGCCAGCGTCTTGCTTGCAGCCGCAGACACATTTCGTGCGGCAGCCCGCGAACAATTGGCGGTGTGGGCCCAACGCAATACAGTTGAAATCATCAGCCAAGCAGGTGGCGATCCAGCGGCCGTCAGTTTTGATGCCGTTTCTGCAGGCAAGGCTCGTGGTCGCGACGTGGTCTTGGTTGACACCGCAGGCCGTTTACCCACCCAATTGCATTTGATGGAAGAGCTTAAAAAAATCAAGCGTGTGGTGCAAAAGGCCGATGCAGAATCACCGCACGAAGTTCTTTTGGTGATTGATGGCAACACGGGTCAAAATGGGCTGACCCAAGTTAAAGCATTTGACGAAGCACTGGGCCTCACAGGATTGATTGTGACCAAATTAGATGGCACAGCCAAAGGTGGCGTTTTGTGCGCCATTGCGCGCGAAAAACCCATTCCTGTTTACTTCATTGGCGTGGGCGAGCAACTGGATGACTTGCAAACTTTTGATGCCCGCGAATTTGCGCAAGCATTACTCAATTGAATCAAAGCCTTATGAAATTACAACGCAAATCGCTGATCATCTTGGGACTTGTCGTTGGATTGCTCAGTTTGGTATACGTCAATCGGCTTTACATTCTGCAATACAGCTTGGGTTGGTACACAGATTGGGCAAATCCTCGCAGTGCACCGCAAGACATTCCATGGGCCAATGGGCCTGCCTCTGAAGCGACGCCCTCCGCGCAAAGACCGCCCAACATCATTGTCATTTTGACCGACGATTTGGGCATCAACGATGTCACCATGCATGGTGGTGGCCGTGGCGCTGAAGGCGTGCCAACCCCTAACATCGATGCCATCGCCAATGCCGGCGTGCGTTTCGATCAGGCCTATGCAGGAAGCGCAGTTTGTACAGTGTCGCGCGCGGCCTTGCTCACGGGTCGCTATCCTTGGCGTTTTGGCGTTGAGTTCACGCCCACCCCTGGCGCTATGGCCCGCGTTGCAGGTTCTTTGTACGCCGACCCCACCAAGCCGCACCCTGTGAGTGTTGATCATGCCAAGGCCAAAGCCACGCCCAGCTTTGACCAACTGGGCATGCCTCCCTCAGAACGCACAGCTGCCGAAATCCTCAAAGAGCGTGGCTATCACAACATTCACATTGGCAAATGGCACTTGGGTAGTACGCCAGAAATGCGCCCCAACAACCAAGGCTTTGACGAGAGCCTGTTCATGGAAAGCGGTTTATATTTGCCTGTGAACGACCCCCGTTCCGTTAATTCCAAACAGGACTTTGATCCCATTGACAGATTCTTGTGGCCCAACATGCGGTTTGGCGTGAGCTTCAATGGAGGGACTTGGTTTGAACCCAAACGCTACCTCACTGATTACTTCACCGACGAAGCTGTTAATGCCATTGGCAAAAATAAAAACAGACCCTTCTTCATGTACTTGGCGCATTGGGGTGTTCACACGCCCCTGCAAGCCAGCAAAGAAGACTACGACGCCCTGCCCCAAATCAAAGACCATCGTCGCCGTGTTTATGGCGCCATGATTCGCTCGGTTGATCGAAGCGTGGGCCGTGTGCTTCAAGCGCTCAAAGACAACGGCATTGATCAAAATACTTTGATCATTTTTTCAAGCGACAACGGTGCGCCTGGGTACATCGGCATTTCTGATGTCAATCAACCTTACCGTGGCTGGAAGCTCACCTTCTTCGAAGGTGGATTGCGGGTCCCTACGGCCATGCAATGGCCAGCGCGAATTAGTCCAGGACAACAATTCAAGCAGCCCACATCACACATCGATTTCACACCAACGTTGGTGGCCGCTGCCGGTGCAAAAATGCCTACAGATCGCCCCATCGATGGGGTGAATATCTTGCAGGCACTTCAACACACCCATTCCAAAGTCGCTAAGCAAGCTTTGCCAGATCGCCCTCTGTTTTGGCGTGATGGTGGCTTGCGTGCCGTGCAATACAAGGGCTGGAAGCTGATTCATTCGGCCAAGCCCGACAAAGATTTTTTGTATGACCTGAAGACAGACCCAACAGAGAAAAACAATTTGGCGAGCACTCAAACTGAAAAGCTCAAAGAACTGCAAGCACTGTTGAAGTCTCACCATCAGGGCATGGCCGAGCCGCTTTGGCCCACCTTCATTGAGATGCCCATCATGATCGACAAAACTCTAGATCAGCATCACACCAAGGAAGACGAATACACATATTGGTACAACTGATACTTGTGGGGCTCTTGAATCACATGCGCCGCGTTGTCATTGTTTTTTGCTTGCTGTTGGGTTTTGTGCTGGTGGCGCTTTTTGCCATCAAAGACAAAATCATGTTGGGTGCCGAGGCTTATGTGTACGGCTATCCCTTGGTCATCATGGACATCACTCGCGCGCAAAGCGCCATCAATATAGGTCCTGAAAACGAGCTGCGTCGAGTCCGTCAGTTTCCAGACGCCAACTTCAAAGATGTCGTCAGACCCAATGTCGACACCCTCTACACCACCGCCTTTTTGAGCATGAAAGAAGGGCCATGGGTCTTTGAGATGCCCGTCCAATCAGAGCGCTATGAATTGATGCCTTTCATGGATGCTTGGACCAATGTGTTTGCATCGCCAGGCACCAGAACGCGCACAGGCAATGCCTCCACCTATTTATTGGCAGGGCCCGATTGGCAAGGCACCGTTCCAGCGCACATGACCTTGCTTCGCTCACCCACCGACATGGTGTGGCTCATTGGCAGAACGCAAACCAATGGCGCAGCCGACTTTGAAACTGTTCATCGAATTCAAGACGGCTTAAAACTGCACGCTTTCAAATCCAAAGAAAATGCCATCGCGCCCAGCCATGCGGAGAAAAAAATCAATGTGTTGGCTTCTGGGCTACCACCAGTCGCTCAAATTAAGGCTCTCAGTACACCCGTATTTTTCGAACGACTTTTTCAGCTGATGGTAGACAACCCCCCTGCCCCAGAAGATGCCCCGCTGCTCAAGCGCTTGGCCCTTGAAGGCCTTGAACCTGGTCAAGCGGTCAAGCTGTCGACATTGAATGGCATTGGTTTTTCAGTGGGTCGATGGCTAGCAAATTTGAAAATCAAGCGCGCGCTCAGCGACAAAGACAAAGAAGGCTCATGGCGCACGCCGCCCCTCAACTTGGGAAAATACGGCACTGACTACAACACGCGCGCAGTTGTTGCCATGGTGGGCTTGGGTGCCAATTTGCCAGAAGATGCCATCTACCCCAATACGGTATCCGATCAAGAGGGCCGCGCATTGAACGGAAAGCACAAGTACCGCATTCATTTTGATGCCAAGCAATTGCCGCCAGTCAAGGCCTTTTGGTCCATCACGGCTTATGGCGCTGATGAATTTCTAATTGACAACCCTTTACAACGTTTTGCATTGGGTGATCGCGATGCCTTGCACTACAACAGCGATGGGTCTCTCGATATTTGGATTCAAGCGGAAGCACCTGCCAACGCTGACATGAAAAACAATTGGCTTCCCGTTAAAGCCAACGCACCCTTTTTGTTGAACGCGCGTTTGTATTGGCCCAAAGAAGACGCACTGAATTTGAAATGGCAAATGCCCCCCGTCGAGCGCTTGGATTAGGCTGCTAATCAGCCCACTTGTTTTTCAACCAAATAGTGTGAAATCAGGCCTTGCAAATATTGCCGAATATTGGGTGGATTGACGGGTCGGCTTAAAGCTTGATAACTGCCCACAATGGCCAAGTACAAGAGAGCGGCCAAATCTCTGGCCTTCTTTTGATCATTGACGATCAAGAAAAATTTCGATTGAAACAATGCCATTCGCGCAGCATCGACCTCGACCAACATTTGCGCAGCCTCTGCATTTTGTTGGCTCATGGCCCGCATGGCTTGCTCAAAGCGCAAATTTTCCATTGCAGCCCCAGCCTGTGAAAAGGCCTCATCGACCACATAGTTCAAATCTTTGATGGGGTCGCCACTTTGATTGGCCTGCAGGTGTGCATCCAAATCCAGCTGTTGTAGTTTCCACCGCATGAGCAAGCTGCCAATTAAATCGGCATGATCTGCAAAGTGCCAATAAAAACTACCCCGAGTCACCTTCAATTTCTCAGCAATCGACAACACCTTGACTTGGTCAAAACCTCCCGCAACCACCGCACGAAAAGCCTCATCCAGCCAATCATCACGCGTGAGGCGAATGGGTTCAACGACGGTTACTTTTGAGCTTGGCATTTCTTTTTGAAGTTGTTTTGCAATCATGACCTGATTTTGCATGAGGCGAAAGTTCTTCCAAATTTAAGAAGGGCTTTGGATAGCGAAAACCCTGAACCTTGAAACAGGCCTGATGTGCTAAAGTTATGCATCAATACACATGTGTATGGAAAGAATTGTCCACGGTGTTAAGCTGGCTCAAAAGTCATTGAAATAGGTTTTTTAAATGGCCCTGCGAAGTCTCAAAAGCTGGTTGATGCCCATCATCAGCAAGCGCCTTTTATCGAGAGAACGCCTTCTTCAGCAACGCCAAAGCGCTGAAAGAAAGCGTTCCGCCCAAAATCGCCCTCATGTCTTGCATTTTTTTCATCAAGCAGCCGATCCTTACTCTCAACTATTGGCCAGCGTCCTGCCCAAGCTGTTGCAAAAATTCAGGGTGACCTTAGAAACCCACCCCATCAATGCCCCTTCCGATTCCGCGGTACCAGAACGTGAGCGGCTTCAGGTTTACAGCCAATTGGATGCAAAGCGATTGGCATCACAGCATCGAATTGCTTGGACTTTTGACGAAGTTGAAGCGCTTCAAAATGCAAACTCAACACCCCAAAAAGCAAGCAACAATGCACTGCAAAAAAAATGGGGTCACTATTTAGGCGCCACCATTTACTATGAGGGCGAGTGGTATTGGGGCATCGATCGTTTGCATCACCTCGAGGAAAGATTGAATGATTTGGGATTGTGTCAAGGCGCCTACAACGGCCCACTTTTCCCAACTGTTCAATATCAAGCCATCGATCATGTGCACAAGGGCACACACATCGATTTTTTCTTTTCTTTCAGAAGCCCTTACTCTGCGATCTCAGCTGCCAAGGTATTTAAATGGGCCCGAAATACAGGCATTCAAGTAAACTTGCGTTATGTGCTGCCCATGGCCATGCGAGGTTTGCCTGTGCCTGCAGAAAAACGCCAATACATCAGCCGAGATGCCGCACGCGAAGCCTTTGTGCAAGGCGTGCCCTTTGGCTGCCTCAATGACCCGCTGGGCAAACCCACAGAGCGCGGTTTGGCGCTCATGCCCTTTGCCAAAATGCACAACGCAGCTGAAGCCTATGTCCAATCATTCATGCAAGGTGTCTGGTCTGAGGGATTGGACGCTGGTACAGACTCACACCTACAAATTATTGTGGAGCGTGCCGGTCTAAGTTGGTCTGCAGCAAAAGACATTCTCAAAAGCCAATCCAACGACACGCATTGGCGAGCCATTGCGGAACAAAACCGGCAAGCCTTGTTCTCATTGGGCCTCTGGGGCGTTCCTTCTTTCCGGTTCGAAGACACTGCCGCCTGGGGCCAAGACAGGTTCTGGGTCATTGAAAAAGCTTTGCACGATAAGTTCAACACCGCAACCACTGCATCAACATGACAATGCGCCAGCGTATCTACAACACCTGCTTGGCCGCTTTGGCCGCAATGCTGATGGTCAGCAGCTTCAGCGCTTGGGCAAAGCGGCCCAATCTGGTGGTGATGCTGGCAGACGATTGGGGCTACAGCGATGTGGGTGCTTTTGGCAGTGAAATTCAAACACCGCACCTAAATCAACTGGCCCAAAATGGCACTCGCTTTTCAAACTTTCACGTCAGTGCATCTTGCTCCCCTACCCGCTCGATGTTGTTAACGGGCGTCGACAATCACTTGAATGGTGTTGGCAACATGCGCGAGACCATTCCGCAGTCGCATGTCGGTCGGGCTGGTTATTTGAGTGTGCTCAACAATCGCGTGGTCACGGTGGCCACTTTGTTACAAGACAGCGGTTACCGCACCTATGTGGCTGGCAAATGGCACGTTGGCAAAGAGCCTCACAACTTGCCCCCTGCCAGAGGCTTTGACCGCTCACTGGTCATGGGCGACAGTGGCTCCGACAATTGGGAAACAGGCAAACTTTATTTGGATCTGACCGACAAAGTTTATTGGTACGAAGATGGGCAAGAAGCCAAGATGCCCAAGGAATTTTATTCATCTGAGTTTTACATCAGTAAAACACTGGACTATCTCAAAACCGATGCCAAATCGGACAAACCATTCTTTGCTTATGTGGCTTTTCAAGCCAACCACATTCCGCTGCAAGCACCACAAGAATTCATCGACAAATACAAAGGCAAGTACGACCAGGGCTGGGATGTTTTGCGTCAAGAACGACGCAACAAAGCCATCGAATTGGGTTTGTTGCCGGCCAATACGCCGATGGCTGCACTACCAAGCACCCACATTGCTTGGGACTCATTAAGCCCCGCCGACAAAGCCTATCACGCCAGGCGCATGGAGGTTTATGCCGCCATGGCCGAAGCCATGGACCATCACATTGGCCGGCTCATGGCGCACCTCAAAGAAACAGGTGAATATGACAACACCGTGTTTGTGTTCTTGTCAGACAACGGTGCAGAAGCCTCTGACCCCTACGCATTGGCGGTGGGCCGTTGGTGGCTAGATCGACACTACAACCGCGACATAGACAAACTGGGTAGCAAAGGCGCCTACAGCATCATTGGCCCGCAATGGGCCAGTGCTGCCACTTCACCCTTAAGTACCTACAAGTTTTATGCAGGTGAAGGCGGCATTCGCGTACCCCTGATTATTTCGGGCGTGCCTTCTAAACACAAAGATCCTAACTCTCGCATTGGTCCTCCCATTTATCCTCGTATTCATCACAGCTTGACGCATGTCAATGACATTGTGCCCACCTTGTTGGACCTGGCTCAAGTCCAACATCCAGGCACCATGTACAAAGGGCAAAGCATTTACCCATTGAGTGGTCACAGCTTGCTGCCTGTGATTGCTGGCACCGCCACACGCGTCCGTAGCCCAGATGAAATTTTGGGCTACGAGTTGTCTGGCAATTCGGCTTTGTTCAAGGGTGACTACAAACTGGTCAGCAATTTGGCGCCCGTGGGCGATGGCAAATGGCACCTCTACAACATCATGACCGATCCGGGCGAGACCAAAGATCTGCAACTTGAGTTGCCTGAGTTATTTCAAAGCATGCAAAACGATTACGCCAAATGGGCCAAAGCCAATGGTGTCTTGGCCATGCCTGAAGGTTACGACCCCATTCAACAAGTCATCATCAACTCGTTGGTGTTTGTTTACTGGCCGCGATATCAGTGGCATTTGTTGGGCTTTGTCATTTTGCTAACAGCAAGCTTGGCTTGGGTATGGCGCAGACGACGCGCCAGAAGAATGGCCTAGCATGCAAAACTCTGGCTACTTTGACAGTCCATGGCCTGGCGAAGACGCAGGCCCCGCAAGATTGCAAACAGCCCCATTGACCTGCGCGCTGAACATCGAGGCAGGTGAATCGCTTCAAGCCACAAGCCGGCGCACGCAGATGTCCACCATGACAGTGTTGGGCGCGCCAGGTGAAGTTTTTTTATTGACCCATTCGGTACTCAGATCACATCTAGGCTTTTCAACCAGCGCCACTGTGAGTTTGATTGATCCCATCACACTCAAAACCATACGGCAGTCTATGCCCCTCACCGGTGGTCCCATGTGGCCCGGCGGTATGGCCGTGCACGCCAATGGCAGTTTGATCGTTGTCTACGGCCGATATGCCCACAAACTGGACCGTCAGTGCAATTTACTCAAATCGTATTTGTTGCCCATTCATGAAGCCTACAACTCGTTTGTGGTGTTGGACAACGGTTTGATCGTGACCAAAAATTTGTCAGACTCTACGCAAGCACAACTCACCACCCTGCACCCCGAGTCATTCAAATCTGCATGCAACGATGTGATTTGCCCTGAGGCTTCTATTGCTCGCTTGAGTGCCGTTGGCAACACGGTCTATGTGGTGGGTGTTTCGCGTGTTTGGCGATACCACTGGCATGAAGCCTCACAACGACTCGTTCGCGATACATCATGGCAATGCCATTACCTCCTAAATGCTTCACAAGCTTATGCATGGGACATGGTGATTGATGGCGACAACGGTTGGTTGATGGACAACGGAAAACACAACTACAAGATGAGCATGTTGGGTTCAGGACAAAACAAAGAAGCCAATCGTTTGATTCGCATTTCGCTTAAACAATCAGATTCATTTCAGACTTGGCCAGTAAGTGGTCTGCCATTTGGCAGCATCACCAATCCCCCATTGGTGGATGTGGCCAGGCGAATTGTTGTGGGTTTTGATTCAGCCAATCAACACTTAAAAGCGTGGCGAATCATTTCTAAACCAGATTTAGCAGATTCAACAGATTCTTCAGATGTTCAATTGGAAGATCTTTGGCATCTGCCTGAAATGGGAACTGCCAGTCACTTGCTTTTATTCCCCAGTTCGGGTGAATTGTGCGTTAATGACTACAAGCGTTTCAATGAACAAGTGGTGGTTCTGGACATTGAAACTGGCCAAGAAAAATCTCGCGTCAGCACGGGCGGCTGGATGCAAGGCGTGGTCTTTCCAAGCACTGGTTGGCACAACGATTTTTATTGGTGCTCAATGGACCGACTAAGCCGTGTTTTCAAGCCTGCCCCAAACAATTAACACAAGATGAAAAAAACAATACTGATCACTGGCGCAGGAACTGGCATTGGCAAAGATGCTGCATTTGCATTGGCGCTCAAGGGCCATCGCGTGTTGGCCACCACCCAAACAGAAGCGCAGTCGAATGCTTTAAAGGCAGAGTCCACCCAACTAAATATCGTGCTGGAAATTTTCAAACTGGACATCACGCAAGAAGCAGATCGCGAAAGTATTTCCGCCTATGCCATCGATGTTCTGATCAACAACGCTGGCATGGGGGAATCGGGATCGTTGGCCGAAGTAGACATGCAACGTGTAAGGCAAATCTTTGAAGTTAATTTGTTCTCAACTTTGGCACTCACCCAAGTGGCACTGCGGGGCATGATTGCCAGAGAAAGAGGCAGCGTCTTGTTTGTGAGCTCTATCGCGGGTAGGGTTCCTATGCCCTTTTTGATGCCCTACAGCATGAGCAAGTTTGCACTGTCTGCAGCGGGTGCAGGTCTTCGTGCAGAAATGGATCAACTCAAAAAGAACATTCAAATTGCTCTCATTGAACCTGGCGCCATTCACACCGGTTTCAATCAGGCCATGACCAACAGCAAGTACGAATGGATGAATGCGTCGTCTTATTTTTCTCACCAAGCAGAAGCCATGAAGAAGAAAGAGCGCGCTACTTTTAAATTTTTAGAAGCACGCAGTACGCATGGCATCGTCCAGCAAATCATCAAAGCAGCTGAGGCCAGTCGGCCCAAGCTGCGCTATGTTTCGCCTTGGATTCAAGGCTTTGGCATTCGACTGGCCAGAATTTTTGGAGTGTGACCATGCGTTTGACTAAAACAACTTCATTTTTTCTGTTGCTGGTACTGTTGGCCCTCTTGGCCGGTGGTTTGTATGCATTTCGCGAACCACTGAGCATGGCCATTGCCAAACGTGTTGCCGCACAGCGAATGAGCAGCAACCCGCTTCAAGATTTACCCGATGGTTTGCACATTGCAGTGTGCGGAGCGGGATCGCCCATGCCCGATGAAAAGCGTGGTGGCCCCTGTACGTTGGTCATTGCTGGTCAACAGATGTTTGTCTTTGACACCGGCAATGCCAGCGTGCGAAACATCAACAAAATGGGTTTCAACACAGGCCTCATTCAGGGTGCTTTCTTAACCCACTTTCATTCCGATCACATTGATGGCATGGGGGAGTTGCTATTGCAGCGCTGGGTTTCCAATTCCAATTCACAAGCCCTGAATGTCTATGGCCCTGAAGGGGTCGACACGGTTGTGAATGGTTTCATGCAGGCCTACAGCTTAGACCGAGGCTATCGTGTGGCGCACCATGGCGAGGCCATTGTGCCCAGCAGCGGATTTGGTGCCAAACCCATTTCGTTCAAAACCCAAGCCTTTGAAACCACGCTGGTGTATGAAAGCCAAGACACCAAAATTCATGCCTTCAGTGTGGCGCACGCCCCCATACATCCAGCTGTGGGCTACAAAATTCAATACAAAGACAGAAGCATCGTTATCAGCGGCGACACCACCCCTTCGGTACATGTAACCAAGGCGGCTCAGGGCGTCGATGTCCTCATACACGAAGCCATGTCGATGGAATTAATGAAGCTGTTGCAAGAGGGTGCCAAAACGGCCAAGCGTGACAAGCTTGAACAGATCATGAAGGACATCACGGACTACCACACCTCTCCCGTGCAAGCTGCCGAAATTGCCCAACAAGCCCAAGTGGCTTATTTGTTGTTGCACCACATTGCGCCGCCCTTGCCATTGCCCGGCTTGGTCGATGTTTTTCTGAAGGGCACCGCCGACGCTTTCAAAGGCAAGATTCAAGTGGCCAAGGATGGTGATTTTTTAAGCTTGCCCGCAGGCCAAAAAACCATTCAAGTCAGCCATCTTTTTTAATGTAAGTATTGAGTTAGAACCCCGACATGCGATCACTTCCACACGTTGCAAACTTTCTTCGAACACCTGAAGAACGGTTTCAACAATTGCCAGACTTTCCGTACACACCTCACTACACCGAGTTGGGTGGACTCCGAATTGCCCACATCGATGAGGGACCCAGGGACGGTCCGGTGGTTTTGCTCATGCATGGCGAACCTGCGTGGTCGTTTTTGTACCGAAAAATGATTCCTATTTTGGTGGCTGCCGGCATGCGGGTTTTGGTGCCCGATCAAGTTGGTTTTGGTCGCTCCGACAAACCTACTCAACGTTCAGACTACACCTACGAAAATCATGTGCAGTGGATGAGCGCTTGGCTGGAATCAGTTGATGCCAAAGACATCACACTTTTTTGCCAAGACTGGGGCTCGCTCATAGGCTTGAGGATGGTGGCAGAAATGCCCGATCGATTTGCCCGGATTGCCTTAAGCAACGGCGGCTTGCCCACAGGCAAAGAGAAAATTCCAAGGGCCTTCCATATCTGGCGCGCCTTTGCCATGTACAGCCCCTGGTTTCCCATTGGCAAAATTGTCAGAACGGGGTGCGCACAAGGCTTAAACGACTTGGAAGTTGCTGCATACGATGCCCCTTACCCCAACAGTCGGTACAAAGTGGGTGCCAGAGTCTTCCCCACGCTGGTCCCCATCCACCCGAATGACCCCGCCGGGCCCGCCAACGAGCGCGCCTGGGAGCTTTTCAAGGCTTGGCACAAACCTTTCATAACCTTGTTCAGCACCCGCGACCCCGTCACAAAAGGCGGCCAAGTGGCTTGGCAGCGCAAAGTTCCGGGTGCATCAGGTCAAAACCACACTCAAATTAGGGGTGCTGGGCACTTTGTGCAGGAAGACAAAGGGCAAGAACTTGCACGGGCTTTGATCCAATACATACACGACAACCCTCAAACTACATAAAATTCGGTCAATATTTAGGATTTCCTCATGTCTGATCTTGCTGTTAGAAAACTTTTGGTTGACTTGAACACGCCCTTTGACACCCGTTGGTGTGGAGGCGATGCGTTCAAATCTGCCTTCTTCAATGCACTGTCCATGAGCTTCCCTGTGGGTGAGCAGTTCTTCATTGACTCGGTCCGTGAAGGTGCCAAGCAAATGGACGACGCCACACGGGAAAAATTTGCGGAAGAAGTGAAAGGCTTCATTGGCCAAGAAGCGACTCACCGCCGCATCCATGCTTTGTTCAATGGCCACATTGAACTTCAAGGCTTTAAAAACATCATTGCCGAGCGCTCAGCCAACCGCATCAAAGCCAATTCCCATCAAAACGTGCGTCAACAATTGGCAGCCACTGCGGCCACCGAACACTTCACGGATATCTTTGCCGATTGGCTGTTAAGCCACCCCGAGATTTTTGAAGGCACTGAGCCCCGTCTCAAAACCATGTGGCAGTGGCATGCAGCCGAAGAAGCCGAGCATCGTTGCACCGCCTTTGATGTCTACAAGGCTTTGGGCGGCAATGAAAAATGGCGCATTCGCATTTTTCATTATGTGACCTACACTTTCCTCACCGATGTGATGCTGCAAACTATGCACAACTTGTGGCGCGACGGTAGCTTGTTCAAGTTCAGTACTTGGAAAAGCGGATACAAATTGTTGTTGGCCAAAGACGGCTTGCTCACCAGCAATTTTGGACACTGGAAGTCCTACAAAAAAGCCAGCTTCCATCCTGCACAGCAGAGCGACAAACTGTCACAGGAATGGCTACAAAACAATACTAGCGCTTACTCATTGGTAGGCGGCAGCAACTGATTTTCAGTTGGCTCTTGAGCCGATCACTCTTTCGTGATCGGCGCCTTCAAGAGAGTGATTTGAAATGGCTCATTCAAGCTTGATGTTGGCAGCCTTGATGACCTGTGCCCATTTATCAATTTCTGCTTTTTGAAAACTCAGCACTTGCTCGGGCGTTAAGGCTGAAGGCTGCATTCCTAGGCCTTTAATTCTGTCTTGCATTTCAGTCGTCTGAATGATCTTGAGAATTTCAGCGTGCAATCTGTCAACAATGGGTTTGGGCGTACCTGCTGGCGCAAACAAGGCTTGCCAGGACACCACTTCAAAACCTTGCGTACCTGGCCAACCAGATTCGGCCACTGTAGGCACATCGGTAAAAGCATCCGTCAAGCGTTTGCCAGAGGTAACCGCTAGCGCACGCAGCTTGCCACTTTGAATGTGAGCCCCTGCCACCACAGTGGTATCAAACATGAAATCGACTTGGCCGCTCATGACATCTTGAATTGCAGGCGCACTGCCCTTGTAGGGCACGTGCGTAAACTTCACATCGCCTTTGAAAGCCAACAATTCTTGCGCCAAATGTTGAGAGGTTCCATTGCCCGCCGAAGCGCCCGACAACTTTCCTGGATTGGCTTTTGCGGCCACCATTAAATCGCGAAGTGTTTTGTAGGGGCTATTGGCAGCAACCACCAAGACCACTGGATTGGTGCCATACAAATAAACGGGCGTAAAAGACTTGATGGGGTCATAGCCCAGTTTGGGATAAAGGCTCACGTTGATGGCGTGTGAGCTGATGGTGCCGCCCAAAAGATGATGGCCATCGGCAGGCGCACGCGCTGCAATTTCAGACCCGACGCTGCCGCCTGCTCCACCTTTGTTCTCAATGACCATGGTGGTGCCAAGTGCGGCACCCAGTTTTTGCGACACCAAACGGGCCAAGATATCGGTGGTACCGCCTGCAGGAAAGGCCACCAAGTAATTGATGGGTTTGGCAGGCCAAGCAGACTGACTGAAGGTATTTGTTGCAAGCAAGCCGGCAGCGAGGGCCATCGACGTTTGCAGAAATTGGCGGCGATCAGTCATGTGAGTCTCCTAGTTTGTTACTGGTTTGATCCTGATGTATGACACGTGGCAATTTTAAGTAATGGGAGCGGGGTTGAATAGAACCAATGCATTGTGAAGTTTCCAATGCTCTGCCCATGTTTGGCGGCCACTGGCAACCTCAATCAACAACTTGAACAATTCCCAACCACCCTCCTCGATGGAGATCTCGCCGTCAGCCACACGGCCAGCGTTCAAATCCATCAAATCGTGCCAGCGATTGGCCAATTCTGTTCTGGTGGCAACTTTGACAACAGGGCAAGCCTGCAAACCATAAGGGGTGCCACGCCCAGTTGTAAAAACATGCAGGTTCATGCCCGCGGCCAATTGCAAAGTTCCGCAAATGAAATCACTTGCGGGCGTGGCTGCAAAAACCAATCCCTTTTGATTTGCTTGAAGTTTTTCTCCTGGCGCCAGCACATGCTGAATGGGCATGGAACCACTTTTAACGATGGAGCCCATGGCTTTCTCAACAATGTTGGACAGTCCACCAGCCTTGTTACCGGGTGTGGTGTTGGCGCTTCTGTCGGCTTTGCCGCGCTCTAAATATTGGTCGTACCAAGACAATTCGCGCACAATGCTTTGCGCCACTTCGGTACTGGCTGCACGGTGCGTCAATTGGGCCACAGCGTCTCTGACTTCTGTGTTCTCGCTGAACATGACCGTGGCGCCAGCGCGTACCAACAAGTCTGTGGCATAACCCACAATAGGGTTGGCAGTGACGCCAGAGAATGCATCGCTGCCGCCACACTGCACGCCTACCACCAGTTCACTGACCGGCACTGTTTCACGTTGCCTGGCATTCAATCGTTGCAAATGGGGCTTGGCGCTTTCAACAATGTGCTGAATCATGCTCATAAAACCGACATGCTGTTCGTCTTGCAAGCAAACAGTGTCCGGGCCATCGCTCTCGGATTGCGAAGGCATCAATGGAAAACTTCCAGGGGGCAACAAACGCAGAGGCGGTAACTTTTCGCAACCCAAACTGACCACCAAAACTTCATTGCCAAAATTGGGATTGAGGCTGATGTTGCGTAATGTGCGAATGGGGATGATGGCGTCTGGCGCATCTATGGCGACGCCACAACCATAGGCGTGTTCTATGCCCACTACATCATCGACATTGGGATACAGGGGCAACAATTCCTGTTTGATTTTTTGGACGGCTAAGTCGACAACGCCTGCGACACATTGAACGGTGGTGGTCACGGCCAAGATGTTGCGTGTCCCAACTGAGCCGTCTGCATTGCGATAGCCGTCAAAAGTAAAGTCACTGAGCGCTTCCGCCATAGGTACTTTGGCGGTGGCCATGGGCAAATTGTCGAAGTTGCGCGCAGCGGGCATTTCAAGCAATCGCTCATGCACCCAACTGCCAGCCTCAATGTTTTGTTTGGCAATGCCAATGCTGACGTTGTATCGCAACACGGCTTGGCCCGCGGCGATGTTGACGAGTGCCACTTTGTGACCTTGGGGAACCGCGTTGACCAAAGTGACCGCAGATGCACTGCGATGTTTGCGAACCTGATCTCCCGCCTTCAATCCACCTGCTGTGACCACAATGGCCACATTGTCATCCTCGTGCATGGCGATGACAGGGTACTCTTTCGCATTCATATCAAATCATTACTTCAAAACATTAATTCAAAATATTACTTAAAAATTTGCGGCAACCACAAGGAGAAAGCAGGGACATAGGTGACGGCAATGAGCGTCATTCCAAGTGCCCCATAGAAAGGCGCAATGGTTCGCATAACCTGCCCTACCGATATTTGTCCGATGGCACACCCGACAAACTGCACGGTGCCCACAGGGGGCGTGTTAAGTCCCAAGGCGCAATTGATGAGCATCAAAATACCAAACTGCAAGGGGTCCATGCCGAACTGCATGGCGATGGGCAAGAAGATAGGGGTGCAAATGAGGATGGTAGCGGCCATGTCTAAAAATGTGCCCAAAATGAAAAGCAGCACATTGATCATGAGAAAGATAACCCATGGTTCGTCGCTGACCAGCTTCATCATTTCGCCTGTTTTTTGTGGCACTTCATACAAAGCCATGAAGTAGCCAAAAGCAGCAGAAATGCCGATGAGCAACAGAACAACACCCGTGGTTTTACAGGCCTTGGCGCACGCCTTGAGAAAATTGGCCCAGGTTAAAGAACGGTAAACGATGACCGTCACAAACAAGGCCCATGCCACCGCAATCGATGCAGATTCTGTGGCCGTAAACGCACCTGACAAAATACCGCCCAAAATAATGACCACCACAAACAGGCCTGGCATTGCCGCCAAGAAAGCCATCAAGACGACCGACCATCCTGGAAATTTGCCGTGAGTGGGATAGCCACGCTTGACAGCAACATAGTAGGCGGCAGCCAAGTTGCAAATGGTCAAAATAACCGCAGGAATAAGCCCTGCCAAAATCAATCCCAAAATACTGACCGAAGCAATGCCTGAAGTGGCCAGGGTAAAAATAATCAAGTTGTGAGAGGTGGGCATAATGGCCCCCACCAGTGAAGCATGCGTTGTGACATTGACGGCATAGTCCGCGTCATAGCCCTCTTTCTTCATCAAGGGAATCATGACGGAGCCGATGGCTGAGACGTCGGCCAAAGGCGAACCGGCAACGCCACCAAAAATGGTACATCCCAGTACATTGCTCATGCCGAGTCCACCCCGAACATGGCCAACCAAGCTGTTGGCAAATTTAACAATGCGATCGGCGATGCCACCGTAGAGCATGAGTTCGCCAGCAAAAACAAAAAATGGAATGGCTAAAAACGAAAACACCTGCATGCCACCAACCATTTTTTGAAACACAACGGCAACCGGTAAACC
>JACCDK010375589.1_pt1 | contig 21088 bp, 20 predicted proteins | sample 7445871 | NCBI WGS metagenome assembly JACCDK01 (sample SAMN15323436, study PRJNA562643) | freshwater metagenome | isolation source: river surface water | place: USA:Blue River Watershed | collected 2017-08-15
TGTCTTCTTCGGACAAAACAGTTTCGTCCAAACCAAATTCTTTCATCAAGGCGCGCTCTTTGGCCTTGCTGATCTTCATGCGAAGGGGTTTGACTTTCTCTGTGGACTCAGCAACAGGCTCACCCACCAAGTCATCTTCGATGTCGCTCAAATCTTCCTCAATGGGGGCGGCTTCTACTTTTGGTTTACGGCCACGCTTGGCACCGGATGTTTTGACATCTGATTCAGGTGCACTTGTTTTGGCTGGCTTGACAGCTCCAACTTTGACGGCAGCAGGCGTCTCAATTTTAATTTTGGCAGAAGCTTTGTCCTCTTGCTTGGCTGCCTTTTTGTCGGTCGTTTTGGCAATGACTTTTGCGCTTGCTTTTGGCGCTTCAGGTTTTGCGGCCTTGATGGACGCTTTAGCAGGAGCCTTGACGGCGATTATTTTTTTAGTTGCAGGCACTGAACTGGCTTTCTTGGCCGGTGTGACTGCCTTGGCTACGGGTTTGGCAACTGGTTTAGAAACTGGTTTGGCAGCTGGTTTAGCGGCTGTCTTGAGCACTGCTTTAGGAGCAGTTTTGACAGGCGATTTGGCAGATGTTTTGACCGGTGTTTTGACAGGTGATTTGACTGGAGCTTTGGCTTTCACCGGACTTGTTTTGGTTGTTGCTTTAGAAACTGGCTTCGGAGCTGGTTTAGGAGCCGGCTTGGTAGCTGATTTAGTAGCAGATTTAGAGACTGGCTTCGCGACAGATTTGCTGGCTGGCTTGGTAGCTGGCTTTGCAATTGGCTTTGCGACAGGCTTGACAGGTTTTTTCGCGCCAGACGTGACTTGTGCTTTAACGGGCTTCTTCGGCTTTTGAGCGGGCATGATGGACCTCAATACTTCAAACTGAATGGAAACAAACGCTGCGCCACAAACTTCTGGCGCGAGAGGAAAAGCAAATAAACACCTGGGGGCAGGTGGCTAAATTTGCAAGATCTTTTTGGTTAGACCAAATAGGCAAGACCAAATAGGCAAGATGTGTGGGCGAACATTTGGAATGCAGTCCTTGCGGTAATGGGGCCGTCCCATGGTGGGAAATGCGCTGTGGCTTTGGCCGGGTCCGGAGGTGCTGCTGTCGCTCTTGCCTGAAAAGTGGATTATACCCAAACAAAGCGAAAAAACTAGGAAATTTCAGCGCTCATGAGTTTTCGGCGCCGCTGGTGGATCTCACGCCATTTTTGAAAAGCCTCAGGGCTTTGCGAAGTTTCAGCATTTTGCAGGGCGACAGTTTCCAGCTCTTTGAGCTGATCGATGAGCATCAGGTTAAGCAGCAGGCGCAGTTCTTTGTAAGCCTCTCCAGGCTCGATGTCGATGTGCCCTTCGGGTTGGCTAGGCGCATGGGAACCCATGAGCTTGTCAGCCAAACTGGAAAAACTTAAATGTTGCAATTCAGCTTTTAAAGTTCCCCAAGCGAGAGGGCCATGATCCAGAAACTGACTTTCAATCCACCGCATGATGTCGCCATGCTGGCCAGGTAAATGAGACAGCAGTGAATGGTCTTCAGCAGACAAGCCATCCCACAGGGCCATGTTGGTGAGAATGAGCCTCACCGCATGGTCGGCTCGGCTGGCGGGCTGGACTCTGGGCCCAAGATCGGATGCTCCACGGGCATCGCCATGGCTGACCAGCCGCCATTTGCCACTTGAATCTTTTTGCCATGTTTTGCCATCGGGGCGCGCACGCGAGGATTTTTGGTAAGCCTGGCTTTTGGGCGGCTCAAAGGGGGAGGGCATGCCCTCGGTATCAAAGGCAGAATGGGAACCTTGGCTGGCCATCGATGGCGTTGCTGCCGAACTGTTGGGCTGCCCGGAGGCCGCACTTCGGGGGCTACTGCGAGTTGCAGCAGCTTCTGCTTGTTGAAGCCAAAGCCCTGCCAACTCTGAAGCGTCAAGCTGAATCATCTGCGCCAACTCTGAAAGAAGTTGACGCTTTAAAGCACCATCTGGAAGGGCGCGCCAAAGGGGACTGGCGTTGCTTGAAAGATGTGCTCTTCCTTCTGCAGAATTCAGATCACACCCTTCTGCGGCGACTTCAATTAAAAACTTAGACAAAGGTGTGGCATTGGCGACGGCTACCGAAAAGGCCTCAGAACCTTTTTCGCGGATGAAACTGTCGGGGTCATGCTCTTGTGGCAAAAACAAAAATTTAATGCTTCGCACATCGGTTGCATAGGTCAGAGCGCCGTCTAGGGCTTTTCGAGCGGCCCTTCGGCCAGCCGCGTCGCCGTCAAAACCAAAGACGACGGAATCTGTAAAACGGAAAAGCTTTTGAACATGGTCTGGCGTACAAGCGGTGCCAAGCGTTGCGACTGCATTGGGAAAACCCCATTGCGCCAAGGCCACGACATCCATGTAGCCTTCAGTGACCAGCACATAGCCTGAGCTGTGAATGCTGTCGCGCGCTTCAAACAAACCATAAAGCTCGCGTCCCTTGTGAAAGACGGGCGTCTCTGGAGAGTTCAAATATTTGGGGGTGCCATCACCCATTACTCGCCCCCCAAAACCGATGCATTCGCCTTTGATGTTTCGAATTGGAAACATCACACGGTCTCTGAAACGATCGTATCGTTTGCCATCTTCTTCGTTGACAATCACCAAACCACTTTCAGCCAGAAGTGGGTCGTCGTAGTCGGGAAAGACGCTGGCCAAACTGCGCCAGCCTTCAGGTGAATAACCCAAGCCAAATCGTTTTGCAATTTGCCCCGACAAGCCACGGCCCTTCAAATAAGCCACAGCTTTGGGCGCAACTTTGAGTTGTTGTTGATAAGCGTTGGCCGCTTTTTCCAGCATGTCGCTCAAAGTGCTTTGCTTTTGTTTTTGGGCGGCAGCTTTGGCTTTGTCTTGAGGTGAGAGATCGTCTTCGGGAACGGTCATGCCTGTTTGTTGTGCCAAATCTTTCACGGCTTCAATGAAGGTCATGCCTGCATGGTCCATCAGAAAACCAAGCGCGTTGCCATTTTTTCCGCATCCAAAGCAGTGGAAAAACTGCTTGGTGGGGCTGACTGTAAAGCTGGGTGATTTTTCGCCGTGAAAAGGACAGAGCCCCATCAAGTTGGCGCCACCTTTTTTCAATTGGACATAGCGGCCAACAACCTCCACCACATCAACGCGGGAGAGAAGTTCTTGAATGAAAGACTGAGGAATGGCCACGTCCGTATTTTCGCCCAAGTTGGGGCTTCAATGGACAAAAAAGTCAATCAATCGTCAGAGTATGGACCCCAAAAGTACCCGCCTTTTTGTCTTCGAAATAATGCTGCAAAGTTTCTTGAACGGTTCTGAATGCCAATTCGCTCCAGGGAATTTCATCTTCGGCAAACATTCTGGCCTCTTGGGTTTCAAAGCCAGGTTGGAAGTGTTCATTGTCTAATTCTGCCAAGAAATACAGATGAACTTGGCCGACGCGAGGCACACTCATGACCGTGAAAAGTGAGCCCATTTTGAATTGGGCACCAGCTTCTTCGGAGGTTTCGCGTGCAGCGCCCTGAGAAGTGGTTTCGCCCAGCTCCATGAAGCCAGCTGGCAAGGTCCACTTGCCTTTTCGAGGCTCAATGTTGCGCTTGCAGAGCAATACCTTATGGCCTAAGTAGGGAACTGTGCCAACCACATTGAGGGGATTTTCGTAATGCACCAATTGACACTCGGTGCAGATGGCGCGCTGCTTGGTGTCGCCATCATCAGGAAGCCGATACAAAACCGCCGAGCCACAGGCTCGGCAGTGTTTGATCAATTGGCGTTGATAGCTCAAGCCTTTTTCGCAGGTGCTTTGGCTGCTGGCGCTTTGGAGTGCTTCTCGATCAATGCGCGCGCTGTGTCGATCAGTTTGCGACCGTCGTAGCCGCGTTTGTTCATGTCCTCCTGCCACTCAACTTCCAGGGCGCGAGATTTGCGTCGGAACTCTTGCGCTTCAGCGGGGCCGACTGTGAAGATGGCATTGTTGCGATCGCTGGCAGATTTGCGGCCAGGCACATCGCCTTCCTGTTGAACTTTGCCCAACCAACCAGATGTTTCGATGCCACTGTTGTCATCGATGATTTTTTTCAAATCGGGTGGCAGAGAGTTGTATTTGGCTTTGTTCATGGCCATCACAAAGGTGGTGGTGTACAAGCAACCACCGGCAGGGTCAAACTCGGCGTGGAATTTGGTGAGTTCGTTGACCTTCACAGCAGGCACAACTTCCCAAGGAATGACCGCGCCATTGATGGTACCTTTTGACAAGGCATCTGGAATGCCGGGCAAAGGCATGCCGACAGGGATGGCGCCCAACGTTCCCAACAGCTTGGTCACTTGGCGAGTCGGGGCACGCATTTTCAAACCTCTCATGTCAGCCACACTTTTAACGGCTTTGTCGACAGTGTGAATGGCGCCAGGGCCGTGAACATGCAGAGCAATCAATTGCGTTTCTTTAAATTCATCGGGTGCCATGGTTTGCACATATTCCCAGTAAGCCTTGGATGCGGCTTCTGCATTGGTCATCATGAACGGCAGTTCAAACACTTCAATTCGGGGGAATCGACCGGCGGTGTTGCCTGGCAATGTCCAAACGATGTCCACGACACCATCGCGAGCTTGGTCATACAACTGAACCGGCGTTCCGCCGAGTTGCATAGCCGGATAGGCTTCAAATTTGATTCGGCCGCCAGATTCCTTTTCCACTTTGTTCATCCATGCTTTGTGCATGTTGAGCCAAACATTGGACTGTGGGGCCATGAAGGTGTGGAACTTCAAAGTGACCGTTTGTTGGGCAAAACCTGTGAGGGCTGGCGCTGCGATGGCGGCTGCAGCACCTGACTTTAAAAGTGAGCGACGTTTGATCATGACTGTCTCCGGTTGGTAATGTCTGAATGTTAACGGATCAGAGGCCCAAAATGAGGCTTCCAGTTAGGCAACGTATTGAATCAACCACAGGGAAATCCCGGGGAAGAAAAGCAGCAAGATGGTTCGAATGGTGTCGCTGATGAGGAATGGCATGACGCCCTTGTAACTTTCAGAGATAGGCACATCCTTGGCCATGGAGTTGACCACATACACATTCAAGCCGACAGGGGGGGCCAACATGCCAAAGCCCACGGTCATGAGCACCATGATGCCAAACCAAATGGCGGTGGGCTCTTTGGCCATGCCAAAGTCAAGTCCCATGATCATGGGGAAGAAAATGGGTATGGTCAGCAAAATCATGCTGAGCTCGTCCATCACAGCCCCAAGGACCACGTAAAACAGCAGAATGGCCGTGACGATCATCAAAGGAGAAAGCCCCCAAGTGCTCACCACGGCTGCCAATTGGTTGGGTACCTGAGTGAGCGCCAATGAAGAATTCATGACGTCAGCGCCAATGAAGATCATGAAGATCATGGCAGAGCTTTCAGCCGTGGCATAGAAGCACTGCTTGAATTTGGCCCAGGTCATTTCGCCCTTTAGGAGGGCGGCCACAAAGGTGGAAGCAGCCCCTACGCCAGCGCCTTCTGTGGGGGTGAAAAATCCACCGTAAATACCACCAAAGACAATGATGAAAATGCTTGCAATGGGGGCAATGCCTGCGAGGGCAGCCAATGAAAATTTCGCAATGTCGTTGTCGACTTCTGGCGCTTGACCTGGCACCATTCGCACATAGATGGCGATGGCAACCATGTAGCCCAGCATGGCAATGATGCCAGGCACCATGGCGGCTGCAAACAGCTTGGCAATGTTTTGCTCAGTCAAAATGGCATAGATCACCAGAGGCACAGAAGGCGGGATCAAGATGCCCAAGGTACCTCCTGCAGCCAAGGGGCCTGTGGACAAGCGACCCGAGTAGCCGTGGCGTTTCATTTCTGGCAAGGCCACACCCGTGATGGTAGCTGCCGTGGCAACCGAGGAGCCGCAAATAGAGCCGAAGGCCGCACTGGCCAAAACAGCTGCCATGGCCAGACCGCCTTTGAAGCGTGCCATGACACTGGCGGCGAATTGAAACAAGGCTTTGCTGATACCGCCTTGGGTTGCAAAATGGCCCATTAAGATGAACAAGGGAATCACCGACAGGTCATAACTTGCAAATCTGGCAAATGCCAAATTGTTGAGAAAGCTGGAGTAGGGTCCCCAGCCCGTTTGAACGAGATAACCCAGCGTGCCCGCTGCAAACATCGAAACAGCAATGGGGATGCGCATTGCCATGAGAACCAACATGGCACCAAAGATAATCGCGCAGAGAGTCAGGGCGCTCATGCAGATGCCTCTTCTGAGCTTCTAAAGTTTTCACCCATCATGGCCTGAGTCAAGGCAATGGCCGCACTGAGTGCCAAAGGAGGTGTCATAGACGCATAAACGATCCACTCAGGAAAGCCCAGCATCATGGAGCCCGATTGCGAAGTCCACGCATTCATACCACCCAAAAAAGTTCGCCATGTGAGCAATGCAAAAGCCGCAGCCATGAACAATGCTCCCAATCGGTCCAACTGTGCAATGGTCGCTGGACTGGCCTTGGCAGTGAAAAAATCGACCACGATGTTGGCTTTTTTGAATTGGCAAAGGGGCATGAACAGCGCAATGGCAGCGCCAGTGGCAACGCCCGTAAGCTCAAAATCACCCACAATGGTTGAGCCGTTGGTATTGCGACCAATGAGGCTATAGCATGTCATCAAAGTGATGAAAGTCAGCAGCGCGCCCGCCAAGATGCTGCAAAGTTTGGCCAGTAGCTCAAGTATTTTCAATCTTTAACTTTCACATCGCCGGGCCCAAGGCCCGGCTAAGTTGCGATTTATTTGGCGGGGTCAACTTTGACAGTCAAAGTTCCTAGGCCAGCCACGCGGCCAACCAATGTATCGCCGGCCACCACTGCAGCAACGCCTTCGGGTGTGCCTGTGTAAATCAAATCACCAGGTTGCAGCTCCCATGCGGCAGACAGGTGCTCGATGGTTTCTGCCACGTTCCAAATGAGTTTGGCTACACTGCTTTTTTGTCGAACTGCACCGTTCACCAACAGATCAATTTCTGCTTCGTTGACATTGCCTGCCTTGGCTTTGGGAGTGATAGGGCCAATTGGCGCTGAATGATCAAAGGCTTTGCCAATACACCATGGGCGACCTTGTTTCTTCATGTCGTTTTGCAAGTCGCGGCGCGTCATGTCCAAGCCAACGGCATAGCCAAAAATGTGCTTTTCTGCGTCTGCGGCTTTGATGTTTCGACCACCGGTCCCGATGGCAACCACCAATTCAATTTCATGGTGAAAGTTTTGGGTCAAGCTGGGATAAGGCATGGCGCCAGTTTCACCTTCATTGACGACCACCAAAGCGTCAGCGGGTTTTAAGAAGAAGAAGGGTGGCTCTCTGCCTGTGAAACCCATTTCTTTCGCGTGTTCTTCGTAATTGCGACCCACGCAATAAATACGGCGAACTGGATAACGTTCAGCTTGTCCCAAGACTGGCACGGAGGCCACGGGGGCTGGAGAGAAAACAAAACTCATAAAGACCTTTCAAACAAAGAAAAATGAGGACGCCTAAAATCAATTTTCATAAGTATACTTATGATTCGACGCTTTTGTCGCAAACACCCAATCATAATTGCATGGAGAAGAGTTTTGATTTTGCGCATGCACCGGGGCACTTGGTGCGTCGTGCTCAGCAGATTGCTGTTGCTTTGTTCATGACTGAGTTGGCTGCAGAGGACGTGACGCCGGTGCAATTTGCCATCTTGAATGCTGTGATGGACACCCCGGGCATTGATCAAATTACCTTGTCTGGGCGCGTTGCGTTTGATGCAGCCACTTCTGGTTCTGTGATTGGACGCTTGGAAGCCAAAGGATGGATCCAACGTGAGGCAGATCGGGTCGACCGACGGCGTAAGCTTTTGTGGTTAACGCCGTCAGGCCAAGAGGCTACGCTGCTCATGAAAACAGCCGTGGAGCGGGTGCAAGAGAAACTACTCAAGCCGCTGAATCAGCAAGAAGCCGAACAACTCGTGGGTTTGCTTGCCAAATTGGTTAACGGCCATGAGTCAGAATCATCCGCCAATAAGACATGAAGGCGGCTTTAACGCCAGCCCTCTAATTCAACAGTTGAGTGCTTTAGCTTTTGTAGGTGAGTTCAAAGTGCTCCACCACCGGAGGGGCAGCAAAAAATGGCCCCACAATGGCGCGCCATTCAGTGAACATGGCCGACTCCCTGAATCCCACGGTGTGATCTTCCAGGGTGTCCCAGAAAATTTGCAAAACAAAACGGTCAGGACTTTCGATCCCTTTATTCACTTTGGCGCCTTGAAAGCCCTTGGCCTTTGAAATCACAGTTTGAATGCCGCGCGCAATGGCTTCTTCAAAGGCTGCTTCTTGACCGGGTTTGATGCGAATGTCTGCTAATTCAAGAATCATGATGTTCCTAGGTTAATGTCAACGGAAGATGAAATTGTGTCGCAATTAAGGTGTTTAACTGTCATTGAGTTGGCCCTGTATTGTGGCAAAAAAGCCGGCATCAAAGTCGGCGCTGCTTCGCAACCCATAAAACCAGCGCAAGGAAGGCAAGGCTGACAATGCACAGGGCAAAACTGGCTGCCGCCCAAAATGTACTCACTTCGGGTCGAGCAACAAGGGGCCCAATGCCTTCATAGGCCCAGACAAAAGCACCCCAAAGCCCAACCCCCCACAACATGATGCTGTAGATGATGAGAGGCAACAAAGTCATCCGATAGCACCTCAGAATAAAGGCACAAACCGCTTGCAACGCATCCACCAAGTGATAAATGGCCACCCATCCCAAAACAACGGTGGCAGCCAATGTCACTGCGGCATCAGTTGAAAACCAGCCCGCCATGGTTTCTTTACCCAAGGCCAGCGCTGTACTGAACAGCAGGGCGAGAATGAGGGTCAACTTCAAGCCCGTGTGGGCGGCTTTTTCGGCTTGAACAGCGTCATTGGCGCCGATCCAATAGCCAACCCGAGCACTGCAAGCGATGCCAAGCGCTAGCGGAATCATGTACAACAAAGTGGCAATGCTGGTTGCAATTTGGTGGCTTGCTGATGCCACCACACCTTGCCTGGAAATGAAGAGCGCCATCATGGTGAAAGCCGTGACCTCAACCAATACGGACAGAGCGGCTGGAATGCCCAAGCGCAAAAACTCCTTGAGCATTTTCCAATTGGGCGCTTCCATGGCTTGCCATATTTTGAATTCTTGATAAACCTTTTGCGATCGCAAAAAATAGATGCCCATGAGCATCAGCCACGTGTTGACAGCCAAGGTCGCCCAAGCGCAACCCACCACCCCTTGCGCTGGTAAGCCTAGGCCGCCTAGAGTGAACCAAATTGAAAGTGGAATTTTGAGTCCCAATCCTGCAATTTGAAGGACTGTGACCCAAAGCGGCATTCCTAGGCTTTGGTTCAACGTTGAGTACATTCGAAACAGCAGTGAAGGTCCCACTGCAATTGCCAACACCAGCAAGTAATCTCGAACATCATTTTGCAGAGTTTCAGGAACACCCGTGGCGTTCATCCAAGGATCTGGAAACAACAAGGCCAAAGTGCCCAAGAAACTCACGCCAAGGCACAAATACAAAGCTTGACGAACCGATTTGCCAAGCGCTGCGTGGGAGCCAGCCCCCCGCAACTCCGCCCATACGGGGAGCAGGGCGGTGATCAAGCCATTCAATGACACATAAATACTGATGTAAATGGCTGTGCCGACTGACAACGCTGCTAGCGCCGATGCGCTGTATCGACCCGCCACCAAGGTGTCAACTACACCAAAAGCCATCACAGCCAGTTGCCCCACTAAAACCGTACCGGCGTGGCGGATGATGGTGCGTGCTTCAAACATACCGCAATGAAATTTCAGGGTTGGGTTGAGTTGTTGGAACTCACTGCTCTGAACAAAACGATGTCTTCGTTGTTGTCAGAAGGGCGGCGCACGGTGGCGTGGCGCGTCCACAAACTGACATTGACCTCTTGAGAGAGTGAAGCCAGTGCTTGAGTATCAACAATGAGCCAAGCACATTGCTTTGTCTCAGATCTTGACGTCTCAGATTGGCTCAGGGCCGGGTACAACTTCATATTGCCGTGAAACTCAAAGGCCGCGCCTTGTGCCTTGGTGAGTCCATGGTACTGAACACATTCTGTGTCACCCATCATGCTTTTAACTTGGTGAACCAAGGGTGCATAACTCCTCGCAAAATCCAAGAGTGGTAACCAAAGGGTCATGATCAACAGCCAACACAAGCTGGCGCCACTTGCTGGCAACACCATGCTTTTCCAGAGGGCAGAGCGGTGCCTGCCAGCGCGCCATTTCACAAGACTGGCCCAACCTAGAGTGGCCAAGCCAGCAAGGATGAATGCAGCCCATGAAAATTGACTGACAAAGCCAGGCGCCAGTCGGGCGACATTGATCGCAGGTTGGGCTGGAAAGCCGGTTTGCATCGAGATCCAAACTGTCCAAATGATCAGAGCGCCTATGCTGAAGAACAACAGGGTGAACCAATCAATGAACGCACTCATGCTGCGTTTTAAAGTAGGCAAAGCAAAGGCCGCTAAGGTGGCCAAGGCTGGCAGGGCTAGGAGCAGCGCACGGTCAGTGATGCCAGATAACCATGTGCAGACAATGACCACACACAAGAACCAAAGTGGCAATGACAAATGAGGGTTGGCTGAAAGGCTTTTCAACTGGTAGCGCCATCTCCAAAGCGTCCACAAGGCCAAGGGCCAAGCTGGCCATGTGAACCACAAAAGCAATCTGGCCATGGACTTGATTTCAAGGATTTGAGGCAAGTCAACGCGCCATTGCCACAATTCCAGCTTGCTTGTGATGGCCGCGGTGGTGAGGCAAAAGATCAAAACCCAGGCAACGTCGACACGCCGAACTCGCACTGAATGAGGTTTTTGAGAATCAAGCGCAAGCACCATGGCGCCACCCGCACCCAAAAACATGGCCAAAGCAGGTGCACCAGAAAGTGCTAAGCCCACAATGCCGATGGCTGCGCACAAGAGCGCAGGGATTCGTCGGCGAGCCAAATTGGCCAATGCAAAAAAGAGCAGGGCAGCAAAGGCAAGTTGTGCAAGTGCTGGTGTGGCTTCATGGGAAAGCCTGGCCAAACCCAAGCAAGCTAGCAAGGCAAGTAGCCCACCATCTGCGATGGCCCTGGCGTAGTCTGCCGGCTTGGCTTCTCCGCCAAATGCAAAGCTGACAGGTTGCGCCGCAGGCGAACGCGCCATAGCATAAACCGCATACCAAGTGGCTGCCAGTGTGAGGCCTAACAAAGCAATGAAGGGTAAGTGAGCGGCCGTGTCTGAGGGAAAGCCGTCGGGTGCCCATTGAATGGCCCATGCGCCAAGCCAATAGGGCAGAAGAGCGGCATCCGGATCGGCTTGTCCAAGGAGAGTGGGTTTGAGCCAAGAAATGTTTTCAGGTGCGACTGACAGGGCCAAATTTCGCATGAAGCCAAAGGCCTCCATGTCATCGGATTTCCAGGGCGTGCGGCCAACGAAGCCTGGCAACACATAGGCCAAGCAAAGCGCCCACAAAACCCAACGCGGCAAGCGCCGAACGGCACTTTGTGCCACGATGGCTGGGCTGGAAGATGTGTCTGATGAGTAAGAGTTCACAATTCAGAAGATAGCAGAGACAGTATCAAAACCACAAGCAGATGCAGACTGGGTTGGACTCGCAAAAAACAAGGGCAGGCCGGTTGCCCGGGCTGCCCTGAGTGATTGCAAAGTGACGTAATTTGAAATTACGCGGTCGCTTCGATTACTTGGTTACAGACGTTTTGCCGAAACGGTTGCGGAACTTCTCAACGCGGCCGCCCATGTTGTCGACAGATTTCTGGGTGCCGGTGTAGAAAGGGTGTGATTCGCTGGATGTATCCAACTTGAACAAAGGCAACTCGCGGCCGTCGTCCATCTTCACCATTTCTTTGGCATTGACGCAAGAACGTGTGACGAACTTGAAGCCGTTAGACAAATCCAAGAAGCAAACTTCTCGGTAGTTGGGGTGAATGCCTTCTTTCATGATCTATTCCTTGAGGTCAGATGCGACAGCCGCCCTCGGACCATCCGGGGTACTTTTCGCGAAACACGAGATTATGGCATGAAATCAATGACTTGCAGGCCAAATGAGGGTTGAAAAGCAACTCTTTAGCCGCCGCGGCGCATCATGTCGAAGAATTCAACGTTGCTCTTCGTGGCTTTCATGCTCTTCAAGACCATTTCCATGGCCTCAATTTCGTCCATGTTGTACATGAACTGGCGCAAGATGCGTGTTTTTTGCAGCACTTCAGGCTGCAGCAACAACTCTTCGCGGCGGGTACCACTGCGGTTCAAGTTGATGGCAGGGAACACGCGTTTTTCGTACAAGCGGCGTTCCAAATGGATTTCGCAATTGCCCGTGCCTTTGAATTCTTCAAAGATCACTTCGTCCATGCGGCTACCGGTATCAACCAGAGCCGTGGCAATGATGGTCAAGCTGCCGCCTTCTTCCACATTGCGAGCCGCTCCGAAGAAACGCTTGGGGCGCTGCAGCGCATTGGCGTCGACACCGCCGGTCAAGACCTTGCCTGAGCTGGGGACCACGTTGTTGTAGGCCCGCGCCAAACGGGTAATCGAGTCCAGCAAGATGACCACGTCTTTTTTCAATTCCACCAAACGCTTGGCACGCTCAATGACCATCTCGGCCACGTGCACGTGACGGGCAGCGGGTTCATCGAAGGTAGAGGCAATCACTTCGCCGCGCACTGTGCGCTGCATTTCTGTCACCTCTTCAGGGCGCTCGTCAACCAGCAGCACCATAAGGTGAACGTCGGGGTTGTTGGCTGTGATGGCGTGCGCAATGTGCTGCATCATGACCGTCTTGCCTGACTTGGGCTGGGCCACGATCAAGGCGCGCTGACCTTTTCCGATGGGGGCGATGATGTCAATCACGCGGCTCGTGATGTTCTCATCGGCCTTGATGTCACGCTCCAAGCGCATTTGAATGTTGGGGAACAAGGGTGTCAAGTTCTCAAACATGATTTTGTGCTTGTTGTTCTCAGGCAAATCGCCATTGACCTTGTCAAGCTTGGTGAGGGCAAAGTAACGCTCGCCATCTTTGGGGATGCGAACTTCACCTTCAATCATGTCGCCGGTGTGCAGGTTGAATCGGCGCACTTGGCTGGGACTGATGTAAATGTCGTCGGTACTCGCCGTGTAGCTGGTATCGGGGCTGCGCAAGAAGCCAAAGCCGTCGGGCAAGATTTCCAAAACGCCATCAGCAAAGACTTGCTCACCAGCGCGGGCGCGTTTTTTGATGATGGCAAACATCAGCTCTTGTTTGCGCATGCGGCCGGTGTTTTCAATCTCAAGCGCATCAGCTTGCTTGAGGACTTCAGACACGTGGAGTGCCTTGAGTTCGTTTAAATGCATGGATTTACCTGCGTAAAGCAACCCTAGAGGGGTTGATGTCAAAAATCTGGGGGAGGAGAAAGCCGAAATTTCAAACGTCTAGAAACCAAAGCCTGGTATTTGCACCTGAAATAAGCTTGGTGCTGGTGGCTTTTCAAAGTTGCTATCTTGAAACTGTGCTGAAGCCCTTGTGGGGCCCAGCGGTTTGGATTATGACAGGATTTTTGAGGTTCAAGCCAGTTGTTGGTCAATGAAAGCGGTGAGTTGTGATTTGCTCATGGCGCCTACTTTGGTCGCGGCCAACTGACCGTCTTTGAAAACCATGAGTGTGGGGATGCCCCGAATGCCAAACTTGGCGGGGATATCGCGGTTTTCATCGACATTCATTTTGGTGATTTGCAATTTGCCAGCGTAGCCTGTTGCCACTTCGTCCAAAATGGGCGCAATCATTTTGCAAGGCCCGCACCATTCGGCCCAAAAGTCGACGATGACAGGCTTGTCGGCCTTGAGCACATCGTTGTCAAAAGTGGCGTCGGTTGTGTGTTTGATCAAATCGCTGGCCATGGCCTTTTCCTTAGAGAGATTGAGATTACTGCGAGGTTCAGTTTGTAAACTTCCTGTATTTTGACAGAAACACGCAAAGCCGCTCTGATGACAGGGCCTCCCCTTACTTTTTGACACAATGAACAACAACCCCCACGAGTCCTCAAAACCGCAGAACGTGTCCGTCGCGGTCGTTGGCGGCGGCCCAGCAGGACTCATGGCGGCACAAGTCTTGTCCAGTCTTGGCCATTCCGTGCACCTGTTTGATGCCATGCCCTCAGTCGGTCGTAAGTTTTTATTGGCTGGCCGCGGTGGTCTCAACCTCACGCATTCAGAGGCTTTTGAGCACTTTGTGCATCGATATGGCGAGCAAGAAACGCAGCTAAAGCCAATTTTGAGTGTCTGGGGCGCTGATCAATTGCGGTCTTGGGCACAAGAGTTGGGCGTTGAAACCTTTGTCGGCACATCAGGTCGAGTTTTCCCCCTGGAAATGAAAGCCGCGCCTTTGTTAAGGGCTTGGCTGTCTCGTCTGCGTCATCCAGTGAGTGGCAAACCAGTTGAATTTCACATGCGTCACCGCCTCATTGGCCTCAAGGCCTGTTCTGGCGCAGAGTCTGACCATTCCCAAATTGAATTGACTTTTGAAGTTCGGGATCTGTCATCCAAACAGGTCGTAGCGCGGCAATGGACGGCGCAGTCAGTAGTTTTGGCTCTGGGGGGAGGGAGTTGGTCCCGCCTGGGATCTGATGGAGCTTGGGTCCCCTGGCTGCAAGCCGCAGGCATTTCCGTGAATCCGCTCCAGCCCTCCAACTGTGGCTTTCATGTAGCTGGACGAGAGGGACAGGGTTGGACGCCCTTTTTCATTTCCCGTTTTGCTGGCAAACCCTTGAAATCAGTTGCCATGGAGTGGTTGGCATCTTCGGGTCAGGTTGCAAGGCGACAGGGGGAGTTTGTGGCAAGTTCTTACGGCATAGAGGGCAGTCTCATTTATGCCGCCTCAGCTGACTTGCGCAAAGCCATTCAAGCTCAAGGAAGTGCGGAGTTAAAACTGGACTTGTTGCCCGATTGGACGCTGGAGAAAGTGGTTCAGGCGGTTTCGCACCCGAGAGGGTCTCGCAGTTTGTCCTCGCATTTGAAAGGGCGCTTGGGCATAGACGGTATCAAGATGGCGCTCTTGAACGAGCTTTTATCACCTGCGGTATTGCAAAATTCGGCGCAACTGGCTGTGGCCATCAAGGGCTTGAGCATCAAACTCACTGCCACCAGACCCATGGACGAGGCCATTAGTACGGCCGGCGGCGTGGCTTGGGGTGGCCTGGATGCGGGGCTGCAAACCAAAGTTTTGCCCGGCGTCTATGTGGCTGGGGAAATGTTGGATTGGGAGGCCCCAACTGGGGGCTATTTGTTGACTGCTAGCATGGCCACTGGCTACAAAGCAGGGCTGTCTGTCCATGCTGAAATGAAAGGTGACGAGCCTTGACCCCGGCACTGGCTCTGCAGTTAGAGCTGCTTGGTTCCCCACCTGACTCGGTTGGCCGCTTTACCATGCGGGAAGGCCCGTCGAGGGCTATTGTAAGACACCCTTAGAATCTCGACATGTCCTATCTTGTTCTGGCTCGCAAATACCGTCCTCGCAACTTCACTGAAATGGTGGGGCAGGAGCATGTGGTGCAAGCCCTGACCAATGCGCTGGTCCAACAAAGGTTGCACCATGCGTATTTGTTCACAGGCACGCGAGGTGTTGGCAAAACCACTGTCTCTCGCATTTTGGCCAAATCACTCAATTGCCAAGGTGCCGATGGGCAAGGCGGCATCACGGCTGAGCCCTGCGGTGTTTGCCAAGCATGCAAGGACATTGATTCAGGTCGGTTTGTCGATTACACAGAATTAGACGCAGCTTCCAATCGTGGCGTTGACGAGGTTCAAAGCTTGCTAGAGCAGGCGGTTTACAAGCCTGTACAAGGCAGATTCAAAGTTTTCATGATTGACGAGGTTCACATGTTGACCAACACGGCATTCAATGCCATGTTGAAGACCTTGGAAGAGCCGCCCGAATACCTCAAGTTTGTCTTGGCTACCACCGATCCGCAAAAAGTACCAGTCACCGTTTTGTCGCGTTGTTTGCAATTTAATTTGCGTCCGATGGCGCCAGAAACCGTCTTTGAACATTTGACGCAAGTCTTGGCGCAAGAGAATTTGCCTGCAGAGCCGATGGCTCTGAAGTTGCTTTCTCGCGCAGCCAGAGGCTCCATGCGGGATGCGTTGAGCCTCACCGATCAAGCCATTGCATTTGGCAGTGGGCAGTTGCAAGAGGCAACCGTGCGCTTGATGTTGGGCAGCGTAGATAGAAGCCATGTGATGGGCCTGATCGATGCGCTTGCAAGAGCCGATGGCGCAAAGGTGGTCGCCATATCGGAGAGTTTGCGTTTGAATGGTTTGTCTGCGGCGTCCGCCTTGGAAGACATGTCGGTGGTTTTGCAGCGCATGGCAGTTTTGCAAGCCGTGCCAAGTGCCGCTGCCGAGTCAGACGATCCTGACCATCAAGAAATGTTGCGCATGTCTCAGGTCATGCCTGCAGATGAAACCCAATTGCTCTACAGCTTGTGTTTGCACGGCCGAACAGAACTGGGCTTGGCTCCCGATGAATATGCCGCGCTCACCATGGTCTTGCTGAGGTTGTTGGCGTTCAAACCTCAAGGACCCAAAGTTCAACAGGCCTCAGCGCCTGAGGCTCAAAAAAAAACTTTAACGACAGCACCCGTTAGTCCCATTGAAGCGCATGAAGCGCATGAAGCGCCTACAGCGTCTGCGCAAACGCAGGCGGCGCCTTCAAGTGAAATACCAGTCCAGATTCGCAATCTGCCTATCCGTGAAGCTTCGGAACCCTCTCAAAGGACAACACCCAAGGTGTTGGTCATGTCGGAAGAGGGGCATTTTTGGGCCCAGACAGTTCGCCAGTTGGTCGCCAATGAGGCTGTGACCGCCTTGGTGCGTGAGTTGGCATTGCAATCTCAATTGATTGCCCGCGATACCGATCAATGGCATTTGAGAATTGAAAGCGAATCTTTGAACCAAGGCACTGCACGTGAACGACTTCAAGCAGCCTTGAATGCCCAGGGTTTTGCCGTTAAGTTGGTGGTCGAAATTGGCAAGGTGACCGATTCACCCGCTCAGCGCAATGCTGCTGCGCTGGCTGAAAAACAAAATGCAGCCGAAAATTTGATTCAATCAGATCCATTGGTTCAAGACATGATTCAAAATTTTGGCGCCAAAATAGTGCCAGGCACAATCAGGCTTATCTCCTAAATTTCACTGAAGGAAAATAGATGTTCAATAAAGGTCAACTCGCCGGCTTGATGAAGCAAGCACAGGCCATGCAAGACAACTTGAAAAAAGCGCAAGATGAATTGGCTTTTGTCGAAGTGGAAGGCTCCTCTGGCAGTGGCATGGTCAAAGTATTGATGACTTGCAAACACGCGGTCAAGCGTGTCACGATCGACCCCTCTTTGTTGGCGGACGACAAGGATATGCTGGAAGATTTGGTGGCTGCTGCGTTCAATGACGCTGTGCGTCAAGCAGAGGAGGTCTCGCAACAGAAAATGGGCAAACTGACAGCTGGTTTACCGCCAGGAATGAAGCTGCCCTTTTAAGGGATCTGAACGCCATGCAAAAATCCAACGCCCACGCTTTAGATGCGTTGATACAAGCGCTGCGGGTTTTGCCAGGGGTGGGCGCGAAGTCTGCATCTCGCATGGCGTTTCATCTGATGCAGCATGAGCGATCCGCTGCAATTCTTCTGGCCAAAGCCCTTGAGCATGCCTGTGCCAATGTGAAGCACTGCGCCACGTGTCACACCTTGACGGAATCAGACGTGTGCAACATGTGCGCCGATCCACAGCGTGATCGCTCTCAATTGTGTGTCGTGGAAACGCCCGCAGACCAAGCTGCGATTGAGCGCACTTCCACCTTCAAAGGGCTGTACTTTGTTCTGATGGGAAAATTGAGTCCCCTGGATGGCTTGGGTCCTAAGGATTTGGGCTTCGCCAAGTTGTCAGAGCGTTGCAACGATGGCTTGGTGCAAGAAGTCATTCTGGCCACCAATTTCACCGGCGAAGGCGAGGCGACAGCCCACGTCATTGCGGAAATGTTGAAAAAACGGGGGCTGCGCGTCACACGATTGGCCAGGGGTGTGCCGGCTGGCAGTGAGTTGGAATATGTCGATTTGGGCACCATAGCCCATGCCTTGGTCGATCGTCGCTAAACTTTGAGCCAGATCACGGGCTTTTTGCCTAGTATTCAACATTACGTAATTACCCGCTTGGGATGTTTCCCAATGTGCAGATATCGATACCTTTGTATGCTGAACCTGTTTTTCATGGGTTCAAACGAAGGGGTCTTGGCGTGGTTGAGAGGTTGCGACGGCGTGAGTTTTCAGCAATGGGAATGGGTGTGGGCATGGCCTTGTCCTGCGCTTGGCTGTCGCCAAACTTCTCACATGCCGCCTCTGCTCCTCTAAAGGTGACCATTGCATTGGCTGCCAAGAGCAGCCTTTATCACTTGCCGCTGGTCTTGGCAGATCAGCTTGGCATGTTCAAAGCTGAAAACTTACACATTGATTGGCTCGAGTGTGATTCTGGCCATCAAGCTGTGCAAGCGGCCCTCAACGGACAAGCCGAAGTGATTTCGGGTGCATTTGAGCATGCGCTTGACTTGCAGGCTCGGGGCTTGAATTACAGGGCTTTTGTGTTGCAAGGCCGCACACCTCAAATGAGTCTGGGTGTGGTCTCTCGCAAGGCTAACACCATGAAGTCTTTGGCCGAATTGAAATCTGTGCGCCTGGGCATTTCTTCTTTGGGATCTGGCACGCATTGGCTGGCGCAACACTGGATGTACAAAGCCAATTTGTCTGCTGAGAATTTTCAATTTGTGGAACTCGGCGCCAATACATCCAACGTGATGGAAGCCATCAGATCAGGCGCAGTAGACGGACTGTGTTACGTCGATCCCATCATGCATTACCTTGAGCAAAAAAATGAATTGCGTCTATTGACTGACACCCGGACATTGCTCAGCTCGCAAAGGATGTTTGGAGGGTCGATGCTTTCAGCATGCTTAATTGGGAAAGCAGAGTTTTTGCAAAAACGCTCGGACGTCGGACTCATTTTGACCATGGGCGTGGTTCGAGCGCTTCAATGGCTTAAAACAGCCGGACCTTCCGATATTCTCAAAATGGTGCCTTCGACCAACTGGATGGGCGATCGGGCTATCTATTTAGGTGCCTTGGACAAGGTGCGAGACAGCTACAGTTTGGATGGCGTGTTTTCAGCCGATGCCTTACAAAACACTTGGCGGGTGAGAGCCAGCAGGGTGACCAGCGATCGAGCCAACTGGACCACCCTAGGGCAATCCTTTACCAATGAATTTGCGTTGATTGCCAAGCGCAAATTCAGTTCTTGAGAATCTAATTTTTAGCGTTGGCTTTTTCTTTGGGCTTTGAAGCACTTGCAGAAGCTGGAGATGCAGTAGATGCTTTGTTGCCCTGCTTGACAGCTTGCTTGGTGCTTGCTTTTTTACCGGTCTGTTTGCTACCTCGCGAGCTGGCTGTGGTGGGGACCAAAATAGCAATCGATTGGCCGGGTTTGAGTGCCACGGGCATTTTGAGTTTGTTCCATGCCGCAATGCTGGTCGGTGTGACATCGTGTCGGCTTGCCAGTGAGGCCAGCGTGTCGCCCTTTTGAACCTTCACCATAATTCTGCGCAACACAATTTCGGGCGCAAAGGCAATGTGGGCGTTGTCTGCCAAATGCTCAGTGACGTCTGCGTCAAGAGCGCCTTGTCTGGCAACCAACAAGGTTGAGCCCTGCTTCACTTGCATGCCTTTGGGAATTTGGTTGACTGCTCGCAATTCGTTCTCTGACATGTTGACCAGCTTGCTGGCCTCAGAAACTTTCATGGTCTTAGGCACAGACCAAGCCGTCCAACTGGCCAGTGGCTTTTGTGCATGCTCTTCCAATCTGCGTTGGAACCGATCGGCATTGTCCCAGGGGAGCAAAATTTCAGGCGTCCCTGCAGCCAAGATCACGGGTCGACTCATGGAGGGGTTCAATGCTTTGAAGTCATCCATGCTCACACCTGCAAAGTTGGCAGCCAATTTGACATCGATGTCGCGCGTGATGTTCACAGGCTTAAAGTAGGGGTGGTTTTGAATGAGGGGCAGACGAGCGTTGAAATTTTGCGGTTGGGCAATGATATTTTTCACTGCTTGCAATTTGGGCACGTAGTATCGAGTCTCATTGGGCATTTTCAAATCGGTGTAACTCACACCCAAGCCCGCGGCTTTGTTCTTTGCAATAGCCCGGCCAACGCTGCCTTCTCCCCAGTTGTAAGCTGCCAAAGCCAAATGCCAATCACCAAACATGCTGTAGAGCTTTTGCAAGTAATCGAGTGCAGCTCGGGTTGACTCAATCACACCGCGCCGCTCGTCTCTGAAAACATTTTGTTTTAAATCGAAGTATTTACCCGTTGCAGGCATGAACTGCCACATCCCAGCAGCCTTGGCGGAGGAGACGGCTTCGGGATTGAAGGCCGATTCAATGAAGGGCAACAGAGCCAGCTCGGTGGGCATATTTCTGCGCTCGAGCTCTTCAACAATGTGAAACAAATACCTTCTTGAGCGCTCAGTCATTCGAACCATGTAGTCTGGTCTTGCGGCATACCAATCTTCACGATCTTTCACCAAATCGGTTTCCAAATCAGGCATGGCAAAACCTTGGCGAATGCGAACCCAGATGTCGGCGGGCGGCTCTGTACTCGCCCCCATTGAGGACTGAGCTACTGCCGGTTTGGTCGCAGCATTGGCTTTCGAGATATCGGCTTTGGTGACATTGGCCGTTGTCGCAGGGGCTGAGGCGTCTGCAGTTGAGGGGGCAGCAAGCACAGGGGGTTCGGTGGCAACAACCGCTGATTTCTCATTTGTTGGGATCATGGAGCCCAAATTGGCGCAGCCAGCAAGCAACAAGGCAAGGCACAGACTGAGGGAAAATTTAAGGGCGTCGGCCAATGGAGAGTGGTTCATTTGTACTCGTTTTTCCAGACTCGCAGTTGTGCAAAAATTTCAGCTTCATTGTCTGTGACTTGGGGCGCCACTTTTTTGACAGCATTGATCACCGATGGCTTGCGCGTTCGCAGAAA
>JACCDK010426498.1_pt1 | contig 21084 bp, 20 predicted proteins | sample 7445871 | NCBI WGS metagenome assembly JACCDK01 (sample SAMN15323436, study PRJNA562643) | freshwater metagenome | isolation source: river surface water | place: USA:Blue River Watershed | collected 2017-08-15
CCTGCTGGTGGTGCGCCACGTAGAATGGGACCAAGTGCTCAAAGTGTAACTATCCAAGAAACTAAAGGATTACATGATTTGTATTTTGTTGCTGTTAATCCCGCGGCAGGGGAACAGCAAACGGTAGTTCAAATTTCTAGTATTGAAGTAAAAAATTAATAGGTTGCCTAAATAAAGAAAAAGGCGGGACGTTCCCGCCTTTTTTTGTTTGAAATCTTCCAAAATAAGTAAACAGTAGCCTTTTTTTACTTTTTATTGAAAAAGAAAGATATGAAAAAAGAATTGTTGATTTTAAGCATGGCATTGATGGTATTAAGTGCAAAAGCGCAAAAAAATATCACCAATGCAAACGACAATAATGCACCACTACATGCGCTGCAGCCAGATTATCCAACACCCTATCAGGTACCGACTAAGGAAAATATATTATCAAATGTGGATAAAATATTTAAGTACTTGGACCAAGCTACACCAAGCTTTATGGTGGATGCTGTTAGTGGACAAAAATGGGAGCCAGGACAGCCTTACTCTGACCATATAAAATTTGCAAAAGGAGATTTTCGTCCAATTTCCTACGAATGGGGGGTGACCTATTCGGGTATGTTGGCTTTACATCAAATTACTGGACAAGATCGATTTAAAAAATACGTATTTGATCGATTGCGTTTTATTGAAAAAGCTTTACCAGCGGCAAGGGAATTCAGTCTTCAACATCCAGAGAAATTACATGCCCTTCGTGGATTGGTCTATCCCAAAGCGTTGGATGACATAGGAGCCATGTCGATGGGCGTAATTAAGGCACAACGTTCAGGTTATTCTGGCGATTTATCCTATGTGGTGCAACGAGCTAAAGATTTTATTTTAAAAGAAGAACACCGTTTACCAGATAAAACGTTGGTTCGAGTAAGACCTTTGTATCATACTATGTGGCTAGATGATTTATACATGGCTATTCCTGCTTTATTACAAATGGGAGTGAGTACTGGGGAGGCAAGTTATTTCAATGAGGCAATATTTCAATATGAATCATATCAAAAAAGAATGTTTAATTCTCATTTAAACATTTTCATGCACGGGTACCTGGTAGGTGCCGAATCACATCCAGAATTCCATTGGGGAAGAGCCAATGGTTGGGCCATTTTAACTTTATGTGAAATGTTAGAATATTTACCCGCTGATCATCCAAAAAGACCAGAATTATTGTTGCAATTCAAAAGGCATTTAGGAGGTTTAATGGCATTGCAAGATGGTACAGGTTTTTGGCATCAATTATTAGATAAAAATGATTCTTATTTAGAAACATCTGCGACGGCCATTTATAGTTATGTGATTGCCAAGGGAATAAATAAGGGTTGGTTGGACGTTCGTATATTTGCGCCATCTGCTTTATTGGCATATCAAGCGGTTCAATCTCGAATTTCAGAAAATGGTCATGTAGAAGGAACCTGTGTGGGAACGGGTTTGGCATGGGATCCGGCTTTTTATTACCACCGTCCGGTTTCACCTTTTGCAGCCCATGGGTATGGACCAGTACTATTAGCCTCATCAGCTATTTTAGAGCTTGTTGAAAAATATCCATTTGCAATTAATGATTCAGCCATTCATCTAAAAGAAAAATAAATAATTGCGATATTGCGTTAGATTAGAAATATTCTTCCGCCATGTTGAAGTGGTTACCTCTTTTAATGTTTATTTTCTTACTTACTTCTTGTAAAAAAGGAAGTGAAAGTTCAATTATTGAACCTGAAAAACCAACCTCTAGTTTTTTTTATATTCCCAAAAATTTCCCTAGTACTATTTATTCAATAGCAAGTAACCCTGTTACTGATGATGGATTTCAATTAGGTAAGGCATTGTTTAATGATCCTTTGTTATCAAGAAATAATACGATTTCTTGTTCAGAGTGTCACAACCAAGCCTATGCATTTACCCACCATGGGCATCCTTTGAGTCATGGTATTGATGGAAAAATTGGAATAAGAAATGCTCCTTCAGTTCAAAACATGGCTTGGCAAAAAGAATTCTTTTGGGATGGTGGTGTTAATGATTTGGATTTGTTTCCGATTCATCCCATAGAAAATCCTTTGGAGATGGATGAAAAAGTTGATAATATCTTGACAAAACTTCGAAAAACGAGTTATTATCCAGGATTATTCAAAAAAGCCTTTGGTTCGGAAGAAATAAACGAAACGCGATTTTTAAAAGCCTTATCACAGTATATGAATTCATTGATTTCAGCTAATTCGAAATATGATAAAGTAATGCGAAATGAGGGAGAAATATTTACAACAGATGAAAAAGAAGGATATAATCTATTTTTAAACAAATGTTCGGGCTGTCATAAAGGAGAAAATTTTACAGACCTATCTTATCGAAATAATGGGCTCTCTGTTGATTCAAAATTAAACGATCAAGGGCGCTTTCGTATAACTAAAAGAGAAACAGATTTATATAAATTTAAAGTTCCTAATTTAAGAAATGTGGAAGCGAGTGCTCCCTACATGCATGATGGTCGATTTGCTACCTTAGAGGAAGTTTTAAATCATTATGCCAATGGAATTCAAAATAGTGAAACAGTTGATCCCCAATTAAAAAATGGAATTGCTTTGACGGAGGATCAAAAAAGAAAAATTATTATTTTTTTAAAAACGCTAACCGATAATCAATTTTTGACCGACCCTAAATTGTCAAAATAAAAACTGAGATTCAGTATTTAAATTTCGATTTTATCAATTTCTTTTTTGGAAATTAAATCTTTTTTTAGTTGGGGAAATGAATTCCCCTTACCCCCTGCAATTTATGGTTTTTTGTATCAAGTTGTTTGATAAAAATGATTTCATTGGCATTTTACCAAGAATCTAAACCTAAAAGTTTTCGGCCCAAATCGGTTAATTCTCCTACTTCTTGTTGTTTTTCTAGTTCTCTTGGGTCTCCCGGGAATGCATAACCAGTTGGTGCGATTTTGTATTTCCATGAATTGATTCGCCATTCTTTGAGTGCTTCATTTGCTGGTTCAGCAGGCATCATTGAAATGTATTGGGCCACACGCACTTTATCTTTCGTTAAATTGGGACGAATACCATGAGGTTGCGTGCTATTAAAAATCAGTAAATCGCCAGCTTCCATCTTTACTTTGGTTGGTGTGAAGCCAGTGGTATCGGGTTGAAAACGATTTCTATCATCAGGTTGTGTTAATTTCCAAGTGTCGTAGGTCCTAAATAATTCTGGGATACATTGAAAACCTCCCATGTTTTCATCTGTTTGGTCTACCAGAGCTAATACTCCTTGAACATTGACTGGTCTCGTTTCAGGGTCATAGTCCCAATGGATAAATCCCTTAAAAGGTTTATCAGGTTGAAGTGGAAAATTTAAATTCGCTCGGTCAATGGTAACCCAAAGATCGTCTATCCCCCAAATGTCTGCAAAAGCATCATAAATTCTTTGAGATTGTCTATTTTGCCACATTTCTGGATGATTATACATTTCTACCATTCCAGATCCAATCAATTCCTTCATTTCCATTTCAGCCCTTGGCGGTGTATACCACGTCGATGGATCATTCGGAGATTTTTCTTCGAAATCCCAAACGGCTTGAGCCGTTTTTGTTGCCTGTTCCTTCGAGATAGCCCCTTTAACAACTACATAGCCATTATAAAGCCAAAATTGAAATTCCTCTTCCGTCAAGGCCCTTAATTTTCTACCTGTTGTGCCATCGTTTAATTGTTTAATGGCACTTTTGGCAACCGAAGGATTACCAGGAATATCCAAATGCTCGTTTTTAGGCCCCATTCCGCCTGCCATTGTTTGATTCTCGTAATTCATTACCATAAAGATTTATGCAAACAAAGTTAGGTGCTTTATTAGCTAATTATTTCTACCTTATTAGTGATTATTTGTACAATATTGATAATTTTACTATAAAATTAACGATTAAATGTTAAATAAGGTCCAATTTGAAGCAATTGAAATTAAAGAGGAGAGTTCCTTTAGGATTTTAGAAACTCCTTATTTGCAAGATTTTTATATGTGGCATTCTCATCCTGAGTATGAATTATTGTATATAGAGGCTGAAGAGGGACCCTGTTATGTTGGGGAACATCGAGCGAGATTCAGGCAATCGGAATTGGTGTTTATTGGTCCGCACGTTCCTCATCTTAATTTTGATTTTGGAGTGAAGGGGCCTTATCGAAAAATCGTTATCCAAATGCGAGAAGGATTTTTGGGAAATACTTGGAAGGAAATTCCAGAATTGATTAAGATTGAGAAATTATTTCAATTGGCCAAATCGGGAATCCGATTTGAAAGTCCTAAAAAAAAACTGTTAGGACAACGTTTATTTGATTTGGTATCAAAAAATCATTTTGATCAATTTGTTGAAATTTTGCGAATCTTTCAGCATTTAGTCAATGAATTTCAATTTGAAATATTGAATAATGAACATGTATGGGTAAGTCCGTCGGTAAAAGATTTACACCGATTACAAATCATTAAATCGTTTGTGGAAGATCACTACCGAAGAAATATTACCTTAGATGAAATTGCTGAATGGAGTAATTTGAGTAGAGAAGCATTTTGTCGATATTTTAAAAATAAAACCCAATTAACCTTTACGGAGTACTTGAATCAATATCGAGTAAATCAATCAAAAAAATTATTAATGAAAGATTTAAGTATTGCTGAAGTTGCAGAATTATGCGGTTTTGAGTCAATGAGTTACTTTAATCGTGTTTTTAAAAAAACTGTTGGGGAGAATCCAAGTATTTATCGCACAAAATTTAAATTTTTAATTTGAGTAAGTAGCAACAGAAAAATTCTTTTATTGGTATGAAAAATAGGTTTGATTTATCTGGAAAAATTGCCTTGGTTACTGGTTGTAAACGTGGAATTGGTATGGCTATGGCATTGGGTCTTGCGGAGGCAGGTGCTGATATTATTGGCGTTTCAGCTAATTTGGAATTAACGGGTTCTGAAATAGAGAATAAGGTAAAGGCATTAGGAAGAAATTTTAAAGCATATCAGGCAAATTTTGCAGATCGTAAATCATTGTACTCCTTTATTGAACAGGTAAAAAGTGAGTATCCACAAATTGATATATTGGTTAATAATGCGGGTACTATTTTACGTGATCCAGCAGCGCAACATTCTGATGAGTATTGGGATGAGGTTTTAGAAGTAAATTTAAATTCGCAGTTTATTTTAAGCAGAGAAATCGGAAAAGGAATGCTCGCACAAGGAGCAGGTAAAATTATATTTACTGCATCACTTTTGAGTTTTCAAGGCGGAATCAATGTTCCAGGTTATGCAGCAAGCAAAGGTGGAATTGCCCGTTTAACCATGGCTTTGGCTAATGAATGGGCCGGTAAAGGATTGAACGTCAATGCGATTGCTCCCGGTTATATTTCTACCGATAACACTGAAGCATTACGCAATGATCCTGATCGAGCCAATTCAATCCTTGGAAGAATTCCTGCTGGAAGATGGGGTGAACCAAATGATTTCAAAGGTCCCGTTGTATTTTTAGCATCTGAAGCATCAAATTATGTAAACGGAACCATTTTAACGGTTGATGGCGGTTGGATGGGAAGGTAATTAAACCGACATAATATCTTTCTCCTTTTCTCCAAAAATCATATCGATTTTAGAAATGAAGGCATCTGTTTGTTTTTGTACTTTTTCTTCTCCACTTTTAATTTCATCTTCAGAAACGCCATCTGATTTTAACTTCTTAATGCTATTGTTTGCATCTTGACGAGCATTACGGATGTTTACTTTGGCTACTTCTATTTCTTGCTTTACACGTTTAACCAAATCTCTTCTTCTTTCCTCTGTTAAAGGAGGAATATTTAAACGGATGGTTTCGCCATCACTAACTGGATTTAGACCTAAGGAAGAATTTCGAATTGCTTTCTCAATTTCACCAAATAAACCCTTTTCGAAAGGTTTTATGGCTATTGTTCTTGCATCAGGAGTTGTTATGGATGCTGCGCCATTGATGGGAGTAGCCATTCCATAATAGTCAACCATAAGGCCATCTAGCATATTGACAGATGCTTTTCCAGCTCTAATTTTTGACAATTCGATGTTTAAGTGTTTGATGGCACCATCCATGGTCTCTTTGGCTGCATCAATGTAAAATTCTATTTCTTCCATTTTTTAAATTAACTAATAAGCGTTCCAACTTCTTCTCCTTTCACTAGGGCTGCCAAATTTCCCTTTTTATTCATATCAAAAACAATGATTGGTACTTTGTTTTCTTGGCATAACGTAAAGGCGGTGGTATCCATAATTTTCAAGCCTTTTTGGATGGCTTCCTGAAAACTTAAAGAGGTGAATCGGGTGGCTGATGCATCTTTTTCTGGATCAGCAGTGTAAACACCATCTACACGAGTTCCTTTTAAAACAACATCCGCTTCCATTTCGATGGCACGTAGGGAAGCTGTAGAGTCTGTAGTAAAATAAGGATTACCTGTTCCAGCTCCAAAAATTACAACTCTTCCTTTTTCCAAATGACGAATCGCTCTTCTTCTAATAAAAGGTTCACAAACAGCCTCTATTTTGATGGCTGTCATCATACGAGTATAAAGTCCTTGCTTTTCAAGAGATGCCTGGACTGCCATTCCATTGATAACAGTGGCTAACATTCCCATATAATCCCCTTGAACGCGGTCAATTCCTGCTTTTGCTGCAGCTGCGCCTCTAAATATATTTCCTCCACCAATCACAATAGCAACTTCAACCCCTAAATCATGGACTTCCTTTATTTCAGCGGCATATTGGGCTAAAATGCTGGGTTCAATTACTTCTTCAGTTGTTGAAAGGGCTTCGCCAGATAATTTTAATAAAATTCGTTTGTATTTAAGTTCTCCCATGAGGATGTTTGGATAAAGGTAATTTGCCCTGCAAATTTAGAAAAATATTCGGGTTTTGAATAGGACTTTCCATCAATTTTTAGCCTTAGGTAATTGCCACCATGGTAAATATGGGTAGGCATGGTGTTCATAATGATACCCAAAAAAATAACAAGAAATAAAGGCCCATAAATGGTTTTTTTTCTGCGATTCAGATTGGTGTATATTAGTATGAGTACCTTTATGGGGAAGAAATGTGCCAAAATAAAATAATTGCAAAGTGCTTAAAATAGCAGGAAGTTCCCAAAAAAGAATCAAATTCCACATAGGAAACCATATTTTTAACAGATTATAGGTGATAGCCATGGCTAGAATTTGTTGCCATGAGATATATTGTTTCATAAATTGAAACCACCAAATAAAAAAATTTCCTTGGTGTACATCAGGGTCTTTATCAGTATTTACAAACTGATGATGTTGGTGATGTTTTTTTTCCAATTGGCTGTAGCGATTGAACGCAAAAAATAGGGTTGCTATTTGCCCTAATAAACGATTGATGCGAGGAAATTGTGGAGCCACTACCCCATGAATGGAATCGTGACTTGTGATAAATAAACCAGTGTATAAATGTGTTTGTATAAATATCCCAAATAAGAGATAATAATTATCAAATGATAAATGTAGGTTTAATAAATAATTGAGATGCAAAAACCAGCAAATAAGGATGATTAGCGCAATTATGATGCCTGTGTATTGATATTCTGTTTTTTGCATTTGCTTACTCGATGAAATGAATTTATCTTGAAGAAATTTTATCCAAAACTATGAAATTACGCTTACTTTCTGGTATAATCTTACTCTATTTTTTCTTTAACCCACAATCTTTAATTGCTCAAAAAACATTTTGTAATCCCATCAATTTGGATTATGGTTTTACACCAATTCCTAATTTTTCTGAGCAAGGAAGACATCGTGCCACAGCTGATCCAGTTATTAGTTATTTCAAAGGTAAATATTATTTATTTTCAACCAATCAATGGGGTTATTGGTGGAGTGAAGATCTGCTTAAATGGAAATTTATTTCAAGAAAATTTTTACAACCTTATCACAAAGTGTATGATGAATTATGTGCACCTGCAACTTTAACGCTTGGTGATAGTCTATTAGTGATCGGGTCTACTTATGCCAAGGATTTTACCTTATGGTATAGTCAAAATCCAGCTTCAGATACCTGGAAAGAGGCCGTTCACGCTTTTACAGCCGGAGCATGGGATCCTGCCTTTTTTGTAGATGATGATAAACGGGTTTATTTATACCATGGGTCAAGTAATTTGTACCCAATGTACGGAGTAGAAATTGATCGCAAAACACTTCAACCTATTGGTGAAAGAAAAGAATTGATTCGTTTGCATGATGATATTCATGGTTGGGAACGTTTTGGTGAATATCAGGATAATACTTTTCTAAAACCTTTTATGGAAGGTGCATGGATGAATAAATTCAAAGGGAAATATTATCTACAATATGGTGCACCCGGAACGGAATTTTCCCATTATGGCGATGGAGTTTACACTTCCGATCATCCACTTGGACCATTCACCTATCAATCTCATAATCCTTTTGCTTATAAACCTGGTGGTTTCACTCGAGGTGCAGGTCATGGCGCCACTTTTGAAGGCCAATATGGCAATTGGTGGCACGTTTCAACCATTACAATTGCATCCAAAAATAGTTTTGAACGTAGATTAGGCCTTTGGGCTACCCAATTCGATAAGGATGGTATCTTGTACACGGAGACTGCCTATAGTGATTTCCCTATGAAAATGCCTACGACAAAATTCGAAAAACCAAGTGACCTATTTACCGGGTGGATGATTTTAAATTATAATAAACCTGTTGAGGTTTCATCAAGTTTAGGTGCTTACACGGCAAATTATGCAGTGGATGAGCAAATGAGAACATATTGGTCTGCGAAATCAAATAAAAAAGGAGAGTATATTCAATCTGATTTGGGAGCAGTCTCAACTGTTAGGTCAATCCAAATCAATTATGCTGACCAAGATGTTGACACGACCTTCTTAGGGAAAATCAATGGTATTTATCACCAATATCAAATTTTTGCCTCAATGGATGGTAAAAAATGGGATATGATAGTAGATAAATCTAATAATACTATGGATGTACCGCACGATTATATTCCATTGGAAAAACCCATCGAAGCAAGATTTATTAAATTGATAAATATCCACATGGCAGCAGGTAAATTTGCCATTAGTGGTTTACGAGTATTTGGAAATGGGCATGGCTCCAAACCTAATAAGATTAAAGATTTTATTGTTCTCAGGGGTGAACACGATAATCGTGCTGCATGGTTAAAGTGGCGTCATGATTCAAACGCTACCGGATACGTAATCTATTCTGGTATTGCACCTGATAAGTTATATACCTCCGTAATGGTATATGGAAGCAATGATTATTATTTTAAATCAATGGATAAAGATAAAAATTACTATTTCCAAATCGAGGCTTTTAATGAAAATGGGGTGGGGGAGCGAACTGAGCCAGTGGCTTCGAGAGCCTCAGTCACCGAAAACCTCAGCCACTAAAATAAAAAACAATAGGTGGCTGAGGCTCTTGAGAACTACGGCTTTAACCTCACTACAATTCCCGGATTCTCCAAACCAACGTAGATATATCCATCTCTACCCATTTCTACATTTCGCATGCGACCAATGTTGAGTAGCACCTTTTCTTGTTTTACGACTTGGTTATTTTTGATTTCAACTCGTTGTAAATAATTAAATCTAAGAGAACCAATTAACAAATTACCTTTCCAAGATGGGTATTTATCACCTGTTACAAACGTTAATCCAGACGGTGCGATAGAGGGTAAATAATAGGTAATGGGTTGTTCCATTCCTTCTTTTTTGGAAATATTAGAAATGGGTTTTCCATCATATCCAATACCGTAGGTAATGGTAGGCCATCCATAATTTTTCCCTGCTTTGATGATATTGATTTCATCTCCTCCACGCGGGCCATGCTCTGTTTCCCAAATATCTCCTGTGGCAGGATTTAATGTTAAACCTTGTGGATTACGTTGACCATATGAGTAAATACTGTGGTGGAATTCTTTTGGATCTTTACCAACAAATGGGTTATCTTTTGGGATGCTTCCATCGTCGTTCAGACGATGAATTTTTCCATTGTCATTATTAGTAAATTGTGGAAAATCCTTTTCCATACCTCTTTCACCCACAGAAAAATACATGAGCCCTTTTTTGTCAAATGCAATTCGAGAACCAAAATGATGAAAAGTCTTGGTGAATGGTTGAGAAACAAAAAGCTCTTCTTGCTCTACAAATTCGTTATTCTTAATTTTTCCTCTAACAATTGCAGTGGCTGTTAATGTAGTACCATTTTCCTCCTTAAATTTAGAATATGACAAATAAATCCACCCATTTTTTTCGAAATTTGGATGCAATTCAATGTCCAATAAACCACCTTGTCCTTTTGCCATTACTGCAGGAATACCTTTGATGGCTGTTTTTTGTTGCATTTGGTCTACATGGTATAAAATTCCTTTTCTGTCAGTAATCAAATAGCTTAAATCTGGTAATTGAACGAATCCCCAAGGACTTTCAAATCCGATAGCAATAGTATCCAATTTAATAGTCATCCCTTCTGATTCAAAAATATTCGATTTAGGCTTGCTGGAAAATTTATATTGGTCTACGTTAGCTAAATTTTTATTGATTAACTCAGCTAAGTCAGCAATTTCTTCTTTGCTTAGTTGTTCTCCCCATGTTGGCATGCCTAGTTCAGGATATCCTTTGCTGATGGAATTGATAAAATCATCTTTCGTCTTGCCATGTTTCCAATTACGGTCTACAAACGCCTCCACTTTCTCACCATGACATGATGCACAATATTGGGTATAATTCTTCAGGGCTTGTTTTTCATCAGCCTTTTTGTTGGAATTATTATTTGTTAATGATAAGGCACCAAGCCCACCGAATAAAATTACAAAGGTAATGAGAAGGTTATTTTTCATAGGAATTGTTTTGAAGCTCAAAAATAGTGAATTGACTTAAATATTGTATCCTGAATTCTAGATTTACTTTCTAAATCCAGCAAAGGCCATCATTCTTCCAGTAATACCCTGTTCTTTTCGGTGACTGTAAAAATAAGCATTATGCTCTATGGTACAATATTCCGAAGTTTCAATCTGGTTAATTCCAAGTTCTTGTAACTGGAAATAATTGGCTTTTTTTAAATCTACATGAAACTTTTGACCTTTTTTTATTTTTTCTAATTCAGAAAAATGTTGGGCAACTTCATCTCCAACCTCAAAATGGGTTTGACTAATACAAGGCCCTATCCAAGCTAAAAGATCTTTTGAATGGCATTGATAGTTTTCAATCAACTCTTTTGCTGTTTTTTGGACAATTTGTGCAACTGTTCCTTTCCAACCGGCATGAATAGCAGCAGTTATTTTTTTAATGGGATCAACTAATAAAATTGGACAACAATCTGCAACACCCACACCGGCAATTACACCACATTTTGTCGAGATAATCGCATCATAATTTTCTTGATAGGAACCTTCCTTTGCATGCCAAATGGACGAGCCGTGGCATTGGTATGCTCTTGCTAATTGACGGCTATTAATGGATAAATCGCTACATAAAATTTCGATATTTTTCTCAATAGCTTCTGGTGAATCTGCTGTATGAATTCCTAGGTTTAGGGTATCATAAGGAGTCTGACTAAACCCTCCTTGGCGGGTGGAAACACCCGCCACTAAGTTGGGAATATCTTGGAAAATGTAGGGCACAATAAACCTTTTCGAAGGTTTAAGCATCATACGATAATCCATATTGTTTTAAAACTTCGTCTGGAACTCCTGCCCATTCATTCGGCTGGTTTCCTTTGTAACCCAAATACTCAATTCCAATTTTGGAAGTAAAAAATCCGGTTGCAGTTAAATTTCTCATCAAACTAAAGAAATTTGCACCTTGTGATAATTCAGGTTTTACTTTTTCTGGATAGGCAATATCATCCACAATTTCAATACGTTGCTTTTGAGTCAATTCCGTAAAGACTTTTCCGAAACGTTTCTTGGATTCAGCATCTAACCAGCCAAGGCCACCTCTTACTGGAGTTTTTAGTTCTGGTTTATCTTTTACGATAAATTCAATGAATTCAGTTGTACCTGCTTGTGAAGCACTTCCTGAGGTTGCATCAGCTGGGATAATTATATCGCTTAAAATTGTAATGGTCTTTAATTCATGGGCATTTAAAAATACCTCTGCACGCAAGCGAGCATCTCTTTCAGCCTCGTCTTTGGTTCTACCACCTGGAATTTTTAATTCACCCGAACCCGTTTTGGGCGGATTCATTTGATCCAAAGCCTCTGCAGCTTTTACATCCGGACTCAACACTGCAAGTCCTAATGAGCTTAAACCTAAGTTTTTTAAATAATCTCTTCTTTTCATTAGATATTGCCTTTTTTACGTTGATCTAAAATATACTCTGAGGTCCTCAATGACAATGCCAAAATTGTTAAAGTAGCATTTTTGTCTCCCTGTGATACAAAAGGAGCTGCATCTGCAACAAATAGGTTTTTTACATCATGAGCTTGGCAATTTGAGTTTAATACAGAAGTTTTAGGGTCATTACCCATGCGAGCAGTACCAACTTCATGAATGATTTTACCAGGCTCGGCCAATCCGTAATTATTCTCCGGACCAGGTTTCTTTCCTGTTGGAATTCCGCCCATGGCATGAATAATCTCCTCAAAAGTATCTTGCATGTGTTTTGCTTGCTTGATCTCATAATCCGACCATTTGTAGTGGAAGCGTAGTACCGGAATCCCATATTTATCAACCACATTTGGATCAATTTCACAATAATTGTCTTCACGAACTACAGGCTCTCCTCTACCAGCCATCCCAATGTACGCACCATAATAACGAGCATAATCTTCTTTTAAACTAGAACCGTAACCTCCACCTGCTTTTGCCTTGCCATCTTTTGAGAATTCGGCTCTCCCGTTCATCCCTTCAATTCCCCAGCCAAATCCATAACCAGGCATTCCCATTCCTCCACCATATTCAATATGATAACCTCTTGGAAAATCCAATTTTTTATTATCCAACCACCATGGTGTATAAATGTGCATACCTCCAACTCCATCTTCATTGTATCGTTTTCTATCAAATAAAGCTGGAATAATACCTGAACGTGAAGCACCTGTCGAATCATTTAAATATTTTCCGACAACTCCAGAAGAGTTGGCTAATCCATGTGTAAAGCGCGAACTCTTTGAGTTCAATAATAAACGTGCAGTTTCTCCGGCACTAGCAGCTAAAACCACCACTTTACCTTTCACAGTATATTCCTGTAAATTGAGTGTATTGACATAAGAAACTCCTATTGCTAATCCAGTAACTGGATCAGTAACTACCTCGCGTGCCATTGCATGAGTGATAAGAGTTGTATTGCCAGTGGCCAATGCAGGTTTGATTAAAACCGAAGAAGATGAAAAATCAGCATAAGCCATACATGCTCTTCCACATTGCCCACAATAAAAACATTTTCCACGCTCATCATTGATTTTTTTTGTCAACATTGCCATACGAGATGGATATGTGGGAATGCCAATTTTTTTATTGGCTTTCATGATCATGAGCTCATGCAAACGCGGTTTGGGAGGAGGTAAAAACTGTCCATCAGGATCATTTCTCAACCCTTCATTCGTTCCAAATACACCAATCAATTTTTCTACACGATCGTAATAAGGTTTCATGTCATCATAACCTATTGGCCAATCGTCACCTAAACCGTCTATGGATTTTCTTTTAAAATCATCTGGTCCAAATCGCAAGGAAATACGGCCCCAGTGATTGGTGCGCCCTCCGACCATTTGTGACCTAAACCAATCAAAAGTTGTGCCATTTTTTCGTGTGTAAGGTTGTCCCTCAATGTCCCATCCTCCATAAGCGGCATCAAAGTCACCAAACGGACGAGTGGTACTCGCACCTCTTCTAGGTGATTCATAAGGCCATTTCAATTGGGTGATATTTTTTGGATCTGCAGGATCAAAATTTTGGCCAGCTTCCAAAACGCACACTTTTACGCCAGCTTTAGATAAGGTATAAGCGGCCATGCCACCCCCTGCTCCAGAACCAACAATGACTACGTCGAAAACTTCACTTTGAGCCATTATATTGACTGAATCGTTTATCATAGTTTTTGGTTTTAAATTGTCGATGTTAAAAATAGGAAATTATTCTAAATATAAAAAAGGACACTGACCTGCATTAAAGTAATTATCAAAACTTTATTGTGATAATTTTGGATAAGATTAAAATTTTAAGGTATAAATATTTAAATTTTAATACATAAAAAAGTATTTTTACTTTAATAAATGTAAAGAATCGTGGCAAGACCTTCTGCAGATGGCAAAGAATCAAAGTCAAAAGGTGAAACTCCTTTGTCAAAACAATTCAATCAAATTAAAGCAAAATACCCTGGAGCAATTTTGTTGTTTCGAGTGGGTGATTTTTACGAAACATTTGGAGAAGATGCAGTAAAGGCTTCAAAAATTTTAGGGATTGTTCTTACACGCAGAAATAATGGAAATGCAGATGATCATTTGGCCGGATTTCCCCACCATTCTTTAGATGTATATTTACCTAAATTAGTTCGTGCAGGAGAAAGAGTGGCTATTTGTGATCAACTTGAAGACCCCGCAACCGTAAAAGGAATTGTAAAAAGAGGTGTAACTGAATTAGTAACGCCAGGCGTTTCCTTTAACGACCAAGTATTAGATGTAAAAAAGAATAACTACCTAGCATCTATTTGCTTCAAAGAAGGGAAAGATGCCATTCAAGGATTAGCTCTTTTGGATATTTCAACGGGTGAATTTTTATGTACTCAAGGACCCATGAATTACATTCAAAAATTAGTTCAAAGCTTTCTTCCCTCTGAAATAATTTTCTCCAAAAAATTTAGAAACCTTTACAATGAGCATTTAGGTGAAGCCTTTCATTCATTTTCTTTGGAAGATTGGATTTTCACCTATGATTTTTCTTATCCATTACTTACTGAACATTTTAAAACCCAATCGCTAAAGGGATTTGGTATTGAAGAGGGTCGGGAAGGTATTGTAGCAGCAGGTGTAATTTTACATTATCTAGCTGAAACGGAACACAAACAGATTGGTCATATTACCTCGATCCAACGATTGGAAGAAGATCGCTATGTGTGGCTTGACCGCTTTACCATTCGTAATTTAGAATTGGTACATCCGTCTCAAGAGGGTGGCGTACCACTCATTCACTTGCTTGATCAAACAGTTACTCCGATGGGAGGACGTTTATTACGAAAATGGTTAGTGTTGCCCTTAAAGGATTTAAAGCCAATTCAAGATCGACTAGAGGCAGTGGATTGCTGGGTTCAACATGCTGATTCACTTGAACACTTTATTAAATCTCTACAGCCTATTGGTGATTTGGAGCGTTTAATTTCAAAAGTTGCAGCTGCTCGAATTAATCCGCGTGAATTATTGCAACTTAAAAGGGCACTCATTCAAGTGCCCATAATTAAAGAAATTCTAGCGAACCAATTGTCTCCAATTTTGAATGATTGGTCCGAAAAATTAAAATCATGTGATCAACTGGTTGAAAAAATTGAGGTAGCAATTCGGGAAGATGCTCCCATGCTTTCTAATCAAGGTGGAATGATTAAATCCGGTTTTTTGACTGAATTAGATGAATTACATCAATTATCGGCAAATGGAAAAGAGTATTTAGCTCAACTCCAAAAACGAGAAATCGAACGAACGGGAATAACTTCCCTAAAAGTGGCCTACAATAAAGTTTTTGGGTATTATTTGGAGGTAACCAATGCACACAAAGATCGCGTACCTAGCGATTGGATTCGAAAGCAAACTTTAGTCAATGCAGAACGATATATCACTGAAGAACTAAAAATTTACGAAGAAAAAATTTTAAATGCGGAGGATAAAATTCATGCCATAGAGTATCGTATTTTTCAGGAATTAGTACAAGAAACTTTGCAGTACTTAGGCGCCATTCAAATCAACGCTTTAGGAATTGCCACCTTAGATGTACTTGCCGGATTTGCAAAAGTGTCAATTCATAACCAATATGTAAAGCCTACCTTAGATGATTCAGATTGTATAGATATAAAGGCAGGGCGACATCCTGTAATTGAAAAACAATTGCCTCATGGTGAAGAATATGTTCCTAATGATGTGTATTTGGATAATGAGACTCAACAAATCATGATGATCACCGGTCCAAATATGGCAGGTAAATCTGCCTTGTTGCGACAAACAGCACTCATTGTTTTGATGGCACAGATGGGTTCTTTTGTGCCGGCTAATTCAGCACATTTGGGTTTAATTGATAAGGTTTTTACGCGTGTTGGTGCATCCGATAATTTATCGAAGGGGGAGTCTACTTTTATGGTTGAGATGACCGAAACAGCAGCTATTCTTAATAATTTATCGAGTCGCTCTTTGGTTTTATTAGATGAAATAGGTCGCGGTACTTCCACTTATGATGGAGTTTCTATGGCTTGGGCCATTGCTGAGCACCTTCATAATCATCCAAAAAATAGAGCAAAAACATTATTTGCTACCCATTATCACGAATTAAATGAATTAACAGAGGATTTTCCTCGAATCAAAAATTTTCATGTTTCTGTTAAAGAGTTGGGTAATAAAATAATATTTCTTCGAAAATTATTACCAGGAGGTTCAGCTCATAGCTTTGGTATTCATGTCGCTCAAATGGCAGGAATGCCTACAGCTTTGGTTTTGAGAGCGCATGAAATTCTTCAAACGCTTGAAAAGGACCATTCAAGGGAAGATAATGTGGAAAAATTAAAAGAAATGCCTAAGCAAAATTTTCAATTAAGTTTATTTGCACCTGAGGTTCCCCCTGGTTTACTTGAAATACAAGAAATGTTGGAAACTTTAGACGTAAATACACTAACTCCAATTGAGGCATTGTTGAAATTGAGCGAAATGAAAAGAAAAATCTAATTCCTAACGTCCAATCCCCAGTTTAATTTACTGCGAAGTGTTTGTAGAAAATCGTCTCCTTTAATCTTAACTAATTTGGCAAAATAGGGTGCTTGTTCTACTTCGATAGCAATGTGACCCTCTACGGGCTTTGATCTGGAATCCAATGATACCAAGAAATTCTGACTTCTTGAACTAATTTCAAATCGCAGCTTTGATTGACTTGGAATAACCAATGGTCGCACATTTAAATTATGTGGACTCATTGGTGCTATGATGAAATTTTCTGATGTAGGCATTACTAAGGGTCCACCTACTGAAAGGGAATATCCTGTTGAACCTGTTGCGGTAGATACAATCAGGCCGTCAGCCCAATAGGTATTCAAATAAGCTTCATTCAAATAAGCTTTTATTACAATCATGGAAGAAGAATCAGTTTTCATAATTCCTACTTCATTCAAAGCTACCTGAACGTCTGAAAAGAGGTTATTGGGGGAACTTACCTTTACTAAAACCCTATCTTCGATACTGAAATGGCCATTTTTTAATTGACTCAACGCATGTTCAACTTGGTTTGGGGAAACCGTTGCCAAAAAGCCTAATCGTCCCGTATTAATACCTAGAATAGGAAATTCTTGTTCTCTTACCTGTGTAAGTGTTTCAAGGAGGGTTCCATCACCACCAATACTTAATACAAAATCGGGCTCAATTGGACCTTGGCTGCTTGAATAGATTTCAAAATTGCCTGGAAGGCAATTTTGGTCTTTTAATTGTTCAGCGTACACATCCGAAATTTGCATTTCACAATTTGCTGCTAGAAGCAATTGAAAAATATGATCAATTGTTGGTTTGGTGTCTGAAGTAAAGGCCTTGCCATGTATCGCAATTCTCATGGAGTTGTCTTAAATAGTTAAGTATTTCATGAGCGATTCAAATCGCGAATGATCAAAATTATTGGTACCTATTAGTTGGAATGAATTTTCGATTACATATCCGTGGCGTTCCAAATGCTGTACCAAAATACCCAATTGCTGTGTTTTTACATGTATTATTAAGGTTGGCAATTGGTTATCGTTTTGGCCATCTTTTAGAAAAGATTTAATAACTAATGCTTTATTTTCTTCTAAAATTCTAAATATTTGGGACATCGAATCCCTTTGTTGGTGAAATTGCAATTTGATAATTCCACCTTCCTCTAAATTATTATCAGATAAAATAATTTCTTTAGCTAATGCATCTCTTTCGAGATAACCTAGAAATTTATCATGCTCATCTACAACTGGCAGGATCTTTTCATTGTATTTTTCAAACAGAGGCAATGAACTAAAAATGTCATTTTCTCCCACTAGAGCGTCTTTTGCTAACTCTGATGCAATTTCAGATATTTTTTGTTCAGGATAATGGTTTTGCAAGTTTTGTTGAGTCAAAATCCCTTTGAATTGTCCTTTTTCAACAACTGCCAAAATTGATATTTGGAATTGTTCAAATAATTTTTGTGCTCTTGATAAAGAGTCTTGAAGCTTTAGGCTAGGATAATGGTCAATAACTTGGTTTAAAATCATCATATGGTTGTTTTTTGTAACCAAGCAGATAGAATTTTATTGAATTCCTCTGGTCTTTCCATCATGGGGGCATGACAACATTTATCGATAAAATGTAATTCAGAATTTTTTATCAATTTGTTGAACTCATGACCTACATGTGGAGGGGTAATGGTATCATTTAACCCCCAAATTAACAAAGTGGGGATATTGATAGAAACAATATCCTTTGCCATATTGTTCCTTTGCGCTGATTTTGCAATTGCTATTATTCTCAGAACCTTCGGAATACTGTTTGTGATTTCGAAAACTTCGTCTACTAATTCCTTGGAGGCTGTTTTAGGTTCGTAAAATGTATATTCAACTCTTTCTTTGATGTATTCATAACTTCCTCTTTTAGGATATGAACCACCCATTGAATTTTCAAATAAACCAGAAGAGCCAGTTAAAACCAACCTTTTGACATTTTCTGGGTGCTTCAATGTATAAATTAATGCCACGTGTCCACCGAGGGAATTACCAATTAATGTCAAATTGTTGATATTCATTTTATCAACAAAACCTTCAATAAATACTGTTAAACCTTCACAACCTGCTTCTTTGATTGGCATATCATGAATAGGCATTAAAGGGATGATGACTCTGTAGTTTGATTTAAATTCGTTGATTACCCCTTCCCAATTACTGAGAGCACCAAAAAGCCCATGAAGCATCATTAGAATTTCACCTTGACCCTCGTCGATGTATTGGTAGTCACCTAATTTTTTAATCAATGAATTCATTGGAAAGGATAATTCCTGCAATATTAACAAACTTTTCCTAAAATTAATCAAAATCAAATTCTTTCTAATCTTGACAGATGTCATTTTTTAGCTTAATAAATATCCGTAAATTTGTCTTTATTCTTTAAAGTGAAATTCAAATGAAAAAATTAGTTTTCGCATTTATTGCTTTCTTTGGGATTATTTCTTGTTCAAAGTCGAAGCAAGATTATCAAAAGTTAGCAGCTAATCCGGAATTTTTAATTCGGTCAGAGGTTATGTTGACTGAAAGCATTATCCATGATATATTTGCTCCCCCAGTTTCTTCTCGTATTTACATGTATGCAAGTTTAGCGGGTTACGAAGCAGCAGTTCCTGGTGATTCAAGTTATCAATCTCTGGCGGGCCAAATTAAAGGTTTTGACAAAGTCTGTCAGCCCGAAAAAGGCAAGGAATATTGTTTTCCATTGGCTTCTACTCGTGCCTATTTAACAGTGGGTAAAAAATTAACTTTTGCCCAAGAGTTATATGATGAATTTGAGAAAAAATTAGAAGAGGATTATAAAAAGACAGGTATTCCTGATGATGTATATGAACGTTCAATTGCCTTTGGAGATTCAGTTGCAGCATCTATCATCAAGTTTTCTAGTAAGGATCATTACAAACAAACTAGAGGTCTAAGATATACTGTAACCAATGAAACTGGTAAATGGGCACCAACACCACCTGCCTATTTAGATGCAGTGGAACCCTATTGGAATACCATACGCCCCATCGTTTTGGATACTTCCAATCAATTCCCTTTGCCAGCTCCCCCTTCCTTTAATCTAACAGCAGGGTCTCCTTATCATAAGGAATTAATGCGTACCTATGAAACAGTAAAAAATTTATCAGAAGAGCAACGTAATATTGCTAATTTTTGGGATTGCAATCCGTTTAAAATGAACATTACTGGACATGCCATGTTTGCAACTAAGAAAATGTCGCCTGGGGGCCATTGGATGGGAATTACTGGTCAGGTAGCACGTCAATTGAAAAAATCTTACATGCAAACTGCGGAGGCGATGGCATTGACCTCCATTGCCATTTTTGATGGTTTCATCGGCTGTTGGAATGAAAAATATAAATATGTAACCATTCGACCAGAAACGGTAATCAATGCGAGTATTGATAAATCTTGGCTTCCGGTATTACAAACACCACCTTTTCCAGAATACTCATCAGGACATAGTACTATTTCAAGGGCAGCAGCAGAGGTTTTAACAAAATTGTATGGAGATAATGTAGCCTTTTCGGATTCAACTGAAATTCCATATGGTTTGCCTCCAAGAAAATTTACATCCTTTAAACAAGCCTCCGACGAAGCTTCCATTTCAAGATTATATGGTGGAATCCATTTCTGGCCAGCCTTAGAAAATGGTGCAAAACAAGGTTCTAAAATAGGTTTGTTGACTATTGAAAAACTTAAAACAAGAAAGTAATTGAAAAGTGATATAACAAATAGATTAGATATTATACAGTTTGTCAATCAATTTTATGGAAACATGCAATCAGATGATATGGTAGGACATGTTTTTTTAGAAATTGAACAGGTTGATTTTGCAAAGCATCTCCCAAAAATGTATGATTTTTGGGAGATGCTTTTGTTTGAGGGAGATCAATACAGGGGAGCTCCTATGCAGCCACATTTACGAATTAATCAACATCATCCACTAACTCCTGCTCATTTTGATCGATGGTTAGAAATGTTTAAAGAAACGATTGATTCTTTATTTGAAGGACCTAAAGCTGAAGAAGCCAAAACAAAAGCTTTTAATATTGCAAGTACTTGGAGTTATAAGTTGGAATATTTGAGGAAGTTGAAAGTTGACAGTTGA
>JACCDK010767534.1_pt1 | contig 21075 bp, 16 predicted proteins | sample 7445871 | NCBI WGS metagenome assembly JACCDK01 (sample SAMN15323436, study PRJNA562643) | freshwater metagenome | isolation source: river surface water | place: USA:Blue River Watershed | collected 2017-08-15
CGAGCAGAGGATTAGGCAGCGGCATGAGTGCATCTGCCGCGAATAGGTTCTGGGTTAAGATTTCTGGAGACGATGCCGAGGCGAGCCGTTCGGCTATCGGATCGCTAACCGCACCAAATTCGCCAGACAGATGATGTACCCAAGCAGCAAGGGCAGCCATGATCACCGGGCTCTGGTGTCCTGAACCATGCCGCTCCCGCAGAGTTTCCAGCCAGCGTTGGGGTATCTTCTGGCTGCCATCCATCGCGATTTGCTCCAACCGGTGGTTCAGTGCGGGATTGCCAAAGCGCGCCATAAGTGCAGTGGCGTAATCAAACGGAGAAAAGCCAATAATTTTGGGCAATGTTGGTGCTGCTTCCCCCAACATAAGCTGCTGGATCAACCCACGTAGCTGCTGGTCTGCAATCGCTTGATGTACATAGCTATGGCCCCGCATCAGCCCCATATAGGCAAGCGCCGAATGCGCGCCATTCAGCATCCGCAGCTTTGCCTTTTCCCAAGGCGCAACATCAGCCACAAACTGGACGCCGTTTTTCTCCCATTGGGGGCGCGGCCCTGCAAAGCGATCTTCGATCACCCATTGTGTGAATGGTTCGGTCAACACCAGCCCTGCGTCGCGCAGACCCAGAAGCTCTTCCGCCGTATCCACATCTCCTGTCGTGGTTGCTGGGACGATGCGATCCACCATGGAGCAGGGGAACGTGCAGGTATCACTAACCCAATGGGCAAGCGCAACATCTTGCCGCAACAAATATTCGCCAACGAGCCGCTCAAGCTGACGCCCGTTATCGGAGAGATTATCGCAGCTCAGGAGCGTGACGCCGGGCAAGCCCGCAGCACGACGCTGCGCGAGGCCAGCGTGCAGGAAGCGATAAATGCTCGCCCCATCAGCCAAATCATGGTCGAGCGATCCATCTGCCGCGCGGCAATATCCTTTTTCAGTGACAGTAAAACTGATGATATGCGTAGAGGGCGCCGCAATTGCTGCAACAACCGCCTCGGGGGCCTGAGCGGCGACCAAAACTTTCGCCACACTCCCAATCACACGAAAAGCATCGCCCGCCGCGCTGCGCACATTGGCCAGATACAGCCCGTCTTGAGGGTTAAGTTGATCCGCGACATTCGCAGAGCGCAGCGATACACCCGTGATCAACCAATCGCGTTCGCCCCGTCCTAGCGCATCGTCAGTGTAGACTGCCTGATGGGCCCGGTGAAATGCGCCAATCCCGAAATGGACAATGCCGCCGGCCTGTCCGCGCCGGTCATATTCTGGCCGGGCGACAGAAGCAGGCAAATGAGCCAGCGTCGCGCTACTGAGCCTCACAACTTATACGCCTGCTTGGCCAAGTCATAGGCAAGGGCCCTAGCCAGCTCGGCGGCTTCCCAATCTTCCATACGGTGTTCAACCACCAATTGGGCGAGGAAACCGCAATCCATGCGCCGCGCAACATCATGCCGTGCCGGGATCGACAAAAAGGCGCGTGTGTCATCATTAAACCCGACCGTATTGTAAAAGCCTGCCGTCTCCGTCACTTGCTGGCGGAAGCGACGCATCCCTTCTGGGCTATCATGGAACCACCATGACGGGCCAAGCTTCAGCGCCGGGTAATGGCCCGCCAAAGGTGCCAGTTCACGCGCATAGCTGGTTTCATCCAGTGTGAAGAGAATTATGGTCAGCTTCGGGTTATTGCCATGGCGGGCAAGCAGCGGACGCAACGCATGGACATAATCGGTCGCCGTAGGAATATCGGCGCCCTTGTCGCGTCCATAATGTTCAAACAGCCAAGGATTATGGTTACGGAACGCGCCCGGGTGAATTTGCATGACCAGCCCATCGTCCGCACTCATCGTCGCCATTTCAGTCAACATTTGCCCGCGAAACAGTTCAGCGTCGGCGCTACTCGACTTGCCTTGGGCGACTCGCCGGAACAGAGCTTCTGCCTCGCTTGAAGACAAATCCGCCGTGGCCGCTGTTGGGTGGCCATGGTCCGTCGATGTCGCGCCCATCTGCATGAAATAGGCGCGGCGCTTGCGATGCGCCGCAAGATAGCCAGACCAACTATACGCATCTTCTCCAGTCAACTCTGAAAAGCGGGCGAGATTATTTTGAAAGCCTTCAAAGTCGGGATCAATCACCGGATCCGGACGATAGGCCGTAATGACGCGGCCTTGCCACCCCCCGGCGCGCGCATTTTCGGTTCGGATGGCCTGGTGGTGCTCTAGACTATCCAGCGGTGATTCTGTCGTCGCCAAAACTTCGATATTATAGCGATCAAATAAAGCGCGCGGGCGGAAGGCGTCCGTCGCCAAAGCCTCGGTGATCACATCAAAATATTGATCAGATGTGGCCGCATTCAACTGCACGGAAAGGCCAAAGGCTTCAGCAAAGACCCAATCCAACCACATGCGCGACGGCGTGCCGCGGAACAGGTGATAATTCTGCGCCAAGATACGCCAGGCCGCGCGCGGGTCAGCAGCGGAATTACGGATGCCCAAATCCTCAAGCGAGACGCCTTGGCTATACAACATCCGAAACAGATAATGATCGGGCTTCAACAACAAATCCGTTGCGTTGCCAAAGGGCGCATCCTCGGCAAACCATCGCGGATCCGTGTGGCCGTGCGGCGACAAAATCGGCAGATCAGCGATGCCTGCATAAAGCTGGCGGGCAACGGCGCGTGTTGCGGGGTCGGCCGGAAAAAGACGATCAGGGTTCAAAATCAAAGGACGGTTCACGCGACGCCTCACAATGCTCTATATTTAAAATTGCGAAAAATGCTGGTGCCGGGGCCAGCAGCATATAGGCCGGGTCTAAGCGCGAGAAAGCCGCCCCGGACATTGTGATGATAGCCAGAGACTTCCATACCCCGGTCAAAGCGCTGCCACGTCGCCCCGCCATCGCCGCTGCTGTGATAGGAAATAATGTGCTCATGGTTGGTCACGCGCAGTCGCATGTGGCGACCATGGGGATTGGCGGGACGGCCTCTTTCTATCCCATATTGGTGCGTAACAAAGCGTGCCTCGTCAAAGCCTAAGCCGGCATAGAGTTTGTCATCATAAAATAGGATCAGCCCTGCAGTGCAGCCTGCCCCCAGCTCAATATCGCATTCGAACTGATAAGATCGATCGCCTGCCGTCAGCAGCAATGGCGATCCGGACGACGGCGCAACGCCCCGCCCCCTTAAATGCAATGCCCCGTCAGCCATGCTAATCCGCGTCGCTTCATCCGGCAGGGGCTTGAAGAATGTCCATTTCGCGCCAAGCGCTAAGGGACCAGAAAAGTCATCCGAAAGCACCATGCCATGGGGAACTGCCTCCCCGCCCTTTGGTTTGCGGATCGGCTGCGACAAATCGCCCCCCGTCATCTCAAACCAGCCATCGGCAGTCCATTCAATAGGGTCAAGCAGGCATTGCCGCCCCAGCGTCCAGAAGCTCGCCTCATAACCGTGATAGAGCGACCAACAGCTGCCATCAGGTGCCTCGACCAACGACGCATGCCCGCGAGACCACCACGCCTCATGCGCAGATTTTGTGCGCACCAGCGGATTATGTGGATGATGTTCCCACGGGCCGTGGAGTGAACTCGATCGGGCGGCAATCACCATATGTCCGGTGGGGGGGCCAGCTGTGCCGCCGACAGCGGTCAGCATATAGTAATAACCGTTGTGAGAATAGATTTTTGGCCCTTCCGGAGAAAAGCCTTCAACATCCCAATCATCTGGGTAACGCCAAGGATCATAAACATGCTCGACCGCCCCTACAACACGAAGGCCATCTTCCGACAAGCGAACACGATCTCCACCCGACAAAAACAGCCAGCGCGTGCCATCTTCGGCAACTGCGTGGCATGGGTCGATATGGTTGTGCAGGCCCAGCGGCAGCGGGTCACTCCATGGCCCGTCAATATGATCCGCCCAAATGACAAAAATGTCATTCGGAGTTGATTTAACTGGAATGTAAAGAAAATACCGCCCGCGATACTTTTCAAGACTAACGGCCCAGACGGATCCAATGTTACGATACAGGGCTGGTTGGCGCGGCTGCCAGTTCACCAGATCGCGACTGTGCCAGATGGTCAATCCCGGATAAGTGTCAAAGCTAGAGAAGGTCAGGTAATAATCTGCCCCATCTTTCAAAATGGCTGGGTCCGGGCGATCTCCGGCAAGCACCGGGTTCAAAAAGCGCCCATTACCTAGATCTGCTTTACGCTGACCTTCAGCGCCTCTGGCAGAGGGCGGTGGCAATGGTCGCGCATCAGCGAGACCGCTGCTCGCCCCTACCACGCCCAACGCGCCCAGCCTTAAGGCAGTGCGGCGATCCATAGTGCGTCCTATCCGAGGCTAACTGTGCGCGCCCATGCCCGCCATAAATCGGGCCAGGCTTCGACTGGCTTGCCAATCGCTTTTCGCAGGCCAAAGCCATGCCCGCCTTGCGCAAAAAGATGCATCTCAACGGGAATGCGGACTGCCCTCAGCGCGGCATGAAGGCGCAGTGTATTCGCGACCGGGACGGTTTCATCATCCTCTGCGTGCAACAAGAAATGCGGCGGGGCATTGGGGGGCACATTTTGATCGGGAGACTGGGCATGAATATCTGCCGTGCCAGGAGCCGGCCCCAGCAGCTTTTCCCGCGATCCCATATGTGCAACAGACGCATCCATTGAGACAACAGGGTAAATGGGTGCAGCAGAGTGCGGCTTGGCGGACAGAGCATCTGCCTTATCCACCGGCGTATATACCTTATCGGCAAAGCGCGTCGAAAGACTGGCGCATACATGGCCGCCAGCGGAAAAGCCCATGGCCGCCACACGCTCTGGGTCAATGCGATAGTCGCTCGCCCGATGACGGATGAGCCGCATCGCCCGCTGGGCATCCGCCAGCGCCACATTGGAGCCCGCCGCCCAGCCTTCGCCGGGCAGACGATAAAAGAGAACAAAGGCTGTGAACCCACGCGCAGTCAGCCAGCGCGCCATTTCATACCCCTCTTTATCAATCACAACCCATTTATAGCCGCCGCCCGGCATCAGCAGGACTGACGCGCCATTGGGCCGATCGGGCCGAAATACAGCGAGGCGCGGGCGGCTAATGCCATATACCGCGCGATCATTAATCAGCGGATCCGTAGACCGTTCATCCACGGTTTCAACCAGCGGCGCGCCCGGCGCGCCCGGCGCGATGCCGGGCCAAAGATCCAGTGTCTCAGTGGGTTGTGGGAGGCCTGGCGCCTCGCCATTTGCAGAGGCGGGCGGCGGCGTTTGCGCCTCCGTCCGACCTGCCAAGCTGGTGGCAAGGCCCGCAACAATCACTGACCGCCGGTCAATTGTCATGCTGCGGGCTTACCTTTCTTGTGGGTATATATCTGAGATTACAGCTTCACCCGTGCACCAAAGAGGAAGGTGCGGCCGAAGTGGTTATTCTCATAATTGCGATTCGCCGCCCAATCGGTGAAGCGATAGCGATAGGTGTCGAGCAAGTTATTGCCTTCCACCGACAACTCCACATGATCATTGAGCTTGTAGCGGATCGACGCATCAAGATTTGTCATGCCGCCATAGCCTTCCAGCAAGTTGCCAGTGCCCGAAGAGCCTTCATGATAGCGGCTGCGATAGCTGACCATGATGCGCGAGCTGAACTTGCCATCATCATAATAGAGCGTGCCGTTATAAGCTTGCTTCGACACGTTCGACAGCGTGTTCATCACCGTGACGTTCTGCAACGCGCCGCCGACAGCAACAGCGGGACCCTGCAAGTTGAAAGTGGCGTTCGAGCTGATGAAGGTCGCGTTGGCGATGACGCCGAAGTGACCCAAGAAGCCCTCTGTGAAGGCGCTAAACGGCACCTGAGCGGCCAGTTCCCAACCCTTAAGCGTTGCACCCGAGCCATTGACGGTGGTGCTCAGCGTCCAGATGGGCTGCGTGAGTTGCGACGGGTTGAGCGCGGCAGGCGATGCCGGGCTGAGGACGGACGCCGGCAGACCGGTTTGCGCAAAAGTGGCCCCGGTGACTGATGCAGATTGAGTAAAACTGCTGACATCCTTCTTGAACCAAGCGACCGAGAGAACGGCTTGGGGCGCAAAATACCATTCCGCCGCAACATCATAATTGGTCGCCCGATAGGGCTGAAGGAATGGGTTGCCGCTTGTGACCCGATAGTTAAAGCCGTCCGCAGAACCCCCCGGTGTGAGCGAGCCCAGTGTCGGGCGGGTCATCACCTTAGCGGCGGCTGCGCGCAGAATAATGTCTTCAGCGGGGAAGAGCGCGAGGTTAGCCGAAGGCAGCCAATCATCATAATTGCGCTTCACCGTGGCATTGACGCCGCTGACAAGGCCATAAGAGCTCTGGTCCGTCTTCGCATAGCGAAGCCCGGCATTGAGCGCATAGCCCATGCCCAGAATATCGCCCTTCAAATCGGCTTGCAGATAGGCCCCCTGCGTTGTTTCCTGAACGCCGCGAATATTGCCCGCGTCGTTCACCCGCGCACGGCTGTACAAGCCTGTAAAGGCAGCCGCAGCGTCCAAATTGGGGACAACCCATTGCGAGGTGGTACCCGCCGGCTGACCGGCATTGCCCAAGGTGAACAGCTCGGCCAATGAGGCGTTAACAGGGAACCCATAGACTGCCGTTGGGCCGAAAAGACTGGTGGCCGTGCACGCAACAGTACCCGCGGTGCTGGTCACAAGGCTCGTGCCGCCATTGCCGCAAATTGCGGTATCGCGGGTATAGGCGACTGTGTCGAAATTGAAGCGCCGCCACACTGCGCCCGCCTTCAACGTTAGATTATCTGTCGCATCCCATTCCGTCCGCAATTGGATGGTCTTGAATTTGTTGGTCACATTGGACGGACGGTCTCGAATTTCAGCCAATTGGAAATTTGCAGGGTCTGTCACGCTGGTCCCGAAGGTCAGCTTAGGCGCCTTCATATTCCGATAATCATAGGAATAGCCCTGCGCATCACGATCATCAAAAATGATGGTCGTTTCAACTGGGATATCGGCGTTGGAGCGCGAAACGCCACCGCTCAGCGTCATCCGCAGCGTGTCCGTCACGTCCTGATCAAGCGTGGCCCCCAGCTGATAAAATTCCGTCTGGCTGTTGCGCTTGTAATGTTCCGTCCGCACCCAAGCATCGTTGAGCGTGGCAGCGACGAGATTTTGGTTCGAATCATAGACCGGGCTGACCAAGTTGATTGACCGCTCGTTGGACCGCAGCAGCACTTCACCCCAACGTTCTTCGCGCACAGCATCAAACTTTGAGTAAAGTCCATCAATGGACAGCTTAGTGGCATCGGTTGGCGACCATTGAATCGAGCCAGTCAGGCCAAGGCGCTTGCGATCATGCGCCACCTCACCATAGCGGGGGATGCGCGGGTGGAAGGCCAAGGCGGCTTGGTCGCACACAGCGCTTGGCACATAAGTGCCGCCCGAATTGGGCGTGGTGTAACAATTGGTGCTATCCACGCCATCAAAGCGCGCCTGCGCCCAACGCACCGTATTGTTGCCCAGCTCCAACACCTTAGTGTGCGAATATGCTGCAGAGATAGAGGCCCCAAGCGTGCCGGCATCATTCTTCCACGACAATAGGCCGGCAAGGCGCGGGCCCACATTCTTGGAGAGATCGTTATACGACCCAACCACCGAGCCAGCGGCCGTCAGCCCCGTTTTGCCCGCAAGCGGGTTGCCCGTATTGAGATCAACAACGGCCCCCAACGAGCCTTCATCAAGGCTGGCTTCGGCCGTCTTGTGGACGACCAGGCTGGAGAAGAGTTCCGAGGCGAAGACGTTGAAGTCAAAAGCGCGATCACGATTGGCGCTGGCACCATCGACGGAGGTCGCAATCGTTTCCATGCCGTTCACACGGACGCGCGTAAACTGGCTCGACAGACCACGCACCGTAATGGCCCGGCCCTCACCGCCATCGCGCGAAATGGAAATACCAGGAATGCGCTGCAGCGATTCAGCAAGGTTCTGGTCGGGGAATTTGGCGATGTCTTCCGCCACAACAGCATCCACTGCAGCAACCGAATTCTTTTTGACATTCAGGGCCGCTTGCAAGGACTGACGAAAGCCCGTCACGATGATTTCATCGACGGGCGTTTCGGCTTCAGCTTGCTGCGCCCATGCGGTTGATGGCAGTGCCAAAGCGCTTCCTGCAATCAGAGCGGCTTTGAATAGCGAGTGATTCCGTTTCGTATAGCGCATGTCTACTCCCTCGACGTCCGTCTGACGCCTTGCTTATGATACCGGTGTCAAAGGATCATGCACCAATCGAGACCCCCCTCCAGACACCATTATTTCATTTTCTGACGCATCGAACTGTTTTGGTAAATCGCACCCGATGCCGCCGATGGTAACCGGTGTCATTTTCCTTGCCCCCTTCCAACGCTTCTGTCAAGAAGGGGGGCGAAGGAGTCGCAGAGATGCGGATGTTACTGAAGAAGATTTTGGGGTGTCTTCTGCTCCTACAGGCGGTTTTTGGCATTTCCTTGGCTTCAGCCAGCCCGTTGGAACCGACCCAAGGTGGCGCGGGGGGACGAATCATTCGCGTGACAACACTTGCCAAGGATGGTCCCGGCTCTTTGAAAGAGGCCGTTGAGGCCAAAGGCCCGCGCATCATTGTCTTTGAAGTGGGTGGCGCGATTGATCTGGGGCGAGACTCACTCGTGATTTCAGAACCCTTTTTGACCATTGCCGGCCAGACGGCGCCGTCACCGGGGATTACGCTCATTCGCGGCGGCATTGACCTCAAGGCGCATGATGCCATTATTAGCCACATCCGCGTCATGACGGGACGCGATCAGCAAGCCGCCTATTCAGGCTGGGAAGCTGACGCCTTTTCAACCGTTGGTGCCTATAATGTCATCATCCAAAATTGCAGCTTCCTGTGGGGAGTGGATGAAAACATGTCTGCGTCAGGCCCCCGTTTTACGGGGACCACAGTTGCAGAATGGCGCAAAAACACCACGCATAACATTGTCTTTCGCGATAATTTGGCCGCTGAAGGCCTGGCCTATGCAAGCCACCCAAAAGGCGAGCATTCCAAGGGCACATTGGTCCATGACAATGCAACAGGCGTTGTCTTTTATCGCAATATTTGGGCCCATAATGTTGAGCGATCCCCCCTGCTGAAAGGGGGCGTTCAAGCGCTCATGGTCAACAACCTGATTTACAATCCGCAATATCGGGCCGTGCATTATAATTTGATGAACCTTGAATGGGCGGGCCACCCTTATGTGACGGGCGAACTGACAGCGATCGGCAATGTGATGCGGGGCGGCAATGATACCATGCCCGGCCTGCCCTTTCTGATGTTGGGCGGTGATGGCGATCTGGCCTATCATGGTGCGGACAATCGAGCCGTTGATCGGACCGGCAAACCCGCGCCCGAATTTGGTCGCTATGGGGAAACCAAGGCAAAGTTAATCCGCAAATCCAAGCCGCTGGCAGATCTCTCTGGCATTGATATTCTGCCGTCCGACGAAGTGGAAACCAGTGTTTTAAGCACGGCTGGCGCGCGCCCTTGGGACCGCGCCGCTGATGACATTCGCGTTCTCTATTTTGTGGCCGAAGGCCGGGGTGAGATTATTGATGATGAGCGTGAAGTGGGCTTGGGCTATCCACGCCCGGAGCCAAGCAGAGCGGCCTTTGTGGAGGCAGACTGGGACTTAGCCTCAATGACACCCAAATCTGGGCGCTATCCCGGCCAAAAAGCGGGCGCGCAAGAAGGCCTGTCCGTGCGTGACCGAGCGATGCGGAACTGACCATGACAACCCTTGGTGCTTTTCTGGCGCTTCTCGCCGCTGCGCCCCCCATGCTGGTGATCGACGAACAAGCAACCAAAAGGCTTGAGCCACCGCCTCATGGCGCAATTGGCATGAGCACGGCCTATCGCATCTCAGATGCCGTGCCGACGCCCCGGTCAATGGAATTTCGCCGGCGCATTCTGCATCGCGGTGCGGCTATTGGCCTGCACCCAATTGGCCATGATGAAGTCTATTACGTGCTGGAGGGCGAAGGCGAAGTTATCTCAGATGGGCAACGTGCGTTCCTGACAAAAGGGATGACAGCCTATCTCTATAAAGGGGCAATTGTGGGCATTACGCAGCGAGGTCGAAAACCACTTTCGCTAATCATCAGCTACCCCAACACCCAATAAGCTGGATCAACTGCCAGCTTGAATGAAAGGCACACGGGCAAATAATTCGCGTTCCCATTGGCGCGGATCATTGACGACGCGACTGTCGGCATCAAACATCATGGTTGCGCGGGATGGGGTGGTATAGGCAGGCCAGCCGGGATGGCCCGTTCGGGCAAAACGCACAAAAGCGTCCATGAGGACACGGCTCATCGCCGCGCGCGCGGGCGTCGGAGACGCAAATGTCCCGAAGGACAAGCCAATATCGTCCGTGTGCTTGGCCTGTTCAAAATCCAGTTGATAGACCCAAGTTGCCGCAACGCCCGCGCGGGCCCGCGCATCCGCCTCTTCCACTTGGCCGCGCCACGACCGGCCTGCCGTCACAATGCGATGAAAGAGCTGAAGCGGCGCTTCGGTCGGATACCGATCTCGAAATTGTGCCACGACCCATTCGGGCAACAAATCGGCGCGCATTTCCGACCCCGCCCGCTCGGCCAGATTGTCCCAATCAAGGCCCTGCAGCTTGGGGTGGTCGGGTGGGAAGAAGGCTCGTGTCTCGGCGATTGTATTGCCAAGAAGCATGGGGATTTTGTTGCCTTGGGGGGCTGATTCTGGCCAGAAGGGATGACGATGCAAATGGCGCTGATCGAGGACGGGCCCCATATAAACGCCACCGCCTAATATAGGATCAATTGCCCCAAGGGCGGCCACCAGCTCTGTTGCGGAGGCCGTTACGGGGTCCACGCCCCGGCCCAGTTTCTCCAAATAGGCCTCGGTCCGCTTGGTAGCATTTATCGCCCCGCTTGCTGTTACTTGCTGGCCACTCATGGTGATGGCTTTGTGGAAAAGGCCATCTGCCGCAGGCATGGCCATCAGCGTTGCAATCTTGGCGCCGCCGCCCGATTGGCCAAAGACCGTCACATTATCCGGATCCCCCCCAAAGCCGGCGATATTGTCACGCACCCATTGCAGTGCGCAGATCAAATCCAGCTGACCACAATTGCCACTATCAGGAAAGCGCGGATCGCGGCGCGCAAGGTAAAGATAACCAAAGGCGTTGAGACGATGGTTGACGGTGACAACAACCACATCGCCGCGCTCTGCCAACTGTGCGCCATCATTGAGCGGATCAACAACAGAGCCGCTCGAATAAGCGCCGCCATGAATATAAACCATCACAGGCCGCTTGCGCCCTTTGTCGGCCATGGGGGCCCAGACATTCAGGAACAGACAGTCCTCGCTCTGCGGCTGATAATGCGCGCCCTGTTGCGGGCAAGAGGGGCCATAGCGTGTCAGGCTGCGCAAATAGGGGCGGCTAAAACCTGGCCAACGCACGGGCTCTGGTGCTTTGAACCGCTCTGCACGGGCATAGCGAATGCCCTTAAATGCCTGCACTTTCGAAGCCGCCGGGGCGGCGTGTGCGCCCGCCGCCACGCCCAGCATTGCAGCCCCTTTCAGCGCCGCACGGCGGCTTAGCATGTTACCGCCGGACATCACCACCCACAGCAGAAAAGCTATCCAAATCCGCCTGGCTCACAAGGCACATATCCCCGGGTATCGCGTGTTTAAGCGCGCTCATGGCGAGGCCCGTTTGCGCCATTGCCCGAATGCCCCCCCCTAAGGCCCATTGATGCAGCACGCCTGCGGCAAACGCATCCCCGGTGCCAATCCGGTCGACAATGCCTGTTATATCAAGGGGCCCCGTTTCATAAGCCCCGTCGCGCGCATCAACCCGCGCCGAAATCTGATGGTGATCGCTGGTGATCAAATGCCGGGCCGTTGAGGCGATAATTTGCAGCTGTGGGAAGGCCGCAAAAGCTGCGTCAGCCGCCGCGCGCCTGCGTTCTGATCCATCGCCAGAAAAATCTTGGCCAAGCAGAAGCGAAATATCCCGATGATTGCCAATCAAAATTGTCGCATCTGCCACCAGCTCACGCAGGATATCAGCCGGATTGCTCTCCCACGCTGCCCAGAGTTGCCCACGATAATTGCCGTCAAAGCAAATCGGCACGCCTGCGGCCTTGGCCGCCGCTTGGGCTGCACGCGCCAGCTCCGCCCCCTTCGCGCCTAAGGCCGGCGTAATCCCCCCTGTGTGGAGCAGCGAACTGCCCAAGAGCGCCCCTGCAAAATCAATTGCCTCAGGTGCGGCTTCTGCAAAGGCGCTGCCCGCGCGATCATATGTAATGGCAGACGGGCGCAAACCGGCGCCAGCTTCCATGAAATACAGGCCCATGCGCCCTGCTGCGCGTGCCAGAAATCGGGTGTCAATGCCAGTCGCGCGGAGTGCGCTCACGGCCCTGTCTCCTAACCGGTTGTCAGACACCACCCCAGCAAAACGAACCTCATGACCCAAGGATGCAAGGGCTGCAGCAACATTGGCCTCTGCCCCTCCCACCACCATATCGAGCTGACACGCCTGAACCATCAGCTGCGCGCCCGGTGGCGTAAGCCGAAGCAAAAGTTCGCCAAAGCAGGTGAATGTCATGACAAAAACTCAGCGCGCCAGCCAGCCGCCGTCAACTGCCAAAATATGGCCCGTGACATAATCGGATGCTGGCGAGGCTAAAAACACAGCGGCCCCGGCGATATCATCCGGGCTGCCCCAGCGCCCCGTGGGAATACGCTCAACGATCTGGCGGTTGCGCGTTTCATCGGCTTGCAGGGCGGCTGTATTATTGGTTGCAATATAGCCCGGGGCAATGGCGTTGACTTGCACACCCTTGGCCGCAAGTTCATTGGCCATTGCTTTGGTGACGCCCGCGACGCCAGATTTTGCCGCAGCATAGCTGGGGACGCGGATACCACCTTGAAAGCTCAACAAAGAAGCAATGTTGATGATCTTGCCCGCCCCTTGCACGACCATGGGGGCTGCTGCCGCTTGGCTGAGGAAAAACAGCGACTTCAAGTTGGTATCGACGACAGCGTCCCAATCTTCTTCGGTAAAGTCCGCCAAATCATTGCGCCGGATGATGCCAGCATTGTTGACCAGAATATCAATGCGGCCAAAGCGACCAACAACATCATCTACCACGCCTTTGACAGGCGCAGTCGACGACAAATCTGCTTTGATCGACAGGCCCTGAAGCCCTGTTGCGGCAATGCGCTCCAGCGTTTCGTGGGGCTCGGTGCGGCCAGCCAGCGCTACATTGGCCCCCGCCTCTGCCAAGGCCACGGCAATTGCCTGACCAATGCCGGTATTGGCACCCGTCACAAGCGCAACCTTGCCCGCCAAGGAGAAAGAAATTGTCATTGCCCGCCCGCCTTAAATTGTGCGCAGATAGTCAGCGATCGCCTGATCTTTGCAATTGGGGTAGAACAGATCCGCAAATTTTTCACCCGCGATGGCAGCTTTTAGAAGATCTTGGTCAACTGTCTGCAGCACGGTCAGCATGTCGCGGCACGACGCAGCCTTCATGTCCTTCAGCTTGGTGCGGTTGGCCGCCATGAAATGGGCGCGTTCCTTGGGATAGCCTGCGCCGCCCTCATTCTCAAAAATCTTGCGATAACAATCTTGCAGATTGAGTTCCGCTGCCCAACCAAAGCCCTTGGAATAGGGCATGGAAATCGAATTGCCATCATTGATCTGGCTGAACAGGAAAGCATCGGTCGGGTCGATCACTAAGCCGCAGAACACGCCGGGCATGCTATTGCAGGCGAGCATAGATCCCATGCCCGTGCCGCAGCCTGTGACCACAAAATCAGCAGCACCAGAGTTGAGCAAAATGCCAGCCAACAAGCCGTTCATCACATAGGTGAGCGAGGCTGAGTCTTCTGGCGTGTACATGCCATAATTAAACACTTGATGGCCAAGCGGCTCGGCAACGGCTGTTAGAGCCTCGTGGACAATCGCGTTCTTTGCAGCTTGGCTATTCTCAATAATCAGGGCGATCTTCATGGTGTCTGGTCTTTTCTATTGGAGGGTGTGCTAGCACCGTAGGTAACCGGTGTCATTAACCAGATCAAGGCTCGTTCTGACACCGTGGCCAATTCAGTTCTTTGGCGAAGAGACTGAAGCGCGCGGTACAAATTCTGTTGGGAACAAAGATTGTTCCTTGCCCGCCGTTTCCGGGTGGATCAATTTGCGCGCCGCTGATTGCGCCATTGCGCGAATTGGCCAGCGCACGGTCGTCAATGGTGGCCAGATGGTTGCAGCAATGGCCGTATCGTCAAAGCCGACCACAGATAGATCGCCCGGCACATCCAGCCCGCGTTCGCGCGCGACATGCACCACGCCTGCCGCCATCACATCATTGCTCGCAAAAATGGCCGTAGGCCGATCTGGCTGATCAAGCAGGACACTACCTGCCTGCTTGCCCGTTTCAAATGTATAGCTGCCCCGCGCGATGAGTCCTGGATCACAGTCCAAGCCCGCAGCAGTCAGCGCTTCTCGCCACCCTTCCCGACGCTCTTGGGCCGAGCGGAACCCGTCTGGCCCCTCCACTAACCCAATGCGCTGATGGCCCTGTGCGATAAGATGATCCACGGCATCGCGCACAGCCTGCCGGTCATTGGATTGCACGAGATGGGCAGAATCATCGAGTGCGGCGGAGCCCATGCGCACATAATTGCAGCCAAGCTCATCAAGCAGCGTGAAGAAGGCATCATTTTCGGACAAAGGCGGCAGCACCATGACGCCGTAAAAGCGCTGTTGCTCAATGAAGTGGCGGATCTGATCAAAAAGGTTCGGATCGTGGCGATCCACTGGGTGAATGACCAACGCGAACTCAGTCCCACGAATGGCGTCAAGCACGCCTTCTTGGAAGTTCAGCACCATCTGCGCGTTGGGATTGTCGTAAATTAAACCAAGCGAGAAGTTGCGTCGCAGCGCCAATTGGCGCGCTTGCGGGTTGGGAACATAGCCAAGCTCGGCAATGACGGCTTCCACCTTTTCCCGCGTGGCCGGGTTCAGCAGAGGTGAACGGTTGATCACCCGGCTGACGGTTTTTTTGGAAACCCCGGATAGGCGGGCGACATCATTAATTGTCGGCTTCCCATCACGGCTCGATTTGCCTGCCATGCCATCCCCTTGCGCTACCGGTGAGACCACCGAGCTTATCCCCTTGCCTTCTTGCAAGCGCAAAGGCAATGTTGACACCGGTTACCTTATTTGACGAGCCGATGTTGAACAAGCCGCCTGCCCTATTGCAAATCCACCCCGCAGATAGCGTAGCAGTTGCCCTGCGCTCGCTGGCGGCAGGAGAGGAAATTGGGGGCATAACTGTCGCCACAGCCGTGCCGCATGGCCATAAGGTGGCACTGCAGAATGTGCCCGCTGGCGCGCTTGTCATAAAATATGGCCAACCGATTGGCCGGTCCAAAACGGCTATTTGTGCGGGAGACCATGTCCATACACACAATTTGGAAACCGCTCTGACAGGTGAGCTTGTGTATCAACCTGGCTCGGCGAGCACGCACAAGGCTGCACCCTATGGCCTGCCCACATGGCAAGGCTATTTGCGGGCGGATGGCCGGGCGGCAACGCGCAACGAAATCTGGATTCTGCCCAGCGTTGGTTGTGTTGGCATTACCGCTGAAGAAGTCGCACGCGCGGCGCGCACGCGGCATGCGGGGCGCATTGATGGTATTTATGCTTTTGCGCATCCGCATGGCTGCTCCCAATTGGGCGATGACCTAGAAGGCACCAGAGCGCTGCTCGCTGGTCTTGCAACCAACCCCAATGCGGCGGGCGTCTTGCTGCTTGGCCTTGGCTGTGAGTCAAACCAGCTTGACGCTTTGCTCGCCGCAATTCCGCCGGAGACACATCGCAAAGTTCGGCTTTTATCCAGCCAGAATACGGGCGACGAACTGGCGGCAGCGGCGGCACTAATTGATGATTTGGTAGAAGAGGCTCGGCTTGCTGAGCGTCAGTCTCTTGCCTTTTCAGCCCTGACAATTGGCCTGAAATGTGGCGGTTCGGACGGATTTTCTGGTTTAACCGCAAATCCTTTGCTGGGGCGATTGACCGATGCCCATTGCGCAAGGGGCGGGCAGGCCATCCTAACAGAAATCCCTGAAATCTTTGGTGCAGAACAGGCTTTGCTCGACCGAGCGGCCAGCGCAGAGCTGTTCGATGCGGCAGCACATCTCGTCAATCGTTTTAAGCGTTATTATCTGGATCAGGGCCTACCCGTTTCCGAAAACCCCTCGCCCGGAAATCTCGCCGGAGGGATTACAACACTGGAAGAAAAGTCGCTTGGCGCGGTGCAAAAGGGCGGCCATGCAGCATTGACGGATGTCATCGCTTATGGCGCACAAGCGCAGGCAGCGGGCCTGACTTTACTCGAAGCGCCCGGCAATGATGCCATTTCCTCCTCTGCGTTGGCAGCGGCGGGGGCGACCCTTATTCTGTTCACGACAGGGCGTGGCACGCCGCTTGGCTTCCCCGCGCCCACAGTAAAAATTGCGTCCAATCAAAAGCTCGCAGACACCAAGCCGCACTGGATAGATTTTGATGCCTCGCTGGCTCTGCGCGACGGTCCTGAAGCAGCAGACGCCGCATTCGCCGCCCAGCTTGCAGCAATTGCCAGCGGGCATCCCACAGCGGCTGAGCGCGCCGGACAGCGGGCAATAGCCATCTGGAAGCGCGGCGTAACGCTGTGACTTATGATCGCCAAACGCCCACGGGCTTGCCAATGACACCGGTTTCCTATAGCCACCGCCACAAGCTCGGGAGGAACCCCGGCAGGACGATTAAGACGAGGGGTATAGTTTGACTGAGCAGGCCCAATCTGTTGCCACAGCTTTTGTTTCCGCGCGCCGCGCGGCACGGGCGCTTGCGGATTATCCAGGCATAGCACCGCAGGACTTGCCCTCTGCTTATCGCATCCAAGATGCGGCAATTCACCTTGATGGGCGTATGGTTGCCGGCTGGAAAGTCGGGCGGATCAACCCGCCACTGGATAGCGAATTGGGCGCAAACCGCTTGTCAGGGCCTGTTTTTGCGGACGATGTCGTCACTGCTGCGACGGGCGAAATCCCCGAGATGCCAGTATTTGCGGGCGGCTTTGCGGCTGCGGAAGCGGAATTGCTGCTCCATATCGCGCCCGGCTGGACAGGCGTAGTGCCCGTGGATGATGCGGGCACACGCGCCATTATTGATGAGGTCCGCCTCGGCATTGAAATTGCCAGCTCCCCTTATGCGCGCATCAACGCCGACGGCCCGTTGGTGACGGTGTCAGATTTTGGCAATAATCATGGCGTCGTGATGGGCCCGCCCCTTGCGGGATGGCGTGAGCATGATTTGTGCGCGATTATTGTCCGCACAGAAATTGATGGTGACATTGTTGGCGAAGCCACGGCAGCAACCATGCTTGATGGGCCTTATGGCGCGGTCCGGTTCCTCCTCGACAATTTAACGGCGCGTGGCTTTGATGTGTCTCAAGGGCTTTGGGTATCAACCGGCGCCATTACAGGCGTTCATCCCGTCACGCCGGGGCAAAAAGTCACCGCCGTTTTTGGTGATCATGGCGCGTTGTCTTGCACGATTTCTCTGGCGCATCCCCGCCAACCGTAAAACCCCATAGCAGGCTGGCCCATCGCCAGCTGCCAAGCGAGAGAAGCTTATGTCGAAGAGCAACCCTGCCCCTGCTACGAGCCCCAAGCCGGCCGGTCGTCGCCGTTGGTTGATTATTGCGCTGCTCTTCTTTGCAACAACGGTCAACTATGTTGACCGGACGATGCTTGGCCTGCTTGCGCCATCGCTGGGTAAAGAGCTTGGCTGGAGCGAGGACGATTATGGCAATATCGTTACCGCATTTCAGGCCGCCTATGCGTTGGGTTTCCTATTAATGGGGTGGCTGATTGACCGGTTCGGTCCGAAAATTGGGTATGCCATTGCCATCAGCGTCTGGACCATTGGCCATGTCGCGCACGGATTTGCCTCCACCGTGGCCGGCTTCATGGCGGCACGTGTTGTGTTGGGTGTTGGCGAAGCAGGCCATTTTCCGGCCGTCGCACGCGCCAGCACCGAATGGTTCCCCCAAAAAGAACGGGCCTTGGCCATTGGCTGGGTCAATTCGGGCACGACCATTGGCGTGATTCTGACTGCACCTGTCCTCGCGCTTTTTATGAATTATTTGGGCTTGGGGTGGCGCGAAACATTCATCTGGTCCGGCCTGTTCGGCGTGGTGCTGCTCATCCTCTGGTGGAAGCTCTATTCCAACCCGCGCGAAAGCGGGACAGTAAGCGCCTCAGAACTCGACTGGATCGAGCATGATCCGCCAGAGAAAGTTGAGCAAGTCCGCTGGCGGCGTTTGATTACCATGCGTGAAGCTTGGGCTTTTGCCGTGGCCAAATTTCTGACGGATCCAGTCTGGTTCCTCATGCTTTTTTGGCTGCCGAAATATTTCAGCACAACTTATGACGTTGACCTCAAAGTCGTGCTTTTGCCAATGATCATCATGTATTTGTTGTCCGATGTGGGCTCCGTTGCGGGTGGATGGGTTTCATCCAAGCTTATTCAACGCGGCCGCACCCCAAATTTCGCCCGCAAAGCCACGTTGCTCCTGTCCGGTTGCATGGTCTTGCCACTGCTCTTTGTATCGGGCCTGTCTAATATGTGGCTGGCGGTTCTGCTGATCGGAATTGCGCTGGCAGGCCACCAGTCATTTAGTTCCAACTTGCTTTCAATCCCACCAGATATGTTCCCCAAGCGGGCTGTTGGATCTGCAATTGGGCTAGGCGGCTTTGCAGGCGGCGTCGGCGGAATGATTATGGCGAAATCGACGGGCCTTGTGCTGGAAGCAACAAATGGCAACTACACGTTGATCTTCATGGCCTGCACGACCGTTTATTTCATTGCGGTTGCAGCAATACACCTTCTTTCCCCTCGGCTGGCTCGCGTAGACGTTTAGCGGGAATACGGCGCAGCAGCGCGCCAAGGGCCTTGGTGCGCAAGCGGGGCCTTAGCGCCATAACTGTTAATTGAGGCGCCATAGGTGGTGAAGGCGCAATCCCGGTCATTGGCGAAAAGCCAGTGCTTGCAGTAGCATTAGCCGCGCAAAACATGCCCTAGGCCAGTATTAGTGGTTTTGTTTGAAAATGGCGCGCCCGGCAGGAGTCGAACCTGCGGCCCCAAGCTTAGAAGGCTCGTGCTCTATCCAACTGAGCTACGGGCGCGCGCATAGCAGCTAATAGCGCGAAATGCGCGCGAGCGGAACCTCTGTCCCGCAGGGGCGTGACAGCCGTGGTTTTTGCGGGCAGATGCACAGGGATGATGAGCGATAATGCCCAGCGCCTCCCCAGCTTTATATGGCCTGTCTTTGCCGGGCTGATAATGGCTGCTTTTGGCCTGCGCGTCTGGCTGGGGCTGGGCCTGCCACTCTGGCTGGATGAGAGCTGGACAGCCATGATTGCAACACAGCCCAATTGGGCAGATTTTTGGCGTGAAGTCTGGCTCGATTGCAATCCGCCGCTTTATTATGCGGTCATGGCTGTGTGGACAGGCGTGTTTGGCGCGTCGGACCTCGCCTTGCGCCTGCCCAGCCTTATCTTTGCAGCGCTTGCCATTGCCCTGCCGCTGGGTCTGCGCGTTCCGGCTTTGAGCCGCGCGGCCACCCTGTGTTTTGCCGTGCTGCTCGCGCTGTGGCAGCCCGGGTTTGAAATAAGCGTGGATGCCCGCGGCTATGCCTTGGTGCTGGCCCTGTCTGTCGCGCAACTCTTGGCCTATATCCGGCTTATGGCAGCGCCAGACAGGCGCAGGGCATGGATATGGGCCAGCCTTGCCAGCCTTGCGGGCTTAACCCATTATCATGCGCTTCTCGTTTCAGGCCTGCAGGGTTTGGCGCTGCTTTATGTCCACCGCGGACGCGCGCTGCAGCTCTGGCCGGCGGCCCTTGCCTTTGTGCCGGCCTTTGCGTGGCTGGCCATTCATGCCCCGCGGCTGGCAGATTATGCCCGGCCTGATGTGGCATGGTATGAGCCGATGACACCCAGCTTGGCCGCTGCGTTGATCCGCTACGTTCTGGGGGAGGCAGGCTGGCTGCATATAGGCATTTTGGCGGGCCTTATCGTGCTGAGACAGGCCATGGCTTGGCGCCAGCCAGCAGCCCCCATCGCCCCCATGGCCGAGGCGCGCCGGGCGCTGCGCTGGGCCGTGCTGGCCAGTGTGATTGGCCTGATGATTGAGCTGGCATTGGGCGCGCTCCGGCCAATGCTGACGGATCGCTATTTAGTGCCACTCGTCCCCGGTATTTTGCTGGGGCTGGTGTTGGCTATTGGCCAGTCCCGCTATTATGTGGCGTGCCTTGCGGCTCTGATACTTGCCTTTGGATTGACGCTTAACCCATCTGACATGCGGGCCAAGCTGGTCGAAAAAACCCGCTATAGCTTTGCGCCCGCCAGCAACTTTGTTGCCAACAGCCCGGCCAAGCGCCTTGTATTTGCCTGGGATCATCCAGCCGCCCGCATCCTCGATGCCCAGTCACTCGCCAAGCTGGGGGGCTTTTTTACGGCGCGCGCGGGGCGCGACATGCCCGTGACAGCCATTCGTCTGCCGCCGGGGCGCGATGGCAATGCTCTGCTGCAACGCGCCAGCCCAGCAGATGCTGGCGTGATTTGGATTTACAATCGCGCCCGCGCCTCGGCGGCGCGCCACCGCCCGCCTGTGCCGTTGCTGTGGCATGGGCGCGATTGCCAATTGGAAAAAACCCGTTGGATTGGCACCTTGGCCTGTGCGCCCAAAGTGTAAGCGCCCGCAACGGGCCCTTACATTTGCGAAAATCGCGATAACGGCTAATCTGCCTTCATGACCACCGCTCCCTTACGCGCCGTCAAGGCCCAAAGCATCCATCACTTCCGCAGCTTTGATGTGGTGATGGCTGCCTTTGTTGCGATTTTGCTGCTTTCAAATGTTATTGGCGCGGCCAAGGTCGCCAGCTTTGGCGGGTGGGAATTTGGGGCCGGCATCCTCTTCTTTCCCTTGGGCTATGTGATTGGCGATGTGCTGA
>JACCDK010772221.1_pt1 | contig 21042 bp, 24 predicted proteins | sample 7445871 | NCBI WGS metagenome assembly JACCDK01 (sample SAMN15323436, study PRJNA562643) | freshwater metagenome | isolation source: river surface water | place: USA:Blue River Watershed | collected 2017-08-15
AACAACGAACCACGCAGCCCGAATCGAAAAGTGGTTTAACTTGACCCGAGGCACAGCCGAACGGAGTGAAGCTAAACCTGAAACTTGAAACCTGAAACAAGACGAACAACGAATCTCGCATCCCGAATCGAAAAGTGGTTTAACTTGACCCGAGGCACAGCCGAACGGAGTGAAGCTAAACCTGAAACTTGAAACCTGAAACAAGACGAACAACGCATCCCGAATCCCGAACCTCGCTTCCTTCTATTTCAGCTGAAATATGATCGAAATTCCGCCACGATACGGCAGCCATTCCCCACTTTTGTTGAATTTTTCAGCACCGTCATAGCGTTCGCCCGTAGTGGTGTCGTACCCTTTGTAGAAACTTTGTATGGAACCACCCCCGATAAAGGCTTCTAATGCTATTTTTTCGGATACAAAATAAACATACCCAAAACTGGCACCCATCATGTAGTTGTACCCTTTTTGGTATTTATTGGAGTTTTCATACCCATATTTTTGCAATTTAAATGCGCTTCCGCCGATGTGCGCACCCGCATAAAAACCACGGTGATCTTTACTTGGGTAGTAGCGCACTTCCGGTGTAATGATTAAAAAGCGCAACGGCATATCATTATAACTGTTAAGGGGAGAACCAATTGCATCCAAGTGAAAACTGAAATGCGGGTTTAAGGGTTTTTCATATCCTAAGGAAGGAAAACCTAGTAGTGTAGTGGCAGCATTGACACTTAGTCGGTTTTGGCTATGAACTAGGCCGCTTAGCCCTAAAATAAACAACAGTATGATCCGTTTCATAAATAAAAATTTTGGTAAAGATAGGAAATTGCAGGGCTCTGCTGTAGGAATTCCCTACAAAGTTGACCTAAAAATAATGCGAACACTCCTAAAATATTAAAAAAAAATGTATAATTTTGTGTTCCCTAAGAAAAGAAAATTTTATGCAAAAAAATATCAAGCACTACATTAATTTAAAAAAATTAAGTTTTCTTCCTTCGTGGTCGATTTTATTAATTGACATTTTTATTACATTAATAGTTGCAGTACTTTCCTATTTTATTTTTAAGAATATTGGGGTAAAATTTTATGATTCTGTGTCTATATCTTTTAGATATAGTGTTTTGATTTTTATATATAGTTTTTATTTTTATATTTTTAAAACCTACACCGGAATTATTCGTTATTCCAGTTTAAGAGATGCTACCCGAATATTTAAAGCGGTATTTTTCACCTTTATAACTTTATTTATTATAGATTTAATCTATTATTTTTTTCTTGGCGAACATATGTTTGTCATTTTAACGCTTTTCTTTTCGTCGCTTTTCATCTTTTTTTCATTAGTATCCTTTCGAATTTTTATCAAAGTCTTGTTCCGATATTTTACAGGTGAAGAAGAGCAAACGGTACAAGAAAGTATTGCAATTGTAGGCGTAAATAGTACGACTATAGCATTAGCCGAGGCTTTTGTCAATGACAATTCACAATACAAATTGCGTTTTTTTATTGATAAGAACAAGTACTTAAACGATAAAAAAGTATTGGGAATTCCAGTAATTGCAAAGACCAACTCCATCATATCGATTCTTCGTTACAACAAAATCAAACATGTGGTTTTGATCAAAAACTTTTTGGATGAAAATGAAGAATTAGAATTGCTCGAAGATTGTTTGCGGTATAAAATTAATGTCTACAACCCAAAATTAGTTAGTGGTTTTGATACGGCTATTAATTCGGTTAAATCCTTGAAAAAATACACCATTAATGAATTAATGTTTCGCGATACCATTAGTATTGATAACCCAAGTGTCATCAATGCTTTTAATGGAAAAACGATATTAGTTACCGGTGGCGCGGGGTCAATTGGTAGTGAACTTGTCAATCAATTGGCAAAGTTTAAACCCAATCGCATTGTCGTTGTAGATCAGGCAGAAACGCCTTTGAATTCGATTCAACTTACCATTTCTGCCGCTTTTCCAAATGTAATGTGTCACTATGAACTAGTAGACGTTACCAACAGAAACGAAGTGCAGCTTGTTTTTCAAAAGTACAAACCCGAGATTGTTTTTCATGCGGCAGCCTACAAGCACGTTCCGGTTTTAGAAACCAATTTTATGCAAGCCGTAAAGGTGAATATCTTTGGAACAAATAATATTTTAGAAACGGCTATCAATACGGGAACCCAACGATTTGTTTTTATATCTACCGACAAGGCCGTAAATCCAACCAATGTAATGGGCGCATCGAAGCGTATTGCTGAGATTATGGTGCAATCGCGATTCAGTACACAAAACGGTTCGCAAAAAATGCAAGTTATTACTACGCGTTTCGGTAATGTATTAGGATCGAATGGTTCTGTAGTGAATTTATTTGAGAAGCAAATCAAAGAAGGCGGACCTATTACCGTTACACATCCCGAAATCAATCGCTTTTTCATGACCATACCAGAAGCCTGTAAGTTGGTGTTAGAAGCGGGTACCATGGGATCGGGCGGTGAAATTTTTATCTTTGATATGGGTAAACCGATCTACATTAAAAATTTAGCTGAAAAAATGATCCGCTTGAGCGGGAAAGAACCTTATACTGATATTGATATTGTATATACAGGCCTTCGTCCAGGTGAAAAATTATATGAGGAAGTGTTGGCAGATACCTCTAAAACGTTACCAACCTACCATCCAAAAATACTAATTGCTCAGGATCCTGTTTTTTGTTACGAAAAGGTACAAGAATTTTTGTTAAAACTACAAACTACTTCTTTTGACAATAAGCAAGCCTTGATCGATTTGTTTACCGAATTAGTCCCCGAGTTCATTCAAACCCCTCAAGAGTAATTGCACAGTAACTGGCTATGGGAATACTACTTTTCGTTTTAGGTCTTGTTGTATTCTATGGTATCACGGCACTAGATACCCATTCCAATGGTATCTTTCAACAAGCACGCATCGGTCGGTTTGGACAGCCTTTTTATATCTACAAACTGAGAACAATGCATGTTCGTACCCAAAAGATATCCCTTTGGGGGCGGTTCTTACGCAATACGAAACTAGACGAAGTGCCACAAATTATAAATATCATCAAAGGTGAAATGACTTTTGTAGGTCCACGACCCGATATTGTAGGGTATGCCGATACCCTTGAAGCGGCCGATCAATGCTTCCTTAAATTGCTTCCGGGTATTACGGGCTTAGCATCCTTGAAATACCGAAACGAAGCGCAACTTCTTGCCCAACAAAGTGATCCCTTGGCTTACAATGATACTATTATTTGGCCTGATAAAGTTAGAATCAACAAATGGTATGCCTTGAATCGCAATTTTTTCATGGACGTAACGATTGTTTTTTATACGATTTTTCCTTTCCCTTTTGATGTGGATGCGTATATCAAAAACAGGAAATAAAGAGCGATCAATCAAGGGAAATAGCTCTAATTAAACTTCGCATTCTGAAAGAACAGTTTCTAATAAGGTAAGTTAGTGCAACGTTAATCGCATAAAAACGGAACATTATAGTTGTTGGAATCGCATTTTTTTTTACTTTCGTAGCTTATTATTTTTTATCATGATACAAACACCCAAATTAAGCCTACTACTTTTATTTTTTTGTTCAATGCCTTTGTTTTCACAATTTAATGTGAACAATATGTCTCTGGAAGCAGGATATGGATATTGTGGGGCTATCGAGCCGTATTATACAGGATACAAATCCAATTTTTCCAGTATGAATCACTTTAACGTTGGCATTCGTTATATGTTTACCGAAACAATTGGTGCCAAAGTTTCTTACAAATTAGATCATTTTGTAAACGATCCAGGTGGCGATTTGGGTATTACGTATAACACAATTGGAGTTTCTGGGGTGTATAACCTTGGAAAACAATTGGGTTTGACGTATTGGACGAGAGATCGTTTGGGTGTAAATGCGCACGTTGATGCCGGTGTAGCCTTTGCTTATAGGATTGGGCAAACAGATTATGAACGGGTAGGCGTGATTGGAGTAGGAATTACACCCATGTATAATATTTCTAATAAATTTGCGCTTACCGCCGATTTTACACATAATATTACCACCAAACAACACTATGGTTTTGATGGTCAATTGTTAGACATTGATTACAAGCCCACATCGGGAAGTTTTTATAATTTTTCTTTTGGGTTGATTTATTATTTGGGTGAAAATCGCTACCACTCCGATTGGTATTAATGGAATAAATTTAGCCTACTATGTTTCTTATCCATGCTTTTGTAATTGACGATGACCACGATGCCATCAAAAAGTTGGAAACCTATAGTAGGGAAAATCCAGGGAGTATTGCTATAGTTGGCTCAGCCAAATCCATTGCAGCGAGTCACCACGCTTTGAGTCAACTCCAACCCGATCTAATTATCCTCAGTGCAACGAAGGAAAACCTAGCGCACTTTGAGTCGCTCCGTTCGATCGATTTCTTACATGCAAAATGGATTTTTACCGGACCGAAAGAAGCTGCTTATCAGGCGTTTAAATTGCATGCCACCGATTTTTTATTGTTTCCTTTTGATGCGGATGAATTCACTGCAGCACTACTAAAGGTAAAATATACCATTGAAAGAGAAGCTGCTTTTATGCAATTAAAAAGCACATCTTCCCATACTGCTTTTTCGGCACACGCCTTGAAGGATTTTTTTGTGGTATCTTCAATAGATAAGATTGAAATCGTGAAATTCACTGAGGTTTTATATTGCAAGGCCGATGGAAAATATACCGAGATCTTTTTAGAAAATGGTACCAAAATAGTATCCAGTAAAAACATTGGAGAATACCAGCAATTGTTTCCCACGCATCACTTTTTTAGAATTCATAATTCTTCGCTCATAAACATACACCACATAGTGCGCATCAATAAAAAAGACGGTTTGTATTGCGAATTGAATAACGGAATCGATTTGCCGGTAGCCAAGCGTAAAGAGCGTGAGTTTTTATTGTATTTAAGAGAAAATTAATTTTTCTTCATGACTTCTTTTCCCAACCAATACAACTGCAAGGCAATAAAAGGCCAAACAATTTGTAAGTGTATTTTATGGAACATATAAACGGTGTATAGGACTATGCCGCCTAAAATTATTTTGGCCAGTAACTTTGTAATGTTCGTATTCCCTTTCCAAATTCCCCACGCATAGCCTAGGAATAGTGGGTTGAATAGTAGTATGTTATAATTCCATAAAAGTTCTTCGTGGAGTGAATAAAAGCCCACGAGCGCAAAAAACATACCTAAAATCCCTGCTATAGTAAAATAGCTGATTTGAATCCATTTTTTGCCTAAAAGAGCCAGTAGGAGTAACCCAGCGATTAGCGAATATATCGAATTCCAAAACGAAAATGGGAGATTTGTTTTGTTGGCTTGTACAATTGTTTCCGCAGACGTACAGATCGGTTTGCCTTGAATTGTAGTTTGGGATAGTGCTTTTTTAAATTCGTACGGTAAAAACAAACGCTTAGCTGGTTCGTCTACTTTTGCGCCAAAGATCAATTGAATGCCCAATTTCAAATAAAAATCTGACATGTAAGGATATAATATTTCTCGATAGGATTGATTTGAAGGGCTCAATTTTAGGAATTCTTTTCCTAAAAGGGAGTTGATTTTATCGACCACCATTGTCGTGCAATTTCTATCAATAAATTTGTAGGTATAAAAGCGTTCGTCACTATATAAAGCGGCATTTAATTCTTGAAACAATTGATTGATTTGTGCGGGAGAAAGGGTTAATTTTTGTTCAATGATTTCCCTATTTTCCGCTTGATAATTGTAGTAAAAATCACTAAAACTGCCATTGGTAATAAAATATTGTAAATCGCCTTTTACAAATCGCCCAATGAAATTTGGAGTGCTAAAATCAAAGGCGCCATAATTGTAAACGACATCAATACCAGAGGTGATGTCTTGGATACGAATTCCGGTATGCCCATACATAGCATACGATTCGGGCCCAGTACCACAGGTTAAAATACTGACTTTTGCATTTTCAGAAAGCAAAATATTTTGAGAAAAAGTAACGATTGACGTGAGAAAAAGTAGCGTGATAAGTAAACTTCTTTTCATTTTTTTTATTAATTTAATTTAGAACTGGAAACAAATTCAGCAAGGCAATAACTTTTTTTTCATTCATCACCTAAACAAATCCCAATCTACTTTAAGTGAAAAAATATTAGAATATAGGGCGGCACTTTGATCGCCTAAATCGGTTAAGGCATAGTCAATTTGAATGCCTTTATATTTAAATCCCAGTCCGATATTGGGCTGAAAACTCACTTTTTTAGTGGCGTCTATTTGGGTGATTTGCTGAAAATTGCCAACACCTCCTCGAAGGTAAACCAGATCAACATAGCCCAATTCAAACCCCAAAGCGGGATCAATACTCATCGTACGCGTCGAAATGATGTCGTTGGTTTGTGCAAATTGCAGGTTTAAATTGGCAGCCGCTAATATACTATAATCGTAGCGAACGATCCATTTTTTTGACAACCCTACTTGTGCTTTAGGCAATGTAATTTCGCTGGTTTCCGGTAATTCTTGATTCTCACCCGGAATGGCATTGGCTATGGCTTCAAATTTTTTAGTATCGATGGTCCAGGTATTGTAGGTTGTGGTAATGTCGCGCAGCAATACCCCAAACTTCCAATCCTCTTCATCACTGATGTATTGCAACCCAATATCAAAACCAAACCCCCAAGATTGGGCAAAATCCCCAATAATTCTTCTAATAACCTTGGCATTCACCCCAAAATTTAAGCCGTCTATGGGTAAACTTCGGGCATACGAAAAGGTGAGGCCATAATCGGCAGTGGAGAATAATGAAATACGGTTGTAATCGATATTTCCTTCGCTATCGATCAATTGTGTGGTGTTTAAAATATCGTCAACTCCAAATCGGATCAATGAGATCCCAATTGCACTTTGATCGTCGATGGGCATCGCAAAAGCTGCATAATCATATTGGGCAATATTGGCAAAATAATTGGCATGCATGATTGCAAATTGTTTGTCTTCGAGGTGCACCAAACCTGCTGGGTTCCAATACCCAGAATTGACATCGTGGGTGTGAGCAACCACAGCATTTGACATCCCTAAAGCGGCGGCATCTACCCCAATACTCATGAATTCGTTCGAATATTTTCGAACACTTTGAGCGGTACTAAAGGCAGTAATACAAACAAAAAGAAGAAGAAATATCTTTTTCAAGGCCAATTTTTTTACAAAGATGGAATAAATTTCTTAATTACTAAACTCTAATTGTATTAACTTATTGTATTACATTTGCTACAACTAATTAAGAGTTCCTTTGAGTTGAATAAATCTGATTTGTATGCAAATTAAAAAACACATTCCAAATGCAATTACCTTGTTAAACCTTTCGAGTGGTTTATTAGCCATTATAGCTATTTTTAAAGGGTATTATGACGAAGCCTTTCTCTTTGTGTGTTTGGGCATCTTTTTTGATTTCTGGGATGGTTTTTTTGCACGTAAATTTAAGGTGTCGGGCGACTTGGGTTTGCAATTGGATTCACTGGCCGATGTTATTACGAGTGGCGTAGTACCAGGCTTAATGATGTTCAAATTGCTGCTTGATATTCAAGAAGATTCTACCTCAAACTATTATTTGACCGAAGACTATTACTACATGGCATTCGTGCCTTATTTGGGATTTATCATCACATTGGCTTCTGCCTACCGATTGGCAAAATTCAATATTGACACCCGACAAACCGATTCTTTTATCGGGTTGCCAACACCTGCAAATGCTCTATTTATCATGAGTATACCGATGATACAATTTGACGGTACCCACGAATGGTTAGTCAATGCACTCTTTAACCCATTTGTATTGTTGTGCATCAGTTTGGTGAGTGCGTACATGTTGAATGCGGAAATTCCATTGTTTTCTCTGAAAATTAAAGCGTTCAGTTGGGAAAAAAACAAATTGCAATTTTTCTTTTTAGCGCTTTCCCTTGTTTTGTTATTGGTTTTTGGATTTACGGCTTTGCCCGTCATAATAGTATCTTATGTAGCCTTGTCGGTACTCAATAATACGCTATTGGCTAAAAAATAATGGCGCAACGAATCAAGAGAAGAAGAACGGTGAGATCCCGTCCTTCAACACTTTTTGGAAAAAAGAGCAGTATTGTTTTCACCGTTCTTTTGATGGCTAGTATTTTTATTGGCTTTTTTCGATTTCGTGAGGGTGTTTTGTATTATCTCGGGTTTAAAACCGATAAATATGCTACAGAATCCGCTACAGACGAGCGCAAATTAACCGACATTCGAATTTATGAAGTGCTGTACCAACACGATCAACACGCACTAGGTTTTGATGTTTCGGAATACCAAGGTAATATCGATTGGGAACAAACCTATCATATCGATGAGGCGTTTGAATTGTCCTTTGTTTTTATTCGTGCCACCGCAGGCTCCAATAAAAAAGACGCTCGTTTCAATTCAAACTGGAGAGATGCCAAAGCACGCCAATTGATTTGTGGGGCCTATCATTATTACCGACCCAATGAAAATTCTGTAGATCAAGCCCGAAATTTTATCCAACAGGTTCGTTTGCAAAAAGGTGATTTGCCTCCCGTTTTAGATATTGAAAAATTGCCCAAATCACAATCTGTTGCCCGATTGAAAAAAGGACTTCGACGTTGGTTGGAAATAATAGAAGCACATTACAACGTAAAACCCATCATTTATTCTGGGGAACGCTATTATGCCGATTTTTTACGAAAAGAGTTTTCTGATTACCCGCTTTGGATTGCCAATTATAATTTTTGGCGAAATACCTTAGCATCGGATTGGGAGTTTTGGCAATTTACAGAAAAAGCAAAAATTGCGGGAATTGCCGGCAATGTAGATCTCAATATTTTTAAAGGCGATAAAAATGAATTGATGGAACTTGGAATTCAATAAGTAGCTTATTGTGGTTTTTTGGTCCACAATAGCAGTAAGATGCTGCCAAATACGAGTACAAAAGCAAGTATTGATTTCCAATTGGCAAAGTTGATGGTCCAACCCATCCACGAAATTCTTTTGGGTGGAAACAAGCGGTGGTCTTCTTTGTTGTAATAAAAGTTGCCCCATTTCCAATTATGGGGATCTTTATGCCATTTTTCAAGCAATTCTTTGCTAGGGTTGGTCATGGCTTATAAATTCGGAAGAATGTTTTCATCCAATAAAAGTGAAACTTCCTCTTTAAGTAAAGGCAAATGATTTGTAATTATTGCCCAAATAGTTTCATCAGAAATATTGTCATATGCATGAATCACTTGGTTGCGTAATCCAATAATTGAATTTGCATCTTTTATTTTGGTTGAAAACGAAGGATCTCTTTTAATTATTCGATTTGTAGCCTCACCAATAATTTCCATATTTCTTTCGACAGCTCTCTTTCGCATTAGATTTTTTTTGTAATCAAAAAAATCTTTTTTTTCATTAATAAAATAGCTTTCAATTTCATCAATTGCTATTTTAATGTCATATAACCATTTGAGTATTCTTTCATCCATAAATCAAGGATTTATTTTTATTGATTGAATTGATAAGATATGGATTCTTTAAAGTTTGTTCTTCAACTAAATCAATTTCACGTTCAAACAAATTCTTTAATTGCTCTTTTAAGTCTAAATAATTAATAAAATAATCTTTTAAATCAAAGGTTTTGAATTTGACTAAAAAATCAATATCACTCGTAGTATTAAAATTATCATTTGTTGCTGAACCAAACAGATATAATTTCTCAACTTGGTGTGTTTCACAAAGTATTTCGATTTTCTTTATATGTTGTTTTATAGAAAGCATAGTCAAAGTTAGTAAATATTAAATTTCTATATCCACTTTTGGAGCATTGAAATCAATTTTCGTTTTGCGCAATTCAAAATTCTGTCCCAAATAAACCCTACGAACCATTTCATCTTCCACTAATTCTTCCGGTTTACCTGCCTTTAGAATGCCCCCTTCAAACATGAGGTAGGTTTTGTCGGTAATAGCAAGCGTTTCTTGAACGTTGTGGTCGGTAATCAATATTCCGATATTTTTGTTTTTTAATTGGGCCACAATGCGTTGAATGTCCTCTACCGCAACAGGGTCAACTCCAGCAAAGGGTTCGTCCAATAAAATAAATTTTGGATCTGTGGCTAGTGCTCGTGCAATTTCAGTACGACGACGCTCTCCCCCTGAAAGTAAATCTCCACGGTTGGTGCGAATGTGCTCTAACGAAAATTCGGCAATTAAAGCTTCCATTTTGGCTTCTTGTGCCTCTTTGGAGAGATTTGTCAGTTGCAACACGCTTAAAATATTATCTTCAATACTTAGTTTTCTAAAAACAGAAGCTTCTTGCGCCAAATAGCCAATTCCATTTTGTGCGCGTTTGTACATTGGGAAATTGGTAATGTCCATATCATCAAGATAGATATTGCCACTGTTTGGTTTTACCAAACCAACAATCATGTAGAAGGAAGTTGTTTTTCCGGCACCATTTGGACCTAATAAACCAACAATTTCTCCTTGGTTTACTTCCACAGAAATCCCTTTTACGACACTTCTTTTTTTATAGGTTTTAACTAAATTTTCCGCTCTTAATTTCATTTTGGTAATGTGTCAATTAGACAATTATACAATATGTCAATACTGTATTATTTTGTAAAAATATTAATTTAATTCGATGTTTAAATTTTATTTGAATTAGTTTAACTTTTATATATAAATGTAGGAATGTTCTCATTGGCAAATTGTCTCATTGGCAAATTGTCTCATTGGCAAATTGTCTCATTGACAAATTGTCTCATTGACATATTGTCTCATTGACATATTGTTATACAGGCTCATTTTCTAGTGCTTCCCAAAACTCATAAGCTCTTCGTAAATGCGGAATAACTATCGTGCCGCCTACTAAAGTTGCAATACCCATAGCTTCCATCATTTCTTCTTTGTTTACGCCATTTTTATAAGCGGTTTCTAAATGGTATTTGATGCAATCGTCACAGCGCAAAACAGCCGAAGCTACTAAACCTAAAAGCTCTTTAGTTTTTACATCTAAAGCGCCTTCCATATAAGCGTTTGTGTCTACATTGAAAATGCGTTTGATGACTTTGTTGTTGTCGGCCAATAATTTTTCGTTCATTTTCGAACGGTAATCGTTGAATTCTTTTACTAAATCTGTCATGGCTTTATGCGTTTAATTTTTCTTTTTCTTTGTTTTTTAGTACCGCAGCACTGATAAAAATACTGATCTCATACAATACCAATAAAGGAATTGAAACAATAACTTGACTTACGACATCGGGTGGAGTTACAATTGCGGCAAGAATTAAGATCAATACAATGGCGTATTTTCGGTATTTTCTTAAAAAGGTGGGTGTTACTAATCCTACTTTTGATAAGAAATATATGATAATGGGCATCTCAAAGATCAATCCAGAAGCAATTACCGATGTTTTGATCATGCTGATATACGATTGAACGTTGATGTCGTTTTTGATCTCAGGACTCACTGTAAAAGTGGCAAAGAAATTTACAGACATCGGAATGATGATGAAATATCCAAACAAAACGCCTAAGAAAAACAACAGGGAGGCAATCGATACAAAGGCTTTGGCATATTTCCGTTCTTTTTCATACAATGCCGGGCTAATGAATTTCCACAATAACCAAAGCATATATGGAAAGGCAATAATAAATCCGGCAGTAATACAGGTCCAAATCAACAAAGAAACCTGTCCTTCAACTGCCGTGTTTTGTATGTTAAAAGGCAATTCGGTCACGCAAAAAGATTCAGAAAGTTCCAATTCAGTGGATAACTTACAAAACAAGCGGTACGTAACAAAATTTGGATCTTTGGGTCCGAAAATAATTTCATTGAAAATAAAATCACTAAAGAAGAAGGCTACAGTAGCACAAATCAATATCGCTGCCGAGCTTCTAACTAATAACCAACGAAGTTCTTCCAGATGGTCTAAAAAAGACATATCTCCTTTGTTTTTTTTTGCCATTATACGATGCCTTCTTTTAAAATATCATGTAAGTGAAGTATGCCTTTGTATGCTAGATCATCAATTACGACTAATTGCGTAATGGCATTGTTTTCTAATATGTTTAAGGCTTCCGATACCAGTATGTTCGACGAAATGTGTTTTGGATTTTGAGTCATGATGTCTTTGGCGGTTAGATCCGAAAAAGTATCTCTGTTGTTTAACATGCGGCGTATATCTCCATCGGTAATGATTCCGATTACTTGGTCGTTTTCGATAACTGCAGTAACCCCCAAACGTTTTTCTGAAATTTCCATGATCACTTTTTTAATAGAAGCATCAGGAGCAACTCGTGGGGCATGCGTAGTGTCTAACATGTCTTTGACACGGAGTAATAATTTTTTACCTAAAGCTCCACCTGGATGATAAACCGCAAAATCTTCACTTTTAAAATTCCTAAGTTCCATCAAACAAACGGCAAGGGCATCACCCAAAACCAACTGAGCAGTAGTACTGTTTGTGGGTGCCAAATTATTAGGGCAGGCCTCACTTTCCACATAAGCATGTAGGATGTAATGCGATTCTTTTCCTAAAAAGGAATTTTTATCGGCGGTCATGCCAATTAATATATTGCCAAAACGCTTTAATAGCGGGGCGAGTACTTTAATTTCCGGACTGTTGCCGCTTTTTGAAATACAAATAACAATATCTTCTGGTTGAACCATACCTAAATCGCCATGCACAGCTTCTGCCGCATGCAAAAATAAAGAAGGTGTTCCGGTTGAATTTAAGGTAGCTACAATTTTTTGGGCAATCAAAGCGCTTTTTCCAATACCCGTTACAACGAGTCGGCCTTTGGTGTTGAATATTTCGGTGACACTCTTGGCAAAGTCTTCGTCCAAATAATTGACCAGGTTTTCGATACTTTTACTTTCCGATAAAAGTGTCTTTTTTGCTGTAGCTAAAATGGTTTCAATTGTACTCAAAATAGAAATATTAAAAAATTTGTATGTGTAAAAGAAAAGCGTATCTTTATGTTTGCAAATTTAGGTAAAATCATATTAATAGAGAATGAATCCACACGAAATTGATTTACATAAAGAATTAAAGAAATATTTTGGGTTTAACCAATTCAAAGGTCTTCAGGAACAAGTAGTTAAAAGTATCATTACCGGAAACAATACATTTGTGATTATGCCAACCGGTGGTGGAAAATCGCTTTGCTATCAGTTACCTGCTTTGGTGTTAGAAGGAACTGCTATTGTGGTTTCGCCACTAATTGCCTTGATGAAAAACCAAGTGGATGCTATCCGAAGCTTAAGTTCGGTTACCGGAATTGCACATGTATTGAACTCTTCTTTAAATAAAACCGAAGTCAATCAAGTTAAAAAAGACATTACCTCAGGGGTAACAAAATTGCTGTATGTGGCACCTGAATCACTTACCAAAGAAGAATACCTGCAGTTTTTAAATGAAGTGAAAATCTCCTTTGTTGCCATCGATGAAGCCCATTGTATTTCAGAATGGGGACACGATTTCAGACCGGAATACAGAAATTTACGAAATATAGTGCGCCAACTGGGTGATGTTCCCATGATTGGATTAACGGCAACGGCTACGCCAAAAGTACAAGAAGATATCTTGAAAAACTTGGACATGCCCGATGCCAATACCTTTAAAGCCTCTTTCAACCGTCCTAATTTATATTACGAGGTACGAACAAAAACAAAAAACATCGAATCGGATATCATTCGATTCATCAAGCAACACAAAGGAAAATCTGGGGTTATTTACTGTTTGAGTCGCAAGAAAGTGGAAGAAATTGCACAAGTATTGCAAGTAAACGGAATTAGTGCGGTACCTTATCATGCGGGTTTGGATGCCAAAACCAGAGCCAAACACCAAGATATGTTCTTAATGGAAGATGTTGAGGTTGTTGTTGCAACGATTGCTTTTGGTATGGGAATCGACAAACCAGATGTTCGTTTTGTGATCCATCACGATATTCCAAAATCATTAGAAAGTTATTATCAAGAAACGGGTCGTGCCGGGCGTGATGGTGGTGAAGGTCATTGTTTAGCCTATTACTCCTATAAGGATATTGAAAAATTAGAGAAATTTCTTTCAGGTAAGCCCGTTGCCGAGCAAGAAATAGGTTTTGCCTTGTTGCAAGAAGTTGTTGCTTATGCGGAAACATCCATGTCGCGCCGCAAATTTTTATTGCACTATTTTGGTGAAGCATTTGACGATATTGATGGCGATGGTGCGGATATGGATGATAATGTGCGCAACCCAAAAACGAAAGTAGAAGCCCAAGATCAGGTCGTTACTTTATTAAAAGTGGTGCGAGATACGAAACAATTGTTCAAATCAAAAGAAGTTATATTCGCTTTAGTCGGTAAAATAAATGCCGTAATAAAAGCACAAAAAATAGATACCCAACCGTATTTTGGTAGCGGTGCAAAATTCGATGAAAAATACTGGATGGCTTTGATTCGTCAGGTATTGGTTGACGGACTGTTATCCAAAGATATCGAAACCTATGGAGTGTTAAAATTAGCATCCAAAGGTGAAGCTTTTATTTCAAAGCCATCATCGTTTTTAATGTCGGAAGACCACGAATATAATGAAGAAGAAGATGAAGCCATTGTAACGGCTGCAAAATCAACAGGCACTGCAGACGAAGCCTTGATGGCCATGTTGCGGGATCTGCGCAAGAAAGTAGCTAAAAAACTTGGAATCCCACCTTTTGTGGTGTTTCAAGATCCCTCACTAGAAGATATGGCGCTCAAATATCCAATTTCGATTGATGAACTAAGTAATGTTCATGGGGTAGGTGAAGGGAAAGCTAAGAAATATGGTGCTGAATTCGTGACCTTAATTGCACGTTATGTGGAAGATAATGACATAGTGAGACCAGATGACTTGGTGGTGAAATCTACAGGTGCCAATTCAGGGTTAAAATTATATGTCATTCAAAATGTGGATCGAAAATTGGCTTTAGACGATATTGCAAAAGCAAAAGGTTTGGACATGGACGGTTTGTTGAAAGAAATGGAACAAATCGTGTATTCGGGAACCAAATTGAATATTCGTTATTGGATCGATGAAATTTTAGATGAAGACCAACAAGAAGAGATTCACGACTATTTTATGGAATCCGAATCTGACAATATCAAAGATGCCTTGAAAGAATTTGATGGCGAATATGATATTGAAGAACTCCGATTGATGCGCATTCAATTTATCAGTGAAGTGGCAAATTAAAGGCTATAATTTTTTTTAGGGATTTTACGAATTAAATACCTCGCCACGATGGGGCTTTAAGACATCTCTAAACCGAATCATGTCTTTCTCTTCTACGACCATAAATGCGATAGCGTGCATTTCATTGAGAATTTCAAAACCCATTTTTTCGACCAATAGTTTCTCATTTTCCAAATATTCATTGAGATGTATAGCATGGTGTTCGGCTGTTTTTGCAGCGGCTTCACCTCTAAAATCCCAAATTAATTTTATTTTTCTTGACATCATAAGAATATTAATTTTCAAAGATATGTTTTTACTAAATTTGAAAAAATTATTTCGAATGAAAACAATTCTTTTTTTCTTTTTTGCTTCCTTATCCTTTGCCCAAAGTCTTACAACAGATCAAGCCAATCATTTAGCAAGTTTACCGATAAAATGCATCCAACAAGAATACCCTAACAAACTCAATCAGCTTTTGTTAAATGATACGGAGTTGTTAGCACCTAAAGCGCTACACCCAGCGTTTTATGGCTGTTTTGATTGGCATTCTTCGGTACACGGACACTGGAGTTTGGTGTATTTGCTCTCCAAACACAAAGATTTAAAAAACAGAGCGTTAATTATTGAAAAACTGAAAGTTAATCTTTCTAAAGAAAATATCGCTGCCGAAATTGCCTATTTTGAGAAAGGCCATGAAAAATCTTTTGAAAGAACATACGGATGGAATTGGTTGTTGAAACTACAACATGAATTGGCAATTTCGGATGAGGTGTTTGCGCAAGAATTGGCGCTAAACCTTCGTCCTTTAACCGATTTAATAGTTGAAAGGTATATCGAATTTTTGCCTAAATTGCTCTATCCTATTCGTGCAGGAACGCATTCAAATACTGCTTTTGGATTAACGAATGCTTGGGATTATGCTGTTTTTTCAAACCATAAGGTATTGCAAGAATGTATTCAAGTTAATGCCAAACGCTTGTTTATTGAGGATCAAAATTGTCCATTCAATTGGGAGCCTAGCGGTACTGATTTTCTTTCTCCGTGTTTGGAAGAATTGGCAATCATGCAGCGTATACTTCCGAAAAAGGAATTTATCCAATGGAGTAAGAAATTTGCCCCTCAATTATTTTCCAAAAACTGGCGTTGGGAGGTGGCTAGAGTATCCGATAGAACCGATGGCCATTTGGTGCATTTGGATGGGTTGAATTTTAGTAGAGCATGGAATTTATACCATTTGATTGCCAATTATCCCAACGAATTTTCTCATTTAAAAGACATGGCAAATGATCATTTCACGTTCTCTTTGCCTTCTATTGTGGATGGAAATTATGAAGGCGAACATTGGTTGGCCTCTTTTGCCTTGCGCGCTTTTGAGGAAAAATCTAAAATCAAGTAGTATATTTGCCAAAAATCCAATCTATGCCACGCGAATTTCAATTTCAAGTCACTCCAGATATAGCTGCAAACGAAAGTTTGTTAGCACAACATGTGGCCAAGTTATTTCAGGTTAGTCCGAATGAAATTCAAAAAGTGGTGGTGATCAAACGTTCCATCGATGCGCGCCAAAAAGCCATCAAAATAAATATCAAAGCCCAAGTGTTTTTAGTGGGTGAAACCTATTCGGAATCAAAAGTCGAATTACCCGATTATCCAAATGTAGCGAATAAACAAGAAGTTATTGTTGTAGGTGCTGGTCCGGCCGGATTGTTTGCGGCATTGCAATTGATTGAATTGGGGTTAAAGCCAATTGTTTTAGAGCGAGGCAAAGACGTTCGAGGAAGACGTCGCGATTTAAAAGCAATCAATCGCGATGGGATAGTGAATGAAGATTCCAATTATTGTTTTGGAGAAGGCGGTGCAGGTACCTATTCTGATGGTAAACTTTACACGCGATCCAAAAAACGCGGCGATGTCGATCGTATTTTGGAATTGTTGGTTGGTTTTGGCGCCACACCCGATATTTTAGTGGAAGCCCATCCCCACATTGGAACTAATAAATTGCCCCAAATCATTCAGGATATTCGTGAAAAAATTATCGCGTGTGGAGGGCAAGTTTTGTTTGAAACGCGTGTGACCGATTTTGTGGTGAAAAGCAATGAAATGCAGGGTGTTATTCTGCAAAATGGCGATCTTATATCGGCAACTAAAGTTATTTTAGCTACGGGGCATTCGGCGCGTGATATTTTCGAATTGTTACATAAAAAAAACATTCTTATTGAAGCCAAACCATTTGCATTAGGGGTACGGGCAGAACATCCGCAAGAATTAATTGATCAAATTCAGTATTCGTGTGATTTTAGAGGGGATTATTTACCTCCGGCGCCTTATTCAATTGTCAAACAAGTGAATGGTAGAGGTATGTACTCGTTTTGTATGTGTCCGGGTGGGGTAATTGCACCCTGTGCTACTGCACCTGGTGAAGTCGTTACTAACGGTTGGTCGCCATCCAAACGCGATCAGGCCACTGCCAATTCGGGAATTGTGGTCGAATTAAAATTGGAAGATTTCAAACCTTTTGAAAAATTTGGTCCTTTGGCCGGAATGGAATTTCAAAAAAGTATCGAACAAAAAGCTTGGCATTTAGCAGGGGCTACTCAAAAAGTACCGGCGCAACGCATGATCGATTTCACCCAACATAAAGTTTCCAAGGATATTCCTAAAACCTCGTATGTACCAGGTACTACTTCAGTTGAAATGGGACAGGTTTTTCCTGGTTTTTTAACGCAAATCATGCGCGAAGGTTTTGTGCAGTTTGGAAAAGCGATGCGGGGTTACTTGACCAATGAAGCCATTTTACATGCGCCAGAAAGCAGAACCTCGTCACCGGTGCGCATACCAAGAGATCCTATTTCATTAGAACACCTGCAAATAAAAGGACTGTATCCTTGTGGGGAAGGCGCAGGTTATGCCGGTGGTATTATTTCGGCGGCAATTGACGGCGAAAAATGTGCGTTAAAAATTGCCGAACAGTTGCGATCATAAAAAAAATCACAGCTTTCACTGTGATTTTATAGTATTAGTTATAGTACAAACTATATCTTTTTAACGCGAACGGCATTCATTCCTTTAGCGCCTTTTTCTAATTCATAGGTCACTAAATTTCCTTCTTTTACATCGTCTAATAAGCCACTGATGTGCACAAAGTATTTTTCACCCGTTTCAATTTCTTTGATAAATCCAAATCCTTTGGATTCGTTAAAAAAGTCAATGGTTCCTCTGCGATCAACTGGTGCTTCTTCTTCGGCAGTTCTTCTGGATGTATTGATTTCAATACTTTCTACATCTACAATGATTTTTTTGGAAGGATCTGGTGGGGTGTTCGTCAAGTGTCCATTTTCATCCACATACACATAGATGTCTTCACCCGATAATTTTGGATTGGCTTTACGCGCTTCCTTTTTTTCTTGTTTTTCTTTCTTCTTCTTTGCTCTAAGCTTTTCTTGCTCTTTTTTATTAAAAGTTTCTTGTGGTCTAGCCATTAAATGTAAATCGTAATTAAAATTAATACTATTTTAAATGAATAAGGATAAAAACACACAAGCGAAATAAACAAAAAATGTATAACCTACTTTGAGTCAAAGTTTTGCAAGAAGAAATAATTATCTTTACCAAGACTACAAAAGTAGTTAAAATAACTGATACTTTGCTCTTTTATATTTTCTTTTCCCAGTAGCTGGCAAGAACGTCCTGTAATTCAACGGACGTTAAACTTATCACAAACGATAAAACTGCTCGTATTTCCTTTCTTTTTTCGTATTTTTGACAAGCTTATAGTAAACTATGAAAGAAGAACAAGTAATATTGGTCAACGAAAAGGACGAGCCTATTGGGTTGATGAACAAAATGGAAGCACATGAAAAAGCCATTTTGCACAGAGCGTTTTCCGTTTTTATATTGAATGACAACAATGAAGTCATGTTGCAACAGCGTGCAGCGCATAAATACCATTCGCCTTTATTATGGACCAATACCTGTTGCAGTCATCAACGAGCGGGAGAAACAAATATACAAGCAGGAAAACGTCGTTTGTATGAAGAAATGGGGTTTGAAGTTGAATTGAAAGAATTGTTTCATTTCATTTACAAAGCGCCTTTTGATAATGGATTAACCGAACACGAGTTAGACCATGTAATGATAGGGTATTCTAACAGTGAGCCGTTGATCAATCCTGAAGAAGTAGCCCGTTGGAAATGGATGAAAATTGAAGCTATTAAAGACGATATGATCCAAAATCCAGCTGAGTATACCGTTTGGTTTAAAATCATATTTGATGAGTTTTACCATTACCTTGAAGAACACACATTATAAATCCATAACCTTTTACCCATAACCTAAAACCTAAATTATGAGAGTTACCGTGTCAAGAAAAGCCCATTTTAACGCTGCCCATAGATTATATCGCAAGGATTGGACCATGGAAAAAAATCAGGAAGTCTTTGGGAAATGTAACAATCCAAACTTTCACGGACACAATTACGAGTTGATAGTTTCGGTTACCGGTGAGGTTGATCCAGAAACTGGGTATGTGGTCGATACTAAAATTCTATCGGACATCATCAAAGAACAAGTTGAGGAGGCTTTGGATCATAAAAATCTAAACGAAGATGTGCCTGAATTTTTTGATTTGAATCCTACGGCAGAACATATTGCATTTGTAATTTGGAACAAACTACGCTTGTTTATTGCTGCTGATAAAGAATTAGAAATCACATTATACGAAACACCTAGAAACTTTGTAACGTATAAAGGGAATTAATCATGGCAATACACCTAGGCGATCAGTTACCTCATTTTAAAGCGTTAAGTCAAGACGGGAATTCCTTTGATAGTCAAGAAATCTTGAACAAACCAGTAGTCATTTATTTTTACCCAAAGGATAATACACCGGGTTGTACAGCACAAGCCTGTAGTTTTAGAGATGCTTATCAAGATTTTAAAGATTTGGGTGCGGAAGTTATTGGTGTAAGTGGCGATTCTGTTCGTTCGCATCAAAATTTTCAAAATAAATACAAATTGCCTTTTGTGTTGCTATCCGATGCCGATCGCAAATTGCGAAAGTTGTTTGGTGTTCCTACGGCTCTTTTTGGGTTTTTGCCTGGGCGAGTTACTTATGTATTTGATGCTTCTGGTAGGTGTATTTATATATTTGACAGTTTGAGTGCCAAAGGACATATTACCAAAGCCTTGCAAGCGATACAGGCAACTCAATAATAAAGCCTTTATTTTTTTATAATTTTGCATCTTTGCAAACCGATTCTCGACATTATGAAATTTTATCCGTTGACATTTGTACCGATATTAAAAGAACGAATTTGGGGAGGAACCAAATTAAAGACCTATTTGAATAAGGATATCGTATCCCAAACTACCGGCGAGAGTTGGGAAATATCTACAGTGCCCGGAGATATTAGTGTGGTGCAATCGGGAGCTTTAAGTGGAAAAAACATCAATGAAGTGATTGCCTTGTATCCTGAGGAAATTTTAGGAAAAGCGGTCATAGCTCGATTTGGAAAACAGTTTCCGTTGTTGTTTAAGTTTATTGATGCCAAAGAAGATCTTTCCATTCAGTTGCATCCCAATGATGCCTTAGCAAAAGAACGGCACAATTCGTTTGGTAAAACCGAAATGTGGTATGTGATGCAAGCTGATGACGCTGCACGATTAGTGGTAGGATTTAAGAAGGATTCTAATGCGACCGAGTATCTTGACCATTTGCAGCGAAAAAAAGTGGTGGATTTGTTGGAAATGCATCCGGTTCAAAAAGGCGATGTTTTCTTTTTAGAAACAGGAACAATTCATGCTATTGGGG
>JACCDK011799924.1_pt1 | contig 21039 bp, 20 predicted proteins | sample 7445871 | NCBI WGS metagenome assembly JACCDK01 (sample SAMN15323436, study PRJNA562643) | freshwater metagenome | isolation source: river surface water | place: USA:Blue River Watershed | collected 2017-08-15
TCATTACCCCATCTGATAACAGTGAGGACGTATTCGTTCACCACACAGGTTTGGTTCACGAAATCCGTGAAAATGACAAAGTGGTTTACGAACTAGTACAAGGAAAGAAAGGCATCAATGCCGTAAACGTAAAAGTGGTTAAGTAATCACGACTATCCTTAAGGTAAAATCCCCAGGTGATTCATTCGCTTGGGGATTTTTTATTTCATTTTTTCAATTAAGAAGTTTAGCTTTAACTTCCTCTAGATTTAGTAGGGGATTATAAGTAAAACCTGCCTTAACTCCATTTCCCAACACGTTAGACCCATGAAAAATAGCCCGATTTTCCTTATTTATTTTCTCCTTTTACTTTCTTGCGCTCCCAAAGAAAAGGAAGCAGAAACGATCGTAACCACTAGCCCAGATACCAACCTTACAAATGCTACTATGCCAGATTCTGTCCTTCGTCACGTAGTCCTTTTTGGATTTAAAGCAACTTCCTCCCAAAAAGATGTGGATGGGATTGTTGCTGCTTTTAAAGCATTGCCCTCAAAAATCACCGAAATCAAAGGGTTTGAATGGGGAACGAACTCAAGTCCAGAAGGGCTCAACCAGGGCTTAACGCATGCCTTTACCGTAACTTTCCACTCGGATGCAGATCGTGATGCATACATTCCACATCCCGCACACCAGGAATTCGTGGGTCTCTTAGGCCCACATTTGGATAAGGTGACGGTTATTGATTATTGGGCGAAGGAGTAACCTGTCTGGGGCAGCCAATCCTTCCTATCTTCCTTCGATAAAGGCAGGTGTGATTTTCTTCCCAAAATTGTTTCCATAAATTCGAATTGCTCGTGATGCAGTATTCACTCCTCCCTCAGAAATCTAGGAACCTGCTTCCATTTCAGGGGGGAGCCTTTTACTTTCCCGATTTTTTTTCTAATGAAGAAGCAGATCATTATTTCAAACGGCTTCAAGAGGAATTAGCATGGCATCAGGAGCCAATCTGGATGTTTGGTAAACAAATCCTTCAGCCGCGACTAACAGCGCTCTATGGGGATCCTAAGGTGCCGTATGGGTATTCTGGGATAGCGATGCAAGCCTTACCATTTACTTCAGAATTGGAAGGCATTAAAAAGCGGCTAGAGGAATTTACACGGCATGAATTTACACATGTGCTTTGTAATTATTACCGTAATGGTCAAGACAGCATGGGTTGGCATCGAGATAACGAAGCTGTGCTAGGCAGAAACCCAAAAATTGCCTCTATCACTTTTGGCGCCAGCAGATCTTTTCAATTGCGTCCTTACTCCAAAAAAGAACCTAAAGTGAATCTGGAACTCTCCCATGGAAGTCTATTGCTTATGGAGGGAGAGAGTCAACACTATTGGGAACACCAGCTTCCCAAAACTAAAAAGGTACAAGATCCACGAATAAACCTCACTTTTCGGAAGTTACTAGGCTAATTCAAGCTTGAAATAGTCGTTTTGATTTGCTTAGTCAACCACCCACAGGTAGTCTCCGTACCCTGTAGCTTCCATTTGGGATTTAGGGATAAACTTCATGGCTGCGGAATTCATGCAATACCGCAATCCGGTTGGTGCAGGGCCATCGTAAAACACATGTCCCAAATGTGAGTTTCCAAGCTTGCTGCGTACCTCTACGCGCATCATTCCGAGGGTTTTGTCGATGGGCTTGTCAATAACCCGAGCATCGATTGGCTTGGTAAAACTTGGCCAACCTGATCCAGATTCGTACTTGTCTCTAGAGCTAAATAGGGGTGCACCGGTTACCACACATACATAGATGCCTTCTTCCTTGTTGCCATTGTATTCGTTTTCAAAAGCAAATTCAGTGGCGCCTTCCATGGTCACCTCGTACTGTAGCTCGTTCAATTTACTTTTTAGTTCAGACTTTGATGGAGCAGGATATTTTTTGGCAGAAAGCTCAGGCCAATGCTTTTGAATAAACGCATCCCTACCCGAGCCTTTGCGGTAGGCATAGTAATCTTGAGGACTCTTTTTGTAGTAATCTTGGTGATAGTCCTCGGCAGGGTAGAAGTTGGTAAACTTGATGATTGGAGTGGCTACAGGCTTCGAAAAGCGTTTGGACTGATCCAAGCGCTTTTTGCTTTCCTCGGCTACTTTTTTTTGTTGGTCGTTGTGAAAGAAGATGGCAGACTCGTACTGCGTGCCTCGATCAAAAAACGATCCTCCTACATCTGTGGGGTCGTAAGTTTGCCAGAAAATATCTACTAGTTCGGCATAGCTGATTACTTCTGGATCAAAGGTGATTTGTACGGACTCACGATGCGATGTTTTGCCCCCAGACACTTCTCCGTAGGTAGGATTCTTTTCTTTACCACCTGCATAGCCCGACACCACGGAAATCACCCCGTCTAGGTCTTCAAATGGGGCTTCCACACACCAAAAGCAACCTCCCGCAAATGTAGCTAGTTGTTGCGTGCTCGAGAAAACCTCTTTTGGGGATTCGGCTGTTGTGGTATTTTTGGATTCAGTGGAAGAGGTAGTACCTCCGCCACAGGCAAGGAGTATAGATGCAATAAGTGCGATCATGAGAAAGCTAAAGTTTGAGTTAATTTTCATTTGCAATTGGTTTCGCATGGCGAGTTAAACTGCTTCAAGGGATTAGCGATTTAACACCAAATTCAGGCTGTCTGTTTCAAATTTAGCCGATAAATTTTAAGAGACTCTTGCCTTAAGAATGGAGTAGTATTGATTTTTTTTAAGTGAGCTGCGTTTTTTTGATGAAAAAAGGGGAATAATTCAAGAAGCCTTTTAGATTTGTATACGCCAGTTTTTTTGTTCGCTATGCATTTCTATCTAAAAACTCTCGTCTCATTTATCCTGGTAGCAGTGTTTTTTTTGCTATTCCTAAGCCCTTTGCAGGCTCAGGATACTGGTTTTACTTCTTTATTTGATGGAAGATCCTTGGCAGGATGGATAGGTAACAAAAGTTCCTATCTCGTCAAAGATGGAATGATCGTCATCGAGCCACAAGGCGGTGGAGGTGGAAATCTATATACCGAAAAGGAATACGGAAATTTTGTACTCCGATTTGAGTTTCAGCTGACCCCCGGAGCCAACAATGGCTTGGGAATACATGCTCCTCTGGAAGGAGATGCAGCCTATGTAGGCAAAGAACTTCAGATTTTAGACAATGAAGCAGAAAAATATGCCAGCCTACACCCATACCAATACCATGGATCCGTATATGGGGTGATTCCTGCCAAGCGGGGCTTTTTACTACCTACTGGAGAATGGAATCAGCAGGAGGTACGCGTGCAGCACCCTTACATCACCGTTGTTCTCAATGGAGAGGTGATCTTGGAAGGAAATTATTTGGAAGCCAGCATAAACGGCACCCTAGACAAAAAAGAACATCCTGGGCTTCAGCGAAGCCGAGGACATATTGGATTTTTGGGCCATGGCGATGTGGTCCGATTCCGCAATATCAAAATCAAAGAATTACCCTAAACCCAAGAAGCCCTTTTTTCATGAAAAAAAATTTTCAAGTAATCGATCGTAGAGACTTTATCAAGAAGTCTGCGCTTGGTATAGCAGGATTATCTCTTGCTCCCACTCTAATGGCAGAAGTAGCCGCTAAAGGCAAGCTCCGAACCGCTCATATAGGTTTGGGTGGCATGGGCATGGAAGACCTTCGCGCCATAGCAAGCCATCCGATGGTAGAGGTAGTGGCACTTTGTGATGTGGATACCAATGCTTTAAGTAATGCTACAGCATTGTACCCTCAAGCGAAGACTTTTAGCGATTACCGACTGCTACTTTCCGAATTGGAAGATAAAATCGATGCGGTAGTGGTCTCTACACCAGATCATACCCATGCGCCAGCATCTTTGATGGCGATGGAAATGAATAAGGCGGTGTACTGTCAAAAACCATTGACCCACCATGTCACTGAGGCAAGAGCCATGAAGAAGATGGCCGAAGACAAAAAACTGGTTACTCAAATGGGAATCCAGGTGCATTCGTTTTACGATTACAAGTTGGCTACGCTGCTCATTCAATCCGGAATCATTGGGAAAGTGCATACGGTACGTGCATGGTCTCCAAAAAACTGGGGTTTTGATGGAAAAGAACCCAAAGGGAGCGATGCGGTACCCAGCAATTTGAATTGGAATCTCTGGTTGGGCACAGCTCCCGAGCGGGAATTCAAGGAGGGGATTTACCACCCGGGTAACTGGAGGAAGTTACTAGACTACGGCTGTGGTACGTTAGGAGACATGGGGGTTCATATTTTTGATACGCCCTACAATGCACTTCAACTGGATGTGCCCCGTACTATTGTAAACAATTGCAGAAAACCAACCGGATTTGGATTTCCAGAGAACAATATTGTGACTTATGAATTTCCAGCAACACCTTACACCACCGATACCTTGAAGTGGGTATGGTACGATGGGCCTGGTGCTCCCGACTTGCATGAAGATTTGCAGCTTCCCAATGGGGACCAGCTTCCTGATCAAGGTGCTATGTTTATGGGAGAAAAGGGTAGATTATTATTGCCTCATTTCCAGCAACTTCCAAGATGGATAGTGGATGGGAAGTACAAGCAGTTTGATGTTACTCCGTTCAACTTGGGTGCACCAGTGAAAGACTATGTGGGCGAGAGCAAAAAACACTACCACCAGTTTGTGGATGCTTGTTTGGGTAAGGGTGAGTGCAGTGCTCCTTTTTCCTACTCCGCTCGCTTGACAGAGACTATTCTACTTGGGGTAATTGCAGGTCGTTTTCCAAATGAAACCCTACATTGGAATAGTAAGAAGGCAAAATTTGCAGAGCGAAAAGCCAATAAGTACTTGGATGGCAAGTACCGTAAATTCTAGAATTAACCTCACGAAAGGGGATTTAACCCCTTTCGTAAATTTTTTAATGTGATTTTTTATTTCATGCTCGAAGTTTCTACTTCTGGGCTCTTAATTTTTTCAACTATGCCAATAGAAAAGCGCTATTGCCAATGCTGTGCCCAAGCTCTTCATGGGAGATTGGATAAGAAATTTTGCGACGATGGTTGTAGAAACACATTTAACAATCAGCAAAACTCTAATCAAAATAAAGAGATGCGTCTCATCAACTCAATTTTGAAAAAAAATAGGTTCATTTTGCTAAGCAAATTAACTGAAGGTAGGAAGCAGGTGAAAATTTCCAGGGACCAATTGATCCTTGCAGGATTTAATTTCAATTACATGACCCATTTTTCGATTTTGCCTACTGGCCTCTCTGTTCAATTTTGCTACGAATTTGGATGGGTGGTGTTGGAAAAAAATTATTGCTTGATTGTACACCACTAGTAAGCTCCCTGAAATGTTCTACTTAATTTGGCTTGGCAAGTACTTCTTCGAATAGTTTATCTGTAACCACGGCGATGGCACCTCGTAATCCAACCTCAGCTCCCAACTGGTAAAGGGAAATCTTGGTTTTTTCTCTTGATTTAGCCATGCTGAATACATTCAAAGCCTGTTGAATAGGAGTCAAAATATACTGATTGGCTTCAGCCACTACACCACCGAGGATGATGAGTTCTGGATTGAGGAGTTGGATCAGCATGGAAATTCCTCTTCCTAGATTAAGGCCCACCTCAGATAAGATGGTGATGGCGCGTTGGTCTCCCTCTTGAGCTGCACGTACGATGAGATTAGGATCAAGTGGCCCCTTGTAGGATTTGGCCAATCGTGCGAGGATACTGTCTTTGTCGAGCAAAATAGCTTCCTCAGCCATCCGTACGATGGCGGTTCCTGAGGCTACAGCCTCCAAGCAACCTTTTTTTCCGCAGGTACAATTGATTTCCTGAGATTCAAAAAGAGGAGAATGGGCAAACTCTCCAGCAAATCCAGCTGTACCCTGGTAGATTTTGCCATCTACAATAATCCCTAATCCGATCCCCCAACCGACAAAAATGCCCAATACATGTTGTGCGTTTGGAATAGCCCCAAACTTGTATTCTGCAAGCGTCATGGCTCGAGCATCATTCTCTAGAAATATGGATTGAGGAAACCTGCTTTCGAGGTGCTCTTGCAAACTTTTTTTACCAAAATTGAGGTAGGTATGGTTTATCCCAGCCTTGGAATCAATTAGTCCTGGCATGGAGATTCCGATGGCAATGATTTTGTCCAAGGAGATACCAGAGGCCTCTAGGTAGCTTTCGATATGAAAGCACAGTTGTTCGAAGGTCTCAGGCTCATTGTTTAGTACGATTTTATGCATCACTTGTTCTCTGGCGATCTCTTGCTGGCAGTTAAACAAGGCCAAGCTTACCGAGTATTTATTGAGATCTACGCCCAACACATAGAATGCATCGGGTACCAAGCGATACAAGTCGGGCTTTCTTCCGCCTTGAGATGCCGCACGTCCTTGTTTGATCACCTCTCCTGAACGCATTAAATCTGCCAAGAGTGCATTTACCGTAGGTAAAGAAATCCCCATACTTCCACAGATTTCATTGGCAGTGGCAGCACCTTTCTGATAAAGGCTTTTGATTAGCCTTATTTTCAGGAGGTAATTTTTTCCCTCTACTACACCTTCAATTTTAGAAAGGGCCTTTTGTGGATTAATTAGATGCATGGTTCCGACGTGAACATTCAAATACGCAATAAATTTGCCATCTAAAAAACACATTTAATAAAAAATTAAAGAAGTTGCTATTAATTTATTTAAGAAAATAAGGAAGTAGGGATTGGTGCATTTGAATTTCCGTTCTCTAGAGTCTGTTGACAATTTTAATTGCGCTATTCTGGAAATTGGAAAAATGTCTACCTTAGATTTCTTTTTTAATTCTTTACATGAAACCACTTATTCTTTCCCCCAATTTGAGTAAATCTCAAGTTGCAGCAGTTGTAGAAACCTATTTAGGAGAAGCCGGGTTTTTGATTTCCACCCAAGATTTTGAGCGCCCATGGGGAGGCTTTTTTGTGTTGGACGAAACGCAGATCCGGGCATTTAAAGCTCAATTTTTTCCTGAAGTAACCCTTTCAGAGGAGCAGTATGCGCAGAAGTTGAGTCCCAAATTCTTACTTGTGGCACCAGGAGCGAGGCTTTCTTGGCAGTACCACTTCCGTCGTGCAGAGTTGTGGACTTTGGTGGCAGGTGAAGCGGCAATCAGTAGAAGTTTGGACGATGCTCAAGGTCCAGCAATTTCGATGGTACCCAATGAAGTCGTGTTCCTAAAGCAAGGAGAGCGCCATCGTTTGATCGGTACAAAAGGTTGGGGGGTAGTTGCTGAGATTTGGATGCACACGGATGCAAACCAACCTTCAGATGAGGATGATATTGTCCGATTACAGGACGATTACTCAAGAAAGTAAATGTAATTAGGCCTTGTTGAGGGCGTCGATCTGCTTGGCTACTTCTTCTGCTTCTGCCATCAATTTGTCCGCAGCAGTACGATTGCTATGCGATAGTTTGTGGGCATCTGCCATCATCTTCGCATAGGTTTCCTGAAGCTTTTCTTTCTCGCTTTTCTTTTTGAATAATCCAAACATGGGTATTGATTTTAGATTTAACCGAGATTATCTAGGAATGTTTTACAACCGAAAGCTGCAGATGAATTGAATATAAATTATTGGATAGAGGTGCTTCCTTTTGGATATTGGATTTCATCGTCCTTAAATTGAAGAAGGTCTTCCAATCTTCCAGCCGAGTTGTAAAATTTCCAAGGTCCCTGCTTTTTGCCATCTTTCATCATGCCTTCAGAGGCTTTTCTCCCAGATTCGTGGTAATAAATCCAAGGTCCATCTGATTTACCGCCTTGGTAGCTTCCCTCAGATTCTTTTTGTCCAGTGATATAGTAGGTGATGCGGGTGCCATTTCCGTCTTTCAAGGTTCCTTTGTCCCGAGTCTCTTTTCCGTCTAGGGTGTAATACTCACTTACATTGAGGAGCCTGCCGTTGTCCCAAAACTCCTCTTGGGTCAACTGCTTGTTGTCATAGAATAAACCCCAAATACCATCTTCAAAACCAAGATTGAAACTACCAACGGATTTCAGTTGGCCTCCATCGTAATAATACACCCACTGCCCATTTTCCATTCCGAGTAAGTATTCTCCTTCAGCTACCAATACCCCAATTTTATTGAAATACTTCCAAAGGCCTGTTTTGAGGTCGTTTTTATATTCTCCGATTGAATACAATTGCCCATCTGGGTAAAAATTCTTCCAAACCCCCACTTTTGCACCTCCCACATATTGACCTTGTACCGAAAGTTTGCCTGAGCTATGGTATTCTATATAGTCACCTTCAGGAACTCCCAAGGCATAGATTTTTCGTTTGGATAGTTGTTTGTTGGGAAAAAACTCCTCCCATACGCCAACCGCTATATTATTTTCATACCGCTCTTTTCGTGCGATTCTGCCGGTTTCGTAATAGTAATTCCATTCTCCAATCCGATTTCCGGATGCATCGTAATATTCTTCCGATTCAGTGATTTTTGTGCCTGGGAAAAAGCTTTTCCATTCGCCAATTTTTTCTCCGTTTTTGTAGGTTCCAGTTTGATACAATACATTTGGAAGTGAGAAGGTTTTGTAAGTACCTTCAAACTGCCCTTTAATCGCATTAGCTTCGGCCATGACATTTCCTTCGGGATCAAATTCGAAATAGGGGCCTTCTCGCAATCCATCCACATAAAATTCCCGAACAGCTAGTTCGCCTCCTGGAAAGTAACTAAGCCATTGTCCAGTTTTTTTGCCACTTGCATAATTACCTTCCAACTTGACTTGACTTGGATCTACATAAAATTCCCTTTCAGTACTTCCATAATATTCCGTGTATTTTCCCACTAAAATGCTATCCTGAAAGATCATATCTTTGACTAGAAACCCATTGACATCAAAAAATTGGGCAGGCCCAAATAATTTTCCCTCTCGGTAATCTGCTAGTTCTTTTCGCTTTCCATTGGCATGGTAACTTGTCCATTGCCCATCACGAAGTCCATTTTTAAACATTCCCTCCGTTACTAGGGTATTGGTTTTTGCCGTATAAAACTTCCAAAGCCCATTTGGGATGTTTTTTTCAACCAAGCCTGTCCCTACAATGGATGAATCAATGGAATAGCGAACTGCGACTTTAGAAGTCTGTGCAGCAATTGAAAAATGAAGAAGAGAGAAGATTAGGATCAGCGCATACTTCATGGCAAAAAGGGGTTCTTAAGGTAGGTTGGCAACAGTTTTAAGTACGCGGAATTGTATAATTTTTGTATTCCTACGTAAAAAATCATTTCCTGTTTAAAAGTACGTGAAATCCTCAACTTTTTAAGTTACTCCTACCCATTTGCTTCGAGAATTTTCTTCAATTCTAAGCTCAAAATTTCGATACAGGTATTTCGATCTTCAACCAAGGCAATTTCTTTGATCCAAATCCTTGCACCCTCGTATTTAGATAGGTTTTTGGACTTGGAACTTGGAGTCTTTATCCAGTCTACTTGGGCAGCCAAATCCCAAGGAAGGTCAATTCTTCCAAGTTGGAAGCCATTTTCAATAAATGATTGATCAGAAAGTAGTTGGTTTTTGCTAAGAAATACGCAGCAATACAACCCATGTCCAAACCAACTCACAAAACGGATGTTGCAACCTGTTTTCAAATCAAAATCCCGAATCAGGTCAAGCACGAGGTAGGGAAAGCCGAGAAGTTGATTTCCTTTGGAGATTTTTTTACCCTTTGAATTTGAAAAAAAGCGGTTCAATTTCTCATGGGTAACAGAGTTGCCAAGCTGCTCAAATAGGTCCAAAAAATCAGTTTTCAGCTGATTTTGCCGATGAACTAGCGTTTTATCTAGCCAAAGATGAAGGTCTAGCTCTGCCTTCACTTTTTTACCATTTCAAAAGTGCAGAAGCCCATGAAAATCCTGAGCCAAAAGCAGCCAAACAAATCAGGTCGTTTTCTTTCAATCGTCCTTGTTCCCAAGCTTGGGACAGCGCAATAGGGATGGTTCCTGCGGTGGTATTTCCTAGATGCATGATATTGTTAAATACCTTCTGATCAGGAAGCTCCAGCTTCTGTTGGATGTATTGTGAGATTCTCAAATTGGCTTGATGTGGCACGAGCAGGTCGATGTCCTCTTTGGTCAACTGATTGAATGTTAAAGCTTCTTGGATTACTTCCATAAATCGGACGACAGCATGCTTGAAAACTGCATTTCCATTCATCTTAAGAAAAAAGTCCCCGCGGTCAATCAGCTCCTTGGAGATGCGTTCTTTTCCACTTGAACTTGGTGCGATGCAATAGAGTTCCTCCGCATGAGCTCCCTCTGAATGTAGATGGGTACTGATAATGCCTGTTTGACCTGCTGCTGCACGGCCCACTACTACGGCACCAGCGCCATCCGCAAAGATTACCGCACTAGATCTGCCTTCGTCGCTTTTATCTAAGGCTGAAGATTGGATTTCGGCACCGACAACAAGTATTTTTTGGTACATGCCCGATTTGATAAACTGGTCAGCTATGGAAAGGGCATAGATAAAACCAGAACAAGCATTTCGAATGTCTAGGGCACCGATGGTTTTGATGCCCAATTCCCGTTGGAGTAGTACCCCATTGCCAGGCAAAAAGTAATCGGGTGTGATGGTTGCAAAAATAATGAAGTCAATTTCATCTTTTTCTACACCCGCTCGTTCCATTGCCATTTTACTGGCTTTGGCAGCCATGTTGTTCACAGTATCCACTCCAGGGGTATACCAACGTCTTTCCTGAATTCCCGTACGCTCCACAATCCATTCATTGGAGGTATTCATCATTTGGGAAAGTTCGGCATTGGTGACGATACGTTCAGGTACATAGTGTCCTGCTGCTAGAATTCGTGAAGTATACATGGGCTTAACTTAGTGTAGTGAGGGTGAGTAACTAATAAATCAACATCGGTAAGCAAACTAGCGCATCAACAAAGGAGCGGCTTTTTTAAATCAACCAAACAGGGTGTAATTCCCAAATTGATCCATGGGAGAGGTTTTTCGAACGAGGATTTTGGTATCATTTTCAACCGAATTTACTAGTGGTGATACGGTGTAACTCAGCATCAAATCAGTAGGGTAGGGCTTTAGTAATTCCAAAAGTTCAGCCTCGGAACTGTAACTGTCTAGCCATTTTTTTTCTTGATCCGGTTTCAAAATCACGGGCATGCGATCGTGAACTTCAGAAACCAAGTCATTTGGGCTGGTGGTAAGAATTAAAAAGGTATGTTGAGACTCTCCGGTGACTGTTTCGTATTCCTCCCAAATTCCTGCAAAAGCAAAGGGTTCCTCTTCACGCAAGGTGAATCGATGTGGGATTTTGGTTTTCTTTCCTACTTTTTTCCATTCGTAGAAACCATCTGCTGGGATGAGGCACCTTCTTTTGAGGAAGGAGGATTTAAAAGTCACTTTTTCGTGGACCGACTCTGCTCTTGCATTGATCAATTTGGCCGATACGGGTTTATTTTGACCGAAATCAGGGGTGATGCCCCAGTAAAAAAAGGAAAATCCTTTGGGGCTATCTGAGGTGATCACAGGGACCAATTGGGTAGGGGCAATGTTGTACCTTGGCGAGAAATCTGCCAGCATTTCTGCTTGAAAGCGTTCTTCTAGTTCAATTTTACTTTTGGCAAGTGAATATCTTCCACACATGGTCGCAGGTTCAGCTATTATTTTCCGAAGTTAGGAATCCTGGCAAATAAATTCAACTGCTCGGGTCTCAGAATAAAAGGGTTGCCTGGAATCGGATTGCATAAAACCTACATGTCCCCCATGGATAGGAAATTCAAAGTGTACCTGATCCAACTGTTGTGCCAGCTGTGTAGGGTAGCATGAGGAGCTTAGGAATGGATCGTTTTGGGCATTTATAATCAGGCTAGGTACTTCAATGCTGGGCAGAAATTGAAGCGCAGAGTTGATTCGGTAGTATTCTTCAGCATCCTTAAATCCATGCAAGGGGCCGGTAAAGGTGTTGTCAAAGTCCCGAAGGCTACGAATAGATGCAAAGTTTTCCAAAGGAAACTCTTCTGGGAAAAGGCTAGCTTTTTTTTCGATTTTTAGTTGGAGGCTCTTCAGAAACCGGCGGGTATAGATCCCAAAGGCTGACTTAGAAATCTGATCACAGGCCCCTCCAAGATCTAGAGGCACGGAAATGGCTACCCCTCTTTTGATTTTCGGATCTCGATCGCGCTTTTCGCCCAGGTACTTGAGGGTTAGATTTCCTCCTAGACTAAAGCCAACCAATGCTATCTCCGCATAGTCTGGGGAGGCATAGCGAACGATGGTATCTAAATCGTAGGTGGCTCCGCTGTGGTAAAAAATCGCCTTCCGATTGAGTTGTGCGCCACATCCTCGGTAATTCCAAGCGAGCACATCAAAACCCCTGCTCAAGGCTTCTTTTGCCATTCCCAGCACGTAGGATCTGCTACTATTGCCTTCCAAACCATGGCTGATGATTAGCAATTTGGACTGGCCTCTACGGTGCCAATCCACTTCCAAAACATCTCCATCCTGAGTTTCTACACGATCATGATGCGTGGGAGTGAGGGGTACTTGCCGGAATAAGGTAGGGTAAATTGTTTCTAAGTGCCCGTTAAAGAGGTATTTAGGCCGTTGGAAGTTGCGTGATTGAAGTAAGGGCATGAATGCAAGTGGTCAAAAACGGTTTGGAAAATACAGCATATAAATTTGAATAAAGCGTTTTTAAAAACTATTTTTGGGCACTTTAAAAACTACAAGCGCGAATAGAACATGGCCGAAATTATTAGAATGCCAAAAATGAGTGACACCATGGAAGAAGGTGTGATTGCATCCTGGTTGAAAAAAGTAGGTGACACGGTCAAGCCTGGAGACATCTTGGCAGAAGTGGAGACGGATAAAGCTACCATGGAATTGGAATCTTACGAAGAAGGGGTGCTGCTTTATGTAGGCGTAAAAGAAAAAGATTCGGTTCCTGTGAATGGAATCATCGCAATAATCGGAGAGAAGGGAGAAGCTTTTCAGCATTTATTGTCTGGAGCACCCGCTGAAGCTCCAAAAGTAGAAGCGGCCAATCCTACTTCGGCTCCATCGCCCGTTGTGGCTGAGGTGAAGGCTCCAACTGTCGCAGCTGCTTCCATTCCAGCAGTGGTAGTGACCATGCCCAAAATGAGCGATACCATGCAGGAAGGAACTATTTCAACCTGGTTGAAAAAAGTGGGCGATTCTGTAAAGTCAGGTGAGATTATTGCTGAGGTAGAGACAGACAAAGCCACCATGGAATTGGAGTCCTACGAAGACGGCGTGTTGTTGTACATCGGTGTAGAAGCTGGAGGAAGTGTTCCTGTAGATGGAGTCATTGCCGTGATTGGAGAAAAAGGAGCCGATTACCAAAGCCTTTTGGCTGCCCATCAGGGTGGATCATCAACTGCAGCCCCTGTAGAAGTAGCCAATCCTGCAGCTGAAGTAGCACCTACTCCTGCTATAGTTACAGCTCCAGTTGCAGCAGCAGTACCTAGTTCAACTGGAAATGAGCGTGTAAAGGCTTCTCCATTAGCAAAAAAGATAGCCAGTGATAAAGGAGTAGACATTCGTCAAATAGCAGGAAGTGGTGAAGGTGGACGGATTGTTAAAAGAGATATTGAGACCTATGTGCCTGCAGTAGCTAGTACTCCTACTCAGGCAGCTCCAAGCCAAGCAGGAGTTGCTCCAGCACTTGGCCAAGAGAGCTTCAGAGAAGAGAAGGTTTCACAAATGCGTAAAACAATTGCCAAGAGATTGGCGGAGAGCAAGTATTCTGCTCCGCACTTCTACTTGACCATGGAGATAAACATGGACAAGGCGATTGAGGCAAGAAAGAGCATGAACGAGTTTGGTACTGCAAAGATCTCATTCAACGACTTAGTCATCAAAGCATCCGCAGCAGCCTTGCGTCAGAATCCAAAAGTAAATTCAAGCTGGCTGGGTGATAAAATTCGCTACAACGACCACATCCATATCGGTATGGCTGTAGCGGTAGAAGAGGGATTGTTGGTTCCAGTGATCCGCTTTGCAGACCAATTGTCGCTATCCCAGATTTCGAATCAAGCCAAATCATTGGGCCAAAAGGCTAAAAATAAAGAACTGCAGCCTAAGGATTGGGAAGGCAATACCTTCACTATCTCCAATTTGGGCATGTTTGGCATCGATGAATTTACCGCCATCATCAATCCCCCTGATGCTTGCATCCTCGCAGTGGGAGGGATCAAGGAAACCGTCATTGTCAAGGATGGGCAAATGAAAATCGGCAATGTGATGAAGGTAACCCTCTCCTGTGACCACCGAGTGGTCGATGGAGCAGTGGGATCTGCCTTCCTACTCAGCCTGAAAGGCTTGCTCGAAGATCCAGTACGTATCTTAATTTAAAAGTTACCAGCCAAAAAGTCCTGATCGTAAGGACTTTTTGCTTTTGTATGGTTTTTAAAACCCCTCATAAATTGGGGTTCTAAAGGGAAACACTAGAAAATAAATTTTCCATGGAAAAAATTAAATCCACCACTGTCGTAGCTATTCGGCACAAGGGAGAGGTTGTGATCGGTGCCGATGGTCAGGCGACCCTAGGCAATACAGTAGCCAAAAGCACCGTGAAGAAGATCAGAGTACTTCAGGGAGGTAAAATTGTTACCGGTTTTGCAGGTTCCACCGCCGATGCTTTCACCTTGCTAGACAAATTTGAAGAAAAGTTGGGCGCATACGGAAATAACATGAAGCGTGCTGCCGTGGAGCTTGCCAAGGAATGGCGCATGGATCGCATGCTTAGCCGCTTAGAGGCGATGATGATCGTGGCAGATAAGGACGATATTTTGATCCTTTCCGGCAATGGGGATGTGATTGAGCCGGATATGGAGATTGCGACCATCGGTTCGGGTAGTGTGTATGCCCAGTCTGCTGCTCGAGCGATGAAGAAGTTTGCTCCTCAACTATCTGCTGAGGAGATGGTGCGTGAAAGTTTGCATATCGCAGCTGATGTCTGCATCTACACCAACCATAATTTGGTGGTGGAAAAGGTCAGCTCCTAATTGGAGTTTTACGGAACTTGAAAAGTCGGAAAGAAAATTCCGACTTTTTTTTGTTTCTGGTAAAACTGAGGACCTCCTTCTGTGTTATCAAGCTATACGTAAAGAATCCAAATGGACACAGCAACAGCAAAAAAGAAAGAGAAAAAAGATCATCGTGAATTGATTTTGGAAGGATTTGTTTCGCATGTGCTTGAGCATGGCAAAGAACCTGCTTCCATTTTCAAGTTTGCCAAAGATTTAAAAATCAAGGAAGCAGAGTTTTACAACTACTTCACCTCCTTTGATGCTATCAAATCGGCAATTTGGGTTGCACTTTTTAAGGAAACTCACCGTCAATTGGAAGAGCAGGAGGTATACAAGGAATATGCGGTGCGGGAGAAATTTCTCTCCTTCCTATTTACATGGGTGGAGGAGCTGAAGAAAAACAGGTCTTACTTGCTGGCCTTGTATTCGAACAAGGTGACTACCTTCAAGAATTTGCCAACAGATACCCGCGAATTCAAAGAGAAATTTTCAGATTTTGCTTCTGAACTGATTCTAGAAGGGAAGGAAACGCAAGAGATTGCTTCACGACCTTTGATTACAGAAAAATACGACGAGGCACTTTGGCTTCAAGTGGGCTTTGTATTTCGCTATTGGTTGGACGATAACAGCCCACGATTTGAGAAGACAGATGCTGCGATTGAGAAGTCGGTCAATTTTGCTTTCGACTTGATGGGTAAAAGTGCCTTAGACTCTTTTTTAGACTTGGCCAAGTTTCTATACCAAAGCAAATAAGCAATGTCTGACCAATTGAAAGAGCAGGGATCTATTCCTGTTTCTAAAGTGCAGCGCGCGGCCAAATTTATTTCCACGGGCGCAAAGGTAGGTGGGAATTATGTCAAGCATTACGCTAAAAAAATGGTCAATCCTTCCATGAACAAGGATGAATTGCATCAAAACAATGCTACAGACATCTACAACTCCTTGAGTGAACTCAAAGGCTCGGCCTTGAAGGTGGCTCAGATGATGTCGATGGACAAAAATCTACTCCCAAGAGCCTATCAAGACAAGTTTACGATGGCCCAGTACTCTGCGCCTCCTTTATCTTATCCCTTGGTTGTAAAAACCTTTCAAAAGTACTTCCAGAAAACTCCGGAGCAACTATTTGACACCTTCACCCGATCCGCTGTCAATGCGGCTTCTATCGGTCAGGTACATCAAGCGACCAAAGGAGGCAAAACCTTGGCCGTAAAAATTCAATACCCTGGCATTGCCGACTCGGTAAGTTCAGATCTAAAACTTGTGCGTCCTTTTGCACTCCGTCTGCTCAACATGAATGAAAAAGAGTTGGACCATTACATGGGAGAGGTGGAAGAGCGCTTGCTTGAAGAAACTGATTACTATCTGGAAATAGCTCGTTCTCGAGAGATCTCCGAAGCCTGTGCGCACATTCCAAATATCCGTTTCCCTAAATACTACGATGCGCTAAGCTCAGATCGGATCATTACTATGGACTGGATTGCAGGAAAGCATATCAAGGAGTGGATGGACACCAAACCTAGCCAAGCCCTGAGAAACCAGGTAGGGCAGGCCCTATGGGACTTTTACCACCATCAGGTACATAACTTGAAGCAAGTGCATGCAGATCCACATCCTGGAAATTTTATCATTCAAGAGGATGGGACTTTAGGAATTATCGATTTTGGCTGTGTGAAGGTGATACCAGAGGATTTTTACCAAGGATATTTTGCCTTGATCAAGCGAGAGTTGGTAATGAATCCGGCCGAATTGGACCAGATCTTTTATGGACTTGATTTTATCTCGGATAAAGACACAGAAGAGGAGAAAGTCTACTTCAAAGGGGTGTTTAAAGAAATGATCTCCTTGCTGGGCCAGCCCTTCCATGTAGATCGTTTTGATTTTGCTAACGATAGTTACTTCGAACAAATCTTTTTGCTAGGGGATCGAATTTCCAATGACAAGATGTTTAAGAGTTCCCGTCAAGCACGAGGTTCCAAGCATGGCTTGTACATCAACCGGACTTATTTTGGATTGTATAATTTGCTCAATCAACTTCAAGCGGAAGTAGATACTACGAAGCCAGATTGGCTGAAATAAGAAAAGGCTGTCTAGAAACAGCCTTTTTTTGATTTAATTTATTTCATTCAGTTTGAAATTTTATTCCTTTGAATAGCTCAACCGATAAATGCAATTCGCTACATCGTCGGAGATTAAGAGGCTACCATCTGCAAGCTGCTGTACATCTACCGGTCTGCCCCAGGCCTCCTGCGTGGCTTGGTCGAGCCATCCTGATACCATCACTTCTTGGGACTTCACTTTACCCAAAGAGTCAAATCGGGCTAATACAACCTCGTAACCAGACTTTGTACTGCGGTTCCAGCTTCCGTGCTTTGCAATAAACAATTGATTTTTATAGCTGGCGGGGAATTGATCACCCGTGTAAAACCGTAATCCTAGCGGTGCAGTATGTGCACCAAGCTTTGCCTCGGGCGCAGTGTAGAAAGCGGCTTCCTTTCCTTCCGACCCTACCTCTGGGTCCTTGATGCTGCCGGCATGCCAGTAGGGGTAGCCGAAGTGCTGCCCCAGTAAAGTGGCTTTATTGAGTTCGCAATCTGGTGTATCATCGCCAAGCATGTCTCGTCCATTGTCTGTAAACCAGAGTTCTTTGGTCTCTGGATGCCAGGTCAGCCCTACCGAATTACGAACGCCATGCGCGTAGATTTCTGGTTTTGCATCGGGCTTACTTACATCCAATCGGGTGATGCTCGCAAAAATAGGATCCTCGGAAACACAAATGTTGCAAGGTGCTCCCACAGGGATGTATAGCATTCCGTCTGGACCAAAGGCAATGAATTTCCAGCCATGATGCGCTTCGTCGGGGTATCCGTCATACACTACTTCATAGCTTGGCTTGGTTAAGTTGTTTTCAATGTCTTTGAACCGAAGGATCCTAGACACTTCTGCCACATACAAGTCTCCATCCTTAACCGCAACTCCATTGGGCATGCGGAGGTCAGTGGCCAACACATATTTGCTGTCTGCCTTGCCATCTCCATTTTCGTCGACTAGCGCATAGACATTATTTTCTTGACGATTGCCCACAAAAACTATCCCCGATTCGGAGATCGTCATGGAGCGCGCATTGGGCACTTCCGCGGCCCAAACATCGATTTTAAACCCTTCGGGGAGTTGGAGTTTGTCCAACTGAACATCCGCTTTGGCATCTGCAATGGATATTTTTGTACCGAGTGGACCCGCATCAGAAGCGGCTTTTTCCTCTTTGCATGCGGAAAAGGAAAGGAGGACAGCTGCTAAAAGCGTCGAAGAGAATCGAAGTAGAGCGTTCATGTGCTTGAATTTTGGGTAAATTTAAACGAATAGTTTAGAGAATGATTCAGATTAGAGCAGGGTATTGGTTATTTTTGCGCCATGTTATCGATAAGTAACCTCTCGTACTTTATTGGCGGCCGTGCACTGTACGAAAATGCCAACTTACACATTAAACCCAAAGACAAAATAGGTCTAGTGGGTCAAAATGGTACTGGCAAATCCACCTTACTTAAAATCATCAACGGCGACTACCTCCCATCCTCTGGCGATGTACAAAAAGCAAAAGACTGTACCCTAGGATTTTTAAATCAGGATTTGCTTTCCTACCAATCTGATGATAGCATTTTGGATGTAGCATTAGCTGCATTTAAAGAAACTTTGGCCATCCAAGACGAAATCGAAAAGGTCTTGAAATTGATGGAAACTGATTACTCAGATGATGTAATCAACAAGCTAGCTTTTTTGCAGGATCGATTTGAGTCCAACGAGGGCTACACCATCAAAGCCAAGGCAGAGGAAGTACTGGAAGGAATTGGTTTTCAAACGAGCGACTTGCAAAAGCCCCTTCGCCAATTTTCCGGAGGATGGAGGATGCGGGTAATGCTCGCCAAGTTGCTTTTGGAAAAGCCATCCCTACTGATGCTGGATGAACCTACCAACCACCTCGATCTTCCTTCTATCCAATGGGTGGAAAACTACCTGAAAAATTACGAGGGGGCAGTCATTGTGGTGTCTCATGATCAGACTTTCCTTGACAACTGCATCAGTACCACAGTAGAAGTGGCCAATGAGACCTTAACTACCTATCCGGGCAACTATTCCTTCTACAAAGAGGAGAAGAAACTCCGAATGGAGCTGCAGCAAAATGCCTTTGAAAACCAGCAACAAATGATCAAGCAGACGGAACGCTTTATTGAGCGTTTCCGTGCCAAGGCTACTAAGTCCAACCAAGTGCAGTCCCGAATCAAGGCCTTAGATAGGCTAGATCGGGTACATGAAGTAGTCAATGACGAAGCCTTTGTGAACTTTAAATTTAAGTTCTCTCAAAAATCCGGTCGGGATGTGGTGACTTTGGATCAAGTGTCCAAGGCTTATGGGGACTTGACTATTCTGAAAAATACCACCGCACGCATTGAGCGTGGCGATAAAATCGCCTTGATTGGTGCCAATGGAAAGGGCAAATCTACATTGCTCCGAATCATTGCAGGTACGGAAGTCATTCAAGGAGCGAGGCAAGAGGGGCACAATGTGATTAAATCTTTTTTTGCGCAGCATCAGCTCGAAGCCTTGACCTTAGACAATGAGATTATTCAAGAAATGTCACAAGCGGGCAGCGGAAAAACAGAGATGGAATTGAGAGGGGTATTGGGTTGCTTTTTATTTTCCAACGAGGAAGTCTACAAGAAAATTAAGGTTTTGTCTGGAGGGGAAAAGTCGCGTGTGGCTTTGGCCAAAACACTAATTTCTGAGGCTAATTTTCTGTTACTCGATGAACCGACCAACCACCTGGATTTTCAGTCGGTCAATATCCTCATTCAAGCCTTGCAGCAATACGAAGGCACCTTTATCACGGTATCCCACGACCGTCATTTTATTAAAGGTGTGGCCAACAAGATCTGGTATATTGAGCAACACGAAATCAAAGAATATCCGGGCACCTACGAGGAGTACGAATTTTGGCGTAGTCAGCAGGTGGAAGTTCCTGCCTCAGCAGCTGCCCCAAAGCCGATCAAAGCAGAAGTAGCTATCTCCAAAAACAAAGAAGATTCCCAACAGGCCAAACGGGAATTGAAAAAATTGGAGGAAAAGTTGCTAGTTATCGAAAAGGAAATCAGTCAACTGGAGGCTAAAAAGAAGGAGTTGGAAGATAAATTGGCAGATCCAACCTTATATTTGGATGAGGTTGGGGCTCAAAAAATCCAAGCCAGTTATCAACAAGTAGATGAATCACTTGAAGCTGCAAATACATCTTGGGAGAACTTGGTAGATCAGATCTCCAAACTTCAGCAGCAAGTCTCACTGGTTTAAGAAACCATAATTTTATGAAATTACGACTGCTGTTCTTTCTTTTTCTGACCCTGCCACAACTTGGCAATGGGCAAGTTTTAGAAGATAAGGTATTCGTAGACCATATTTTGTCCGTCCGGATGTTTCCCCAAGGATCAGGAACAGAGAGTCAGCTGCAATCTCCTGTAATCTCCCTCACTGATTCCAAATCCTTGGTGCTGATGTTTGATGATTTGTCTTATGATCCCGAATTGTATACCGCCAAATTGGTGCATTGTGATGCAGATTGGAAAAAATCAGCCTTGAAGGATACTGATTTTTCGCTGGCATTTAATGAGTACAACATACTGGATTATGCCTATTCTGTGAATACACGGATGCCCTATATCCGGTATTCTTTTACTATCCCTCGGGTAAGTAAATCTGGGAATTACCTCCTAAAAGTCTACAAAAACCGGGATGAAAATGCGGTTATTTTCACGAGACGGTTTATGATTGTAGAAAACCTAGCGGCGGTAGGTGCGCAATTGGTTCCCCCTTTGCAGACAGAAGATCGGCGTGCATTGCAGCAAATCAATGCATCGGTTAACTACAGTAATCTGGAGGTAATTGATCCGCTTGCTCAGGTTAAAGTATACATGCGCCAAAATCAACGTTGGGATAATGTGAAATTTCTCTCCAAGCCTACTTTTTTGAATCAAAACTCCAA
>JACCDK010052263.1_pt1 | contig 21021 bp, 15 predicted proteins | sample 7445871 | NCBI WGS metagenome assembly JACCDK01 (sample SAMN15323436, study PRJNA562643) | freshwater metagenome | isolation source: river surface water | place: USA:Blue River Watershed | collected 2017-08-15
CTTCCATCCATGGACTGATTACAAACATTTGTCCAACAGCTGCTGCATCTTCAACTGTTTGTTTCCATGCATCTGTAAAATCTTTTTTGGAAGCATCCCAATGTTTAGAAGTCATTACGGTATGTCCACTTGGCATGGTCATTCCAAGATCGTTTAGCAACTTTTTGAACTCAGCTGCGGTCCATCCATAGAATTTTCTGTTGACATAGTTAGCATGTTCAACATGCTTGTATCCCATTTTGGATAATTGCTGTAATGTTTCCAAAGGTTTTTTACTCATATCATCTCTGATTGAGTAAAGTTGAATTCCAGTCAGTTCACCTTTTTTTGCTGCTGCAAACAAGTCGCTGCTGAAAAATGTAGCGCCTGCTGCTGCAAACGCACTGTTACGAATAAAGACTCTTCTTGATTGGTTCATATGGCTGTTTTTATAATTACTGGTAGAGTAATTTACAACAATCTTTTGAAAAAAAGCGATTGGGATTTACGGATCTCCATAGAACCTGCTAGATGCTACTAAAGAGATTTCTACTACAGCATACCTTGTATGCAAATGAAAAGGTTTTTGCTCCTAAGTATTAAAAAGTAATCAGAGGAATGGTGCAGTTCTGCTTGATTTTACCTTTTTTAGTCCCATAGGTGTTCCGGCGTAAACCAGTGAACCTCCATTTTCTCCGGCCTCCGGACCAAGTTCAATGATCCAGTCGGCTGATTTGATCACATCTGTATTGTGTTCAATCACCAGAATGGTATGTCCTTGATCAATTAGGGCATTGAATGAAGTAAGTAGTTTTTTGATATCATTAAAATGCAAACCAGTTGTGGGCTCATCAAAAATGAACATGATTTTATCGGTATTGTTCTTGCCGCGTCCTAGAAAACTTGCCAATTTAACCCTTTGTGCTTCACCGCCAGAAAGTGTGCCGCTTGACTGTCCGAGTTTGACATACCCTAGTCCCACATCGGATAAAGGTTTCAATCTCGTTGCGATATCTTTTTCATCTTTGAAAAATTCTATAGCCTCTTCAACTGACAATTCGAGAATATCAAAAATGTTCTTGTTCTTGTATTGCACCTCTAGAACTTCATCTTTGAATTTCTTGCCATTGCAGCTTTCACAGGTAAGTCGAACGTCTGCCAAAAATTGCATTTCAACAATCTGCTCGCCTTCTCCTTTACAGGTATCGCATCTTCCTCCATCAACATTGAATGAAAAATGTTTGGGCTGGTATCCTCTGATTTTACTCAAGGGTTGTGAAGAGAACAGGTCACGAACGCTATCCCAGGCTTTAATATATGTAACAGGGTTGCTTCTGGATGATTTACCAATTGGATTTTGATCCACCATCTCAACTTGTTTGATGGCATCTAACGAACCTGTAATTTGACTATGAAGACCAGGTCTGTCTCCAATACCTGTTATATGTTTAGATAATGCTGGATACAATATCTTTTTTACCAAAGTTGTTTTGCCGCTGCCACTTACTCCACAAACAACAGTGAAAATACCAAGAGGGAAATCTACATCAACCGATTTTAAATTATTTTCCGTTGCCCCTTGAATAGAGATGAATTGTATACTAGTTCTTAGCTTTTGTGGAGGTTCTATCTTCAATTCACCATTTAGGTATTTGGCAGTCAGGCTTTTTGAAGATTTGATCAATGTTTTATAATCACCTTCGGCAACAACCTCTCCACCTAGGTGACTGGCTAAAGGTCCCATGTCAATTATATGATCGGCCTCTCGCATCATCATTTCATCATGTTCAACCACCACAACTGTATTGCCAAGATCCCTGAGATTTTTCAAAACTTTTATAAGCCTTTCTGTGTCTCTGCTGTGCAAACCAATAGATGGTTCATCCAAAATATACAATGAGTTGGTCAGGTTGCTTCCCAAACACCTCGTAAGTTGAATACGCTGGCTCTCTCCGCCACTGAGACTATTGGCTAATCGGTCTAAAGACAAGTAGCCAAGTCCTACATCAAGCATAGTATCTAAACGCTGGTTAATTTCCAATAGCACACGTTTTGCTATTGAAGTTTCATGTGCTGTTAGTTTTAGTGATGTAAACCAAACTGCAAGATCTTTTACAGGCAACTTACATAGCTCACCAATATGCTTATTGTTGATTTTTACATAAAGAGCTTCTTTTCTTAATCTATATCCTTCGCAACTGGTACAGGTTGTTCTTCCTCGGTATCTAGACAAAAGCACCCTGAATTGTACTTTATATAAATTCTCTTCTACATCCTTAAAGAAGTCGTTAATGCCATAGGCTTTTTTATGTCCCTTCCAAAGCACTTCTTTTTGAGCAACAGTTAGTTCTGAGTAGGGGCGATGAATAGGGAAGTCGATTTCTTTTGCACCTTTAATGAATTGGTCTTTCCACCAACTGAGTTTTTCTCCTTTCCATGGCGCTACAGCTCCGTCATAAATGCTCAAACGGTGATTGGGAATAACCAAGTCGGGGTCAATACCTAAAATTTGAGAGTAGCCTTCGCAAACGGGACAAGCACCGAAGGGGTTGTTGAATGAAAAGAGGTTAGGGACAGGTTCTTCAAATCTCATTCCATCCAACTCAAAGAGGTTGGAGAATTTTTTTAGCTGATCGTTGTTCTTTTTTATATATAGAGATCCTTCACCTTCATAGAAGGCAAGTGAAAGCGAATCATTTATTCTGTTTTCTTCATCCTCATCGAAAGTTTTGGCAACAAACCTATCTATCAACAAATAATCTTCTTCTGTTGGTTTCCATCTTTTCTCTTCAAGCAAGTCTTCAATTTGGGTAATCTCAAGGGTATCACAATTGATTAGTCTTGAGAAACCTTTTTGCATGAGTATGCTTAATTCTTCATTTGGTTTTCTATTGGCATGCGTTTTGAATTTACACAGCAAGTAAAGTTTGTCACCTGCTTTAGCTTTTTTCATAAAGGCAAGTACATCTTGAACATCTTGCTTTTTTACTTCATCACCAGATATGGGGGAATATGTTTTACCAACACGTGCAAATAAGAGTCTGAGGTAGTCATAAATTTCAGTCATGCTGCCAACAGTAGAACGTGGAGTTCTTGTAACTACTTTTTGTTCTATGGCAACAGCTGGACAAAGTCCGGATATATGATCAACATCAGGCTTATCCATACGCATCAAAAACTGTCTTGCATATGCACTTAAACTCTCTGCATAACGTCTTTGACCCTCTGCAAAGAGTGTATCGATGGTCAAAGATGATTTTCCGCTACCGGAAACTCCCGTAACAACAGTGAGTTTTCCCCTTGGTATTTTTACGAATACGTTCCGTAAGTTGTGCACGCGGGCACCTTGTATAAATACAGGCTCGTTTTTTTCAACATTCTTGGTTGATTCTTTCTTTTCCTTTACTGGTGCGGCTTTCGACATAATATGCTGCAAATATAGCTTCTTAAGTGTTTACGTAGATCTACGAACGTGTTAACAATGCTTTGACATTTTAATGCTTAGAGCACTTACAAAAATTTACGTAATCGTGAAAAATACATTCTTCAAAATTTTGCCCACCTCACGATAAGTCTAGTTTTGACATGTGATATCGCACAAACGACGTCACCAAAAAATCCAAATCCATTCTAAAAAACCATTTTATGAGATCCAATTCCAACCTAACTGATCAACAACTGATTCAGCTTTTTGTTAACGGAGATTCTAGTGCGCTAGAAGATCTAATTAACAGACACAAAGACAGAATTTTTACTTCTATTGTTATCCTATTAAAGGACAGAAGTTTAGCTGAAGACATTTTCCAAGAAGTATTCATTAAAATCATTGACACACTAAGAAGCGGAAGCTATACCGATGAGGGTAAATTCTTGCCTTGGGCATTGAGAATAGCACATAATATGTGTGTAGATCATTTCAGGAAGGTTAAAAGGACTCCAGTGGTTAACCACAATAGTGATAATTATGACATTTTTGAGACCATCAATTTGTCAGAAGAAGGTGCTGAATCTAAAATCATGAGATCTCAGAGTCATGAGCGTGTTAGACAAATGCTCGATATGCTTCCTGAAGACCAAAGAGAAGTGATTGTGATGAGGCATTTTGCAAACCTCAGTTTCAAAGAAATAGCAGAAAAGACCAATTGCAGCATTAATACAGCGCTTGGCAGAATGCGTTACGGTTTGATCAACCTAAGAAAGTTAATGGTTGAGCAGCAAGTAGCACTTTAATTGTAGAATGGTTTTCTCATAAATAGGAAATTGGGACCAGGGATGGTCCCTTTTTTATTGCTTAGACTTTTCAAAAGCCTCTAAGCCACATTTTAACCAAGCTGCATATTCGGTAGCATTGGGCACATATCCCACTGGAGCAGTTAGCAATTGTTCGTTAGGCGACAAGGCTACATACCAAGGTTGAGAACTTGCATTGAAATTTTCCGTTTGAAACAAGCTCCATTTGGTACCAACAGTATTGATATTGACTTTAGCGCCTGATTTTGTGGTGTATACCTGTTGTTGATCTATAGGAAGTGTGGCTTTATCATCAACATATAATGAAACCAGGATGTATTTTTCCATCAGTGCTTGTACTTCTGGCTTGGTCCAAACATTTTCTTCCATTTTTCTACAATTCACACAAGCCCATCCTGTAAAGTCGATTAACAAAGGTTTATTTAGTTTTTTTGCAAGTTGTAGCGCTTCATCATAATCTTTGATGGGTTCATCACAATTGATGGGTTGCTCGTAGATGCTATAACAAACTGGAGGTGGGAAACCACTTACTAAGCTAATGTTAGCTTGTTTGGTATTGGTAACACCAGGAGATATGTAGAGTGTAAAAATGAGTACCCCAAAAGCAATGATTTTTCTTGTCCATCCAATATTCTGACCCTTTGAATCGTGTGGGAACCTGATCCATCCCATGAGGTAAAGGAAGAGTCCCAAGAAAATGATGATCCAAATACCAAAGAATATTTCTCTTTTGATAATCGACCAGTGAGCAACTAAATCTGCATTTGAAAGGAACTTCAAAGCAAGTGCCAGTTCAATAAAACCAAGGACCACTTTTACTGTATTCAACCAACTTCCACTTTTTGGTAAGGAGTTCAACCATTGCGGGAATAGTGCGAACAGAGCGAATGGTAAACCTAGTGCTACACCAAATCCAGCTAATCCTGCTGTAAGTGGCCATGCTCCTTCAGTAGCAGTACCAACCAACAAGGTTCCCAAAATTGGACCAGTGCAAGAAAAAGAAACAATAGCTAGTGTGAGGGCCATAAAAAATACACCTGCGATGCCTGAGCCTTGTTTAGCATTGGTAGAATTGGCAAGGCTTCCGGGTAAAGTGATTTCATAATAGCCAAAAAACGAGATGGCAAAAAAGATAAAGATGGCAAAGAAGGCTACGTTTAAATAGACGTTGGTTGAAATTTCATTGTAGATGGCTGGGTTCACATTGCCAATTAAATGAAAAGGTATGCTGAAGGAGACATAAATTAGGAAGATGAACAAGCCATAGGTAATTGCAAGTCGTTTTCCTTTTTTCTTATTGTCGTTGTGCTTGGTGAAAAATGAAACTGTTAGCGGTACCATAGGGAAAACACAAGGCGTAAGCAAAGCAAACAAGCCGCCCAAAAAGCCTAGCATGAAGATTTTGAGAATACCACTATCTTCTTCACTCTTTTCACTGGTGCCGCAATCCTGAATTGGGTTATCAATATTTAGACCCTGAATGACTATTTTACTGGTTGACACTTTTCCACCCTCCATGGGTATTTCAAATGAGGCTATTTCAGTGGGGAAGAAAGAGTCGCCTTTGCCGTAAGTAAAAGACAAAGAGGTTTGTAGGATGGCCGGTACAGATGATGCAAATGTTATTTCAGCTGTAAACTCAGTACTGCCTTTAAAAATTTCAAATGATTTCCCTTCGAAGATCTTGCTTTGAATGGTGGTACCTATGGTAGTTGCCTGAAGTAGTTGTGTAATGGTAATGGAGGAGTCGGGTAAAATCATCTCAGCCGATTTCAGTCCATCAAAATCTATGTTTGGTGCATAGATTTCCCATCCTTTTTCATTGTTTGTACTAAACCTTAATTGGTATTTGTTTTCGCCTATTTTTTTGGATGTAGCCATCCAGGTAACCGCAGTGGTGCTGTCTTGGGCAAATAATTGAGCTAATGATCCAAGGATGAGCCAAAGGCTCAATAAGCAAATTTTTTTCATATTGAAGGACTAGCCTCCAATGGCAATTTTAAACGGGACTTCCGATGGGGGCAGACATACTTCATCGTTGCAAACCATGAATGCTATTTTGCCGTTTAAATTTGTATTGGCGGTGGTTTTTGTATTGATCACTTGAGTGAAAGTCACTGTTTTTTCAAAATAGTTAACCTTTCCTTCCCAAGCCGCTTCGTATTTCGTGATTTTTTTTCCTTTTTCTGTGGGTTTGCCCTGAAATGTAATAAGAGGATTAGGAGAGAAGGTAATGGTTGTTGGAACAGGGCCTTCAACACCTGCATTGATGGCATACAAGTGAAAATCTCCGTTTATGGCAGCAGTCATAGAAATCTCATATTTCTTATCTGCAATTTTTTTTGCTGTGAAGTTCCATTTTACTTGTTTAGCTGAGCCCATTTGCGAAAATGCGATGGAAGAAAAAGCAAGTAAGCAAAATAAAAATGTACAGATTTGTTTCATGGTGCGAGAATTATGCTAAGACTGTCTGCTGGACGTGCTGAAGAAATAAAGTATTAAAAACGGTTATGCCATCGGTGTTGGCCAATTGAGTAGAACATGCTCTTTCAGGATGTGGCATCATGCCAAATACATTCCTGGTGCTGTTGCAAACTCCGGCTATATTGTGCATCGTACCATTAGGATTAGCTGCATCACTGATTTTGCCATCTGCATCGCAGTATTGATAAATAATCTGGTTATTGGCCTTCAAAGTTTTGATTGTCTGCTCATCTGCATAATATCTTCCTTCTCCATGCGCAATTGGAATTTTTAGTGCTTTGCCTTCACTTCCAATGATATGTACGTTTTTACAGATAAACTGTTGGTTGCTATTTTTCAATAATGCGCCTGGTAGCAGTCCTGCTTCACATAAAATTTGAAATCCATTACAAACACCAAAAACTTTTCCTCCTTTATTAGCAAATTCGATGGTGGCTTGCATCATGGGACTGAATCTTGCGATTGCACCACAACGAAGGTAATCGCCATAAGAAAAGCCCCCTGGTAGCACAATGCAATCTTCTGTAGTGAAAGCCGACAAGTCATTGTCTTTGTGCCATAATTCAATTACTTCCTGTCCGAGGTCATTTCTAAGGGCTCCGATCATGTCCCTATCGCAATTGGATCCAGGGAAAACTACTACACCAAACTTCATTGTGGTCTATTTGATGCAAATTTATAACCTTTATCTGAATGACTTGGCGGTAAAGGGAAAATTAACGGATGAGTGAAAGGGCTATTAACAGAAAAAAAAGAAGGTTGGGGATAAACTCTTTTTTAAAAGAAAGGAAAATAGGGGCTATTAAAAAACTTGCTGGCGTCAAAATGAGCATGATTTCTTTAGCCAAGTTTCCAAATTTCAATCCCAGAACTCCAAAAATGACCAAGATGAGAATAAAAACAATCAAATAAGTCTTCCTGTTCTGAATTACCATTTTTCCAATCGCTGGGCTGTACATCCACAATCCAATCAAAGGAAGTAGGGCAATGATGGCGATTTTTACCCAAATGAATGGTGAATAAACCGGAATACTAAATACTATTCCAAAATCTGAAAAGAACTGCTTAAGGTCTAATTGGTCATTCAAATATTCCAAGGACAAGATGAAATAAAATGGCATGAGGAAGCCTAAAGTACAAATGAGCCATTCTTTTGAAGATGCTGGTCGCATGATAAACAATGCAATAATTAACCAGAGATAGGATGTCCAATAGCCTGTATTCATGGCTGCAAGAAGCCCTGCTGTGAATCCTGCTCCAATTAAATTGTTACTAGGTCTATCTTGTTTATACACCACAATCATGAGTTTGATTACTACTAGGAGCAAACCATTGATGACAATAAAAAAAGTATCAATTCTGAAGGGAAGTAGTGCTTGTATCAACAAGAATGTCATTGCAGGAACAAACCCTGGCTTTTCCATTAATCTGTGATCAGTCACAAGCTTGTTAAATAAAAGACTCTCTCCTAAGAGTAGGATAACGTTTAATATCCTAAAGCCACCACTGTTGTCATGGAGTGAGAAAAAATAGCGCTCAAAATAGCTGTACAGTAAAGCAGTATTATTTACTTCTGCTAAGATTTCATAGCCCCCTTTCCATTCAGGTAAAGTTGCCAAAACCAGCAAAAGGATTAAGGCAATGGGGTTATTATGCTTAAATAACGTGATCAAGTTTGTTTAGAATTCTAATTTGGCAAAGCAAATATAGTTCTTGTAAACACAAGGAATCACGATTTGTCTTAGACCAATTTGTTTTCCAAACTTGGGCATGAAGTCGTATTCGCGATCAAGGTTTTTTAAGGTTGGTTGTCGCTTTACTTTTCCTTCTGCATCCATAGTAGCAGAAGATAGCATCTGTTCTCTTTTCTCTCTTAGATTAAAAAGGAATCTCACTTCATTCCCTGTGTTGAAAAGCTGATAGGAAATGAAAGCATCAGAATTATCATCATACTGACTTTTTCTAACTGAATTGCTCCATCTTAATTGTCCGTCAGCATTGAAGAAGAAAACCATAATGTTCTCTGCAACATAGCGCACTTGGTTGTTTTGGGGTCCAAATCTATTGAAAGGGTCATACCATCCTCCGCCATACATTCTGGTTACTGGATAGTTGTAGTATAGATCGTATGGGGATAAGAAAGGCGAAAAGCCACCGTAGAGGTAGTCCCATCTGTTCCAAGCGCTATTTCTTGAGGAGGAATTGTATAATTCTGCTGCAACTGCAAAACCGCCATCTTGAACTGGGATAACTTGTCTGATGAAATAATCATTGAATGCAGTTTTAACTGATCCATTTTCTCCTTTGGCATCTAATCTGATGCTATCATTGAATTCGAATCTGGTTTCTGCATTGATTTTTTTTGTTTTTTTATCCCAAACCACTGCATATAATCCCTCGATATTCCCTTTGCGTTGTTGGTAGAATAAGGAGGTGAGAATTAATGTCTTATTGTAATTATCTATTTTCAATTTGACCTCGTCTAATGTTATGTCTTTCGGTGCGAATGGGAATCTGGTTACGGTATCACTGTTTGCCTCTTTGTAAATAAGCTCAATTTTATTGATATAATCTCTGTTGCCAGCTCTAGAAGACCTGCCAAATACAAAGTCGCCATCGTTATCTACCAAAAACTCAGTAAACATCCCATCTCTATCCTGGTTGTTCAAGTCGAAACTTGTTTTCTTGATCAGCTCCATCTGGTTGTTATACAGCAATGAAGTGATTTGAAAATTTTTATCGTTGACTCTTTTGATTTTAAAGATGACAATCTTTTTTTTGTCATCACTGGTAATCATTGAATAGACTTTGTTGTCAGAATTTCCTCCAATATGAGAAGTGTCAAGGTCTACAGGATCAGTCATGAGTTTACCATCCTGATTGATTTTCACCATGGAGTAAGTAACAATATTTCTTCTTTGGTGCTGATAAATCATGTAGGCAAAGTCGCCATAAGAAACAAAATCAACCGTATAGACTTTCTCGGGCATGAAATCAAGTTTGATTCTGTTCTTGATTTGCATGTCGTTATCATAAACGCTAATATCGTGTCTGTTCCTGTTGTTTTTATAAATATTGATGTTGTTACCCATTTTGCCGATGATTTCAAAATTCATTTCTTTGAAATCTTCTCTGTCAACCAATGAGTAGTCGATTTTTTGGGAGTACGCCGAAATAACAGAAGTGCAAAATAAAAAGACAACAAGTAATTGTTTCATGTGGAATATCTTTCAACTTAAAATTACTTTAAGTATGTGAAACTATTTTTTAAAACAAACTTAAATTCCCTATACCTTTGTTTCGCCTTTGGGCAAATCAAATTAAAGCAAAGTGGGTAAACATCTTAACAAGGTCACCGCAGCAGGCTTGCTGATCGCTTTGGGGATTATTTACGGCGATATCGGTACATCCCCTCTCTACGTTTTCAGTGCAATCATTAATGGTCGGGTAATTTCTGAAGAATTGATTCTTGGAGGGATATCTTGTATCATATGGACTTTAACCTTGCAGACGACTGTAAAATATGTAATCCTCACCCTTAGAGCAGACAATCGTGGAGAGGGAGGAATATTTTCTTTGTATACACAGGTAAAAAGAAGAAGAAAATGGTTAATAGCGCCCGCTATGATTGGTGGCGCAGCCCTTCTTGCTGATGGAATGATTACACCACCCATTTCAGTTACTTCTGCAGTAGAAGGTTTGGCACAGTTGCCTCAATTTGCTGCAATTACTGAAACCCAAATAGTAACAATCGTACTATGTATCTTATCTGTTTTGTTTTTCATGCAACAGTTTGGTACTGCATCAATTGGTAAAATGTTTGGTCCCATCATGATGGTATGGTTTTCTATGCTTGCAGTACTTGGTATCTATAATATGGTTAGTGATTTGAGTGTAATTAAAGCATTTAATCCTGTTTATGGTATCAAATTGCTTACCATGTACCCCAAAGGTTTCTGGATTTTGGGTGCTATATTTTTATGTACAACAGGAGCAGAAGCACTCTACTCGGATATGGGACATTGTGGCAAGAATAATATTCGTGCATCTTGGATAATGGTGAAGGTTTGTCTTATTCTTAATTACTTGGGACAAGGGGCTTACTTATTGGGACAAGAAGGTAGGTTGTTCGCCAATGCACAACTCTTAAAAAATCCAGATTTCTTAGAACAGTTTCCCAAAGCTGAACTTTTAAGAAATCCATTTTTCGCAATCATGCCTGATGGTTTTCTGATATTTGGAATCATTATTGCAACTGCCGCTGCAATTATTGCAAGCCAGGCTTTAATTAGTGGTTCATTTACGTTGATCAGTGAGGCAATGCGACTTAACCTCTGGCCTAAATTTAAAATTGTATATCCTACCGAAGAAAGAGGTCAGCTATTTATTCCAGCGATTAATCTATTGCTTTTTGTAGGATGTTGTGGTATTGTGTTGTTTTTCCGTAACTCTGGAAATATGGAGGCCGCCTATGGTCTTGCTATTACTTTGTGTATGATTGCAACCTCGATCCTGTTTGCAAATTATCTAGTCCTACACAGAGTAAAATCTTTTTGGATCTATCTTTATTTGGTTGTTTATTTCAGTATTGAATTTAGTTTTTTGATTGCCAATCTAGATAAATTTCCACACGGTGGTTATGTAACCTTAATTGTTGGAGGTGTCCTCTTATTAGTGATGTATGTTTGGTTTAAATCAAGAAAAATTAAAAACAGGTACGTTGAATTTGCCCGATTAGACAACTACTTGCCTGTACTTCAAGAATTGAGTAATGATCAAACAATTAACAAGTATGCTACGCACTTGGTATACTTGAGTAGTGCTAATAATTTCAAAGAGATAGAATATAAAATTATTCACTCTATCCTCAACAAGAAGCCGAAGCGAGCTGATATTTATTGGTTTGTGCATGTGGATACACTTGATGATCCATATACTTGTGAATATGAAGTGCAAACCATTATTCCTAATGAGGTAATCAGGGTAGAGTTCAGGCTAGGATTTAGACAGCAGCCTAAGATTAATGTTATGTTCAGAAAGGTGGTTGAAGACATGGTTGCCAACAAAGAGGTAAACATTACTTCTCGCTACGAGAGTTTGGCACGTAATAATATTGCTGGTGATTTTGAGTTCATCGTTATGGAGAAATTCCTGAGCCAAGATAACGAGTTACCTTTCTTTGAACGTCTTGTAATGAAACTCTATTTCTGGTTGAAAGAAGTTTCTCTATCTGAAGAAAAAGGTTTTGGACTGGATGCAAGTAACGTGACCGTAGAAAAGTTCCCATTAGTAGTTGCTCCAATAAAGAGCCTAAAACTAAAACGAATAATACGAGAAGAAGATTAATAAAAAAGGGCCGCGATAAGCGGCCCTTTTGTTTATCAACTACTGTATCAGAGCTTTTCTTTTGTAAGTGCAGCTTTTACTTTTTCTTCAAACTGCGTATTGATTGCTGATGCTTTCTTTTCTGCATCATTTACTCTTTTTGTCAAGTTTTTGATACTTTCCAACTGAAGGTTACTCGGACCAGCTTCATTGAAACAAATCGCTAAGTAAACTTGAGTGATGTCTTCTCTTAACCTCGATTCATCTGCAAAGATCGAAGTTTGTTTTGTGGGTATTAATTCTGCTCTCAAGGTTTCAAGTGCAGTGATGTAGTCATTACCTAGTTTAATCGACTTCTTGTTTTTGAGCTTTGCAATATTGTCTTTGTAGGTTTTTTGTTTATCACTGATGCTTGCAACAATTGAAGCTAATTTCAAATGCAGGTTGTACAATTCCATTGCAGCCACAAACTGTGCATTTCTTTCAGACAAGGTGAAGGAAGATTTAGGATCGTGTACCATTCTGAAAGATTGGGTTAGTACATCTTTTCCAGCAATAAGTTTTACAGTGTATTCACCTGGTAAAACCTGAGGTGCTACTGCTCCGCCATTATCAGGCTTAGTTGCACCAGATGCCGTTTTAGGAGGCATCATGCGTTGCGACCAAGTAACACGATTGATTCCTTTTCTGTTGCTTGCTGGAATACTTTGAACCAACTTACCAGTTTTATCATATACCTCAAGTTTCACTGTTCCGGTATTGATTTTTTCTTTTAGGAAATACTGGAATGGCTTTAGTGAAGGAGCATTGCCAGAAACCCATCCACCTGTGCTTGGGAAACCACCGCTTCCAAAATCACCAGTAGATAGGGTAATGTCTCCAGTTTCAAACAAGTGTACATTTTTATCTGTAACATCCTTGCTGAGTTCACGCATACTTGAAATATCATCAACAATCATGATACCTCTACCATGGGTAGCAATAATCAAGTCATTTGTCTTTGGATGAATTTTTAAATCTCTTACCAAAGCATACCAAGGAACATTGTTCTTCATTCTGAACCAATCTTGTCCGCCATTTACAGAAGCGAATAATCCCATTTCAGTTCCCAAGAACAATAAATTCTTGTTCACTGGATCTTCTATGATCTTGTGTGCAAATCCGCTGAACTCTTTGCTGCTGAATGCCTTCCATGTCTTTCCACCATCTTCAGATTTTGCAGCATAGGTTTTGTGATCACCATACATGTGGTTATCGAATGTTGCGTAGACTAGATCTTTATTAAAATGAGAAGGCTCAATGCTGCTCACCCATGTTTGTGCAGGTATTCCAGTTGTAGCAATATTCATAGATGTATTGGTCCATGTTTTTCCTCCATCAGTTGTAACCTGAAGATTTCCATCATCTGTACCTACCCAAACTTTATCCGCATCTAAAGGTGATTCTGCAATGGTAAAGATGGTGGTATGGTTTTCAGCTGAAGTATTATCAGCACTCAAACCACCACTGTTTTCTTGTTCTTGTTTCTTTTTATCATTGGTTGTTAGATCAGGTGAAATTCTTGTCCAGTTTCTTCCTTGATCTTGTGAACGATAAAGGTATTGAGCACCAGTATAGAGATTCTTTGGATTGGCTTTGCCAGTAACAATTGCGGTATTCCAGTTCCATCTTAATTTTTCTTCTTTATCGGTTTGCAATGGACGAACACCAACAGATTTTACAGTTTTTAAATCTATACGGTTTACATCACCACCCTGCGATTCTGCGTAAGCAATATTTGGATCGGTTGGATCTGGTGTTACCCAGAAACCATCTCCACCATAAATTGGTTTCCAATCACCATTGCTTACACCACCAGGACCAGATGACGGAGCCACCCAGCTGCCATTGTCCTGCAGGCCACCGAACAAACGATAAGGTGAACCCATATCATGATCAACATGATAGAATTGTCCAACTGGCAATCCTTGAATGAAAGTCCAGGTAGCACCTCTATCCAAACTAGTGTACACACCACCATCAGTACCTAGATACAAATGATTGGTATTAGAAGGATTGATCCATAATGCATGATGATCGCTATGTACCCATCCACCTTCACCACTGGCTTCTGCAAAAGAATATCCACCATCACTTGAATAAGCAAAAGAGTAAGCAGGACGATAAACGCGTTTTGGATCTTTTGGATCGATAACCAAAGTGCTGAAATAAAATGGTCTTGATACTACATTGAGAGATGCACTCTGTGGTTTCCAAGTTTCACCGCCATCTGCTGAAATATACAAACCAGTTTCTTTTGCCTCAACGATTGCAATGAGGTTATTTGGAGATGATGGGGCAATGGCCAAAGCGGTTCTTCCTATTGGCTTTGCAGGTATTCCGTTTGTTAACTCTTTCCAAGTCTTACCGCCATCCAAGCTTTTCCAGATGCCGCTACCCGGACCACCAGAAGAAAAGGAATAAGGTGTTCTTCTGAATTCCCAAGTAGTTGCATAAACTGTATTTGGATTAGAGGGGTCTAATGAAACATCAGCACAACCTGCCTTATCAGAGATAAATAGAATTTTTTCGAAGGTTTTACCTCCGTCAGTCGACTTGTACAATCCTCTGTGTTTGCTATCGCTCCACAATGCACCAGGAGCAGCTACATAGATGGTATTTGAATTGTTGGGATCGATGGCGATTTTAGCGATGTGTTCAGTTGAATCTAAACCTCCAATTTTTTGCCAGTTGCTACCAGCATCAGTCGATTTATAAAATCCATCTCCAATAGAAACAGAATTTCTCATGTTGCTTTCGCCAGTACCAACATATATTACTTTAGGGTTTTTCTGATCAATAGCAATTGCGCCAATACTCTGACAATACTTGTCGAAGATGGGCTTAAAGGAAGCACCAGCATTGGTTGTTTTCCAAACACCACCACCTGCTGTTCCTACGTAAACTGTTTTTCCGTTTTCTGCATTTACGCCTTCAATGGCGGAAATTCTACCGCTCATGGTACCCGGACCAAGAACACGTGCTTCCAAGGCACCAAATGTGCTGGAATTAATGTCTGATTGTGCATTGCTTTTGAAAGAAAGTACCGATAAAAACAAAGCAAAAGCAGTTGTAATTTTTCTCATGGTTACTCAATTTTATTGAAAAAAAAACCCGGTATCAACCGGGTTTTGGTATAACTAAATAAGATTATTGTGAAACTTTGAAAGTTGCTTCATCAATTGGACCATTGATAACAACTTTTGTAACAGTGATTGGAGCTGGTACAGCACTGTTCTCCATGGTGAATGGCATAACAATTCCTTCTGGTAATTTTTGGAAATTGCTCATGTTAACGACTGATTCTACTTCTTGACCATTAGCTACTACTTTAGACTTAGTGCGAATGATGTAATAGGTTTTAGGATCAAAATAGAAAACAGATTCAGTACCACTTTTTCTATTGATTTTTACTACATGACATTCAGTTCCATCAACATCTTCTTTTGGAAGTACTTCTAAACTGTGACCTTTTGCTTTGTAGTCGATGAATTCGCCTTGAAGATCAAGCTGATCCTTGCCGTACTTTAATTCATCTGCTGTAATTGGTTCAGGCTTAGTTTGGCCAGCCATTGGACTGAAATTCCATCCGCCATCAGCAGTGATGATAGAATAACCAGTCATTCCCATTACGGTAAATTCTTGTTTGAATGCTTTGTTGTGAACAAACGTAATCACTACAGGAATATCCATTCCCTGAACGCTGATGGATGCTTCTTGTTTTACAGTATTTATTTTCTTCCAATTTTCAGCACCGCCAATTGCCTCAATATGCTTGCTGATGATCTCATCTGCAGTCTGCGCGAAACTGGCTGCTGCCATCAATATTGAAACAGCAAAAAGCGACAAAATTTTGATTTTTTTCATAAAGTGTTATTTATGGCTGCAAGATAGTAGTGTTTCAAATCAGACAAAAAGGAATCGTGTTAAATTATCGATTTTATCCATGAGCGGTAATCTTTTCACGATGGTTGACATTCAATTCCTTCGTAAATTCAACCTTATGGCCCCATTCTTTATTGAAGGAAACTTAGTTGACTGTTTAAAAAGGATCATCCAGCCTGTCAAAATCAAAGTTGAAGCTGGAAAAATTGTTGCTATTCAGCCAACTGATAGTTTAAACATCAATCCCTCGCTACCCTATATTTTGCCGGGGTTTGTCGATGCGCACGTACACATCGAAAGCTCAATGCTGGTACCTTCCGAGTTTGCACGTTTGGCTGTGGTACACGGAACGGTTGCTACAGTGAGTGATCCTCATGAAATAGCCAATGTGTGTGGAGTGCAGGGAGTTCAGTTTATGATTGATGATGGTAAAAAAGTACCTTTTAAATTCAATTTCGGTGCACCTAGCTGTGTTCCTGCAACCATATTTGAAACTGCAGGTGATGAAGTTAATGCTTCACAAGTGAAAACATTGCTTGAAATGCCTGAAATCAAGTACCTCAGCGAAATGATGAATTTCCCTGGTGCCATACAAGGTGATGAAGAGGTCCTCAAGAAAATAGCAGCTGCCCATGAATTGGGTAAACCTGTAGATGGACATGCTCCAGGGTTAAGTGGCGAAGGACTAGTACAATATATCAATAGAGGAATTTCAACCGACCATGAATGTTTTACTTTGAAAGAAGCCAAAGAGAAACTTTCACTAGGCATGAAAATCATCATTCGTGAAGGCAGTGCAGCAAAAAATTTTGAAGCACTAATTTCCTTGGTTGATGAACATCCAGAGCGAATCATGTTTTGTTCTGATGATAAACATCCCGATAGCTTGGTAATAGGCCATATCAATAGTTTGTGTGCTAGAGCAGTGGCAAAGGGCTATGATGTTTTTAATGTAATTAGGGCAGCCTGCGTCAATCCTGTTGAACATTATAAATTAGATGTTGGATTGTTACGTGTTGGGGATCCAGCTGACTTTGTAATCATCAATAATCTAAATGAATTCAAAGCACTGGCATCTTATATCGATGGAGTGAAGGTTGCTGAAAAGGGTGAAACTTTAATTAAGTCGCAACACGAAAAAACAGAACCAATCAATCGATTTGGAATAAAGCCAATAACTGTTGATGCTATAGCACTTACTGCTAAAGCTGAATATGTTCATCCCATAATTGGTTGTATAGACGGACAATTGATTACTGAAAAATTAGATTTACAACCCAGGCTAGAGAGTGGTGTATTTGTTTCTGATACTGATAAAGATGTTTTAAAAATAGTGGTGGTTAATCGATATACTCAAGCACCACCTGCAATTGCATTCATTCATCGATTTGGTTTGAAATCAGGAGCAATAGCCTCTTCTGTTGCACACGATTCTCACAATATTGTGGCTGTTGGAGTGGATGATCAGAGCATTGTTGATGCCATTAATTTAGTTATTCAGAACAAAGGAGGTGTTAGCTGTGTTGGTAAGGAAATTAAAAATGTTTTGCCTCTTCCTATTGGTGGTTTAATGACATCCTCAGATGGATATGCTGTTGCAGCTGCATATACATTAATTGATCAGCAAGCCAAATCACTAGGCTCTACATTGGCATCACCTTTTATGTCATTGTCATTTATGGCACTATTGGTGATTCCAAAAATCAAACTCAGTGATAAGGGCTTGTTTGATGGTGAACGTTTTGCTTTTTTTAATGAGGTGTCTTAGGTCGTTAATTTTTAAAAAATAGTGATGTCAAAAAAAGTTTGTGTTATAGGTGCTGGCCCCTCTGGAATTACAGCAGCAAAAAATCTAAAGGATGAGGGGATGGAAGTTTTTGTGTATGATTTGGGAGTTGATGTGGGTGGAAACTGGGTGTTTACTGAAGAAATTGGACATAGTTCAGTTTTTGAAACAACTCATATCATTTCTTCCAAGACCTTGAGCGAGTATGAGGATTTCCCTATGCCAGCTGATTATCCTGATTACCCATCACACAAGCATTTAGCAAAATATTTTCAAAATTATGCGCGTCATTTCGAGCTCTATCCATTGATCCAATTCAAAACATTGGTAAAACATTGTGAGCGAAATGCAGATGGAACCTGGACGGTCACAATTGAAAAAAATGGAGAAACATCGTCTCATCAATTTGATGCGCTTGCGGTCTGTAATGGTCACCACTGGTTGCCAAGAATGCCACAGTATCCCGGGCAATTTGATGGAGAGTTCATCCATTCACATGAGGTAAAGAAATTCTCAAGATTTGCTGGTAAGCGTGTCTTGGTGATTGGAGGGGGTAATTCTGCCTGTGATGTGGCTGTCGAAAGTAGTCGCGTTGCTGCTGCTGTAGACATGAGCTGGCGAAGAGGCTATTGGATAGCCCCAAAATTCATGATGGGAAAACCTGCAGATGTGTTCAGTACTAAAATTCATTGGTTGCCTAGAAAACTTTGGCAGAAATTATCTGCTTTCAGTTTATACATTAGAAATGGCAAGAACACTGATTATGGATTGCCAGAACCCGATGGACCGCTTGGCTCACATCATCCAACCATCAATGAAGATTTATTCTTTACTATCAGACATGGAAAAATAAAACCTCGTGGTGACATAGCATCATTGCAGGGTAAAGAAGTTGTTTTCAAAGACGGTTCAAGAGGTGAGTATGATATCATTGTAGCTTGCACCGGTTATATCATATCACATCCTTTTTTTAATAAGCAATTGATTGATTATTCGGAAGGGGAAGTAGCCTTGTGGTTAAGAATGATGCATCCCGAACTTTCTAATCTCTATTTTATTGGGTTGTTCCAGCCTTTGGGTTGTATTTGGCCGGGTTCTGAATTACAGAGCAAGATCATGGCTAGGGAATTAGCAGGTAAATGGTCGCGACCAAGCAATATAAAAAAGCTGATTGATAATGAATTGAAACATCCCGATTTTCATCAAATTGATACACCTAGGCATACGATAACAGTCGACTACCATCGTTTCAGAAAAAGATTATTGGGTCAGCTACCTAAAAACTATAGCAACAATGTCGTTGGAGCTCATCAGTAAAAAACACGAATCATCTTCTGGCAAACCTAGTATTGTCTTTATACATGGAGCCTGCATGGGCGCCTGGGTATGGCAGGGTAATTTCTTTGATTATTTTCATGAAGCTGGTCATGATGTTTATGCATTGAGCCTTTCTCATCATAGTAAAAGTAATGGACCAGGTAAATTAAAATGGACCAGCATTACTACTTATGTTAAAGACCTAGCTTCTGTAGTTGATAGTATTAAAGGTCCAGTTTTTTTAATCGGACATTCAATGGGTGGGTTTACAATACAGCATTACTTGAAACATCCTGCTAAACATGTTGTTGGAGCTACCTTGTTATGCTCTGCTCCATCTCATGGTTTATGGCATTTGATGGGGAAGTTGTTGTTACATTATCCACTTTATTTTATTGAATCTGTTATTCAGACCAGTTGGTTGCCTGTGATGAAAAATAAAAAGAGATTGCAGCGTATTATGTTTAGAAAAGATTTCCCTTCACAAAAAATGAATGAGATTATTGCTTCGTTACAGGATGAATCTTTTCTTGCCTTTTTAGAAATGGTTTTTTTAAGGTTGCCAAACATTAAAAAAATGCCCGTACCAGTAATGATTATTGGAGCTGAAAAAGATTACCTGATTTCAGTTAATGATACCCAGCGAATGGCAAATCATTATGGATTAAATGCCCAAATTATAAAGGGAGCTTCACATTGTCTGATGTTGGAAACAGGATGGGAAGAAGTTGCCGCTTCTATAAAGAAATTTGTTGTCCCTCATTGAACTTCGCTTTAAAATGCGTCGATTCAACAGTGAAAATTGGATTTTTGTTTTCAATGCCTAACTCGCGTATATCTTTTCCCATGGCATGATGTATACTGTCCACTTGTATTTTCAGCTGAGCGCCAATTCTCCATTTCATCCTAGATGAAACATCAACAGTTGTTTTAATCAGTGACTTATTTAGAAATGAATAGGTCATTAATTGCATTGCCGGAATAGGGACTCCTAATCCTAAACCTCCTTTTACTTGCAATAAAGTTTGATTGCCTTCATCCATCAATGAAGTGTGAATATGATTAGCGCCGAAATGGTGTGTAATGGGAAGCAAGATTTTAGGGTAACCCCAAATATTTCTGCCTGCATCAACAGATTGCTGAGTTGTTACTGGAATATGGATAATGTATTGGCCACCTTTCCTTTTGCTGAAATCAGCGTAAAGATCAAACCAGTTTTTCAAACCAGTTTTTTCAGATGCTTGTATAACAGGAATGGCAAGAATAATCTCATTGTAGGAGCCAAGATCAGATACTTTATATTGTATTAAACCAAGTGCAACTACTGGTTTACCAAAAAAATGAAGACCGGCTTTTAGGCCAGTCCCTTCTAATAAACTATTTATCTTTTTTTTATCTGCTGTATACAAAGAGGCAATGTAATGGACATCGTCAAATTGTACAGGGAAGGTATATGCCTGCTGTTCACTCATGGTTAACGCATGCGATCAGCACTGCTGATTAATTTTTCATCTGCCACAATACCTCTATAGGCAAACACATGAAACAACAACATGAACAGCGGAAGAATGGCAATCATTTGCCAGTCACCTTGTACAACACCCATCTCCTTTTTAAAAACTTCTATCAGGTAATATTGAGCAATGAAAAGTCCTGCAATAAAAAGTAAATTTAATACGATGAGACGCTTTTGTAACTTTCTATTCTTAAATAAGAAGATGGTAAAAAAGCCAATTGCTGTTACAATAGATGCACCAGCCAACAAGAAAAGATTTTCTCTTATGCTTACAGCCTGTGAGGTGTTGTTTAAATAAAGCCCTTTGTAAACAGGCATAAAGATGAATAGTGCTGCACATGCTGTGCTAAGAAATAGCCATAAAGATTGGATCCTTTGAATCATAAGACTAATTTAACCTAATTCAGGGTATAGTGGAAATTGTTGCATGAATGATTTA
>JACCDK010491473.1_pt1 | contig 21008 bp, 20 predicted proteins | sample 7445871 | NCBI WGS metagenome assembly JACCDK01 (sample SAMN15323436, study PRJNA562643) | freshwater metagenome | isolation source: river surface water | place: USA:Blue River Watershed | collected 2017-08-15
AAGGAATTGAGTCGGTGAGTCAAGGCTTACAAGTACTGGGGGGCTATGGCTACACAGAAGATTTCCCATTGGAACAAATGGCGAGAGACATGCGTATTTTCTCTATTTATGAGGGAACAACGGGTATCCATGGCTTGACCTTATTGGGTCGAGAAATTCCTTCCCACAATGGAAAAGCCTTGAAGGCTTTATCCAAACTAATGATGGAAGATGTGGCGAAAGCAAAGTCTATTCCAAGTTTAGAGAAATATGCCAATCGATTGGAACAAGAAATTGCTAATTTAGGCAAGGTGACCATGCATAAATTAGGTATCGCAGCTTCTGGAAAAACAGATGTGTTCTTGGCCGATTCTACCTTGTATATGGAATTGTTTGGCTTGAATGTAGTGGCTTGGCAATGGTTGAAACAAAGCATCGTTGCCGATGCGCAATTATCGGCAGGAAACCTAAGCGGGGAAGACCAAGCATTTTACCAAGATAAATTGCATACCATGAAATTCTTCTACCATTACGAAGTACCGAAGGCCAAAGGTTTGACGGAACGATTGTTAGATGAAGAAATTCTGACAATTTTTTAATAAATTACACTTCATTAACAAAATAACATGTTGAAAAAATCTTTATGGCTTGTGCTAACACTGGTTTCAAGTGTTACCATTTTAGCCCAAACGAAATCGAATTATAATCAATACGAATTGTTTCATCCTTTATGGAACTATCAATACAATTCTCCCCAGCGTTCAGGTTCGGGTGCACCCGGACCGTCATACTGGCAAAATGCGGCTGATTATAAAATCTCTGCAAGTCTTGACGAGGAGGCAAAACGTATTACCGGTGAAGTTGAAATTACTTACAAAAACTATTCTCCAGATAAATTGAATCATTTGTGGTTGCAATTAGACCAAAATCAATTCAATACACAATCTAGAGGAGGCAAAACGACTCCAGTTTCAGGAGGACGTTTTGGGAACATTGGTTTTGATGGAGGGTATCAAATTGGTAGTGTGCTGGTAGACGGGAAACCTGCTAATTTCATCATTGAAGATACCAGAATGCAGATTCGCTTGGCTCAACCGATGCCTGAGAAAACAGGTGTGGTGAAAATTAAAGTGGCATTTTCTTTTGTATCTCCGAAAGATGGATCGGACCGTATGGGTATTCAAGAGACCAAGAATGGACCAATTTTTACAGTAGCGCAATGGTTTCCAAGAATGTGTGTGTATGACGATATCGAAGGATGGAATGTCTTACCTTACTTAGGTGCTGGTGAGTTTTATCTGGAGTACGGAAATTTCGAATACAACATTACCGTTCCTGCATCGCATATTGTGGTAGGTTCAGGTGAATTAACCAATACGGCTGAGGTATATACACCAGAACAAGTTAAGCGTTGGGCACAAGCGGCCAATTCAGAAACAACGGTAGCTATTCGTTCGGAATCGGAAGTTGAAAATCCAGCTTCTCGTCCGGCGAAAGGACCATTAACTTGGAAGTTTAGATGTCAAAATGCACGCGATGTTGCTTTTGCAACTTCTCGTTCTTTTATCATTGATGCAGCAAGAATTAATTTACCATCTGGAAAGAAAATATTAGCTGTATCTGCTTATCCTAAAGAATCAGTAGGAAATGGTGGCTACGAGCGTTCTACAGAGTTTGTGAAAGCATCCATTGAATATTATTCAAATTGGTTGTATGAGTTCACCTACCCAGTTGCTACTAATGTGGGTGGAACTGTGTCAGGAATGGAGTATCCAGGTATTGTTTTCTGTGGGTATCAAGATAAAAAAGAGGCTTTGTTTGGGGTGATTGACCATGAATTTGGACATAACTGGTTTCCAATGATTGTGGGTTCGAACGAGCGTAAATTTGCTTGGATGGATGAAGGATTCAATACGTTTATTAATTTCTATTCCATGGATGCCTTTAATAAAGGGGAATTCAAAAACAGAAAATTTGATATGCATCAAATTGCTCCGCGTTTGTTTAGAGAAACGGCCGATCCAATTTTAAGCATTCCGGATGTGATTCAGCCAAATAATTTAGGTTGGGAAGCCTACAACAAACCAGGCTTTGGATTACGCATATTACGTGAAACAGTTTTAGGATCTGATCGTTTTGACTATGCGTTAAAAAACTATATAAAGAATTGGGCGTTCAAGCATCCAACACCTTTGGATTTCTTTAAGTCAATTGAAGATGGCGCAGGAGAAGATTTAGGTTGGTTCTGGAGAGCTTGGTTCTATGAATTGTGGAAATTAGATCAATCAGTTAAAGGGGTGACTTATATAGATCAAGATCCTAGCAAAGGGGCTATTATCACCATTGAAAACATGGAGAAAATGGCGATGCCAGCAGAGGTTGAAATTGAATTAGCTGGAGGTGAAAAGCAACGTGTGAAGTTTCCTGTAGAAATTTGGCAACGTGGTGCTAGTTGGGAGTTCAAAGTAAATACCAAATTACCAATCAAATCTGTTTCAATTGATCCAGATCATGTCTTACCAGATGTGAATTCTAAAAACAATGTCTGGAGGCCAGTGGTGTACAGAGAGCCGAAGGGGAATTAGGGAACTTGGGAGTTGAAAGTGGAAAGTTGAAAGTGGAAAGTTGAAAGTTGAAAGTTGAAATTCTCCAGCTCATTAAACTCGCACTCAGCAAAGCTGAGCGCGAGAATTTCCACTCTCCACTCTCAACTCTCACCCCCTCAAAACCCTCTTAATCTCATTCGCTTTTTCTAATTCTCCTTTTAGTTTTTCGTAGCTGCCGGCTAAGAGAAGTCCTTTGTATTTCAGGAGCGTATTAATGTATTCATCAAGTACATCTAATAAGTTTTCTTGGTTTTGATGGAAGATTTGAATCCAAGTTTCGGGTGAGGACTTAGCTAGTCGAACGGTTGATTCAAAACCGGTGGAGGCTAGTTCAAAGATGCGCTTTTCGTCTTTTTCCTTTTCTAAAACCGTATTGGCTAAGGCAAAGGAACAAATGTGTGAAATGTGAGAAATGTAGGCCGTATGCACATCATGCGCAATCGAATCCATGTATATCAGATTCATTCCTAGGCCATTTTGGTACATATCTTCTACTAATTTTACCGCTTCAGGCTCACTTGATTCTTTATCACAAATGACCGCTCTTTTGTTTTTAAAGAGGTTTTCAATGGCTGCATCCGGACCCGAAAATTCGGTACCAGCCATCGGGTGAGTGCTAACAAATAGTTTTCGTTTCGGATGATTTTTGATGGATTCGAAAATGGGGCTTTTCGTAGATCCAACTTCAATGACAACCTGATGGTTTTTTAATTGGTCTAAAATACTTGGTAGCTCCGCTACCAAATTGTCAACAGGCACCGCGATTATTAGCAAATTTATTTGTTTCAATGCCTCATCCAGCGGAAGCAATTCATCTATCAAGCCTAATTCGAGGGCTCTTTTCTGATTTTTCCGTCCGGTGTCGATACCAATACATTTACTCGCCCATTGATTGTTTTTTAAATCAAGGGCCATGGAACCTCCAATGAGTCCAATTCCTAATATACCTACAATTTGTTTAGATTCCATTTGAATGGTTTGTTATACGATCAATAGCTGCTTGAAAAACTTCTTCTTTGGCACATAAAGAAATACGAACATATTCGTTTCCTTGCGAACCAAAAATGCCACCCGGAGTGATAAATACGGCATTTTCTGCTAAAATTTTATCCGATAAAGCATAGCCGTCTTTAAATTCTGAAGGGATGTTTGCCCAAACAAACATTCCGGTTTGATTGGAATCGTAGGAACAATGTAAGAGGTCCAATAATTCAAATACTTTTTGTTGTCTGCTTCGGTAAATTTGGTTTTGTTGATCAAACCAAGACTGATCTGCTTTCAGTGCTTCAACAGCTGCTTCCTGCAATGGTAAAAACATACCTGAATCCATATTGGACTTAAATTTAAGGGCTGGAGCAATGAATTCAGCCTTACCCAAAATAGCACCAATTCTCCATCCAGCCATATTATGCGATTTGGATAAGGAATTGAGCTCAATACCAACCTCTTTCATCCCAGGGACAGAAAGCATTGAAATAGGATCATTATTCAATATAAAACTGTATGGATTATCATTCACCAATAAGATATTGTATCGTAAGGCAAAGTCTTTAAGTTGGGTAAAAAATTCTTTAGTTGCCTTTGCACCTGTGGGCATATGTGGGTAATTTATCCACATGATTTTCACCTTCGATAAATCCTCTTTTTCTAATTGCTCTAAGTCGGGCAACCAATTATTAGCTTCAGAAAGGGTATATTCGCGAACGGTGGCACCTGCTAATTTACAAGCTGCCGCGTAAGTTGGGTAGCCCGGATTGGGTATCAAGGTTTCATCGCCCGGCTCTAAATAAGCCATCGCCAAGTGCATGATTCCTTCCTTAGAACCAATTAAAGGAAGAATTTCATTGATTGGATTAAGTTCAACTTGATATTGTTTCTGGTAAAACTGAGCAAAAGCCTCGCGCAGAGTTGGAATTCCTTGATACCCTTGATAGGCATGGTTGTTTGGGTTGCTTGCACTTTTTGTTAAAGCCGAAATAGTGTCAGCAGAGGGTGCCAAATCTGGCGACCCGATGCCTAAATTAATCACGGGAATGCCTTCTTGTCGCATTTGTGCGATTTGTTTCAATTTGGTAGAAAAGTAATATTCTTCTACGGAATTGAGTCGAGAGGCAGGTTGAATGTGAATACTCATAAAATAAAAAAACCGACATTTGGGTGTCGGCAGCTAAATTTTTGGAAGAAAATAAGAAATACCGACTTATCTACAAGTGTAATAACCTGCATAATAATAAGCTCCGTAATACTTGTTTTCTGGATTGTTCATGGCTCAAATATAGGAATTTTTTTTAGTTTGTCAATTTCTTCGCAAGCTAATTTAAACCTACGTGATATGATTATTATGTGTGTGGATTGAGTATTTTTAGGTTTTTGATCTTGTCGAAATCTTTTTGATTTCTTGTGATAAGTGTAAAATTGTTCGCTAATGCAGTTGATGCAATGATTGCATCGGGTATTTTAATCTTGTGCGATTTTCGAAGGTTTATACAAATATCGGTTACAGCTGGTGTTAAATTAAAAATCTCAGATTGAGATATAAATTCAGAAAGAATGTTTTGATTTTCTTTTGATGTATCATAACCTAAAATTTCAATTTGACTTAGAATAGAAATTTTAGGTACTAAATCTATTATTTGATTTAAAACTTCTTTTTTTTCCTCAGGTATTTTGTTGGCTAAATAATCAATTATAACATTTGAATCTATTAAATAGGTCTCCATTTTTTTCGACTTTGATAAATATAGTGGTTTATATCTTCTGCAACTTTTTTATCAAGCTTTCCTTGAAATTTATCAGAAAGTTTATTTTTTTTAGGAATCAAAGTCTTTAAAGGTTCGTTCATATGAAGCATATTTTCCCAATCCTCAATAGGGATTACAACAGCAGTGTGCTTTCCACTTTCATCTGATATGTATTGTAATTCCATGCTCTAATTTTTGATTAAAGATACAATTAATTCTAATTCAAAACCTCTGCTAGTCAAATAATTAACAGTTTTCTGATTTTTTTCCCAATTATTTAAGGAACGATTTTTTTGAAGCGTTTTTTTGATTAAATTTTTGAGAACCTTTAAATAATCTTGTTCCTCAATTTCAGCCAATCCGAACTGAATCAATTCGGCAGAAAGATTTCGTTTTTTTAATTCAAATCGGATTTTGTTTCGCCCCCATTGTTTTTGGTTAAACTTCGATCGGGCATAGATTTCTGCGAAGCGCTTTTCGTTGAAATAATTTTCTGCTGTTAACCAATCAATATAAGCTTCATAATCGGTATTAGGAATACCCAGATCTTGCATTTTACGATGCAAATCCTGCGTACATCGTTCTTGATAGGCACAAAATCTAGCCATTTGATGGAGCAAGTTAGAGTCCATCGGTAACTTTATTTATTGTGGATTGCTTTATCTTCTACTTGTTCCAGATTGAACAGGTCATTTAACACATCAACCAGTGTTTCCGATTCACCTCTTTTGCACGCTGCTTTTAGATGAATAATTGGTTGCTTGATAATTTTTTGCACTAAACTAGAGGTGATTTTTTCTAGTTTTTCTATTTCTTCTCGACTCAAGCCTTTGATATGTCGATTTATTTCTTCTTTTCGAATTTGCTCTAGAGAATTCTTTAATTTATGAATCACAGGAGAAACTTCCATTTCTTTAGACCAATCTAAAAAACTATCTATGCATTCCTCTATTATTTCTTTTACCTTAGGAATGGCCGCCAAGCGTTGTTGAAGGGCTTGGTCAGCTCTTTCTTTCAAAGTGTCAATATTATACAACAATACCCCTGCAATTTTCTCAATTCCTTCCTCGATACTTCTAGGAACCGATAGATCAATAAAATATTTGAAGGATAATATTTGAACTTTTTTTAATTCCTCTTGCGTAATAATTGGATCATTGCTCCGAACAGAGGAAATGATGATATCAGCTTGACTAATTTCATCCCAAAGGTTTTCAATTGCCGCTACTCGATAGCCATTGCCCAAAGCTAGTTTTTCAGCTTTCTCATACGTTCTATTCATGACGGTAATTTCAGCGAAATCTTTGTCCTCCATGTTTTTGCAAACATCTAAACCAATTTCTCCTAAACCTAAAATAAGAACTTTTGGATTTGGGATGGACTGTGATAACTCTTCTGCAAGCGCAACGGTTGCATATGATACTGATGCTGCACCATCTCTAAAGGAAGTTTCTTGTGCTACGCGTTTATTGGCATAAAAAATGGTATGCATTAAACGATGTAGGTAGGGACCAGCTAAATTCAAATCGGCCGCAAGTTGATAAGCCCGCTTGATTTGATTAGGTATTTGTATGTCGCCAACAACTTTAGACTGCAAACCTGTGGCTACCTCAAACAAATGATGTAGAGATGGCCTCGTCTCTTCGTTTTGTACAAAGTATTGCGTGTTTTCTGGTGAATTTTCTAAAGATTTTTCTTTTAATAAATCTTTGATAATTGCTTGAGAAAAATTTTGATTTGATGTGTAATAAATTTCTGTCCGGTTACAAGTGGAAACAATCAATAAATCATTGATATTGTATTTTTCTTTGCATTGAATGGCAAAAGACTTACTTTCATCGTCATTCAATGCCACTTGCTCACGAATGGTGAGTGGGGCGCTTTTATGAGAAATACTTACCGACTTAAACGGAACTTGCATTTTAAAATTCTACAGAAATTACAATTTACAAAAATACATAGCAATTGCTTATTTTTATAGTGTATTGTTAAGAAAATTGTAATTTAGACCAATTATAAATTATTTAGGATGAAATTAGCTAACAAAACAGTCTTTATTTCGGGATCTTCTCGTGGTATTGGTCTGGAAATTGCCAAAAAATTTGCTGTAGAAGGCGCGAATATTGTGGTGGTCGCAAAGACCGACCAGCCACATCCTAAATTGGAAGGTACCGTACATTCAGCAGTGGAGGCAATTGAAGCATTGGGAGGAAAGGCTTTGGCTTGTGTGGTGGATATTCGGGATGAGAATCAAGTTTTTGCTGCAGTGGAGCGGGCCGTACAAACGTTTGGCGGGATTGATATACTTGTTAATAACGCATCAGCCATTCAATTAACAGGGACTCTCGAAACAGAAATGAAGCGTTATGATTTAATGAATGGAGTTAATGCGAGGGGAACTTTTTTGTGTTCAAAGGCTTGTTTACCTTACTTATTAAAATCAGAAAACCCACATGTGCTTACGCTTTCCCCCCCTTTAAACATGGAAGCCAAGTGGTTTAAACATCATGTTGCCTACTCAATGGCCAAATTTGGAATGTCGATGGTGACCCTAGGTATGTCGGCTGAGTTTGCAGGAAAAGTTGCCTTTAATTCTCTATGGCCCAAAACAATCATTGCAACTGCTGCCATTGAATTTGCAGTGGGCAATGCTGAAATGATGCGATTGGCTAGAAAACCAAGTATCATGGCTGATGCAGCATTTGAAATTATAAAAGAGGATGCCAAAATATTTTCTGGGAATTTTTTGATTGATGAAGAAGTATTGAAGGCCAGGGGCCTTCATAATTTTGATTCCTATAAAAACGACCCGACCGTTTCAGATAATCAATTAATTCCAGATTTCTTTATTTAATATGCCTCTACTTCCATCTAAATTTCATTTCCATTCTCCATTTTGGTTGCCAGAAAAACATTCCCAAAGTATTTTTCCTGCTTTGTTTCGAGAGGTGCAATTAGAAGGGGTGCAAACAGAGCGAGTACCATTGTCAGATGGTGATTTTGTGGATGTGGATTGGTATGTTAAAACAAAATTAGGTGATCGACCGACCTTGATTATTTCTCATGGATTGGAAGGAAGTAGTCGTAGGCATTATGTCTTAGGATTCACCAAAAAGGCCATTCAAGACGGATTTGATGTCTTGGCTTGGAATTATCGCTCATGTTCGGGTGAGATGAACCGCAGTAAAAGGTTTTACCATTCGGGGGCAAGTGATGATTTAGAGGAAATGATACAGCTGCTGACAAGTAGGGGAGCCCAAGACATTTATTTAGCAGGCTTTAGTTTAGGAGGCAATTTAACCTTGAAATGGTTAGGGGAAAAAGGTGAAAATCCTCCAAAAGGAATTCGCAAAGCTGTGGTATTTTCTGTACCTTTGCACCTTTCAAGTAGTAGTCAAACGTTGGCAAAGCTTGAAAATTGGATGTATACCAATCGCTTTTTGAATACCTTAGTGGCAAAAGTACAGCAGAAAGCTCAGCAATTCCCAGGTTTAATCGCCGAAGAAAAGCTTTCTTCAATAAAAACGCTTTGGGATTTCGATGAAATTGTGACAGGTCCCTTACATGGTTTTGAAGGTGCTGAAGATTATTATCAGCAATCGAGTTCCATCTTCTATTTACCAGCAATTAAGGTTCCTGTTTTGATTGTTAATGCGGCAAATGACCCTTTTTTGTCGGCTCAATGTTTTCCAAAGGAGCTTGTTGCATCCTTGGAAAATGTTTTTTTAGAAGTGCCAAAGGAAGGTGGCCATTGCGGGTTTTATCCGAGAAATTACAAAGATTTTCTTTGGTCTGAAATCAGAGGAATGAAATGGTTGAGTGAATGAAGTATTTTATAATATGATGCCTAATAAACACAAAGAACAATTGACAATTGTCATCGATTTTGATAGTACCTTCACCAAGGTGGAAGCCTTGGATGAATTGGCTGACATTGCCCTAAAGGGAAATCCTAAACAAAAGCAAATTGTTTCTCAGATTCGAGAAATAACAGAAAAAGGTATGGCCGGGGAGATTGGATTCGCTGATTCGTTAAGAGATCGAGTGGCACTTCTTTCAGCTAACAGGATTCATATTGAACAATTAATTACTTTTTTAAAAGGTAAAATTTCAGATTCTTTCAAAAGAAATAAGGCTTTTATCAAAGAATATGCTGAATCCATTTTAATAGTATCTTCTGGTTTTAAAGATTTTATTGTACCCGTTGTAAAGGAGTTGGGAATTCCGGAAGGCAATGTGTATGCCAATGAATTTATTTACGATGCAGAAGGAAATATTATTGGATATGACCATGAAAATTTATTATCGAAAGATGGAGGTAAAGTATTGTTGTTGAATTCTTTAAATTTAGAAGGAGAGGTGTATGCCATTGGTGATGGATATACGGATTATGAATTGCGAGAATCGGGCTTAGCGAATAAATTTTATGCTTTTACCGAGAATGTCTCACGAGAAAAGGTAACTGAAAAAGCAGATTATGTGGTGCCTTCTTTGGATGAGTTTTTATATATCAATGGTTTGAGTAGAGCACAATCTTATCCAAAATCACGCATTAAAGTATTATTGTTAGAAAACGTTCATCCGAATGCGATTAGTGCATTTAAGAAAGAGGGTTTTCAGGTAGAATTATTGAAAGGTGCTTTGGACGAAGAGGAGTTAATTGAAAAAATAAAAGACGTTTCTATTCTTGGTTTACGTTCAAAGACCAATCTTACTAAGCGTGTTCTTGAGCATCCAAACGCTTCACGTTTGATGTGTGTAGGCGCCTTTTGTATTGGAACCAATCAAATTGATTTAGGTGAGTGTGAAAAAAGAGGTATTGCTGTTTTCAATGCTCCCTATTCAAATACGCGAAGTGTAGTGGAATTATCCATTGGATTGATGGTGATGTTGACACGAAACATTGTTGAGAAATCAAACCGTATGCATGCAGGGGTATGGGATAAATCTGCCACTAATTCCTACGAAATCCGTGGAAAGAAGATTGGTTTGGTTGGCTATGGAAATATTGGAACCCAGATTTCTGTTTTGGCAGAAGCTTTGGGTATGGAAGTTTATTTTTATGATATTGTTGATAAATTAGCCTTGGGGAATGCCAAAAAATGTAATAGTTTGAAAGAGTTATTATCAACTGTTGATTTTGTGAGTTTACATGTTGATGGTAGGAAATCAAACACAAATATTATTGGGGAAGAACAGTTTTCTTGGATGAAAGAAAATGTAATTTTCTTGAATCTTTCCCGTGGACATGTAGTTGAAATACCTGCCTTGGTTAAAGCAATTCAATCAGGAAAAGTTTGGGGTGCCGCTGTTGATGTATTTCCTTATGAGCCGAAAACAAATGATGAAGAGTTTATCAATGAATTACGCGGATTGAGAAATGTAATTCTTACACCACATATTGGAGGATCGACAGAAGAAGCCCAAGCAAATATTGGTGATTTTGTGCCATCCAAATTGTTACAATTTATGAACAATGGAAGTACCTATGGTTCGGTGAATTTCCCAGAATTACAATTGCCACCCTTGGAAAATGCACATCGATTGTTACATATTCATCAAAATGTACCTGGTATTTTAGCTCAAATCAATAATGTATTTGCTAAATATAAAGTTAATATCATCGGACAATACTTAAAAACAACAGAAAAGACAGGCTATGTTATTACAGATATAGCTAAAGAATATGCAGAAGAAATAGTAAATGAATTGAAATTAATAGATAATACAATTAAGTTTAGAATGTTATATTAAGAAGATGAGCGTGCAGCAAAAATTGTTTTTCACTCCCGGACCTGCCGGACTTTTCCCTACTGTTCAAAGTCATTACGAACAAGCATTTAGGGAACAGATTGGTTCAATATCTCATCGTTCTGCTACTTTTAGAAAAATTTACCAACATGCTGATGAGCAATTGAGGATTTTATTTCAATTGCCAAAAGAAACAGGTGTCTTATTTACAGGTTCTGCAACCGAAGTTTGGGAAAGAATCATCATGAATACAGTAGAGCATGAAAGTTTTCATTTAGTAAATGGATCTTTTTCAAAAAAATTTTTCGAATTTTCACAACAACTTCACAAATATGCTCATAGCTTTCAAAAACCATTCGGTGAAGGATTTGATGCAAAAGAAGTTGAGGTGCCAGCCTATGCAGAATTAATTTGTTGTACAACCAATGAAACCTCTTCAGGAGTTCAGATGCGTGCCCAAGAAATTCATAAGGTAAAAAAAGCTAATAAGGATAAATTATTAGTTGTGGATATGGTATCTTCTGCACCCTATACTGACCTGGACTTTAGTTTAATCGACTCAGCCTTTTTTTCTGTTCAAAAAGCTTTTGGTATGCCAGCCGGACTTGGTGTTTGGTTTGCCAATGAAGCTATGGTGGAAAAATCTAAACGAATTCAACAGCATGAAGGAATTGTAGGAACCTACCATTCACTATCTTCACTTTGGGATAACTATCAAAAATTTGAGACACCTGAAACGCCAAATGTATTGTCAATTTATGTTTTGGGTAAAATTGCAGAAGATTTCAACAAAATTGGTGTATCTACCATCCGAAAGGAGACGGATAGAAAAGCCAAGGCCTTATATGATTTTGCTCAAAAATCGGACCAATTTGAAATTTTTGTTGAAAATGAGTCACATCGTTCAGCAACTGTGATTGTTTTGAATTGTAAAGAAAATTCGAGTAAAGTAATTCAAGAATTGGAGTCTAAAACGGGTATGGTAGTTTGTGCGGGATATGGTAAATTGAAGGAATCACAAATTCGAATTGCTAATTTTCCAAATGTTGATTTTGCACAAGTGCAAGAATTGATTGAAAATCTAAAGAAATTATTCTAATTTAAGCCATTGGCTTAACCTATTTTAATCAAACTATGAAAAACGGTTCACCTATACGATGGGGTATTTTGGCGTGCGGAGGCATTGCTGAGAAATTTGCAGATGACTTAGCCTTTGTGAAAGATGGTTATTTGGCTGCAGTTTCTTCAAGAGAATTATCAAAGGCACAGCAATTTGCTAGTAAGTACGGTCCAGATGTAAAAGCATTTGGCTCCTATGAGTCAATGGTCCATAGCGGAGAAGTAGATGTAGTCTATATAGCCTCTCCACATGGCTTACATCATGAGCATACTTTGTTGTGTTTGAACGCAGGCATTCCTGTACTTTGTGAAAAAGCATTTGCAATAAATTCGAAGCAAGTTGCTGAGATGATTCAGACAGCAAGGGAAAAAAAGGTGTATTTGATGGAGGCACTTTGGACTCGTTTTCATCCTTCGATGGCCAAATTATTAGAAATTTTAGATAGTGGTGTTATTGGGGATGTGATTCATTTAATGGCTGATTTTGGTTTTAAAGCCGATTATATTCCTGAGGCAAGATGGTTCAACCCCTCATTGACAGGTGGGTCTTTATTGGATATAGGAATTTATCCTTTATTTATTTCCAAATTGGTCCTCGGTTTGCCAAAGACGATAAAAGCCAGTGCAACTTTTGCACCCACAGGTGTAGATATGAATACCAGTATGATTGCCACTTACGAGTCGGGTGCAACGGCTACCTTATTTTCAACATTTGCTGCTAAAACAGATACTACTTGTACCATTTATGGAACAAAAGGTAAGATTCATATTCATTCACGATTCCATGAAACCAAAGGAATTACCTTAGAATTAGAGGGTGAAGCACCTCAGTTTTTTGAGACGGAACGATTAGGATGGGGTTACTCTTATGAGGCCGAGGCAGTACAAGCCGATTTGCGTGCTGGAAAATTAGAAAACGATTGGGTCTCCCACCAACATTCCACAGAAATCATGGCCTTACTCGATGAAATAAGAAGGCAGATTGGTTTAAAATATCCAAATGAATAAACAGATGAAAAAAATTATATTTCTATTTTGCCTGCTTTTCCAAATAGGCCTATTCGCTCAAAATCCTTTTGAAAGAGAAATCGTTGCATACGAAAAACAAGACTCAATTTCTATGCCTAGAAAAGGGCAACTATTGTTTTTAGGTAGCTCCAGCTTTAGATTATGGAAATCTTTTGATAAAGATTTGGTAGGAATACCTGCATTCAACAGAGGTTTTGGTGGATCCACCTTGAAAGATGCTTTGTATTATTTTGATCGAATGGTGGTTAAATACCAGCCATCTTGGATTTTTCTTTACGAAGGTGATAATGATTTGGCAAAAGGGCAAAGTCCAGAAGAAATCCGAGACGAATTCAATGAGTTTATAAGCCGTTTGAAAAAAGTTTTGCCCAAAACAAAATTAGTTTTTGTAGCAGCAAGACCAAGTATTTTGCGGACTAATATAGTTGAAAAACAAAGAAAATTAAATTCTTTGATTCAGGAGGTTATAAAAACAAATAGACAATTGTTTTATATCGATATGCATTCTCCTTTTTATTTGGAGGATGGGACTCTCATGCAAGATATTTTTGTGGCAGATAAATTACACTTAAATGAGAAAGGATATCAAATCTTCGCGGCACAAATTAAGTCATTTATTCAAAATAATAAGATAAAGTAAAAAATGGGTGTTATCGTAGATGCAGTCAAGCGTCCCTGGTTGCCTTATATTTCAATCGATTGCGTCATTTTTGGGTTTAAAAATGATCGTTTAAAAGTCCTATTATTGACCTTTAAAAATTCAAAGGTGCAGTGTATCTCGGGTGGATTTGTGGCACCATTGGAAGATGTTGATGATGCGGCTAAGCGTATTTTGTTTGCTCGAACAGGATTAAAAGATATATTTTTAGAGCAATTTTACACCTTTGGTGATGTTAAACGAAATGAAACTGCAAAAGAAGAGCATAGAAAAGTTAATTTAGATATGGGTCGATCAAAAGAGCATTTCGAATGGCTTTCTGATCGATATATTACAATAGGTTATTTTGCATTGGTGGATATAGAAAAGGTAAAGGTAAACCCTGATGAGATATCTTCTGAGGCAAATTGGGTGGATGTTGATCAAATACCTGAGCTATTTTTAGATCATAATTTAATCATTAAAAAGGCATTAGAGCGTTTAAGATGGTCATTGGACACTCAGTTATTAGCGTTTAATTTATTGCCTGAAACCTTTACGATGGCAGAATTGCAAAAAGTTTATGAGGTAATAATGGGCAAAAAATTAGTTCGAACCAATTTCCAAAGAAAAATTTTAAGTATGGAAATTTTGGATCGAATTGAGAAGAAATTTACGGGAGGAGCCCATAAGGCGCCTTATGTTTATAAGTTGAAAGCGATCTCGTAATTAATGTTCCAATTAGCCGGATCACCTATTCGCTTTGACTACCCCATATTATGATATACATTTTGTACATCATCATCTTCTTCCAACTTGTCGATTAGTTTTTCAATATCAGCTGCCTGAACTTCTGTTAATTCTTTTGTTTCATTTGGAATTCGTTCGAAATCGGCACCCAATAATTCAAAACCTTTTTCTTCTAAGAATTTTTGAATCGCACCAAAAGAGGTAAACTCTCCATAAATGTTGATTTGATTGGTTTCCTCATCGACGAAAACCTCATCTACGCCAAGGTCTATCAATTCAAATTCAAGTTCTTCTAGGTCAATGTTTTCTGTATTGGCTATTTTGAAAACAGACTTACGCGTGAAAATAAAATCCAACATGCCTTGAGTTCCTAAAGAACCACCGCATTTATTAAAAGCAGATCGAATATTGGCAACGGTACGATTGATATTATCTGTCGTAGTTTCTACCAAAATAGCAATTCCATGCTGACCGTATCCTTCGTATACAATCTCTTTATAATCTTCTTGGTCTTTTGAAGTGGCACGTTTAATAGCTCTCTCTACATTGTCTTTTGGCATATTAACGGCCTTTGCATTTTGAATAATTGCACGAAGGCGAGAGTTAGAACTTGGGTCTGGTCCACCCGCTTTAACGGCAATAACAATATCTTTACCAATTTTGGTAAAGGTTTTTGCCATTTGTCCCCAACGTTTAAATTTTCTAGCTTTTCTAAATTCAAATGCTCTTCCCATAATTTTTAAATTTGATGCAAAAATAATGCAAGTGAAATGAATTTCATAATACCCAATAAGTCCAAACAAAAAGTTTTCAAAAAACTTTTAACTTGCATCACTTTAAGCCTATTATATGATCAAGAAATTACTTCTTTTTGCTATTTTTTCGATTTTTGCTTTCATTCAGTTGCAAGCACAAAGTGTTCGAAAGAATGCAAATTTTCAAATGCACATCAAAAAGGCTACAAGTTCTGTAAAGATAGATGGTTTATTGAATGAGAAAACATGGGAGCAGGCTGCTTTGGCTTCCGATTTTTACATGTGTAATCCATTTGATACACTTTGTGCAAATGTTCGAACAGATGTTCGAATGGCATATGATGATAAATATCTATACATTTCAGCCGAATGCTTTTTGCAACCCGGTCAACCTTTTGTGGTTGAATCCTTGAAAAGAGATTTTAATTTCAGTGCAAATGATAATTTTTTAGTTTTCATCGACACGTTTGATGATAAAACAACAGGTTTTTCTTTTGGTGCCAATGCGGCAGGAGCACAGTGGGATGGTCAAATGTCGGAAGGTGCAAAAATGAATTTAAATTGGGATAATAAATGGGAATCATCCACCACTTATAATTCAGAATCTTGGATTTGGGAAGCAGCCATTCCATTTAAATCTATTCGATATAAGGATAACTCGAAAATTTGGGGAATTAATTTTAGCCGATTGGATACCCGACAAAAAGAAAAATCTGCTTGGGCACCTGTGCCAAGGCAATTTCCAACGGCTTCTCTTGCTTTTGCCGGAGCATTGGTTTGGGAAACTCCACCACCTGCACCCAAGAAGAATATTTCCATTATACCGTATATCCTAAGCGGTAATACGATAGATTTTGAAAACAATAAAAATAATTCTCGTAATCAAATTGGAGGTGATATCAAGGTGGCCGTAACCTCAAGTTTGAATTTGGATTTAACCTTGAATCCAGATTTTTCACAGGTGGATGTGGATCGCCAACAAACCAATTTGGATCGTTTTGAATTGTTTTACCCTGAAAAAAGACAATTTTTTATAGAAAATTCGGATTTGTTCGATGGGTTTGGAACGGAAACCATTCGTCCTTTTTTCTCTAGAAGGATTGGTCTTGCCTACAATAATATTACCAAATTATATGAGCAAACACCAATTACATATGGTGCAAGATTGAGCGGAAAGCTAACAAAAGATTGGAGAATTGGAGTTCTCAATGTCCAAGCGGCAAAAGTTGATTCTGCTGCCAACCCCTTTATCCCTTCTCAAAACTTTTCCATGGTTGCATTCCAACGTAAAATATTTTCAAGGTCTAATTTAGGTTTCTTTTTTATCAATAAAAATTCCATTATAGAGGCTGATTCGCAAAGAACTAAATACAAGTTTAATGATTTCAGTAGGACCATAGGATTTGAATATAATTTAGCTTCTTCTAATAATTTCTGGATAGGAAAAACATTTTTTTACAAGACAATTGGCTCCAAGGAAAGTAGTCGAAACTTTGCTCATGCCTTGAATTTATCCTATAAAGACAACGATTGGATTGCTGTTTGGAGACATCAGTGGGTTGGAGAAGGTTTTAATCCTGAAGTTGGATATGTGCCACGTGTTAATTATTTCAACATCAACCCAGAGTTTGGTAAAATATTTTATCCAAAAAATAAACAATCTAAATTGTTTTATGCACAGACCAAAGCCATGGTAATTGGGTATTGGGATATCAAAGGAAATCAAACGGATAATACCAATGTAGTTATGGCAGATTTTGTCATGAAGGATCGATCTTCTTATAGTATTTGGACAGCTACCGATTATATAAAGTTATTATATGATTTTGATGCGACGCGTGTTGGAAATGAAAAGCTCAAAACAGGATCCGAACATACCTGGAAGTCAATAGGTTTTAACTTTATGAGTTCAGCTATTAAAAAGTTTACCTATTCTTTCACTTCTCGCTTCGGTGGCTATTATGCCAATGGGGCTAGGACGGGGATTACCTCTGAATTGGCCTATCGATTTCAACCCTATGTAAACTTATCGGTTGCGTTGGATTACAATAATATTACAGATGTGGAATTGAAAAACGAGTTGGGGGTAATTAAGCGAAAGCTGAATGCAGAATTTTGGATAATTCGTCCGAAGGTAGACATTACCTTTACGAATAAATTGTTTTTCACTACCTATTTGCAAATCAATCAACAAACGAAGAACGTTAATTTGAATTCAAGAATTCAATGGCGATATAAGCCGGCCTCCGATATCTTTTTAGTGTATACTGATAATTATTTTCCAGAAACCATGTTAATTCGTAACCGATCGATTGTGTTGAAATTAAATTATTGGCTTAATTTGTAATTCAATTTAAAAATCCATTCCTATGAAAAAGTTAATTTTTGCCTTTTTAAGTTTTATTTCTTTGTCGGTATTTGCTCAAAATCAAGCATCTCCACCTGCAGTTACCTCTCAAAAAATTGGTGATTTGTCTGTTTTAATTAAATATTACCAGCCTGCAGTAAAAGGTAGATTGGTATTTGGAACAAAAGATCAAAAAGCATTAGTGCCTTTTGGTGAAGTTTGGCGCACAGGTGCCAACGAGGCTACAACTATTGAAATTTCTCGCGATGCGCAAATCCAGGGAAAAACGTTGGCTAAAGGAACCTATTCTGTATTTACCATCCCTGGTCCAACCGAATGGACTGTAATTTTCAACAAAGTGGCAAAACAATGGGGTGCATATTCCTACAAAGCAGATCAGGATGTATTGCGAGTGACAGGTAAGGTATCTGAAGCGGCACCTACCGAGCGTTTTACAATAAATTTATCTTCAACAGGGCAATTGAGTTTTGTATGGGATAAATCTTCCGTTTCAGTATATATCAAGTAAGATAATAGATTTCATATTTATCCATAATTCACAAAGGTTTTCTTTTGTTTTAAGAAAGCCTTTGTTTATTTTTGTTTATTACCAATTAGCAAATTCCATCGTATGAAAAAAGTTTTAATCGCAGAGGATAGTTCGGTTATTCAAAATCTAGCAAAAAAGATTTTAGAATTTCAAAATTTCGAAATTCATGCTGTAAAAAATGGACAACAGGTTTTGGATGAATTAGCATCATCAGATTTCGATATTATTCTTTTGGATATCAACATGCCTGTTATGGATGGAATGGATTGTGCTCGTGCGGTACGTGGATTAGCAGATGCTAAAAAAGCTAAAATTCCAATGATTGCTATCACTGGCAATGCAAGAAATTATACGATGGAAGACTTCAAAGCCGCAGGCTTTGATGATTTTTTGGCAAAACCATTGAACTTCGATGCTCTTGTGAATCAGGTTAAGGCTTTAACAGAATAATTTTATGGGTCCGATTAAGGTTACCTTTCTCGGAACAGGTACTTCCCAGGGCATTCCCATGATTGCTTGCGCTTGTGAGGTTTGTCAATCCAACGACACCCGTGATAAAAGATTGCGGGTGTCGTTGCATTTAGATATAGCTGGGAAATCCATCGTTGTTGACACTGGCCCTGATTTTAGACAACAAATGTTGAGAGAATCCATATCTCATGTAGACGCAATATTATACACACATGAACATAAAGACCATACGGCAGGACTCGATGACATCCGTGGTTTTAATTATTTTCAAAAAGTTGCAATTCCATTATATGCACAATCGAGGGTGATTGATCAATTGAAGCGAGAATTTGCATACGCTTTTGATGAAAATAAATATCCAGGCGTACCCGATATCCAGGTTCATGAGATAGATGAAAAGCCATTTGAATTAAAGGAAATAGAAGTTTTACCAATTCGGGTTAAACATTTTTTACTTGATATTTTTGGCTATCGAATAGGTGATTTTACCTATATCACAGACGCTAATTTTATTGAAGAGGAAGAAATTGAAAAAATAAAAGGAACTAAAGTGTTGGTTTTGAATGCCCTGAGAAAGGCTTCGCATGTTTCCCATTTTAATTTAGCAGAAGCACTTGAAATAATTGCCAAGGTAAATCCAGAACAGGCTTACCTTACCCATGTAAGTCACCAACTGGGCTTGCATGCTGAAGTACAAAAAGAATTACCACCAAATGTCTTTTTGGCATATGATGGTTTAAAAATTACTATTTAATGCAGGTAGAAGCTATATTGTTTGACATGGATGGGGTGGTAGTGGATAACTTGCCCTATCATGTAGACGCTTGGTTATTGTTTTGTGAAAAAAAACAAATTCCTTTGACTAGGGAAATTTTTTACAAAGAATTAAATGGAATGAATTCAAAAGATACATTTGAATGGTTTTATAAACGTTCAATGACTAAAGATGAAATTCAAGTTTTAGAAGAGCAAAAAGAATTGATTTACAGAGAATTTTATGCACCTTTTAGAAAGCCAGCACCTGGTTTGGAAGATTTTCTGCATGAAATTAGAAAAAAAGGAATCAAAACAGCTTTGGCAACTTCCGCAGGTCCCGGAAATATTGATTTCACGATTGATGGTATCGGATTGCGAGACCAATTTGATGTAATTGTTGGCGGGGCAGAAGTAAGTAAAGGCAAGCCCGACCCAGAAATTTATATGTTGGCTGCAACTAAACTAGGTGTAAATCCAACTAAATGTTGGGTTATTGAGGATTCTTTGCAAGGAATTAAGTCTGGTTTAGGAGCTGGATGTAAAGTAGTAGGGATAACTACTTCCCATACCAGAGAAGAATTAAGCCACACCCACATTCAATCAAAAGATTTTGTTGGATTAGCTGGTAAACTTTTAAATTATAAGGACAGATGAAGTTTTTATTGACAAGCCTATGTGTATTCTTTTGTTTTGTCTTAAGTTATGGACAAAAGAATAAATTAGAAATAAGAGCCGGGAAAGAGATTGTTGAATATGTACCTGAAAATCCTGAGATATTTCGGCCTTTGCCAGAAAATTATCAGGTGGAGATGTTAAAGAAAATGGCTCAAGAACAAATGCAACTAAAGACTTTGGGAGTGAAAGAAACGAGTCAAAAGATGTTTAATTTTATCTACGCTGCCAATACACCTACCGAAATTGTTGCCATTTTTGAAAAGGCTGGAAGTATTTGGGAAAAGGTATTCACCACAGATCAAACCATTAACGTACAAGTGTATTGGACTCCTTTGGCATCTAATGTATTAGGTAGTGCAGGTGCTTCCAATTATTACGCTAATTTTCCAGGTGCTGCAAAATTGAACACCTTTTATCCGATTGCCTTAGCTGAAAAAATAGCGCACAAAAATTACAATGGGTCAGAACCTGATATTGTTGCTCGATTTAATTCTGATTTTGCTAATTGGTACAAAAGTCTAGATGGTTTACCCAAAGTGGGTAAAGAATATGATTTTCTTTCTGTTGTTTTACATGAACTTGGGCATGGCTTAGGATTTATAGGCCAATTTGAGCAATCTACTGATAAGACAACTGTCGGTTATCGATATCCAGCAATTTTCGACCAATTTATGGAAACAAAAGCTGGTGTAAAATTAACCGATACAACCACGGCCTATAAAAATAATTCAGCTTTATTGTTATCTGCAGTTACCTCTGGTACCGGTTTATTTTTAAACGGCCCTAATCTAGTAAATGCAAATAAATCAAAGGCAATGTTATATGCACCCAAATCATTCATA
>JACCDK010368089.1_pt1 | contig 21006 bp, 22 predicted proteins | sample 7445871 | NCBI WGS metagenome assembly JACCDK01 (sample SAMN15323436, study PRJNA562643) | freshwater metagenome | isolation source: river surface water | place: USA:Blue River Watershed | collected 2017-08-15
ACCCTCATCGTTCACCGCAGCTACCTGAGTGAATTTATACGGCGCATTTGACAGCACACGGGCGAGCCAGCACTAGCTCGCCCTCCCTTCAAAGTTTTCTTAAGCAAGAACATTTTGATGGGAGCAACATACAATCTGGGGTAAAATAACACCATGAACTCAGAACAACACGCCGCCGCCGCAAAAGAAATCCTTGCAGCAATACGCTATGTGACGATTTCGTCTGCATCACGCGATGCCGAACCTTGGGGTACGCCGGTCCTTGCCGCATTTGACGAAACATACACTTGCTATTGGACCTCCCTTAACACCACCCAGCACTCTAAGAACATCATGGAAAATCCGCGAGTACACCTTACCTGTTTTGACTCAACCGCAGCACCAGGCGAATGTGGCGGCGTATATATCCAGGCACACGCCACAGAGATGACTGATCCTGCAGAAATCACTCGCGCAGTCCAACTCCTCTACGCACGCAAAAATAAACCAGCGCGCGACGCACGTGAATTCCTCGGTGACGCTCCAAAGCGCATGTACAAAGCAGTCCCGCAAAAAACCTGGATCAGTCTTGATGCTGACGTCAAAAAGGACCCACTGACAGCAAAGCGAGAAATTGTCCTTTAGTAACATTTCCCATGCCCTTCTTCCTCACCGAATTTACCTATTTCACCCTCAAACAGATCAAATCGATCCTTTTCCCGCTGCTCTTTATTATTATTTTAGGGATTTCTAATTACATCTCCATACCTGGCCTCTACCGGTATGACTTTTTATTCATCGCGGCGCTGATCGTGCAAGTCGTGCTCGTCTACACAAAAATCGAGACGAAAGACGAGGCAAAAACCATTTTTCTCTTTCACCTCATCGGCCTCTGCCTCGAACTCTTTAAGACACACCCGAGCGTAGGCTCATGGTCATATCCGGAAATGGGTTACCTCAAAATCATGGGTGTGCCGCTCTACAGTGGCTTTATGTACGCATCCGTCGGCAGCTACATTGTGGCAGCATGGAAGGCGTTCAAGCTGGAATTCGTCCACCACCCTTCGTACAAAGTAAGTCTCGCCCTCTGTTTTTTGATTTATGTAAACTTTTTTACAAATCATTTCATACCCGACTTTCGAGCCTTTCTCTTTATCGCAATTTTCGCCGCGTACTACAAAACGAGCGTGTATTTTTCACCTCGCACACGCCGCTACAAAATGCCCCTCGTGGCGAGCTTCGTGCTCATTGGCTTCTTTGTATGGATTGCTGAAAACCTGGCAACACTTCTCGGCGCCTGGAAGTACCCCAGCCAAATTCACGAATGGCACGTCGTCGGTCTGCAAAAAATTACCTCGTGGTCACTCCTCGTCATCATCTGCTTTATCATCGTTGCGTATTTGAAGCATTTTAAGGCTGTATCGAGCGCGCCCGTTCAGAAGTCTCAATAAAGTCTAAATTTTTTATAGAGTGCCTTGACTCAACCATTGGTCGTGATAGTCTTTAGATACATACGGCTTCGGCCCTCCCCGCAAGGGGTTATTAGAAAAAGCGTCTCATACGAGCAAATCGATGAGGCGCTTTTTCAGTTCTATAAAGTTATCTTCAGAAATTGCACCGACTTGGTATCTTAATCGCTTACTATCAATTAGTTTTAGTTGAGACAAGTTTGCTGTACTCAATCTGCCGCCACCTCTGTGACTGAAGGTAAAATAATGTACACCAGACTTACTTCTTGAAGTGAGGGCAACTCCCCAAAATGTCTCCTTGTTAAATTTTCTCACAACTAGAACAGGTCTCAAATAATCTGAACCTTTACCATCCTGTTCAAAACCAATATTGACGCCCATAGAAATAAACCATACCTCTCTCGCATGGAAATTTGGTCTAACTCCACTACTATGTATACTACTTTTCCTGGTATGCCACCCCTCAAAATCTTTTTGCACCAAACCATCATAGTGTCTCTCACCCACCTCGTGAAGCGAATATACTTATTCTCAAGAGATTTTTTAAGTTTTACTCATTCTAGAAATCATTACCAGCCACCTTCTATCACCAAAATGCTATACTTACCTCATGACCATACTCAAAATTGCAGTCGCCTTACTCACCATCGGCATTCTGTGGACCATCTGGGGCAGTTTTTCATCGAGAGTTGAGCAGACGGCGTACACGGTAGTCGCAAAAAAGAAAAAGTACGAAATCCGCCTCTACCCTGCACACATTGTGGCGCAAACAGTAGTAACCGGCGCATACCAGGACGCACTCAATGAAGGATTTCGCATTGTGGCCGGCTACATTTTTGGCGGCAATGTCAAAAAAGAGCGTATTGCCATGACAGCGCCTGTTGTCGAAGGCAGCGAGTCGTCATCAACGCCAATCGCCATGACGGCGCCTGTCACCGCCACCCTCGAAGGTGCGAGCCGGACCATCGCCTTTGGCATGCCACGTTCATACACGCTCGAAACGCTCCCTACCCCAACAGACCCTCGCGTGAAAATCGTCACCCTGCCCGAGAAAAAAATGGCTGTACTCAGATTTTCATGGCTACGCACCGACACACGCGTCGAAGCACATAAGCAGGAATTGCTCGCTGCACTGAAGGCAGATGGTATGACCACCGCCGGCGAACCTCAATATGCCGGCTACAACGCACCATGGACTCCACCGTGGATGGCTCGTCATGAAGTGATGGTGGAGGTGAGGTAACCTATTAACAAGTAAAAAATAAAGAATTCGATGGCACTCTTTTTTGCACAATTTATTACTGTTGCTGTAGTTCATTTGCTAGCGGTTATTAGCCCTGGTCCAGACTTTGCGATGGTAACACGCAACAGCATTATTTATTCGCGCAAAACGGGCCTCTATACGGCGCTCGGCATTGCGGTTGGCATCCTTGTGCATGTAACCTACTCATTGTTTGGTATTGGATTTATCATTGCCCAATCAATTCTCGTCTTTAATACAATCAAATATATTGGCGCAGGCTACCTCATTTACATTGGAATTAAATCACTCATGTCAAAGGCACCCGCGGCACCGACAACCGGCTCCCCAACCAATCCCGGCGCGTCCGCAACAACCACAAATAAGCCGGCGGCGGATATTCGACCGTGGTCAGCCTTTAAAACAGGCTTTTTGACCAATGCGCTCAATCCAAAAGCAACATTATTCTTCCTCGCATTGTTCACACAAGTGATTGATCCCGCTACCCCAAAACTCATTCAGCTCGCTTTCGGTATCGAAATGATGATCATTACCTTTGTATGGTTCACGCTTGTTGCCCTCTTCTTCTCTCATTCAACTATTCAAACAAAAGCTGGAAAAATCCAACATTATGTTGAGCGTTTTACCGGTGCCGTACTTATTGCGCTCGGTGTTAAAATTGCCCTTTCGAGTCAAAAGTAAAACCCATGCGCATCCTTATTATCTGCAGCAAATATTTCTATAGCGCAATTCCCCCTATTAAGGAGACGCTCGAACGTGCTGGCCATAGCATTACGCTTCCCAATTGCTTTGATGACCCCGGCACCGAAGAACGTATGCGCACATCCGGTAACAAAACCCATGCAAAATGGAAAGCGAGCATGATTGCACACAGCGAAAAAATCATTGCTACACAAGATGCAGTTCTCGTTCCCAATTTTGAAAAGCACAGCCAGCCCAATTATATTGGCGGTGCCACATTCCTCGAAATATACGATGCCTTCCGCCTCGGGAAAGTGATTTACATGTACAATCCCATCCCTGCCGGCATGCTCCATGATGAACTCTGTGGATTCCAACCGGTCATCCTGAACGGCAAACTTGAACTAATCGGGGTGTAAAAAAAGGAGGGTGGCAAGCCGTAGCTCACCACCCCCGTGCAATCCCCTAGCAGAGGACTGATGTCATCAGCGCCTTTCGGCGTTGTTGACATAGGAAATTTACTTTCTTTCGTCTTAGGTGTCAAGAGCTCATAAACATTGGATATTAGTCCAACACTGTACTCCTTGCAGAGCGCCCCTTAAGAAACTGTCGACGACCTTTTGGCGAATCATCAGACGGCTGCTCAAGAAAAGGTCTAAACACCACGTTCACAAAGGAAGTGAAACCGAGCGTATCGTACAGGGCAGCTCTCAATGCCTGCTCACTACAAAAAACGATCGGTGTCTGCTCCTGGCCAATATGAATCGAACTCGCAAAAGTCGTATGCATTGTTGCTCCCGCGGCAGAACAACGTAATTCGACCTGACACACCACGGCAGGTGTATTCCCTTGTCCGCGGACGAGCATCAGACACAAAACCTCATCAAGCCCTTCGCACACTTGAAACCTTGGATTGTTGAAGTGTGCAAAAAAAGTATATGCGCCGGTTGTATAACGCCCTCGCACCCAATGAATAAGGTTGGTTGAACCATTTTTTGGATCAAAAACAACCGAAGACGCAAAGCGCTCGTCTCCAAGCGGCAAACCAATGTCATCGCACTTGCCCAGAAACCTCTGAATTGCCTGGCGAAATTTTCTTTTTCGGTTGGGCATTACTGCCAACTTATGAAGCGCAGCCTCCTCTGATCTTGTTTTCTTCATGCAATTTTCCTCCATAAACGCATCTCACGAATGCGTGTCTGGGGGCTATAGTACCTGTTTCCATATAAAAAACAAACCCGATCGCTCGGGTTTGCATGTGACCATAGAGGTCATTTTGTAGCAGCTGGCTTAGGCTGCTGTTTCAGGCGCTGCTTGTGCAGGCTTTTTCTTGGCTGACCTAGCTGCCTGTATTACTGAAATAACACCCTTGAGAACCTCTGTCTCCATTTCGGCAATCATAGTAAGAGTGTCGGCAACATCTCGAGCATACTTTTGTAGATGCCCAGGCGAGCATGCTCCATTGTGATTGAAGCCTCCGAAGCCGAACAGGGCACTGGTATCAAAACCGCCGAGTTTACCTTCTAAAACCCGTACCTTGTGCAGATATTGTCGGTACTCCACCAACGCAATCGGCACAATCTCTCCGACTTGATAAAGTCCAAAGATTCCAAGTGCCAAGTATTGAAAGTGCCAGGGGGACTCGTTCCCGTCATAATAGATGACACGCATCTTGAGACCATTACTCAAGGACACAATGAATGTCTCCTCTACGGGCATCGCGATTGAAATACTGCAGAGTTCCGCGAGCAGTTTTAGACTCCGCCCGTCGACATCCACACGCCGACCAAGCTTGCTTCGCTCCAACTGAGCGAAGCGCTTGAAAAGTTGCCCAACCGCACAATGAAGTGCCGGGGACCTGGTGCGCTTCTCACGCTTCACATAGACACCTGCGGCCAACTTCTTAAGCCGTACCTCGACTGTTGTTCTTTCACCCTTCATATGTATTTCTCCTTCTATCAGTCCAAAATGTATTTCCACACTTCATGCATGGAGACACAAAGAGCACCTCTTGTGTTAAGGTGCTTCTGGTGGCGAATTATATCACTTTTTTAGAAAATGTCTAGCGTCGGCATGAGCTGCACGTTCTGTGTGTATCGCGCCGCACTAAGCCGCCTTAAATCTTCAAATAACGACGTGTGCCAATCCAGCTAGAAATTGCACCGATCACAACGCCAGCACCAACAATGATCGCGGAAATAGAAGGAAAATGTGCTACGTAATATTCAAACAAATCTGCGCCGAGGAAAAATTCTGCACTCATACGCTGCAACCAAAGTGTAATCGGATAAAACATACCGAGCGTGATAATGCCTGAAATAAGACCATAGAGCACACCACTCACCACAAATGGACCGCGAATATAATGGCTACCCGCCCCCACCAAACGCATGACAGAAATGTCTTCGCGCGAATTGTAAATTGAAAGTCGAATCGTGTTGAGGGTAATAAAGACCGAGAGCACGATGAGGAGCACGCTCAAAATAAGTCCGAGGCGCTCTGCGGCGTTGATAATGCGGGACAATTTTTCAATCGCTGTCTTGTTATTAAAATAATTGACCTTGCCGATAATCGATGTGCCGCTCTGCTTGAGGAAGTTGTCGCTCTTGAGCAAGTTTGCGATAGCCTGATAGTCGCCAGGATTCTTGGCACTAATGTCGAAGCGTGCGCCGAGTGGATTGTCGTTCAATTCGCCAAGAGTTTGGAGAGTTAATTCATCGTTTGCGTGACGCTCCTTGAAATTTTTGAGTGCATCGTCGCGATTGGTGTACACGACAGACTTCACCTCTGGCAAACGCTCGAGGCTGGCCTTAATGTCCAAAATATCTTTTTCTTCGGCCGTGGTGACGAAATAGACGTTAATGTCTACCTTGTCGCGCAAATCCTGGAGTGAGCTACGCAAAATGACGCCCGTAAAGAGCACTGAGCCAATAAAAAAGAGGGTGACAATCATCACCAAAATAGACGAAAGCGACACAAATCCATTGCGCCAAAAGTTTACAAAGCCCGAGCGAAAAATGCGTTTGGTATCAGTCCACATGCCTCTATTATACATGCCGTCGCGCCCCGCCACCAGTGTGCGAAAGGCTCGCGAAATTGGCGCTATCGCCCATGGAGCCAGAGTGTCGTTGTCGCTACGTGTTCCGGGCCGGAAATAGCACGAATGGCGCCTGTAGGGTCAATAATGCGCGCTTCTGCACCCTTTACCGAGGCGATAATGTACGTGTGTTCGTACACCGCACGCATTTGCGAAATCATTTTGATGCGATCTGCCACGAGCGGGCTAGCAAACACAGTTTCATTGCCGCTATAAACTGTCACCGTCGGCGAGATTGCCGGGAATGTGCGGTCGCGCCATGTGTGTGCATTAAATACTTCTGAGCAAATGAGTGGCCAGAGCGCGCCGTGCGGCGAAACAAATGCAGATTCCCCGCCACGGCCGCGCTTACCAACACTGAGCGGCTCAAGTGTGCGTAACGGACCGATGTTTGGACTCAGTTCAGAGAGTGGAAGCAAGTAGCGCTTATGGTAAAAGTCGAGAACAGTGCCGTTTTGGATGAGGGCGAGCGAATTATAGTTTTTCTCCAGGCTTTCTTCAGCACTTTTTGAATGAAAACCAATAACAAATGTGGTAAGCGGTCGCTCACGGCTCATGTTCATGAATCGCCCAAACCATTCAGCAACTTGCGGAGTCTCTCCAGCTGGCCGGCCTGTTTTTTCATCAAGTACAAAATACGGAATGGCATTTTCTGGCAACACCACGAGGTCTGCTTCGCCGAGTGAGTGCACTGTCTGCTCAAAAAAATCTTGCGCCACAAAGCCGAGCGCATCTTCTGTTACGAATGGTGACTGAATTGCCGCAACGCGAACAGGTGATGCATCACTCGCCTCAGTGCTCGTGCGCTGCGGGTCAGTAGAAAGAGTAAATAGGCCGACAATGAGCGCGGCGCCGAGACCTGTGCCAAGTACATACCAAGCAAGGTGCCGCACCGCGAGCATCCACCCGCCCGTTACCCGAGCAATGGCGCGATACACACTCAGTGCAACCCATGCACCCGCTATGTTAACGAGTACAATCACTAGTTCTGTGCCATATAGGCCGAATGGACCAACAAAAACGCGGGGCCACGCATACGGTGCGAGCGAAAAGGCGAATTCCTGCCAGATGATACCGCCCAAAGCAAGCATGCGGATATATTCGAGCGCTGCCCACGCAGCACCCACAATACCAGCCTGCAGCCATCGAGGTATGCGTGTTGTACGAACTTTTCGATACACCACGCCCAGCGCGAAAAAGAGCAGCGCGCCGGTGAGAAATGCCACCACAAGCAAGAAGAGCGCAAGCAAGAACTCACGATTTTTCCACAAGAATGAATACTGCCCCACCCACCACCACGCACGTGCCGAAACAAGCGGCCAGAGCGACCAAGCAGCATACGGCAAGCCAGCAATCATCGAACCCCAGGCAGCCGTGCGGTAAAAATCACCCTTAGCACGAATGCGTTCAAGAAATACTAAAAAAGGTATGAGGGCGATAAAGATAAGGAGGCCGGCTGAGAATGGTGGCAAGGTGGCAATCAGCACCAGTGCCGTGACTGCCGGAAGAATCATGCTACGAATGTTCATCCTCCTATTGTAGCGGAAGTGGGCTTCGAACGAAATGCTATACTTACCGTATACTATCTTTATGAACTATCGAGCACTTTTTGTACCAATCTTCATACTCGCTCTGGCATACTTCATTTCAAGCGGACCGCAAAGCTCGCGTGCCGCTTCATCAGTAGCCCAAACGTTTTACCGCGACCTCAAACTAGGTGATTCGGGCATGGATGTTCTTGCCCTACAAAAAATCCTTAATCGATCGGGTATTATCATTGCCACAACTGGCCCCGGATCACCTGAAAACGAAACTTCCCTCTTTGGAGCCAAAACAAAAAATGCCGTCATCCGATTCCAAGAGCAATATAGAGATGAGATCCTCAGCCCTTCTGGCCTACAACGGGGTACTGGGTATGTTGGAGCAAAAACACGTAATCTCTTACTAAAAAAGCATGCTGAGCTTCAAACAACACTGCAACAAAACCAAACATTACCCGCAGTAACATCTCCCACTAACTCAACACCGTTCGCAACCAGCTCAACGATTATGATTTATTACCCTTCCGCGTACGAAAGTTACCCCGGCAAAACAGTAACACTTAATGGGGTCGGCTTTACCGCAAATGGCAACATTCTCATCTTCAGTAAAAATGGAAAAAGAGTTCATAGCATAACCAACATAACCAGCTCAACAGGAACTTCCCTGGCATTCCGTGTGCCAAATCTTGACAATGACCGCTACGATATCAACCTCACAAACCCAAATGGTACAAGTAGGAGCATGTCATTCTTGGTTATCCTGGACAGTGCATCACCACGCAAAGTGCCCCGCATCACTAGTATTTCTCCAAGCAGTGTGGAATACGGCACCCCCGTCACCCTCTACGGTGAAAATCTTGTTGCTACCGAAAACTACCTCATCAGTAACTACGGTATTGTTGAAAATGCCACCTCATCTCCAGACAACACAAGCATTACCTTCACCCTCAAACCATTCGAGGACATCCCGCAAATTAAAGCCGGTACCGCACCAAAGCAAAATGTCTCAATCCCTGTTTTCGTGCACCTCGTAAATAAAAACGGGGTAAGCGACACCAAGAACCCGGGCACATTCACCATTCAGCTCTAGCTAAAAAAGGTATATTATATAGGTATGAAATCACTTTTCTCATTTATTAAACGCTTCCGATACTCTGTGGCTATTTGCCTTGCCGCACTCTTACTCACAGTTGCATCTGTGTATACGATCAATGCCGCTGGACCATCGATCGGTTTTCCTTTTGGAGGATTTGTGGCGTTGTCTCTTCCCTGTACATGTACCCCAGGATCATTTCTCCTAACTGTTGGTCCTCCATTAGGTGGCCAATTTGTATACGTGAGTGGCACACCTCAATTCTCAAACATGCAATTACCACGCGCTGGAGTATGGGTCCTTGGCACCTACTCACCTCCGGGTATTTGTATGATCTACGCAGGTAAATCATGTGTACCATTAGGAGCACCTCTCGGAACGATTATGCCTACCGTAGGCACCTCTTTCTAACACTCCAGCGCGGCGCAACAGAAACTAAAAAACGGGCCACACCCGTTTTTTTCGAAAATTCTAGAATCGCTTTTACAAAATATACTTACCAGCCGGGTCATCACGCACAACGCGGCCCTTGTCCATAGTAATAACACGGCGACCGAGAATGTCGACAACGCCTTTATTATGCGTGGTCAAAATAACAGTGGTGCCCAAATCGTGAATGCGCTTCAAAATTTGAACGATTTCGTACGTGTTGATTGGGTCGAGGTTACCGGTTGGTTCATCGGCAATGATAATGTCTGGGTGATTCACAATGGCGCGGGCAATAGCGACACGCTGTTTTTCACCGCCAGAAAGTTCGTGCGGAAAGCTGTTCATCTTGTGACCAAGGTCAACAAGCTCGAGGACATGTGGAACGTCGGTCGAAATATCAGAATCGCTGCGGCCGGCAACTTCCATAGCGAAGGCAATATTTTCGTAGGCGGTTTTGTTTGGCAGCAATTTAAAGTCCTGGAAAATGGTGCCGATCTTACGGCGGAGGCGGTTAATATCGTTTTTGCCGAGGCGATGAATGTCGACGGTTTCAAAAAGGACGCGACCTTCGGTTGGACGCTCTTCAGCCAAAATCATTTTCAAAAGGGTTGTTTTGCCGGCGCCAGAATGACCAACAATAGTGATGAATTCCTGTGGCTGAATAGAGAACGAAACATCGTCGAGAGCAACAGAGTCGTCCAAATAGCGCTTCGAGACTTTGTCAAAATGGATCATTTTTTCAGTATATTACAGATTGCGCTCGGCCTCAAGGAAGGGTTCAATTTCGCCAGCCAAAACAGCCTCAACATCGCGCACTTCGACCTCAGTGCGGTGGTCTTTCACAAGTTTGTACGGATGCAAAACGTATGAGCGAATCTGACTTCCCCATTCGATAGCCGTCGTTTTAGAGATGTACATGCCCTTTTCCTTGCTCTTGCGTTCATCCTCGAGCATTTTGTAGAGCTTACCGCGCAAAATATGGAGGGCTCGCTCACGATTTTGGGCCTGGGAACGCTCGGTTTCCACATGTACAGAAAGTTTTGTCGGCAAGTGCACCACACGCACCGCCGTTTCGCGCTTGTTCACATTTTGCCCGCCCGGACCAGATGAACGCGCAAAAGTAACTTCGATGTCGCTTTCTGGAATGGCGATGTCGGCTTCGGCACGCTCATCAAATTGCGGGATGACTTCTACAAGAGCAAACGATGTGTGGCGAAGCTGCTTTGCGTTGAAAGGTGAAATGCGCACCAAACGATGTACGCCTGATTCGTTCTTGAGCGCACCATACACACCGCGACCAGCGAGCTCGACGGTAATGTTACGATACCCGCCGTGGTCATTGGTGTTCGAGTGGAGCAGTGTTAATTGCCAGCCCTGCTTTTCGGCGTATTTGCGGTACATGGCAAAGAGCATTGCTGCAAAATCTTCAGCATCGTCACCACCGGCACCGGCAAAAAGCGTCATGACAGCATTACCCTTGTCGTACTTGCCGCCCTTACCGCCATTTTTGAGCTCTTCTTTGAGTTCGCCCAATTCGCGCACAAGTGCCTGAGCTTTATTTTTATCTGCCCAAAAATCACCATCAAGCATCATGGTTTCGATTTCTGAAATTCGCGCTGTAAGTGTTTTTTGCTCTTCTGATTCCATATACAAAGAAATTCCCCCGCCGAAGCAAGGGGAATTCGGCGGCCCGACACGCAACTGCCCACACGTTTGTCATGTGGACCGCCGAAGCCACGGGCACTCACCCGCAGCAGTATTAGTATGGCACTTTTACCGCCCTGCGCAAGTACACCTTGCCAAGCGCCCGCAAAGAATTTACTATTACTCGGCAAGCCTTACAGATACGCGCTTTTTTTAAAAACCAAGCCAATGTAGCTGTTTTGGTAGTTAAAATGAGAGCTCCAACAGCCCCAGGGGCATTAAGCGCAAAATAATGTAAGCCAATGTAGCTCAGTTGGTAGAGCAACGCTTTCGTAAAGCGTGGGTCGTCGGTTCAATCCCGACCATTGGCTCACGAAGTGAGACATGAGGAGACGCGGGGCGTCTCCGTGTCGGGATTGAAGCCCGATTGAGATTTTTATGACGAAGGAAATAAAAATCCAATTGGGGTACTGCTCCTGTAAGGAGCGATTCCGACCATTGGCTCAACAGTGCCGGAAACAAAAAAACCGACCACCATCCTTCAGGACAGTAGCCGGCGTGTGATACCAATTAGGGCCTGAGAATGCACATCCATCTCTGCTCGGGACGAAGCCAGTGCAGCACTTCGCGGATGTCATCGATACGAACCCTGCCGAGTTCCCGACGTTCGGCTCCGCAGGTGATGATCTTCTGATCATGAGACACACCATCCATGGCGCCCTCGAAAACATCATCTCCGCTCATGTCGACCATTTGATATGAATCGACCATGTGCCTTCTGACCCTTTCGAAGAGCGCTCGTTTTCCATGCAATGTAGCGATCGTCGTATCGACAACCTCACTAAACTTCTGGAGTGTATCAACATTTAGGCCGGTAGCGCCAATGACACACCTTGCAAAGTCGCCATAGTCCTCACAGTTTGTACCTGTTGAGTAAGCCCACCCATTCGTCTCGCGCACCACCCGCGCTAACTCCTCATCTAGCATCCGCATGGTAATCCGTACAGCCGATCTGTTTAGGCTACCAGGAAGGCAGGCGATGCTTTCATTAATACACGATGACTGTGCTTCGGGTATTGTTTCCACCATGTTCACGACATACTCACGCTCCCTTGGAGGCTTAACCGTCGTCATCGGAGCAGCCAATTTAGTCCTCACACCATCCTTATGTACCGCAAAGGGACTGCCCGAAAGCAAATCCACCAACTCTTCCAGACCCATGCCGCCGACTGCAACAACGGTCATGTTCGCCGGGACATATGAACGATCGTAACACTCTTGTAAATCACGCCGCGAAATACACCACGACGCAATTGATTGAGGAGTGCCAATTGGGTGCACAAATCGGGAAAAGAATGTGTCACCGAAGACCGCATCATTTTGACGCAGTTGAACTTTCAACCTCATGGCGTCCTGATGTTGCCGACCGTACTCACTCATGATCACCCTTCGCTCATGCTCAACTCCTTTTCTAAGCTGAGCCAAGAGCAGCATGTGACCAAAAATGCCGAGTGCTTTTTTGAGCATGCCATTCTTGGCGGGGAGTGAGAACGAGTATTTGGTATACGGGAAGCCCGTCGTACCAAAGTCCGCAGATCCGCCATGGCCAGAGAAGAAACGCCTCATTTCTTGATAACTCATTATCCCATTCATAGAGGGAAGATGCTCCACAAAATGCTGAAGTCCTTCCATTCCAACAGGGTCATGACGAGCCCCGCTGTGAACAACGAAGCCGACGTACTGCCAGGGTTTTCCCGGCCAGTGTGCTGCGCGAACAGTTAACCCATTCGGCAGTATTGCCGTTCTAAATTCCGCATACGGATCCCACATCTTCATGCATATCCTTCTAATTGAGATTTGTGGTGTTGTGATTGCCCTAACTGATATTTCAGAGAGCTTAATTACCCAATATAATATCATTATATTGGGTAATTGTCAAATGTTTTTAACTATAGCTTGATGAGTTGATACGGGTATAGGAAGAACCTACTCCACCCTCCTATTAATCTCCACCTCGGCACACTTAGCGAGCTCAAGGAAATCATCCATGTCCTTCATACTAAACTCACGCGGCTTGGTGTCTTTTACACAGAAGACTCCAACAGGTAAATTGGTTTTATAATCATACAAAGACTGCCCCGCATAAAATCGTACATGCGGCTCGCCCTTTACCATCGGGTTATCAGCGAAACGTGGGTCTTCAAGCGTATCATGGATGACCATGAGCATTTCAGACATAAGTGCGTGGCCACAAAATGAATTGTCTCTCGGACCACCAGTCGCACGCAGCCCTTGTACGGACTTAAACCATTCACGGTCCTTGTCTACAAGGGTGATGGTTGAAATAGGAACAGAAAATCGCTTAATAGCCTCTTTCGTAATTCGGTCAAACCGTTCCTCCGGCTTCGTATCTAATAAGTGCAATCCTTCAAGCGCACAAACGCGCGCTTTGTCATTTATTGGAATAGGTGCTTTTTGCATATGCTCACAAAGATTAATGAATCGATATGAGCTTCGCGAGCTTCTTACCTCTAGTATACCAAAAAATGATTAAACAAGTATCTCGATCCCCACAAAAAAGAGCACGCTCCCGCTCGTATCGAGAATTGGTGAGACGAGTAATTCAACCTCATACAGTTCGCCTGTTTTCGTCTTATTCGTCATTCTTGATTTTATAGATTCCTTTTTCTCGAGTATTTTGTCCCACATGTCTGTATAAAATTCTTTTGGCATGTGTCCACCCCACAACTGTGAAGGTTTTTTACCAATTGCTTCATGAGCAGAATAGCCGGTTGCAGCCTCTACCGCCTTGTTTATAAACAAAATAATTCCGCGCGGGTCTATAATAATTACCTGCTCAATCATCTGTTCAAACACCCGATTGAGCGTCCCACATCGTGCACACTTAATTTCTACACCAAACAATGCATCGGGTTTTGCGAGCACCTTCTTGCAGTTCGAGCATCTAATTTTTTTTGACTCATCCATGTGTTCTTGTTCAGAATGTTCAGTATTCATAGTGTACGTTTATTGCTGGGTTCGCACGTCACCTTTCCTGTGACGGATGATCCATCCTAACACACCAGCACCAAGCGCACTAAGGAGTACGAGTACGATGATCCAGAAGTAAGTCGAGATGAATGCAATTAATCGCACGAACAGAGAGCGTGTGATCTCAATTTTGAGGGCTGGCTCAAGCGTACTGATTGCCCCACGGGCGTCTTTGTTTACCGCCGTCAGCACATAGGTGCCGGCTGGGACCTTTTCGCCCCATGTAAATTTGAATTCTCCCTTTGTGTTTGACTGTGCCTGGTCAGTAAATTGCTGGCCAGAAACCGCATCACTCAACGTAAATGTAATGGTTGACTGAGGGAGCGTGCGGCCAGTAAGACGGAGTGCGTATTCTTCATCAATGCTCTTAGGGTACGAAGTAATGATCAAACCTTTGACTTCGCGAATGGTAAATTCCACTGTTTCAGTAGTTTTATTGCCCGCACGGTCGAATGCTTTTATGATAAGGAGCTTTTTGCCATGAGTGAGGGCTTCTGGCTTATATACACCGTTTGGCATATCTTCTGGGCGCACGGTGATAATGTCATTCTCATTGGTGAAAAATGTAAGTTCATAGCGGTCGATGCCCGAAGTGACGTCGGTGGCCTTGAACGCGATATCTGGTCGAGGATCATCAGTCGAATCGCCGCCGAGCAAGGTAACAGCAAATTGTTCTGGCGCCTTTGAGTCAACCTGGAAACGGTAATGGCTAACTACTCCCCATCCCGATTTATCTCTGTACTGGAGATGGAAGTAGTGTATGCCGTCATCCAAACCGCTCACTTTTTTCTCGGTTACATTTGTGTCACCGGTGCCAGATGGTGTTGTGCGAGGTTGCTTGTCTGCCACAGAACGCACGGCTGTCACTCCTTCTGGAATCTCCCATCGGAAAACTGCTTCCGTGGCTGAATACCATTTATTATTGTTTGGATGCGTAGGCGAAATAATTGCTGGAATCTCTGATGTACCCGTAGGCGAAGGTGCTGGTGCGCGAACTGGAGCACTTTGCGGAACAACCTTTGCGGCACTCAGTGTGAGTTTAGTACCGGTCATGTCAGTGAGCACATTGGTGCCCTGCCCGTCATTAGCTAGAACGGAGCCACCCGTAAGCGCAAGTTCAGCATCACCTGCTGCCTTTACTTTAAAAGTGATAGTGACAATTTTGCCCGACGCTCCAGTATAGCCAGGATTCATGACCACACCCTCAAAGTGCGCTGTTCCGTCAGTATTTGAAAATGTTGGGTCCTCTGCCCACACACTTACCACTGAACCAACCTTTGACACCGAAGTAACTTGCAACAGTTCCTTAGGAAAGGTAACAGTACCTGAAAAAGCGTTCACCGCTGCATCGCTCGAAGACACGTTCACCACAGCCTGCAGTGTATCTCCAACAGAATACGCTTGCTTTGGAGTAGCAACAATAAGCTTCGCAGCAAAAACACTCTGTGGCGTACTTAGAAGTGCCGCACACATAATTATTGCGCAGACAACGAGGTCACTGAACGTGATTATTCGTTCATTTTTTGATTTCGCTTGTGCACCACGCCAAAAGCTAAGAACAGACATAGGAATACTATCAGTATACCTGGAACGATACGCTGACTCATAGATAATCTGTGGAGAGGTTCTACGACTGCAATACGGTAATTTCCCTTTTTATCCACCGCTTTTACGTATACATACCCATCTGCACGGGAATTACGCAATGAGTGCGGACTTTCGGCCCTTTCCCACTGCAGCTTATTAAAATCTTTGGGCTGCAAACTCTCAGCAACCTCATAGTATGCAACGCCCGATTGCTTATCTGTTGTGGTAAAGACGACCACAGGATGCCCCGGACCGAGCAGCGGGTCGTCAGTAATTTCGGGCACGAATGATTCGGGCATTTCATTGTCTGGAATATCAATTTTGATATTCTCCTTACCCGCAACAATAGGCAATGTCTGCGCTGGTAGAATAAGTGAATCCTCGCGTGGCTCAGGCAAATTTAAATAGACTTTTGTACCACGGGCACTTACTTGAAATGTTACCTCGTCTGACGTGGCCATTTTCTCAGTATTAGCCTGCATAAAAATGGTGACGAGGCGTCCACCTTTACCCGTAAAACCTCCCGGGATAATACCCGAGAATGTGAGCATGCGCGTTTGTTCGTCATACGTCGGCTTGTCTAGGAAAATTGGCATCACAGAGTTACCTGTCGAAACATCAAGAATAGTGAATTCCTCTGGAATTGGTACCGTCACAGTCAGTGTGTTCACCGACTCTTCGGCCGTAATGTTGAGGGCCGCCACAAATTGGCCAGACGTGCCGACAGTCATCTCTTGAGTGTCAAAATAGAGCTGAGCGGCATGGGCAGGTGTTGGTGCAGCGCTCACAAAAAGCGCACATAGCACCATAATCGCACCGACGACTATAGTCTGTGAACCATGTGGAGTCTCTTGATTATTTTTTGATACAAATATCATACGGTTTATGTTAACTGCAGCCCACTAACCCGTCCAGTCATACGCAACAATCGAGAAGTCAATAAGGTTCACCTTACCATCGGCATTGAGGTCGTACTCCACTTTCGGCTTCGGACGCTTATACCAGTAGGCCAGGATCGAGAAGTCAATGAGGTTCACCTTGCCGTCTTTGTTGAGGTCACCTCGCTTGTATGTACCACCGGTACCTCCAACCCCGGCAGTTTGTGTACGAGCGACATTTTTTGATCCAACTTTAAATGCAACAAGTTTAGAAAGACTTGAAAAGTCATCATTCACTTTTGAACGGGACTGTACGGTGTGACTGTCTACACCAAGTTCATAGCTATCAAGCTTATACACCCACGTACCGTCACTACTCGACACCGCATTCTTTACTACCTCTTTTTCCGAGTGAAAATAGAGACTAACCGTTGAACTGGGCGCTGTTTGACCAAGCACCGTCAAAATATCGCCGAGCTTTACCTCAACCTTGTCTGTGGTGATTGTTGGCGGCAAAAAAATACCGCTAATAACCGTCGTGACGCCATTTGTCACAGCAATGGTATATGTCTGTATGGTCGAGCGTTCGCCACGACTATCTGTGGACCAAATACCGAACGAAAACGTACCTGTTGAAAGACCACTGAGCGTGATCTCGAAGCGTGCATCTGGACCAGCCATAGATTCAGCAGCAAGCTGACCGTCCTTGGTAAGAGTCACCTTACTGAGCGGGTATGCAATACCGCGAAACACGGCTTGGTTTGGTGTTGCTGTAACACCTCCCCCTCCACCACCCCCGCCACCGCCTCCCCCTCCTCCGCCACCGCTCGGAGGCGGGTCGCTCGGTGGTGGCTGACTCGCCTCCGTAGTATCGCTTGTTGAATCACATTGAGGATCAGCCGGGAAGTCGATAAGGGCATCGCTATCGTTGTCTATACCGTCCGAACACTGCGGAAAACCCTGAACAACCACAGACAGCGTGGTCACATATGCGTGGGCTATGACAGGTGAGAGCAGATGCGGGATACAGAGGAGGAGTGCAATCAGCCTTCGTGTCTTGTACAAGACAGAAGCCATGTTATTTGACCGTAATTGAGAACGAGATTCGACTCTTGATGAAGCGGAGAAGTGCATACAAGACCGCAACACCTACAAGTAAGGCAACGAGGTACCATACCGGAATCACCCAAAAAGCCACCTTTGCAGCCGTAAGATTATTACCTTCGCCGTCAACAATGGTCACATCTGCAGTGTAGCGACCAAACATAAAGCCGTGGACATTGTACGGTATTTGAAGTGTCTTGATACCTGTCGGCAAGACAATCTGACCTTCTACTGGAATCTCTGCGACTCGCGTTCCGAAGATATTGCGGAGCGTAATGTAACCTTTTGGTTCAAAATGAACGGTACCAGTATTCTCAAAACCAATTTTGAACATGAGCGGTGGACGCTGCACAAAAGAATCGGTCTCGAAATTCAAGATGCGACCTTTTTGCAAGAAATTGCCAGGGACCGTTACAAAAACGAGCGTACCGACTTGAGTACCGATACGGAGCTGCTCGCCATTGCTCGTATATCGATTTGCTTCAAAAAAAGTGACGCCGAAATGACTGCCTGGCTCTGCATTTGCAGGTGCATTAATGGCGTAAGGAATCGCGCGCTTTTCATTCTTGCCGAGCACAATTTCTTTTACTCCATCATTGAGCGTAATCCAGTCTCGTACCGTAGTAACACCAGGGGCACGGGAAACGAATTTTACACCGTCACCACCAGAATTCGGCACAAAATCTTCCGTCTTGAGTGTGACACGAACTTTATCCTGGCTGGCATTTGAAAGGAGAATAACGCCTGAAGCCTTCCCGCCTTTTTCTATTGTATGAGAAATTTTAACCGGCTGAATAGTGAGACCGATGTTATCTGCTTGAGCGAACTGTGGTACCGCAAAAACGGCAAGAACGAGTAGTAAAAATGAAGCTAGAAATTGAGTGGCGTATTTAGGACTCATTGGTATAGCGTATACGAAAAGTGGCGTGTTGCCACCTTTACGTTACTAGTTAGCTGTGGCGGTGTATGTAAGTGCGCCATCATAAGTACCTGTCTGCTGGCTTGCTGGTACGTCGAGATAGTACTGCACAGTGTTAAGGTGAGCACTTGCGCTGTATGAACCTACACCAGCATTACCAATCTGGCGCTGGACTGTTGAACTTGAAATACCGGCAAATTTCGCTACGCCGTCAGCATCGCTTGCGCCCCACCAGCTTGGCGCAACAAAGGCTACACCATTTGAACTAGAGGCCGTCATCACACGAAACGCAAGTACTTGGCCAGAACTGTCGAGCGATCCACGAATTGCCGCATTTCCAACACTACTCGTTGCGGCGCCTGGAATCCATTCTGTTTGGTCAGTAATGCCGACAGCAGCGTCGGTTGTGAGGTCAAGAACGGTGTCTGTTGGGCTTTGGTCGTTACCGTAAAGTGTAACATTCCAGCCGTTTGCATTGTTTGTAATCACAGAGAGCGTACTTGTTGCGAGTTTGTAAGAACCTGGGGTAAGTGTACCGAACTGATCAGTAGAAACACTGAAACTAAGGGATGATGCGACAGTTACCGAAAGTGTTACTGCTTCTCCATATACCGCCTTTGCAGCATAAAAGAAAGAAGAAAGAGCGAGCATAGAAGCCACAGACATTACAAGAAGCTGTCCGTTTGTGCTGCGAGCTATGTATTCTTTAAGGTTCATTAACATAAATATAAACTCAATAAATGGATTATAGCATCCCTGCTGTGACCGCCGGAAAAAGTTATTCACACCTCCACAGGAATCTAGCTAAATGTTGCATCAAGGATTAACTGTAGCCGTATAGGTGATGCTTCCTGAATATGCCCCCTGCGCCTGGGACGATGGTGCATCAATGTTGTAGAGAACAACAGAGGTAGTTGTCGGATACGAAGATGTTGAGCGACTAATAATAGATTGCGCTGTCGATGGGAAGCCTGCAAAACGGGCATTTACTGAAGTATCATCTGTTCCCCACCATGCGCTACAGTAATTTGAAGTATCAGTACCTGCCTCACGGACACGGAATTGGAGTGTCTCGTTCTCAGTTGACGAAGCGGTGGCATTCCCAGCCGCCGCGCAGCTTACACCGGGCGCCCAAGCAGTTTTATCTGGATAATCGATAGAAGGATCAGCATCAAGATCAAGGGTACTATCTACGTCCGAACGTGCCACAGTCACATTAAAGCCCGTACTATTTGCTGTTTTCACATCGAGTGATGTTGTTTGACTCGCGAGCGTACCCGAAGTGAGTGTGCCGAAACCGACGGTATTTGAATCTACCGCAAAGGTAAGTGAGTTCTGTGTTGTAGGTTCTACCCATTGGATGCTCGCCATTAAAAAGTCAATTTGGCCAATAGAGTTTGTTGCAGTAGTACCTGAGGTTGATGTTCTTACACGCATATTCGTCTCGTTATTGGTACTATCGACATAGTCTTCGGCTGATGTGGTCATGCCCACAATACTCGCCACCGTACCTACAGTTACCGGGTCTGTATAAACAAGCGCAGTAGTAGCCGTAGCACCAACGGCTGTCCACCCGCCCGTCGTTTGGTTACCGCCCGAGTAATCCCTTACACCGAGTGCCACCGTACCACCCGTACCAGACATAAAACGCCCAACATAAAAGATCGATGTTACACCACCACCAATCGGAATCGTAATTGGGAGATCTGTATTTGCTGCCTTCGCTTCTTCAACCACCGCGTCACCGTCATTGTCGAGCCCGTAATAATCATGCCCAATAGAAAGAGCCTCGTCTTCCGACAACGAGGTCCACACGTTTGTGGTACCCGTCATATCTAAATCTCTAATACTGGTCGTTGCTGTTGTGGATGAAGCGGTTCCAAATGAAATTTCAAAATCAGATGCATTGGTATTTGTAGTGCCAAGAATGATGTAGATTAAGTCGAGGCGAATACTTACCGCACTGTTTGAAAGACCGTACCATCCAACACGAATTTCACCGTTCGAAATATAGTCGGACATGGTGATATTGTTTTTTGCCCAGGCATTTGTTGCATCAGTTGCAGAACAAGCGATCGAAGCAGTTGTTAAATCCTCCCACGAAGTAGTGGTAAAGTTATAAATTTTAGGGCGATGTGTTGGTCCGGTGTTTGAACATGAATACTCGGCACGAACGAGAATAGTGTTCATGCCGGTATATGTTTTGACATTATTGAAGGACAGATAAAAATCAGAAACAGAACCTGCGGTACCTGGAACACTCAGACGGAGGT
>JACCDK010550344.1_pt1 | contig 21003 bp, 18 predicted proteins | sample 7445871 | NCBI WGS metagenome assembly JACCDK01 (sample SAMN15323436, study PRJNA562643) | freshwater metagenome | isolation source: river surface water | place: USA:Blue River Watershed | collected 2017-08-15
CCAATGAGCCATACACCTCGTCGGTGGAGACATGCAAAAAGCGGAAACCATCTTGTGTGGGAGCGGTCTCCGACCGCGATGGGCCACCGGGTACCGTCTTATCGCGGTCGGAGACCGCTCCTACACCGGGGAGGGTATTCCAATAGCCCCGCACCGATTCGAGCAGGTTGAAGGTGCCGACGATGTTGGTCTGGATGAAGTCGCCCGGGCCATGGATGGAGCGGTCCACATGGCTTTCGGCCGCGAAGTGGAGAACGGCGCGCGGCCGGTGTTCGGCCAGCAGCTTGTCCACGAGCGCACGGTCGCCAATGTCGCCCTGCACAAACACATGCTGCGGCTTGCCCTGCACGCTGGCCAGCGTCTCGAGGTTGCCGGCGTAGGTGAGCTTGTCGAGGTTGACCACCGGCTCATCGCTGCCGGCGATCCAGTCGAGCACGAAGTTGCCGCCGATGAAGCCGGCGCCGCCAGTCACAAGAAGGGTCATGGGTGTATAAAGGACAGGCCGTCCGAAGGGGCGGCACAGTGCCGATTCTAGAACCACCCCCTGCCCCGAAACGGACCCCGCCATGGCCAAGAAACCCGACCCCGCCGCAGCCCCCACTTCCGGCATGCCGGACCTGTCCGCGCTGTCGAGCCACCAGATCTGGCTGGCCGGCCTGGGCGCCATGGCGCAGGCGCAGGCCCAGGGCAGCAAAGCCATCGAATCGCTGGTCAATGACGGGCTGGCCTTCCAGCGCAAGAGCCAGGAAGAGGCCCGGCAGCGCTTTGAAGAGGCCACCGAGCGTCTGGCCAGCATGGCCCAGGGCCTGGGTCAGCAGACGGCCGGCCGCATCGACAAGCTCGAGCAGGTGTTCGAAGAGCGCGTGGCCCGCGCCCTGCACCGCCTGGGCATGCCGACCTTGCAAGACATGGCCGCACTGCAGGCGCGCCTGGCCGACCTCGAAGCCCAGCTGGCCAAAACGGCCAAAACAGCCAAGCCCGCCGCCAAAGCGGCCAAAACCCCTGCGCGCAAGGCCCCCCGCAAGGGCTGATTTGCCGGACCATGGCGAAGAAAGCCCCGCGCCGCACCTTTGAACGGATCGCCAGCGTCACGCTGGACCTGTTCAACCGCTACGGCGAGCCGCACGTCTCGACGACCCTGATTTCGTCGGAACTGGGCATCAGCCCGGGCAATCTGTACTACCACTTCCCGTCCAAGGACCAGCTGGTCAACCACCTCTACGACCAGTACGAGGCCGCGATGTTGTCCCTGCTCGATGCGGGGGGCGATGTGCAGGACATCGAAGACGCCTGGTTCTTTCTGCACACCCTGTTCGAGCGGGTCTGGGACCACCGCTTCCTCTACCGCGACCTCAACCACCTGCTCTCGGGCAACCGGCATCTGGAAACCCACTTCCATGCGGTGCTCGAACGCAAGACGCTGGCGCTGCGGCAGATGCTCGAATCGCTGGCACGGGCGGGCCTGATGCAGATCGGGCCCGAGACGGTGCAGACGCTCTCGGCCAGCATGGCGGTGATGGTGACGTACTGGCTGAGCTACGAGTACGTGCGCGACCCGCGCCACGCCATGGAACCCGAGAGCGCCAGCCGCGCCATGGGCCGCGGCGCGCAGCATGTGCTGGGCCTGCTCACGCCCTACCTGAGCAGTCCCGAGCTGCAGCAGCACCTGATGGCGCTGACCAGCGCTTACGCCGCACCGAGGCGTTGACGCTCAGGCAAAACGCTGGCTGGCCATGGTCAGCAAGCCATCGAAGATCAGGTTGTCGACCAGCTCGAAACCGATGGACATGCTCGGGGCCATCTTCCAGCCCGCGCCACCGGTCATGATGCACAGGGGCTCCATGCCGGTGTGGCTGCGCAGGTGCTGGACCATGCGCTCGCAGGCCCCGGCGATGGCGAAGGTGCCGCCGCTGGTGAGCGCGTCGCTGGTGTTGGTCGGGAACATGCGCACCTCGCCGGTGGGCACATGCAGGCCCGCCGTGCCGGACTCCAGCGCGCGCAGCATGATGCCGTGGCCGGGCAGGATGAAGCCCCCCAGAAATTTGCCGTGCTGATCGATCGCTTCGACCGTGACGGCCGTGCCCACCATCACCACCACCAGCGGCCGCGACTGGCCCCCGGCGAGCATGCGCTGGCGGGCGCCGACCATGGCCACCCAGCGGTCTGCCCCCAGACGGGTGGGGTGGTCGTAGCCATTGATGAGGCCGGCTTCGGCCTGCTCGGCCACCACCCATTGCGGGACCACATCCCACAGCTCCATCTGCTCCTGCACGCGGCGACGCACCGCGTCGCCGGCCACGATGCAGCCGAGCATGCGCTCAGGCGGGGGCAGTTCCGCCCAGGCCCCTTCGGCCAGGCTCTCGATGTTTTCCAGGAATTCCGCCCCTTGTGCGATCGGGGTCGCGTTCGGGCGGGCACGGTCGTACAGCGCCCACTTCAGGCGGGTGTTGCCCACATCGATGGCCAGAAAATTCATGGCCGCATGATAGCGACTCTGCGGCAATGGCTCAGGCCCCGTGTGCCGGCGAGGCACCCGGTGACTGGGCGCGACGGATGGCCTCCTGCGCATCCTGGTCTGAGCGGTCGGCGCCTTCGGCCGCATCCACCTGCAGCAACAGGCCCTGCACACGGGCGCCATGCTCCACGGCGATCGATGCGTATTTGAGGTCGCCCTGCACATGGCAGCCGGCATGCAGCTCGATGCGGTCCTGGGCGTGGATGTTGCCGGAGACTTTGCCCGCGACGATGACACGCTGGGCCATGACATCGCCCACCACCTCACCGCCCGGACCGATCACCACCGAGACCGCCTGGTCGGACCGGCTCAGCACATTGCCCAGCACGCGGCCATCGATGCGGACGCTTTCACCCAGCAGCAACTGGCCCTGAAATTCGGCATGGCGGCCGATCAGGGTGTCGAATTTCTCCTGATGCAGGGTCAGCAGGGCGGCGGCGGGGGTTTTCTTGCCAAACATGGGGGTCTCCAGGGCTTTATGAACGTGACCAGGCCTGGATGGCCTGGATCGGGTGCATGGCTCGCCCGCCATACAGGACTTCGTAGTGCAGGTGCGGCCCTGTGGACCGCCCGGTGTTGCCCAGCAGGCCCAGGCGATCGCCGGTCTTGACCTGCTGACCCGGCTGCACCAGGATGGACTGGAGGTGGGCGTAGCGGGTGGAAAAGCCTTCGGCATGCTGCACCTCGACCATCAGGCCGTAGGCGCCGTTGAAGCGGGCCTGGACCACGCGGCCAGCCGCCGTCGCCACCACGGGTGTCCCCACGGGGGCCACAAAGTCCAGGCCCTCGTGCCAGCTGGGCAAGTGGGTCATGGGGTCCAGGCGCAGCCCAAAATGGCTGGAGAGCAGGAACTCCGTCTGCAAGGGCAGGGCCAGAGGCAGCAACTCCAGGCGCGATTGCTGCTCGCTCCAGGTCCGCTGGGTCTGTTCGAGCAGCTGCTGCACATCGGCGATGTGCTGCTGGGTCGCCTGCAGGCGCTCGGGCAAAGCGGCGTTCTCGGCATTCCACAGGCGCGGCCACTTGAATGGCCCACCCCGCCCGGCCGGCTTGCCGCCTGCGGTCGTCGCGGTCTGGGCCAGGACCTCCAGTCCGACCCGCGACAAAAACGCCTGGCGCGCGCTTTCGATTTCCTGGAGTTTGTCCACCGCACCGGCCAGTTGCGCTTGCAGCCGCTCGAGCTGCTGCTGGTATCTGGACTCCATGCGCTGCTGCTCCTGCAGGCTGGCGACACCGCCCATCTTGAGCGCCAAGGTGGGCGAAACATCCACCGCGAGGCGAAAGCCGATGAGCTGAAACAGCCCGCCCAGCAACAACAACACGGTGGCGGCCACCAGCGATGCCACCGCCACCTTGCGACGCGTGATCGACAGCGTCACCACCCGGGCCGTCGGTCCGGACACCCAAATCAATTGCATGTTCTGCCCCTTGAACGGTCTGCTGGCTTTGGCCGAGCCCAGATCCAAAAATACATTCAAAGATCCATTAAACCATTTTGAATTGAATATTTTGGAAATCATAAATGGTCTGGCTGTGTGCTGGAGCCTGAGCGACAAAACAGGCCCCACAGCCCGGCCCGCGCTCGGATAATGGGCCCATGTTTCCAACCATCACGCTGTCGGGGCCGCGCAGCGCCACCGAAAAAGGGCGCCTGCTGGGCCAAGCCTCTCGCCAGCAGGTCTTGCACAGCCGCAGCACCTACGCGCGGCTGTTCGCCAGCTGCGGCATCGACTGGGCCACCGCCTGCCAGCGGGCATGGGCCTACCGCCCCACGATCGAGGCGCTGGACCCGCTGCTCCTGCAGGAAATGCAGGGCCTGGCCGAGGGCGCAGGGCTGGCATTGGCCGAAGTGCTGGCGCTCAACTGCCGCACCGAAATCCTGCCCGCGAGCTTCCTGAGCGATGCCCACCACGATGCACAAGCCGCACTCGCCGCCAACCTCGCCGCGGGCCTGCCCGATTGGCTGGACACACTCGACCCGCACATCGGCGAAGGCGAATGCACCGCCATGGCCGTGGCCCCCGAGGCCAGCGCGCGCGGCCACACCTGGCTGGCGCAGAACTGGGACTGGCTGGGCCGCCAGCGCCAGGCGCTGGTGCTGCTCGAGACCGACGATGGGCACGGCACCCGGCTGCTGACGCTGACCGAAGGCGGGATGCTGGCCAAGATCGGCATGAACCAGCACGGCTTTGCGCTGGGCCTGAACATCCTGCGCTCGACGGACGATGGCCGCGCTCCCGGCGTGCCGGTGCACCTGCTGCTGCGCCACCTGCTGGGCTTGTCCAGCGTGGCGGCCGTGCGCGAGGCACTCGATCGGATTGGACGGGCCCTGGGCTTTGGCGCGGCCTCCAACATCCCCTGCGCCGATGCCCATGGCGAAGTCGCCTGTTTCGAAGTGGCGCCTGCTGGCTGGGCCGAGCTGCCGCCCGAGCGTGGCGTGGTGGTGCACACCAACCACTTTGTCTGCGAGGCCTTGCGCTCGGCCCAAGCGCCGATGGGCGTCACGCTGTCGAGCCAGCCGCGGCTGGACACTGCCGCACGCCACGCGCAGGGCGCGCCGCTGGACCTGGACCGATTGCAAGGCTTTTTGCGCGACGAGAGCGACGGTCACCTCTCGGTCTGCCGCAGCCCCGACCCGGCGCTGCCGCCCGAAGGCCGTGTGGAGAGCGTGGCGGGCATCGTGATGAACACCACCACGCGCGAGATGTGGATCGCCCCCGATGTGCCCAGCCGCTGCGCCTTCGAGCCGATCGACACGGCCGCCCTGCGGACGGGCTGAACCCGCGTCAGAGCCTGGGGCGGGCCACCGGCTGCACCGATTCAAAGGCGCGGGCCGCGCGCAGCACCAGCGCATCGCCAAACATCGGCCCGACGATCTGCAAGCCCATGGGCAGGCCCGCCCGCGTGAGGCCGCAAGGCATGCTGATGGCGGGCTGCTGCGTCAGGTTGAAGGGGTAGCTGAACGGCGTCCAGCCCAGCATGCTGGCCGGGTTCATGGGCACCGCACCGGCCGCCCGCGCCTCGAAAGCCGGCACCGCCACGCTGGGCGTGACCAGCAGGTCATAGCGCTGCATGAACTGGCGCATGTGCGAGCCCAGCACGCCCCGGCGCTGGTGCAGTTGCTGGACTTGCAAGGCGCTCAGTTGCGCCCCCAACTCGGCCTCGGCCCGGAAGTCCGGATCGGTCAGGGCCTGCTGCGCGGGGCTGAGGCCACTCCAGACGGTGTGCGCCCCGAGGAACCACAGGCCGGTGGTGATCTCCAGCGGGTCCTCAAAGCCCGGGTCGACCTGCTCCACCTGCGCGCCCAGCGCCTGCAACTGGCGCACCGCGGCATCGACCGCGGCGGCGATCTCGGGGTGCACGTTTTTGGCGTAGCCCAAGGTCGGCGAATAGGCGATGCGCAGCCCGCGGATGCCGTCGTCCAGACCCACGGTGTAGTCCGTGGGGTCGGGCGGCAAAGCGGTCCAGTCACGGGCATCGGCCTGCTTGAGCACGTTCATCATCAGCGCCGCATCGCGCACGCTCATGGTGTGTGGCCCGAGGTGGGCCACCGTGCCAAAGGGCGAGAGCGGGTAGGCGGGCACGCGGCCAAAGCTGGGCTTGAGGCCGACGTTGCCGCAGAAAGCCGCCGGGATGCGCACGCTGCCCGCGCCGTCGGTGCCCACGCTCAGCGGCCCCAGGCCTGCGGCGACGGCCGCGGCCGTGCCGCCCGATGAACCGCCCGGCGTGCAATCGGGGTTCCAGGGGTTGCGGGTGATGCCGGTGGCCGGCGAGTTGGTCTCGCCCTTGCAGCCGAACTCGGGCGTGGTGGTTTTGCCCAGCAGCACCGCACCGGCTTCGCGCAGGCGGGCGGTGGCCGGGGCGTCGATGTCCCAGGGCTGCTTCGGGTCGATGGTGCGGCTGCCGCGCAGGGTGGGCCAGCCGCGCGTGAGGATCAGGTCCTTGATGGAGGTCGGCACCCCCTCGAGCTCGCCCACCGGCGCGCCACTGTGGCGATGCGCCTGCCAGCGCGCTTCACTGGCGCGCGCGGCCGAGAGCGCGGCATCGGCGTCGACCAGACAAAAGGCGTTGAGCTGCGGGTTGAGCCGGTCGATGCGCGAGAGCACCGCCTGCGTGGCCTCGACCGGGCTGGCCTGGCCACTGCGGTAGAGCCCGATCAGTTCATGGGCGGGGCACTGGGTCAGGTCGGTGGTCATCGGCATTTCCTCATCGGGCCGTCATGGGCGTGTCCGGGTCTGGGGGCTGAGTTTTTTCCAGGGCAGGTCGGCCGGATCGGCCGCCATCGGCCCGGCCGCCTTGGCCACCAGCACGCGGCTGGCGATCGGCGTGAAGTCGGCGCGGAAATGGTTGGAGCTTTTGACCACCAAGAGCTTCATCTGCTCGGGCTGGATGCCCACGGCGCGAAAGAGTTCGCGGTCGAGCATCTGCATCTTGCCGCTGGCCACGGCGATCAGGACGCCATCGATTTCCAGGCAGGCACAAGGACCGATGTGGACCTTCACGCCGGTCATCATCGGGCCCTTGATTTCGCAGACGTCCTCGCCCAGGGCGCGCACCACAAAACGGCCTTGCAGCGGGGGGTCGCTGGCCTGCCCGGTGAAGGTCGGCACGGCCTTGCCCAGCGCGAGTTCGAGTGTGGCGCCCACACCCGCGGCATGCGCCTTGCGCGCGGCCTCGGGGTCGTACAGCAGGCCCAGCGCCACCTGCCCGGGCCAGAGTCGGCCGGCCCCCTGCGCCAGCAGGGCGTGCAGCATGCCGGTGGTGTTGCTGTCGCCCCCGGCGCCGGGGTTGTCCTGGGTGTCGGCAATGACCACCGGCGCGCTGTGCTGTGCCGCCAGGCTCAGGGCCTGCTGCACCGCGTCGTGCGCCGGCAGGAAATCCGGGCGCCACTGCTGGGGCGCAGCGGCGCGCTCAAAAAGCCGCTGCACCGCCTGCTGGGCGGCGCCCCCATGGCCCCACACCACCGGACCGCATTCGGCAAAGTCCGAAGCCGGAAAGCCCATGCAAAAGCTGAGCATGCAGCCGCTTGCCGATTCGATGGCGGCCAATTCTTCATAGACCTCGCGGGCGGGCGAGAGCCAGGTGCTTTGCGCATTGAGCGGGATCAGGAAAGGCAGGCGGCGCGCCTGCAGCTCGGCCTTGCGGCCGTGACGCAGGTGCTCACGCAACAGCCGGGCCGCCCGCTCACCGGTTTCGGCCATGTCGATGTGCGGGTAGGTGCGGTAGCTCACCAGACCATCGGACAGGGACAACATGCGCTGTGTGACGTTGGCATGCAGGTCCAGACTGGCCACGATGGGCACGCGCGGCCCCACGAGGGCACGGATGCGCGCGATCAGTTCGCCTTCGCTGTCCTCGGCATGCTCGGCCACGGCCGCACCATGCAGGTCCAGATAGACACCGTCCAGCCCCTGGACCTGCGCAGCGCGAACGTCTTCCAGGATGGCCGCGCTGATGCGCTCGAAGGCGTCGCGCGTCACATACGAGGAGGGCGTGGCGCCGGCCCACACCGAGGGCAGGAGCTGCCAGCCCTCGCGGCGGGCGGCATCGATGAAGCCGCCCACGGGAATGTTGACGCCCGTCAGCTGGTCCAGCATGGCCTGCCCGCGCACACAGGCCGGAAAGGCTTCACCGGTTTGGAAAGCATCCCAATCGGCCAGGCTGGGGGCAAAGGTGTTGGTCTCGTGCTGGTAGCCAGCGATCAGGATGCGGGTCATGCGCTCAGGGCTTCCATCGGCGGCAGGGCCGCCGGTGCGGCGTCCAGCAGACGCCGTGTGTAGTCTTGTTGCGGTTGGGCATAGAGCTGGGCGGTGGGGCCTTGCTCGACGATGCGGCCCTGGTGCATGACGATGACGCGGTCACACAGCTGGGCCGCCACGCGCAGGTCGTGGGTGATGAAGAGCAGGCCCAGCCCCAGCCGCTCCTGCGCCTCGCGCAAGAGTTTGAGGATCTGCGCCTGCACGCTCACGTCCAGGGCACTCACCGCTTCGTCGGCCACCAGCACCTCGGGCCTGCAGGCCAGGGCACCGGCGATCGCCAGGCCCTGGCGCTGGCCGCCACTGAACTGGCTCGGGTAACGTTGCAGCGCCTCCACCGGCAGGCGCACCTGCTGCATCAGCTCGGCGGCGCGGGCCTGGGCCTCGACGCGGCTGGCGCCGAAATTCATCGCGCCCTCGATCAGCGACTGGCCCACGGTGCGGCGCGGGTTGAGCGAGCGGTTCGGATCCTGAAAGACCACCTGCACCCGGTGGCGCAGGGGCCGCAGGCGGTTCTCGCTCAGGCTGGCCACCTCGTCCGCACCCCAATGGATCTGGCCCTCGCTCGGGTCGATCAGGCGGATCAGACAGCGCGCCAAGGTCGACTTGCCCGAGCCCGATTCGCCGACGATGCCCACCGTCTCGCCCGCGCGCACGGCCACCGCCGCATCGCGCAGGGCCTGCGTGGGCCGGGCGCGGCCGAGCCAGTCGCGGGCGATGTAGGTCTTGCCCACACCCTGCCCCGACAAGCGCGCAGGGCCGTCCGGCAAGGTCCGGGGCGCGGGTGGCGTCATGGCGGGCACGGCGCCGAGCAACTGGCGGGTGTAGGCCTCGCGCGGGCGCCGCAGCACCGAATCGCGCGGGCCACTCTCGACCGCCAGGCCCTGGTGCATCACCAACACCTGGTCGGCGATCTCGGCGACCACGCCCATGTCGTGGGTGATGAACAGCACCGCACTGCCCTGCTCGCGCTGCAGCTCGGCGATCAGGCGCAGGATTTCCTTCTGCGTGGTCACGTCCAGCGCGGTGGTGGGCTCGTCGCAAATCAGCAGCGCCGGTTTGAGGATGACCGCCATCGCGATCACGATGCGCTGGCGCTGGCCGCCGCTGAGCTGGTGCGGAAAGCTGCGCAGCATGCGCTCGGGTTCGGGCAGCTTGACGCGCTCGAAGACGCGCAGGATTTCGGCGCGCCGCTGAGCAGCCGGCCAGTCGGTGTGGGTGGCCAGCAGCTCATCGACCTGGTCGCCGCAGCGCATGACCGGGTTGAGCGCGGTCATTGGCTCCTGGAACACCATGCCCATGGCCTGGCCACGCAGCTGGCGCAGGCGGGCCGCCGACGCGTCCAGCAGCGATTCGCCCTTGAGCAGCACCTGCCCGGCATCGGGCCGCAGCGCCGGGTCCAGCAGGCCCATCACGGTGGTGGCCATGACCGATTTGCCCGAGCCGGACTCGCCGACCACGCACAGCGTCTGACCGGCCGCGATGTCCAGCGAGACCTGGTGCACGGCGTGGGCCCGGTCCGCGCCCGCAGGCAGGGCCACCGACAGGGCGCGGATGGAGAGGACCGGCGCATCCATCAGGCGCCCCTCTTGGCGAATTTGGGGTCGAGCACATCGCGCAGACCGTCGCCCAGCAGGTTGATGGCCAGCACCGTGGGCTCCAGGAACAGCGCCGGGAACAGCACATTGCCCGGGTACTGGGTGAACTGCACACGCCCTTCGGCCATGATGTTGCCCCAGGTCGGGATGTCGGCCGGCAGGCCCAGCCCGAGGAAGCTCAGGATGGCTTCGGTCAGCACCGCGCTGGCGGCGATGAAGGTGCCCTGCACGATCAGCGGCGCCATGGCGTTGGGCAGGATGTGGCGCAGCAGGATGACCGGTGTGGGCGTGGCCAGGGCCTTGGCGGCTTCGACAAAGGGCTCTTCGCGCAGGGTCAGCACCAGCGAGCGCACCAGGCGCGTGACACGGGGATTTCAGGGATGGCAATGGCCACCACCACCGTCCAGAGCTTGGCCCCGAGGGCGGCCACCAGCGCGATGGCCAGCAAGATGGCCGGGATCGCCATCAGGCCGTCCATGAAGCGCATCAGCACCGCATCGAGCGTGCGAAAGTAACCCGCCAACATGCCCAGCAGGCCGCCGACCAGCAGGGCCACGATGGCGGTCGACAAGCCCACCAGGAGCGAGATGCGTGTGCCGTAGAGCACCCGGCTGTAGATGTCGCGGCCGAAGTTGTCCGACCCCATCCAGAAAGTGTGGGCCAGGCTGCTGCCATCGAGCAGGCTGAAGCTGCCGAGCACGCCCGCGGCGGTGTTGATGTTGGACGCGTCCATGGCGGCCGGATCGACCGTGCCCAGCCAGGGCGCCAGCGCGGCCAGGGCAATCAGCAGGCCCAGCACCGCAGCGCCAAAGCGGATGGCGCTGTGCGCCGCGAGTTGACGGAACACGGCTTTCATCAGTAGCGGATCCTCGGGTCCAGCCAGAGGTAGCTCAGGTCCACCAGCAGGTTGATCAGCACGTACAGCAGGCTGAAGAACAGCACCACGCCCTGGATCACCGGAAAGTCGCGGTTGAGCACCGCGTCCACCGTCAGCGAGCCCAGGCCCGGGATGGAATAGACCGTCTCGGTCACCACCACGCCACCAATGAGCAGGGCGATGCCGATGCCGATCACGGTGACGATGGGCACCGCCGCATTGGCCAGGGCGTGGCGCAGCAGCACCATCTGCTCGGTGATGCCCTTGGCGCGCGCGGTGCGGATGTAGTCTTCGGTCAGCGCTTCGGACACGCTGGCCCGTGTAACGCGCGCGATCAGGGCCACATAGATAGTGGCCAGGGTGCACCAGGGCAGCACCAGCTGCGCGGCCCAGGCGCCCACGCCCTGAGAAAACTCGCCAAACAGGCGCCGGTAGCCCTGCACCGGCAGCCACTGCAGCTCGATGGCGAAGATGTAGATCAGCACATAGCCCACCACGAACACCGGCACCGAAAAGCCCGCCACGGCAAAGCCCGAGAGGATGCGGTCGAGCCAGCCCCCCATGCGCCAGGCGGCCAGCGTGCCCAGCGGCACCGCCACCAGCACCGCCAGCACCATGGTGCCGGCCGCCAGCGAGAGCGTGGGCTCGATGCGCTGGACGATCAGTTCGGTGACCGGTTTGTTGAGGTAGAAGGAATAGCCCAGATCACCCTGCAGCACGTTGCCCAGCCAGATGGTGAACTGCGTGAGCAAGGGCTGGTTGAGCCCGAGCTGCTCGCGGATGCGGTCGATGTCTTCGTTGGTCGCGTTGTTGCCGGCAATCACCGCCGCCGGATCGCCGGGTGTGAGCCGCAGGATCAGGAAAACGACCACCGCCACCGTGAACAGCACGGGGATCAGCGCCAGCAGGCGCTGCATCAGGAAGCGCAGCATGGACTTCAGCCGCCTTTCAGCTCAGAGGCTCAGTTCTTCTTGATGTTCCAGTAGACCTGCGCCCCACCCGGCACCAGGCCCGAGATGTTCTTGCGCAGCGCGGCCGGATTGAAGTACTGGCCCAGCGGCACGTGGCTGACGGTCTCCATGGCGCGCAGCTGGATCTGTTCGGCGATCTGCTTTTTCTGCGCGTCGGTGGTGGCCTGGGCGAACTTGACCTTGAGCTCTTCGATCTCCTTGTCGTCCTGCCAGCCAAACCAGCCCTTGTCGCCGGCGGCGTTCATCATGGCCATGGTCAGCGGGTTGAGGATGTCACCGGCGGTCCAGGCGGTCATGAAGGCGTTCCAGCCGCCCTGGGCAGGCGCATCCTTCTTGGCGCGGCGCGCCACCAGCGTGGCCCAGTCCATCTGCTGCATGTCGACCTTGAAGCCGGCCGCCTCGAGCTGCTGCTTGGCCACCAGCGGCAGCTTGGCAATCGAAGCCAGGTCGGTCGGGCGCATCAGCACCACCGGGGTGCCGTCGTAGCCGGCCTCCTTGAGCATCTGCGCGGCCTTCTTGGGGTCGGCGGCGCCGGTGTAGAGGCCGGTCTTGTCGCTGGCCAGCGGCGTGCCACAGGGGTACATGCTCTTGCAGAAGGTGAACATGCCCGGTGCGCCCACCTGCGTCTTGAGGTGGGCCTCTTGTCCGAGCGCCACCATGGCGGCCTGCCGGATCTTGACGTTGTTGAAGGGCGCGTGCAGGTGGTTGAAGCGGAAGATGAACTGCAGACCGGCCGGCTGGGCATCCACGATCTGGATGTCCTTTTGCGCCTTGAGCGAGGCGTACTGCTCGAAGGTGGGTTGCTCGACGATGTCGACCTCGCCGGCCACCAGGGCGTTGAACTGCGTCTGCGGGTCGCGGATGATGACCCATTCGACGCGGTCCACATGCACCTGCTTGCCACCGGTGGTGCCGTCTGGCGCTTCGCTGCGGGGCTTGTATTTCTCGTTTTTGAGGTAGACCAGGCGCTCACCGGGCTTGTATTCGGACGGCACAAATTTGTAGGGGCCCGAGCCAATGTGCTCCTTGATCTGCTCGCTGCCCGGGGTGGCCGCGATGCGCGCCGGCATGATGAAAGGCACGTTGGACGAGGGCTTGCCCAGGGCCTCGAGCATCACGCCAAAGGGCTTGTTGAGCTTGATGACGAAGGTCTTTGCGTCGGGCGTGGCGTAACTGTCGACGCTGCGCGCCAGGACCCCGCCAAAGCTGTCGCGGCTGGACCAGCGCTTGAGCGAGGCCACCACATCCTCGCTGGTCACGGGCTTGCCGTCGTGGAACTCCAGCCCGTCCCGCAGCGTGAAGGTCCAGGTCAGGTTGTCCTTGCTGACGCTCCATTTGTCGACCATCTGCGGCTTGACCTTGCCGGCCAGGTCGGTGCCGAACAGGGTGTCGTAAATCATGTAGCCGTGGTTGCGGGTGACAAAGGCGGTCGTCCAGACCGGGTCCAGGATGGTGATGTTGGCGTGCGGCACCACCCGCAGGGTCTTGCCCGCCTGGGCCTGGACTCCCAAGGGCGCGAGCAGGGCAGCGCTCAGGGCCGCCAGGGCAAACAGGGAACGACGTTGCATGAGAACCTCCAGTGGGACGCAATGGCACGGACTGCGATGGAACCAATATACGTGCAAAAAGCCCACATTCTCTCGGGATATTCCCCATGAAAAACGGGCTGCAGCCTCGAAGACTGCAGCCCGTCGTGCCCGGCACTGGCCGGATCAGGCAAACGCCATCAGCGGTAGAGCACCGTGGGCAACCACATACCGATCTGCGGCCAGATGTAGAGCAGCACAATGGCCACCACCTGGATGCCCATGAAGGGCAACATGCCGGCAAAGATCTGGTTCAGCGTGACATGCGGCGGGCTCACCCCCTTGAGGTAGAACGCGCTCATGGCCACGGGCGGGCTCAGGAAAGCCGTCTGCAGGTTCAGCGCCACCAGCAGGCCAAAGAACAGCGGATCGACGCCGAAGTTGTCCAGCAGGGGGATGAAGATCGGCATGAAGATCACGATGATCTCGGTCCATTCGAGCGGCCAGCCCAGGATGAAAATGATCACCTGGCTGAGGATCAGGAACTCGGTCTTGCTCAGGTTCATGCCCAAGACCCACTGCTCCACCAGCTCCTGTCCGCCCAGCAGCGCAAAGGCTGCCGAGAAGATGGCCGAACCCACGAACAGCCAGCACACCATGGCGCTGGTTTTGGCCGTCAGGAAGACCGACTCCTTGACCACATTGAAGGTCAGCTGTCGGTAGGCCACCGCCAGTACAAAGCCGCCCAGCGCACCCACGGCTGCCGCCTCGGTCGGTGTGGCCAGACCGAAGACGATCGAGCCGAGCACCGCCAGGATCAGCACCAGCAAGGGGAAGAAGCTCGAGAGCAGCATCTTGAACACTTCCAGGCGGGCATAGCTGAGCACCGCATAGAAGGCCAGCAGCGCGGCGGCGCCAATGCCCAGGGTGACCCAGTACGCCATGGGTGCAGGCTGCGTGGTGGCGGCTGCGGTGTCCGATGCCGTGGTGGTGGACGCTGCGGCCGGCGTGGGCGGCTCCGAGGCCTGGGCCTTGGCGGCAGGCTCTTCGCTGCCCGGCGGAGGCGCCAGCTCGTCGCCCTTGGCCTTGTCGTCTGCGCCAGCCGGCACAGCCAGGCCACCTTCTTCTTCCTCCTCCTCGGCCTCTTCGGCTTCATCGCCGGAGCCCATGGCCTGCAGTTCGCTGGCCGCGTCCACGGGCGCCACCTGCGTGACGCTCTGGTAACTGGTCAGCGCCACCGCCGCAAACAGCAGCGCCGGGGCCACCACAATGGCCAGCTGGCCGAGCAGGTAGCGGGTCGATACCGCCGCATTGCGCCGTCCCTTGAGGGCAGCGATCAGGCCGGTCAGGGCGCGCTTGGTCGGCTCGGCACCGATGCTCCGCAGCGGTTCGGGCAGGGGCACCATCCTTTGCTCAATGCTCAGGGGCGGCGCCAGCTCGGGCTTGATCTTGGCCACGATGATGACGTAGACGATGTACAGACCCGCCAACATCAGGCCCGGGAAGAACGCGCCGGCATACAGCTGCACCACAGACACGCCAGCGGTGGCGCCGTAGACGATCAGCAGCACGCTGGGCGGGATCAGGATGCCCAGACAACCCCCGGCCGTGATCGTTCCGGCCGAAAGACGGACGTCGTAACCGGCCTTGAGCATCTGCGGCAGGGCCAGCAGGCCCATCAGCGTGACGACCGCACCCACAATGCCGGTGGCGGTGGCGAACACCGCACAGGTCACCAAGGTGGCCACCGCCAGCGATCCCGGCACACGGGCCAGGGCCAGGTGCAGGCTGCGGAAGAGCTTGTCGATCAGGTTGGCACGCTCGACCAGGTAGCCCATGAACACAAAGAGCGGAATCGAAATGAGCACATCGTTGCCCATCACCGAGAACGCCCGCTGCACCATCAGGTCCAGGGTCTGCTTGACCGCCCCGACGGCGGTCTGGTCACCCGAGTGGTAGGCGAAAAAGGTGAACAGCATGCCCATGCCCATGAGGGTGAAGGCCGTGGGGAAGCCCAGCATGATGGCAACCACCACCAGGGACAGCATCAACAGGCCGTAGTGGCCATTGGTCATTTTGTCGACACTCAGCACCATGGCCAGGGCGGCCAGGCCAATGAGGGCCATCAGGCTAAAGCCGAACCAGAGTTCCTTGCGGATCTTCATGCGGCACCTCCCTTGCGGGTCACGTATTGGTCGAGCTCTGCGATATCGCTGTCCTTGACCTGCACCATCTGCTTGAGCTTGTCCACATCGACCTCTTCCACGTCCTGCTCACGCGAAGGCCATTCGCCCGTCTGCAGGCAAATCACGCAGCGCACGATTTCCACCAGGCCTTGCAAGAGCAGCAGGAAGCCGGCGATCGGAACCACAAATTTGAAGGGGTACACCGGCAAGGGGTCGGCGTTGAAGGTCTGCTCGCGAATCGCCAGCGAAGCATTGGCAAAGTCCCAGCCCGCCCAGGTCAGCGCAACGATGCCCGGGAGAAAGAAAACGATGTAGAGCACCAGATCGATGGTCGCCTGCGTGCGCGGCTGAAAAAAGCCGTAGAGCACATCGCCGCGCACATGGCCGTTCTTGGCCAGGGTGTAGGCCCCGGCCATCATGAACAGCGTCCCGTACATCATGATCTGGGCATCCAGCACCCAGGCGTGCGGCTTGTTCATGACGTAGCGCATGAACACTTCCCAACTGATCAGCAGGGTCAGCGCCACTGCCGCCCATGCGGTCAGTTTGCCAAACCAGGTGGACAGGCGGTCCACCGTCAACAGCATTTTTTGCATTTCAACTTCCTACAAAAAAAAGAGGGGGCGCAAGGCGCCCCCATCCTTCAGATGGCTCTACCTGCCTCAGGCCTTCTTGCCTTTGGCCTTGAAGTAGTGGTTATACGCCATCTTGAAATCGACCATGTAGTCGTTTTGCCACTGGCCAGCACGCTGTGCAAAGGCGCGCTGCGAGTCCAGAACCTTCTTGAACAAGGCGTTTTCGGCGCCCTTCTTCTCGATGATCTTGTCCCAGGAGGCCAGCTGCGCACGCAGGATGGCATCGGGCGTCTTGTAGAACTTGACGCCCTGCTTCTTGAGCTCTTCGTAGTCCTTGGAGTTGCGCTCGATGGCTTTCCAGCTCATGGCAGCGCTGGAGGCCTGCACGGCGTAGTCGATGATGGCCTTGAGCTCGGCCGGCAGGGCATTGAGCTTGGTCTTGTTGAACAGGATCTCGAACTGTTCGCCGCTCTGGTGGAAGCTCTGCAGCATGCAGTTCTTGACCACATCGGGGAAGCCCAGAATGCGGTCAGAGGTGGCGTTGTTGAACTCGGCGCCATCGATCAGGCCACGGTCCAGGGCCGGCACGATCTCGCCACCGGGCAGCGGGTTCACGGCAGCGCCCATGTCGGTGTACATGTCGACTGCCAGACCCACGGTACGGAACTTCAGACCCTTGATGTCTTCGGCCTTGGCGATCGGCTTCTTGAACCAGCCAAAGGGCTGGGTGGGCATGGGGCCGTACAGGTAGGACACCACGTCCATGCCCAGGCTGGCGTAGATCTCGTCAAGCAGGGCCTTGCCGCCGCCATGGTTGTGCCAGGCCAAGACCATGTTCGGGTCCATGCCGAAAGCCGGGCCGGAGCCCCACAGGGCCAGGGCCGAGTTCTTGCCATAGTGGTAGGCCACCACGCCGTGACCGGCGTCCAGCGTGCCTTTGTTCACGGCATCCAGCAGCTGGAAGGCCGGCACCACCGAGCCTGCGGGCAGCACTTCGATGCGCAGCTTGCCGCTGGCCATGTCGTTGACCTTCTTGGCGAAGTCGTTGGCGTACTCGTGGAAGATGTCTTTGGCAGGCCAGGTGCTCTGCAGACGCAGCGTGGTGGTGGTCTGCGCAGTGGCAATCATCGGGGCCGAAACGGCGCCTGCGGCGACGGCGGCGCCCTTGAGCATGCCACGGCGGTTGGTCACGGTCTTTTTGTCTTGCATGGAGGTCTCCAAAGAGGGGATGTCAGCTAAAGGAGCGTGAAGTTTCCAACAAATGCTTACGGGGTGTTACCGGGTTTTCACCTAATTCGTCCTAGACAAACCAAGCGCAGGGTCGACAAAAGTCCCGCGGGTGACACCGGGCCAAGGCCGGGCGAGCCCGCGACAGAAACCTGCGCTCAGCTCTGGCGCCAGGGCAGGCCATGAAAGCGCCAGCCGCCGAGCTTGCCGCGCTGGGCGGCGGCGTCCGGGTCGCCCTCGAACCCTTCGAGGATGTTGTAGGCCTGCAGGCCCAACTCGGTCGCGCGCTGGGCGGCGGCCACCGAACGCACCCCGCTGCGGCACAGCAGCACCAGCTTGCGTCCATCCGCGCCGAGCGCCTGGATGCCGGCATCGAAGTCCGGGTTCATGGCCATGCCCGGCCACTGCTTCCAGGCCAGCGGCTGGGCATCGGGCACAAAGCCGACCCAGGCCCGCTCGGCGTCGGTGCGCACATCCACCAGCACCGCCTGCCCCGCCTGCACCCAGGCCCAGGCCAATTGCGGGCTGACATCGCCCGCGTACCCCGCCGCGGGCTTGACGGATAGCAGCGCCTCGCCCCCCGCGTCGTGGCGCAGACCCGAAGTCAGGTTGGCCGGGACGGCCTCGTCGATGCGTTGCGGTTTGGGCAGGTTCAGCTGGTTCATGGTGTTCACAAATTGCTCCCGTGTTTGGCCGGCCACGCGGGCATTGCCGCGCTTTTCCTGGCCGATGCTCGAATGGGTGCGGCCCTGGTAATCGTGGCCGGGCCAGACGGTGGTGTCCTCGGGCAGGGCGAAAAGGACCTGCGTGAGGCTGCGGTACAGGGCCTCGGCACTGCCCGACTGGAAGTCGGTGCGGCCGCAGCCATTGATCAGCAAGGTGTCGCCGGTAAAAACATGGCGGGCGAGGCCGTGCGGCCCCTGGGTTTCCCAAAAGTAGCTCATGCTGCCGGCGGTGTGGCCCGGGGTGTAGAGGCAGTGCAGCTGCTGGCTGCCAAAGGGCAGCCGCTGGCCATCGGTCAGCTGCACCGCCGCCGTGCCGATCTGGCAGCCCTCGGGCGCCGCCGTGCGGGCACCGGCATGCTCGGCCAGCAGGCCGGCGCTGGTGATGTGGTCGGCATGGGCATGGGTCTCGATCGCCCAGACCAGCCGCAGCCCGTGCTCGCGCAAGACCTGCAGGTCGCGCGAGAGCTGGTGGTCCACCGGGTCGATGATCACCGCCTCCCGGCTGTCGGCATCGAACAGGATGTAGGTGAAGGTGGACGAGGCGGGGTCAAACAGCTGGATCGGTGACATGGCCCGGGCCTCAGGCGAATTTGGTCAGCATCTCGGCCACATGCTCGGCCGACTGGTCGCCCTGCTCGATCATGCAGCCCACCATGGAGAAAAAGGCCTTGTCCAAGGCCTTACGGGCGGCCGCCATCTGCTGGGCGATCTTTTCGCAATCGGTGTCTTCCACAATCAGCTTTTGCAGACCCCGCACCTGGCCCTCGATGCGGGCCAGCCGGGCGCACAGCTTCTTTTTCTTTTCCGGGTCAACGATGCGGCTCATGGGCGTCTCCTTTGGTCGGTTTGCATCATACGAGAGCGCCAAAAACAAGACCGCACAAAGGCCAGCTCGCCCAGGCCGTGACAGGCCGGCCCCGAGCCGCTAAGATGCGGGTTTTGAGTTGACGTTAACGTAAACGTCAATTGCACGGAACGCGCCCACGGAGACCCGCCATGACCGACCTGTCCGCCGAATTCAAGGCTTTGGCCGAATACCGCCCCACCAACAAGGTGCGCTTTGTCACCGCCGCCAGCCTGTTTGACGGTCACGACGCCGCCATCGGCATCATGCGCCGCATCCTGCAGAGCATGGGCGCCGAGGTCATCCACCTGGGCCACAACCGCTCAGTGGACGAGGTCGTGACCGCGGCCCTGCAGGAAGATGTGCAGGGCATCGCGGTGTCGAGCTACCAGGGCGGGCACAACGAGTACTTCACTTACATGGTCGAGCTGCTCAAGGCGCGCGGCGGCGACAACATCCAGGTCTTTGGCGGCGGCGGCGGCGTGATCGTGCCGGCCGAAATCCGCATGCTGGCCGAGCACGGCGTGCGCATCTACAGCCCGGAAGACGGCCAGAAAATGGGCCTGGCGGGCATGATCGGCGAGATGGTGATGCGCGCCGACAAGGATTTTTCTTCGCTGGCGCCCAAGACCCTAGCCGCCATCCAGGGCCACAGCGAGATGAACTGGCGCGCCCTGGCCCAGCTGATGACGGCGCTGGAGAACGGCAAGGCCGATGCGGGCATGGTGCAGGCGCTGCGCGCCGCCGCCGCCCAAACCCGGGTGCCGGTGCTGGGCATCACCGGCACCGGTGGCGCGGGCAAGTCCAGCCTCACCGACGAACTGGTGCGCCGGCTGCGGCTGGACCAGGACGACAGCCTGCGCGTGGCCGTGGTCTCCATCGACCCCTCGCGCCGCAAGAGCGGTGGCGCCCTGCTGGGCGACCGCATCCGCATGAACGGGATCGGCCCCTGGTCCAAGGGCCCGCGCGTCTTCATGCGCTCGCTGGCCACGCGCGATTTCGGTTCCGAAATTTCCGCGGCCCTGCCCGATGTGGTGGCGGCCTGCAAGGTCGCCGGCTTTGACCTGGTGATCGTCGAGACCTCGGGCATTGGCCAGGGCGACGCCGCCATCGTGCCGCATGTCGATGTGCCCCTGTACGTGATGACGCCCGAGTTCGGCGCCGCCAGCCAGCTCGAGAAGATCGACATGCTGGACTTTGCCGAGTTCGTGGCCATCAACAAGTTCGACCGCAAGGGCGCGGCCGATGCGCTGCGCGACGTGGCCAAACAGGTGCAGCGCAACAAGGAAGCCTGGACCGTGCCGACCGAGCAGATGCCGGTGTTTGGCACCATGGCCGCGCGCTTCAACGACGACGGTGTGACGGCCCTGTACCAGGCCCTGAAACAACGCCTGGCCGGCCTGGGCCTGCCGATCCGCGAAGGCCGGCTGCCGCAGGTCGATGTGCGCCATTCGACCCACCAGAACCCGATCGTGCCGCCCGCCCGCACCCGCTACCTGGCCGAGATCAGCGACACCGTGCGCGGCTACAAGAAGCGGGCCCGCGAGCAGGCCCGGCTGGCGCGCGAGATCCAGCAGCTCAAGGCCGCCGCCCGGATGCTCGAGGTCGACAAGCCCGGTCGCGCCAAGGCCGCCGAGGCCGCGCTCGATTTGGCCGCCAGCCGCGAGGCCGTGCAGGACCCGGCCGCGAAAAAACTGCTGGCCCAGTGGCCCGACATGCAAAAGGCCTATGCCGGTGACGAATACGTGGTGAAGATCCGCGACAAGGAAATCCGCACCCAGCTCACCCACACCACCCTCAGCGGCAACAAGATCCGCAAGGTGGCCCTGCCCCAGTACGAAGACCACGGCGAAATCCTGAAGTGGCTGATGCTCGACAACGTGCCCGGCAGCTTCCCCTACACCGCCGGCACCTTCGCCTTCAGGCGGGAAGACGAAGACCCGACCCGCATGTTCGCGGGCGAAGGCGACCCCTTCCGCACCAACCGCCGCTTCAAGCTGGTCTCCGAAGGCATGCCCGCCAAGCGCCTGTCGACCGCGTTCGACTCGGTCACGCTGTATGGCAACGACCCCGACCTGCGCCCGGACATCTACGGCAAGGTCGGCAACTCGGGCGTGAACGTGGCCACCCTGGACGACATGAAGGTGCTGTATTCGGGCTTTGACCTGTGCAACCCGAGCACCAGCGTGTCGATGACCATCAACGG
>JACCDK012149131.1_pt1 | contig 21002 bp, 16 predicted proteins | sample 7445871 | NCBI WGS metagenome assembly JACCDK01 (sample SAMN15323436, study PRJNA562643) | freshwater metagenome | isolation source: river surface water | place: USA:Blue River Watershed | collected 2017-08-15
GGGCACGTGCGAGCAGCGGTTGAGGTAGGCCTTGAGCTGGCCGTCGAAGCGCAGCACGAAGGCGCGTGCGGGCTGGCGCCACTGCACCACGTCCCACACGAAGGCGCGGCCGCGCTCGGCCAGCGCATCGGCTGCGCAGAGGTGCAACGCGCCGTCCATCAGGCGTGCTCCAGCAACCAGCGCTGCAGCTCGGCGGTGGTGTGCGCCACGAACAGCGGCTCGTGCGCGTCGAAGGCCTCGGGCTCGTGAGCGCCGAAGCTCACCGCCACGCGCGCGGTGCCGGCGTTGCGCGCCAGCTGCAGGTCGTGCGTGGTGTCGCCGATCATCAGCGTGCGCGCGGCCGGCACCGCGAGCTCGTCCATCAGCTCGTGCAGCATCTGCGGGTTGGGCTTGCTGGCCGTCTCGTCGGCGGTGCGCGTGGCGTCGAACACGCCGTGCAGCTGCGCGTGCGCCAGCGCCTCGTCGAGCCCGCGCCGGCCCTTGCCGGTGGCCACGGCCAGGCGGTGACCGCGTGCCTTCAGCGCATGCAGCATGGCCAGCGTGCCCTCGAACAGCACCAGCTCGTGCTGGCGCGCCATGTAGTGGCGGCGGTAGGCCTGCCCGAGCTCGGGGTAGCGCTCGGGCGGCAGGCCCGGCGCGGCGTGGCGCATGGCGTCGTGCAGGCCCAGGCCGATCACGTAGGCGGCGTCCTGCGCGCTGGGCACGGGCACGCCGCAGTCGGCGCAGGCCGACTGGATGCAGCGGGTGATGAGGCCGGTGCTGTCGAACAGCGTGCCGTCCCAGTCGAAGGCGATGAGGTCGAAACGCCGCGGGGCGGCGGGGGCTGCGGTCATGGCAGGGGCCTCTTCAGCGGGCCAGCAGTGTGGCGCACTCGGCCGGCAAGGGCGCGCTCAGGGTGATGCGCCCACCGTGCGCGGGGTGGTCGAAGCCCAGCTCGCGCGCGTGCAGGAACATGCGCTCGAAACCGAGCGCGCGCGCGAAGGCCTTGTTGGCGGCGAAGTCGCCGTACTTCGGGTCGCCCACGATGGGGTGGCCGGCGCCGGCCAGGTGCACGCGGATCTGGTGCGTGCGGCCGGTCTTGATGGTCACGTCCAGCAGCGTCGCGCCCGGGCCCAGGGCGGGCAGCGGCTGCACCACCTTCACCAGCGAGATCGAGCGGCGCGCGTCGGCATCGCCTTCGGCCGCGCCGCGCACGTGGCGTTCGCCCGACGCCGTGGTGGTCTTCACCAGGGCCTGGTCGATCACCTTGAGCCGCGCCGGCCAGGCGCCGAACACCAGCGCGGCGTACACCTTGGCCGTCTCGCGCGCGCGGAACTGCTCCTGCAGCGCCGCCAGCGCGCTGCGCTTCTTGGCCAGCAGCAGGATGCCCGAGGTCTCCTTGTCGAGCCGGTGCACCAGCTCCAGGAACTTCGCCTGCGGCCGGGCGCGGCGCAGCTGCTCGATCACGCCGAAGCTCACGCCGCTGCCGCCGTGCACCGCCACGCCGGCCGGCTTGTCGATGGCGAGCAGGTGTTCGGCCTCCAGCAGCACCGGGAACTCGCGCGGCGGCGCGCTGGCCGCCGCCTCGGCCGGGCCGGCGGCGGCCAGCCGCATGGGCGGCACGCGCACCACGTCGCCCTCGGCCACGCGGGTGTCGGCGCTGGCGCGCGCCTTGTTCACGCGCACCTCACCCGAGCGGATGACGCGGTAGACGTGCGTCTTCGGCACGCCCTTGAGCAGCCGCAGCAGCACGTTGTCCAGCCGCTGGCCGGCGCTCTCGGCGTCCACGGTCAGCAGCTGCACGCCGGTCAGCCCCCCGGGCCCGGGGGGCGGCGGCGAATTGCCGCGTATACTCCGCAACTCCACGTTTAGGCTGTAAGTGCTTGATTTTTCGGAGTTTACGCGGGCGCCCGCGGCTCTATCGTGGAACGGCAGGCCCTGCCATGGCGGGGCTGGCCAAGCGTGATGCAACGCCGCAAGGCGCAGTGCCAGGCCCTGTCCCCACGTGACCGGGCGGGCTGCCCGAGCGGCGGAAGAGCGTCGAGAGAGAACCCCGCTTCGCCCGCGATGGCGAAGCCCGAAACGAATGATCAGGTGCCAGACGCACCCGGCGCCGCCCTGGCGGCCCGCGTGTCTGGCACCGCGCACCGGCCTCGGTCACCCGCAACGCCGCCGTTCATGTTCCTGAACCCCCACGCCCCGACGAAGCCCTTGCCCGGCCCCAGCCGCGCAGGCGTGGCCCGGGCCGTGCCGCGCCTGCGCGATCCGCAGCGCGGCCCCGGAGGCGGTCGCGGACGTCCGGCGCCAGCGGCAACCCCGGCCCGGGCGCACGCGCCAACGCTGCGCGTGTGACTCGGCCACCGCGCTGACGCGGTGCCACCCACGCGCAGTCCAGGGCAATTCGCGCCGCGGTTCTGTCGCGTTCGTCTCGTGCATCGGTCCCGAACCGGGCGCGCCCTCGGCATGGAGGGCGTGCCGCACCGGAGTGCACATGAAACGCATGCTCATCAACGCCACGCAGCCCGAAGAGCGGCGCCTGGCGATCGTCGACGGCCAGAAGCTGCTCGACTTCGAGACCGAGATCGAGGGGCGCGAGCAGCGCAAGGGCAACATCTACAAGGCGGTCATCACCCGCGTGGAGCCCAGCCTCGAGGCTTGCTTCGTCGACTACGGCGAAGACCGCCACGGCTTCCTGCCCTTCAAGGAAATCAGCAAGAACTACTTCCGCGAGGGCGTCAACGCCCGTGACGCGACCATCAAGGACGCGGTCAAGGAAGGCCAGGAACTGCTGGTGCAGGTCGAGAAGGAGGAGCGCGGCAACAAGGGCGCGGCGCTCACCACCTTCGTGAGCCTCGCCGGCCGCTACCTGGTGCTGATGCCCAACAACCCGCGCGGCGGCGGCGTGAGCCGGCGCATCGAGGGCGAGGAGCGTGAGGAGCTCAAGGAAGCGCTGGACCAGCTCGAGTACCCCAAGGGCATGAGCCTGATCGCGCGCACCGCCGGCATCGGCCGCAGCGCCGAAGAGCTGCAGTGGGACCTGAACTACATGCTCAAGCTCTGGGACGCCATCGACGGCGCCTCCAAAGCGAGCAAGGGCGCCTTCCTGATCTACCAGGAATCCAGCCTGGCGATCCGGGCCCTTCGCGACTTCTTCACGTCGGTTCACGACGAGATCCTGATCGATACCGACGACATCTACGATCAGGCGCAGCAGTTCATGAACCACGTGATGCCGGAGACGGCCAATCGCGTGAAGCGCTACCGCGACGACGCGGCGCTGTTCAGCCGCTTTCAGATCGAGCACCAGATCGAGACCGCGTTCTCGCGCACGGTGAACCTGCCTTCGGGTGGCGCCATCGTGATCGACCACACCGAGGCCCTGGTGGCCGTGGACGTGAACTCCGCGCGCGCCACGCGCGGCGGCGACATCGAAGAGACCGCCACCCGCACCAACCTGGAAGCGGCCGATGAAATCGCCCGCCAGATGCGCCTGCGCGACCTGGGCGGCCTGATCGTCGTCGACTTCATCGACATGGAGGAGAGCAAGAACCGCCGTGACGTGGAGCAGCGCCTGAAAGATGCGCTGCGCCAAGACCGGGCCCGCGTTCAGTTCTCCACCATCAGCAAGTTCGGCTTGTTGGAAATGTCACGCCAGCGCCTGCGCCCGGCGCTTTCGGAAGGCTCGCACATCACCTGCCCGCGCTGCCAAGGCACGGGCCACATCCGCGACACCGAGAGCTCGGCCCTGCAGATTCTGCGCATGGTGCAGGAAGAGTCCATGAAGGACAACACCGCAGCCGTGCACGTGCAGGTGCCGGTGGAAGTGGTCTCCTTCCTGCTGAACGAAAAGCGCCAGGAAATTTCGCGCATTGAATTGAAGCAGCGCGTGAACGTGCTGCTGATTCCCAACCCGCATCTGCAAACGCCCAACTACCGTCTGGAGCGGCTGCGCCACGACGACCCGCGCCTGGAGTCTTTCCGCGCCTCGTACACCATGATCGAGGAGCCTTCAGACGAGCTGGCCGTGACGCGCCGTGAGAAGGCCAAGGCCAAGCAAGAACCGGTGATCAAGGGCGTGATTCGCGACGAACCGGCGCCCACACCCGTGGCAGCACCGGCCGCGGCAGCACCCGCCCCAGCCGCAGCGTCTGCCACCGGCAAGCCCGCCGCGCCCCGCGCGGCGCGGGCTGCCGAGCCTGCAGCCAGTGGCGGCTTCTTCTCTTGGCTCAAGCGCCTGTTTGGTGGCTCTAGCACCACGGCCACGCCCGCTGCGGGCAGCAGCACGGGCAAGGCCGGCGCAGCGGCCGAATCCGCCAGCGGCACCGCCGGCACCGGGCGCGAGCGCCGGGAAGGACGTGATGGTCGGCGCGGTGGCCGCGGCGAGGGTCGGCGCGGTGGTCGCGATGGTCGGGAAGGCCGCGGCGAAGCCAAGGCCGATGGCCGACAAGAGGGCGCAGAAGGCAGCAAGGCACGCGGTGAAGGCCGCGAGGGACGCGAAGGCCGCGACCGCCGAGAGAACCGCGAAGGACGCGATGGCCGTGAAGCCCGCGCCGACAACCGCCGTGATGGCGCCAGCGACACGCCGCGCGAGGGCGATGACCACCGCCCGGCTGAGCGCCGCGAGCGGCGTGACCGCCGAGGCGAGCGCCGCACCGAAACCGCGGCAGCCCCTGGTGACGAACAGGCCCTGCAAGCCGCCGTCTCGGGCACCGCGTTGCCCAGTGAACTGCGTGCGGAGCCTGCAGGCCAGCTAACCGAGGGCCATGTGCCGCAAGAGCGTGCGCCAGGTTCTGAAGGGCGCGAAGGGTTTGAAGGTTCGGAAGGCGGCGAAGGCCGTCGCCGCCGCCGCCGTGGTGGCCGCGGCCGCGGCCGTGACGCAGCCGATGGCACCGACACCCGCGCAGACACAGCCGAGAACGAGGCGCCCGATGCAGCGCCGTTCGAAGCAGGTGCTGCTGCCCACACGCCAGCCCTGTCCGAGCCGCTGGCCGCAGAGGCCGTAGCACCGGCCTCACCGGTGGCCGCCGTGCCCGCTGCCGCAACAGCCGCAGCACCCGAGGCATCGCCGGCGCCTGTCGCCAGCCCGGCACCGGCCGTGCAGCCCGCCGCCGCGCCGGTGGCCTTGGCCGCACCCAGCCCGCGGGCCGCGCAGCCCTTCGTGCTGCCCATTGCAGCGCTGGAGTCCCTGGCCGCCAACGCGGGGCTGCAGTGGGTGCACTCCGATGCTCAGAAGGTGCAGGCAGCCCAGCAGGCCATTGCCCAGGCACCCAAGGCCGTGCATGTTCCGCGTCAGCCCAAGCCGCGCGTGCTCGTCGACGAAGGCCCCCTGGTCTTGGTCGAAACGCGCAAGGACCTCGGCCAGCTGCGCATGCCGTTCGATCCGGCCTGATCAGGCCGGCATCACGCCTGTGGCCCGCTTACCCGCGCGCCGCAGGCTCGGCTGGCCCGACGGGCACTTTCACCCACAAGGTGGAGAGCCCTCCGGCCAGCAGCAAGGCGCCGGCCAGGACAATGGCCTGGCGTGAATCACCGCCCAGCCAGCTGTTGTAGTACAGCGGCATGGTGGCCATCTGAATCAACATGGGAATCACGATGAACATGTTGAAGATGCCCATGTACACGCCCGTGCGCTCCGGCGGCACGGCGCTGGCCAAAATGGCATAGGGGTTGCCCATCAGGCTGGCCCAGCCCAGGCCCACGCCCACCATCGGCAGGAACAGCAGCCACGTGTTGCTGATGCTGGGCAGGCTCATCATGCCCAAGCCCGCCAAGCTCATGCACACCACGTGCACGTTGCGTGGCCCAAAGCGTTTGGCAAACGGCACCAGCAAGAAGGCCGTGACAAAGGCCACCGCGTTGTAGAAGCCGCCGATTTGGCCGTTGACCAAGACCGCGTCTCGAAACCCGGTGCTGGTGGGGTCACTGGTGTCGAAGAGCGAGCGGGCCAGGCTGTAGGCGATGTACTGCCAGTAGATGCTCAGGCCGTACCAAACGAACAGCATCATCAGTCCCATCTGCCGCATGGCCGGGGGCATTTCGCGAATGGCCGTCCAGATCTCGTGCAAGGTGGCGGCCCAGCCGGCGGGTTTGGCCTCAATGGCCTGCACCTGCTGCGGCGTCAGGGGCAGTTCCTTGACCCGCAGCACCGAGAACAAGATGGTGCTGATGGACAGCACCGCCCCCACCATGAAGGCGATCTTGGTGATGTAGGGAATGTTGTTCTCGTCCACCAAGTCTTTGTCGACCCCAAAGCCATAGACGAGTATGGAAGGGGCCAGGTAGCTCAGGGTCTGCGCCAAGCCCGTGAAGGCCGCCTGGCACAAGTAGCCCAGGGAATGCTGATTGGTGTCCAGGCGGTCGCCCACGTAGGCGCGGTAGGGCTCGAGGGTGATGTTGTTGGCTGCATCCAAGATCCACAGGAGGCTGGCGGCCATCCACAGCGCACTGCTGTAGGGCATGGCCAGCAGGCACAGGGAACACAGGATGGCGCCCACCAAAAAGTACGGCGTGCGCCGCCCGTAGCGTGAGGTGGTGCGGTCGCTCAGGGCCCCCACGATGGGCTGAACCAGCAAACCGGTGATGGGCCCAGCCAGCCACAGGTAGGGCAGCGAGGCCTCATCGGCCCCCAGGTAGCTGTAGATGGGCCCCATATTGCTTTGCTGCAGTCCGAAGCTGAACTGCAGGCCCAGGAAGCCGACGTTCATCTGGACGATTTGGGACAGGGACAACTGGGGCTTGAAAACAGACATGGACAGGCGTGCAAAAACGGGGTTCCGGGCATTTTGAATGGGCTTTGGAAACGATTCCAAGGATGGAAACCCTTGAACCAAGGTCCTGACCCCACAGCGCCCACAAGCCCCTGAAACGCCGCGCCTGCCGCAGGGATTTCCCTGATAGGAATTGAATTGCAACCGATTGCATTCGTTTCGTGTGGTTTCTATACTGACCCCTGCCAGCCCACGTATGGGCTTGCTGTTCGCCCTACCCCAACCGGCGCCGCAATCGTCGTCATATCGCCCGATGCCGATGCCGGTGGCCAAACACAACCATGGCCTAGTGCCGAGGAGAAACCATGTACATCAAGAACCCAGTGGTGCGCCCCCTGACGGTGGCCCTCACCTTGGCCCTGGCCCAAATGGCAGCCCAGGCGCAAACCGCTTCGGCGCCCGCCAGCTCGGCCAGCCGCGCCAATGCACCGGCCGCTGATGGCCTGAACCTGGACCGCGTTGTCGTCACCGGCACGGCCGTGGCGCGCTCGAAGATGGAGCAGTCGGTTTCCGTCAGCACGATCGACGGCGAATCCATCATCCGCTCCGGTGCACAAAGCGCGGCTGAAGTGCTGCGCTCGGTGCCCGGTCTGCGCTCGGAGTCTTCGGGTGGTGAGGGCAACGCCAACATCACCGCCCGCGGCGTGCCCATCTCGGCCGGTGGCTCGCGCTATGTGTCCATCCACGAAGACGGCTTGCCCGTTTTGCTGATCGGCGACGCAGCGTTTGCCACCCCCGACATGTTCACGCGTGTGGACTTCTTCACCGATTCCGTGGATGCCATCCGCGGCGGATCGGCCGGCACGCTGGGCACCAATTCGCCCGCCGCCATCGTCAACTTCTTGTCCAAGACTGGAAAGCAAGCCGGAGGCGCCATCGCCTACACGCGCGGCCTGGATTTCCAGCAAGACCGCTTGGACTTCAACTACGGCGGCTCCCTGGGCCAAGGCCTGCACTTCCAGATCGGCGGCTTCAACCGCGTGGGTGAAGGCACCCGCAACACCAACGTCAACGTTGAAAACGGCGGCCAGCTGCGGGCCAGCCTGACCAAGACCTTCGATGGCGGCTACATCCGTGCCACCTTCAAGAACCTGGACGACAAGACCCCCACCTACCTGCCGGTGCCCGTGGGGCTTCAGGGCAACAAGATCGTGCAACTGGGCTCGATCGACCCTCGCACCGCCTTCTTCATCAACAGCAACTTCCCCTCGGACATCAGCCGCGACCGCAACGGCAACCTGGTGGACTCCAACCCGCGTGACGGCCTGGCGGTTCAAAGCACCGCGTTCGGCCTGGAAGCACAGTTCAAGCTGGCGGGCGACCTGACCGTCACCAACCGGTTCCGCCGTGCTGAAAACAGCGGCCGCTTCCTGGGCGTGTTCCCGGCGGGCTCTGCGCCCACCTCGGCCGCCAACGGCGTGAACCAGTACCGTGGCAGCATCCCGGTGTTCTCGGCACACACCTTCAACACCTCGCTGGACGACTTCGGCAACACCCTGAACGACCTGAAGCTGCAAAAGGGCATCAAGCTCGATGGCCAAAGCAAGCTGACGCTGACCGGCGGCCTGTTCACCGGCAACCAGGCCGATGCGGCCACCTGGCGTTTCAACCGCTACAACATCGAGCTCACCGGCAACGGTGCCCGCCTGCTCGACAACAGCGGCCGGGTCACCACCGCCTCGGTGGGTGCCAACGCCTGGGGTGCCTGCTGCTACTTCACCTACAACTACAACGTGGCCGTCACGGCCCCGTATGCCGCTGTCACCTGGGATTCGGGCCCCTTGAGCATCGACGCCAGCCTGCGCCGCGACGAGTTCCGCACCACCGGCACCCGCAACGAGGGCACCGCAGCGGGCTGGGACCCGGCTGCACGCACCACGGTGAACAACACCCGTGACGTCACCAGCGGCTCCGTGGGTGTGAACTACCGTCTGAGCAAGGACACCGCCTTCTTCGCCCGCAGCAGCTCGGGTGCTTCGCTGCAGGCACCTGACCGTGGCATTGGCCTGCTGGGCAAGACCGACCAGGTGGAAGTGGGTGTGAAGAACCGCTCGGGCAGCCTGAGCTCCTTTGTCACGCTGTTCAACGCCAAGACCCGTGAAGACGCCGGCTTTGAGGCCACCACGCAAACCTACCGCGGCAACAACTTCAATGCCAATGGTGTGGAAGCCGAAGTGGCCTACCGCGTGGGCGCCTTCAGCCTGGCCGGTGGCGGCACCATGACCAACGCCGAGATTGCCTCGGGTGACAACAAGGGCAAGACGCCTCGCCGCCAAGCCAAGTTCGTCTACCAGCTCACACCGTCCTACCAGTTCGCACGTGCCGAAGTGGGCGCCTCGATCGTGGGCACCACCCAGTCGTACGCACAGGACGACAACCAAGTGGTGATGCCCGGCTTCACGGTGGTCAACCTGTTCGCTGCGTACGAAGTGGCACGCAACCTCACGCTGTCGGTGGGTGTGAACAACGCGTTCAACGCACTGGGCTACACCGAGGCAGAAGGTCAAAACAACTTCGGCAACAACCCCTTGTACGTGGCCCGCTCGATCAACGGCCGCTCGGCCCGAGCCACGCTGAAGTACAGCTTCTAAGACCCCGGCTGCGGCAGCCCCTTGCGGGCATGCCGCAGCACGCTTGCCAGCGCGTGAAAACGCACACAAGCGTTGCACACCGCTCATGACCGCCTCGGCCAACCGGCCCAGGCGGTTTTTTTATGACCCGGTTGAGGGGTAGCTCAGCCACAGCAGCCCGTAGGGCTGCAGGCTCAAGCCTTGGGCCAGCGGCACCGACTGGCCACTGAGGGTGTCCTCGCCCTGCGCCGGCCCGCCGGAAAACACCGCCGGCGCCACCGTCTGGGCATGCTCGGAGAAGTTGGCCAGAACCAGGATGCGCTGCGCACCATGGCCGCGCATGAACCCCAGGACATGGGGGTTGTGGGTCCAAAAGCTGATGAGCTCGTTGCCCGCAAAGGCCTTCAAGCCCTGGCGTACGTTGATCTGTCGCTGCAGGCCGGAACGAATCTGGTGGGCGTCGGTGCCCGGTTGGCGCGCCTGTGCGTAACGTGAAGCCTGACGTGCCGGGCGGTGAACCCATCGGCTATCAGCTGCCTTGTCCGGGTCTTGCTCGTAGCGGTAGTCGTTGAGCACGCCCACTTCATCACCCAGGTAAATCAGCGGGATTCCGCCTGCGGCCATGGCCACGCCATGCAACAACAGAACACGCGCAGGCCCCAAGGGGTCGCCCTGCTCCAGCCCGCACAGGGAAGCGCAGGTGCCACTGATGCGGCAGTCACCGGTCACCGGGTTGTCCTGGAAGGGAACGCCGCGCGCAAAGCTGCCCGGGAATCGGTTGACGTAGAAGCGGTTGAGAAACTGCCGGTGGTCGTAGCCGTGTATGCCCAGGCGCTGTGCATCTTCATCAGCGAAGGTCCAGCCGATGTCATCGTGGCAGCGCACATAGTTCACCCAACTCGTGCCCTGGGGCAGGTGATGGCGCTCGGTCAGGGCTTGCTGCAGCAGATTCACTTCCCGCGTGGCCAAGGAGTTCCACAACAGCGCCATCTGCAGCGGGTTGTAGGACAGCTGGCACTCCTGGGCATCGATGTAGCGCACCACATCGTCGGGGTGCACGATGGCTTCAGACTTGAACAACAGGCTGGGTGCGGCAATGCGGGTCAGGGCGTTGTAGGCGCGAATCAGCTGGTGTGCTTGCGGCAGGTTCTCGCACGAGGTGCCCAGCTGCTTCCACACAAACGCCACGGCGTCCATGCGCAGGATTTCCGTGCCCAGGTTGGCGATGAACAGCAACTCCGCGGCCATGGCGTCGAACACCAAGGGGTTGGCGTAGTTCAAATCCCACTGAAAGGAATTGAAGGTCGTCCACACCCATCGCCCATCGGGCAGTTGTGTGAACGCCCCAGGGTGCTGGTCGGGGAAGATTTCGCGCACGGTGCGGTCGTAGGCGTCGGGCAGCGTGCGGTCTGGAAACAGCAGGAAATAGCCCTCGTAGGGCGCTTGTCCCTGCACCGCGCGTTGGGCCCACTCGTGCTCGTTGGAGGTGTGGTTGAAGATGAAGTCCAGGCACAGGCTGATGCCGTGTTCGTGCAAGGCCACGGCCAGCTCGCGCAGGTCGTCCATGGTGCCCAAGCTGGGCTGCACCTCTCGGTAGCTGCTGACCGCATAGCCGCCGTCGCTGTTGCCATCGGGACACCGAAACGGCGGCATCACGTGCAGGTAGGTCACACCCAGTTCGCGCAGCTCCGCGATGCGCGCCTTCAAGCCGGCCAGGCCGCCAGCCCACAGGTCGGCGTAACACACCGCACCCACCATCGACTGGTCCAAGAACCAATCGGGGCGCTCCTCACGGCGCAGGTCGCGCTCGCGCCAGACCTGCGGGCGTGCGCACCAACCGCCCCAGGCCGTCAGGGCCACGCGCTCCATCACACCCATGAAGTCTTCTCGGCCACCGTACAGGGCGGCCAGGGCATTGGAGAGCTCGCCCACATGCCGCCTCAGGCGGCGCTCAAACGGCATCCACGTGGCCGCATCGGCCTGCGCGGCTGCGCCGCTGCGCAGCACCTCGCACAAGTGGTCGCCCAGCAGTCGGTGTTGCAGTGATGGGGCCAACATCCCGGCTCCCTCAGCGCAGGGCCAGCAGCCACAGACGGGCCAAGTCGGCCAGCCCATCGCGCTCGGGCATGGCCTGGAGCAGCCGGGTGGCCTCGGCCTGGCGGCCTGCCACCGACAAGGCCACCGCCAGGCGCAGCCGCGCCTCATCGGCGTGCTGGGCGATCCCCCGCCCCAGGGCGGCCTCCATCAGGCCCAAGCCGCGCTCACGCTGTCCGTAGCTGATGGCGGCTTGCCCCAACAGGAACAGCGCCCGGCCATCGGCTTGGCGCTGGGCCTGCGAAATGGCCTCGTCCAACTGCGCCTGGTCGGCCTGCGCCAAGCGTTGTGCACGGTTCATCAAGGCTTGTTGGGCGGCGGCCTCGGGGCCCTTGCCCAACAGGCCTGCATCAAAGCCCGCTTGAAGCACCGCACGCGCTTCACCCGGCAAGGAGGCCTCCACCGCCAACTGCGCGGTGCTCATCAGGTCCTGTGGGTCTTCGAGCACGCCCACGTGGCGCATCAGGCGAAAGCTGTCCAGCAGCAGCCGATCTGAAAAACCGCTGAGCCGCTGCAGCCGCGCGATGGCATCGGCCCAGTAGGCCTTGCTGGGGTAATGCTGAAGCAGCCGCTGCAGGGCGCGGTAGTAGCCGTCATCGTCGCCCAGCTTGGCCTGGCAGGCTGCGGCGGCGCGCAACTGTGGCTCGGGGGGCTTTTGGCCCTGGCGCTCGGCCTTGCCCACCAACACCGCCAGCTGCTCGATCACCGGCTTGCACTGGCCCAGGGCCAACGCCGAGCGCACCAGAACGGCGCGCACCGCATCGTCCTGGCCACCGTCCTGCACATAGCGGGTGGCCCACTGCAGCGCCGCTTCCGGGCGGTTGAGCTTGGTGGCAAAGCCACTGAGCTGGGCCAGCATGGCCAAGTGTTCCTCTGCGCTGCCTTTGTTGGAAGCCAAGGCGGCTTCGGTGTCGGCCGCGGCAGCGCCGTCATCACCGGCGGCCACCATCACCGCCGCACGCAAGCGCAGCGTGATGTAACGCTCGTAGGCCGAGGTGTCGGGCACCCGGCGCTCCAGGTCGCGCAGCACGGCCAAGGCCTCTTGGGGTTTGCCGGCGCCCAGGTGGGCTTGCGCCGACTGCAGCAGGGCGGCCACCGGTGCGCGCAGGGACTCGGCCTGCGCGCTGGGTGCCGGCGCTTGTGCGGACGCACCCAGGGGGACCAAGAGGGCCCACAGCCCCACCACAAGCCCCAGAACACCCCGCATGATCGACTGCACCATGGGCTGAACCATGCCCGAAAATGCAATCGTTTGCAAGTGGGGAGATCGAGAGGTTCCCGACCGGACCTCACCCCCAAACAGCCGAGGGCTCAAGGCCGAAGCTCATCACGGTGCGGAAGGTCCGCCCCACGCCGCCCACAGGTCACCGCGGCCGCGCGTGCGGCAAAGGCCAACAACTGCTGCAGGCCTGCTGGATCCAAGCGGGCCAGCCCTGCCCCGCTCAGGCAGCCGTGCTCGGCCAGCCAGGTCAGCAGCGCCGCCTGAAACGTGTCTCCGGCGCCCACGGTGTCCACCACCTGCACCGCATGCGGCGGCACCTGGGCACTGACGGCGCCACACCGCGCGTAAGCGCCCTGCTCGCCACGGGTCACCACCACCAGGCCCACACCCGCTTGCGCCGCCTGCCGTGCCCACGGCTCCCAGGGCTGGCCGGGGTACAGCAGGCCCAGGTCTTCCTCGCTGACCTTCAACACATGGGCACGCGGCAGCATCCACTGCAGCTGCTCGCGCCACACCTGCAGATCGGGCTGCACATTCAGCCTCACGTTGGGGTCATAGGCGATGAGGCTGCGGTGTTGCTCGCGCTCCACCAGGCGGCGCAGCGTCTGGGCGGTCTCGCCAACCACGGCAGCATAGGAGCCCAGGTGAATCGCATCCACATCATCGGGCCACTGCTCCAGGATGGAGGCACCCAGGGCCCGGTCGGCGCAGCCATCCCCGTAGAAGGCATAGGACGGCAGCCCGGCCGCATCCAGCCCCACCAGGCTCAGCGTGGTGGGGGCCGAGGTCGGTGGCGCCAGGCTGAGGTCCACGCCCTCTTCGCGCAAGGCCTGCACCAAACGCTGCCCCAGGAAACCGGTCGACAGGGGCGTGACCAGGGCGGCCTGCTGCCCCATGCGCTGCAGGCCCACGGCCACATTGAAGGGCGAGCCGCCCAGCCGGGCATCCAGTGTGATGCCGGTGGCGGTGTGCGCCGTTGCAAACACATCGAACAGGGCTTCGCCACAAACCGCAAACTTCATCCGAACCCCCAGGGGTGTACCAAACCGGATGATAAGCCTGGTAACGATTGCAAGCGGGGCATTCAGCCCCCTGGGCGGCGCGCCATCAACCCAGGGTGCTCTTGCGCACCACCAGCTGCACGGGCATCGTTCGAGACTGGGGCGGCTGCCCCTCCAACTGGGCCAGCAAGGCTTCCACGATCAGCCGCCCGGCTTCGTCCACGGGTTGGTGCACCGTGGTCAGCGGCGGGTCGCTCCAAGCGGCCAGTGGTGCGTCGTCATAGCCCGTGACCGAAACATCCTCGGGCACGCGCCGGCCCGTGGCGCGCACCGCGGCCACCGCCTGCAAGGCCAAGAGGTCTGAGCAGGCCACCACGCCATCAAAGGACAAGCCCTCTCGATAGGCCTGGTCCAGGCTGCGGCGGGCCGCGGCCTCCTCAAAGGGCACGCGCAGCAACCACCGGGGGTCCGGCTCGATGCGCGCTTCCTTCAAGGCGTCCAGGTAACCCCGATAGCGCCAGCGCACCTCGGGCAGGTCGGGGTTGCCCAGAAACAGAATGCGCCGACGGCCGCCCATCACCAGGTGGCGCGTGGCCTGATAGCCGCCGCCATGGTTGTCGCCGCCCACCGTGCAGTAGAGCTGCTGCGGCATCTCGGCACCCCACACCACCAGCGGAACCTGTCGAGCAGCCAGGCCGTTGAGCTGGTCGTGGTGGCGCCACTGGCCGATGATGATCACCCCCACCACACGGCCCGCGTCAAAGGCCGCGCCGGCGCTGTCGAGCTTTTCAGCATCCACGCGTGAGAGCAGCATCTCATAGCCCAAATCGGTGAGGGCGTCGGCCAAGCTGCCCACGATGGCCAGGAAGAAGGGGTCCGAGATGTGCTGGCGCGAAGCGGCGTCGTAGGGCACCACCACTGCAATCGTGCGGTTCTTCTGCAGCCTCAGGTTTTGCGCGCCCTGGTTGATCGTGTAGTTCAGTGACTTGGCCAGGTCCACCACACGGGCGCGGGTTTGCTCATTGACCAGGCTGCTGCCCGACAGGGCGCGCGACACCGTGGACACCGACACGCCCGCCAACCGGGCAATGTCGGCCATCTGCAGGCGGCGTCGCTCGCGGTCGTGGGCCGCTGCGGTCACCGGCTCCGCCGTTCGCGCAGCCGCCTTGCTCACGGCAGCAACTCCAGCGCGTGCTGGTAGGCCGCTTGGCGCATCAGTTCATCCCAGGGCAGCGGCGGCTCTTGGGGCAACAGGTTCAAGCGGCGCTGCTCGCTGTCGGGGTCGGGTTGCCAGCCGCCACGCGCGGCCGCCTTTGCCAGGCCGTCCAGCAATTCGTCCACCGCCTGCCCGCCGTCCAGGCTCTGGTTGCACAAGAGCACCAGGTCACAGCCGGCCTGCAGCGCCAGGGCCGCTGCCTCGGCGTAGCTCAAGGTACCCCCTTCCAAGTGGCGCGCGCCTTCCATGCTGAGGTCGTCGCTGAAGATGGCGCCGGTGAAGCCCATCTCTGCGCGCAGGATGTCCTGCAGCCAACGGCTGGAAAAGCCCGCAGGCCGGCGGTCCACCTTCGGATAAATCACATGGGCCGGCATCACGCTGCTCAGGGTGGCGCTCAGCGCGGCATAGGGCACGGCGTCGTCGGCCAAGATGGTCTTGAGGCTGCGGTTGTCAACCGGCACTTCGGTGTGGCTGTCGGCCTTCACAAAACCATGGCCAGGGAAATGCTTGCCACAGTGGTGCATGCCCGCGCGGCGCAGGCCATGCGCCACGGCTTGCGCCAGGGCGCTCACCACCCGTGGGTCGCGGTGGAAGGCCCGGTCACCAATGACGGTGCTGCCGCCATGGTCCAGGTCCAGAACCGGCGCAAAGCTGAGGTCCACGCCGCAGGCGCGCAGCTCGGCGCCCAAGACATAACCACAGGCCGCCGCCGCATTCAGGGCCGCCAAGGCACCGCTGCCCGGTGCACCACAGGCGTCGCGCGTCCAGCGCTGGCCCAGGGCACGCATGGGCGGCAGGTGGGTGAACCCGTCGGTCTTGAAGCGCTGCACGCGGCCGCCTTCGTGGTCCACGCAGATCAGCACGTCGGGCCGAATGGACTTGATCTCGGCGGTGAGCTCGGTGAGTTGGCGCCGGTCTTGCCAGTTGCGGGCAAAGAGAATCAGGCCACCCGTCAGCGGGTGCTTCAGGCGCCGGCGGTCGTCTGCGGTGAGGGTGGTGCCGGCGATGTCGAGAACGATAGGGGCGTGGGCGCTCATGCGCCCATTGTGCCCACCCGCTGCCGGCTTCGTATCAGGGTTTGCAATCCGCTTGGGGTGGGCTGCAGTGCTCCACCACCACGAAGGCCGAGGCGTAGTCGGATTCGTCGGTCACGCTCACATGCGCTTGCCAACCACGTTGGGCAAACCACTCGGCCAGTTCGCCGTGCAGCTGAATGTGGGGCTGGCCACTGCGCGCCTTGACCACCTCGCAGGCCCGCCAGGTCATCGGCCAGGTCATGCCCAGCCCGATGGCCTTGGAGAAGGCCTCCTTGGCCGCAAAGCGCGTGGCCAGGTAGCGAATGCCGCGCAACTCCACCTTCTCCAGCCGTTGACGGAACACCTGGATCTCGTGCGGGCCCAGGACCTTCTCCGCAAAACGCTGACCCCGACGCTCCAAGGTGGAGGCAATGCGGCGGATGTCGCACAGGTCGGTGCCCACGCCGATGATCATGTGCGGGCCCCTGACACGCCGCCCCCTGATGCACCCAAACCGCTGTGGGCCGCGCGGATGGCCTGCAAATAGGCCTGCACGGTGGCGGCGTAACCCAGCTCCAAGGCGTCGGCCACCAAGGCGTGGCCAATGCTCACCTCGGCCACACCGGGCACCGCCCGCAGAAAGTCGCTGAGGTTGTCGCGGTTGAGGTCATGGCCCGCGTTCACACCCAGGCCCGCTTGCAGTGCGGCCTGCGCCGCCGCTGCATACGATGCCAAGCTCTGCAACACGGCTGGCGACGAAGCGGCGTCGCCCGCCCCACAAGAGTCGACGGCCTGCGCATGCACCCGCGCATAGCCCTCGGTGTACAGCTCCACCCGGTCGGCACCGGCCGCCCGGGCATGCACCATGGCCTGGGGCAAGGGGTCCATGAACAGGCTGACGCGCACGCCCAAGGCGTGGCATTCATCGATCAAGGGCCGCAGCCGCTCGGCGTCGGCCGGCAGGTTCCAACCGTGGTCGCTGGTGAACTGGTCCACCGAGTCGGGCACGAAGGTGGCTTGGTGCGGGCGCACCGCGCGCACCAGCTCCATCAGGTTGTGAAAGGGGTTGCCCTCGATGTTGAACTCGGCCTGGGGCCACTGCTTCATCAGGGCGGCCAACTCGCCCACGTCTGTGGCCCGAATGTGGCGCTCATCCGGCCTGGGGTGGATGGTGATGCCCTGACAGCCCGCCTCCAAGCAGCACTGCGCGGCACGCACCACACTGGGAATGTTCAGGTGGCGTGAATTGCGCAGCAGCGCCACCTTGTTCACGTTCACCGACAAAGCGGTGTGTGGTCCACGATGGTCGGCTGTGTGGTCCAGCATCAAGGGGTTCATGGCGATGCTCCAGTGGGCGTCCAGGCGCCCAAACGGCGCAAGGACTGCATGAGTTCACGGGTGCGCAGGGGTGCGCCACCCAGATGATGCGCCAAGGCGCGGCGCAGCAGCACCCGCAGCGCGCTTCTCGAGCCCTGACACGCCTGTTGCAGCGCACCCATGGAGCCCGCCATCAACGCGGCCTGCAGGGCAATCCACTGCTGGCCCAGGAGCGCTTCGTCTTCAGCACCGGCCTGCACCAGGCCCAACTCGGGCCGCCAGGTGTACGGTGCGCTGGGCTGCACAAGCCCCCCACCCAATGCGTCGTGTGCCAGGTCGGGCAGCAGGCCCAGGTCCTCCAGCAGCAGCAGCTCAAAGGCGCGCAGCGTGGACTGCAGGTCGCTTGCTTCGTCAGACAAGGCCCGCAGCACGGCATGGTAGTGCGCAAAGAGCTCGGACTGCACCGCGCCGCGCGGCAGAAACTTCATCAACAACTCGTTGAGGTAGTAGGCCCCCAGCAAAGCAGATGCAGGCAGCACCGCAGAGCCCGCAGCCCATTCCGCCGAGCGCAAGGTTCGCACCTCGTCCTCCGCCGCATCTGCCTTGGAACGGCTGAGCTGCACCGACACGCACTGAAAAGGCAGCAGCACGGCACGCAGCTGGGAGTAGGGGCGCTTGGCCCCTTTGGCCACGGCCACCACGCGACCCTCCTCGCGGGTGTAGAGGTCCAGGATCAGGCTGGACTCGCTCCAGTCGTAGGCGTGCAGCACATAGGCCGGCTGCGCACGCGGGGTGTGGGCACGCGGCTCACTCATACCCGTAGGACCGCAGGTGCTCCTCGCTGTCGGCCCAACCCGAGCGCACCTTCACCCACAGCTCCAGGAACACTTTGGCGTCCATCAGCCGCTCCAGGTCCTGTCGCGCCTCGCTGCCGATGCGCTTCAGGCGTTCGCCCTGGGCACCGATGATCATGCCCTTGTGGGCGTCGCGGTCCACCACGATGCTGGCGCTGATGCGGCGCAAGCGCCCTTCTTCCTCGTACTTGTCCAGCACCACGGTACAGCTGTAGGGCAGCTCGTCGCCGGTCAGGCGAAACAGCTTTTCGCGGATGATCTCGCTGGCCAAGAAGCGCTCGCTGCGGTCGGTCAGCGCGTCTTCCTCATAAAACCAGGGCTGCACCGGCAGGAAGGGCTCCACGATGCCCAAAAGGCGCTGCACATCCGCGGCGCGCCGTGCCGACATGGGCACGAATTCGGTGAAGGCGCGTCGGGCCTGCATCTGCTGCAACCACGGCAGCATGGACTCGCGGCGCTGCACCTCGTCGAGCTTGTTGGCCACGAAGATCACCGGCTTGTGCTCAGGCAACAGCGCCATTACCTTGGCGTCGTCCTGGGTGAACTTGCCGGCCTCCACCAAGAACAACACGGCATCCACATCCGACAGTACCGACTGCACGGTGCGGTTGAGGTTTCGGTTGAGCGCGGTGGCGTGGCGGGTCTGAAAGCCGGGCGTGTCCACGAACACGAACTGCGCCCCGGTTCCGGCCTGTTCGCCCGCTAAGGTGCGCACACCTGTGATGCGGTGGCGCGTGGTTTGCGCCTTGCTCGAGGTGATGCTCACCTTCTGCCCCACCAGGGCATTGAGCAAGGTGCTCTTGCCCACATTGGGCCGCCCCACGATGGCCACCAGGCCGCAGCGCGTGGCACCCTCGGCGGTCGAAGGCTCGGAAGTTGGGCCTGGGTTGGCAGCAGGGGCGTTCACGGCTGGGCCTTTACTTGATCGAGCAGCCGCCGTGCGGCTTCTTGCTCGGCGATGCGGCGCGAGCGGCCTTCGCCTTGCCCACTCAGGGACAAGGCCTCCACCACACACTCCACCTCAAAGGTCTGGGCATGGGCCTGCCCGCGGGTGGCCACGATGCGGTAGACCGGCACCGGCAGGCGGCGGCCCTGCAGCCACTCCTGAAGTTCGGTCTTGGCGTCTTTGGCCCAGCGGTTCAGGTCGGCACTGTCGATGAGGGGGCCGAACAGCCGCTGCACCACCGCGGCGGCGGCTTCATAGCCCGCGTCGATGAAAACCGCGCCAATCAAGGCTTCCAGGGCATCGGCCAGGATGGACGGGCGCTGGGCCCCGCCCCCCTTGGCTTCGCCTTCGGACAGGCGCAGCAGGCCGGGCAGGCCCAGGTCCAGCGCCAGGCGGTGCAGGCTGTCTTCGCGCACCAGGTGGGCGCGCACGCGGGTGAGGTCGCCTTCGGCACTGTCGCTGTAGCGGCTGTACAGCAGTCGGGAAATGGCCGTGCTCAGCACGCTGTCGCCCAGGAACTCCAGGCGCTCGTTGTGGTCGGCACCGTGGCTGCGGTGCGTGAGCGCGCGCTGCAGCAGGCCGGGCTGCGTCCAGCGGTGGCCCAGGCGCAGCTGCAGCTGTTCCAGGGCCGGGTGGGTGTGGGGCGGGCTCACAAGCCGACCGGCTCCTGGCTTCAGTGGAAGCCGCCGATGCGGCTGAAGTTGCCGAAATTCATCCAGACGAAAAAGGCCCGGCCCACGAGGTTCTGATCGGGCACAAAGCCCCAATAGCGGCTGTCCTGCGAGTTGTCGCGGTTGTCGCCCATGACGAAGTAGTGGCCGGCCGGCACGGTGCACTCCACGCCTTCGGCGGTGTAGCTGCAGGCCTTGCTGTGGGGATGGTCGAAGGTGCCCAGCACGAACGGCGGTGCCGCCTTGTCGGTCAACACGCGGTGCGGCTTGTCGCCCAGCAGCTCCTGCCACTGCTGCGTGTAGCGCATGCTGTCTTCGTCGTAGTAATCGGGCAAGGCGCTGGTGGGCACCACTTGCCCGTTGATGGTGAGCCGCTTGTTCAGGTAGGCCACGGTGTCGCCGGGCAGGCCCACCACGCGCTTGATGTAGTCGGCACGCGGGTCCACGGGGTAGCGAAACACCACCACATCGCCACGCTTGACGGCGTTGAGCTCCACCACCTTGGTGTTGATCACCGGCAGCCGAATCCCGTAGTGGTACTTGTTCACCAGGATCAGGTCGCCCACGGCCAGTGTGGGGATCATGGAGCCCGATGGAATCTTGAAGGGCTCAAACAGAAACGAGCGCAGCAAAAAGATGGCCAGGATGAGCGGGAACAGACCCGCCGTCCACTCCACCCAAGAAGGCGGGGTCAGGGCTTCAGCTTGGGCCTCTTCCAGCCGGTCGTCCACCTGGGCAATGCCCAGCTTCTGCAGTTCGGCACGGCGGCGTTGGGCCTCTTGCTCCAGCGCGCGGGCGGCCGCCTCGCGGGCCGGGCGAAAGTGCAGGCGCTCGGCCAGCCAGAAGCCCAGGGTGGCCATCGACATCAAAAACAGCAGCAGGGAAAAGTTGCCGGCCCAGCGGCCCAGCCACCAGCCGCCCAGGTAGATGCCCAACAGGACGTACAGCGCAGCGGCCAGGGGGTTCATCAAGCTGCCCATCATTCGTCCACCTGGAGAATGGCCAGGAAAGCCTCTTGCGGGACCTCCACGGTTCCGATTTGTTTCATGCGCTTCTTGCCCGCCTTTTGCTTTTCCAAGAGCTTGCGCTTTCGGGTGATGTCGCCGCCGTAGCACTTGGCCAGCACATTCTTGCGCAAGGCCTTGATGTTCTCACGGGCGATGATGTTGGCCCCGATGGCCGCCTGGATCGCCACGTCGTACATCTGGCGCGGAATCTGTTCGCGCATCTTGGCGGCCACGGCACGGCCACGGTACTGGCTTTGGCTGCGGTGCACGATCATGGCCAGCGGGTCCACCTTCTCGCCGTTGATCAGGATGTCCACCTTCACCACGTCGGCGCTGCGGTAC
>JACCDK011682432.1_pt1 | contig 20995 bp, 17 predicted proteins | sample 7445871 | NCBI WGS metagenome assembly JACCDK01 (sample SAMN15323436, study PRJNA562643) | freshwater metagenome | isolation source: river surface water | place: USA:Blue River Watershed | collected 2017-08-15
AAGCGTCAAAAATGTGCCATAATCTGCGTCTTCACAAATACCGCCCGGGTGGTGAAATTGGTAGACTCAGGGGACTCAAAATCCCCCGCCGCAAGGCGTGCCGGTTCGAGTCCGGCCCCGGGCACCATCTTAAAAATCAAGCACTTAGCGGTGCTTGTTTTTTTTTTGGCTGAATTGGAACTTGGCTTTGCTCAGCTCTTGGAGTTTGCTGTCCAGGTCTTTGAACCCAGCTCTGCGTTCCGAGTTGACGCCATCCCGCTCCCCTAGACGCACTGGTCAAGCTCCTAAACGAGCTTCTGAGCAGGGATGTGCCAGCCCCGATCCATTCCATACCGGACACTGGCGCGCGCCAACTCCAAGGTGCTGTCAACCAGGGTCATTCCCGCATAGCTGCTTGGATCGCAACCGAGCGCTGCCAATGGCAATTCGGTGCATCCGAGCACCACAGCATTGACACCGTTGTTGGCCAAATTGCGGAGAACTGTCTCCAAGTGCCGTGAGCCGCCCGCCAAATCGCCACCCTTAACAGCGGCAATGCTGGCGTCAATGCTGGGCTGCACGCTGTTTGCGTCTGGCGCATGGCAGATACCGCCATGGGCTGTAATGGTGCGCGGATAAAAGCCTGAACGAAGGCAACCCTGGGTGCCCAAAATGGCCGTCGTACCAGAACTGGAGACCGAGGCAATGCAAACCTCTGCAATATGCAAGACAGGAATGGGCGAATACTTGGCAAAGTCTGGATACCAATGGTGTGAGGTATTGCAGGGCACTGCAATAACGCCGCATCCTGCATTGACCAGCAAGTCAATGCTGGCACACATGGCAGCCAATGGGCTGGCCCCCTGGCCCAAGATGGCCCGGCTGCGGTCCGGTACATGAGGGAGATTGGCCACCACGACCGGCAGATGTTCTTGGTCACAAGTGGCTGGGGTAAGTTGAACCAGTTTGGTCAGAAAGTCCGCTGTAGCTGCCGGTCCCATCCCGCCCAGAACGCCAATTTTTGCCATGTTGAGACTCCGTAGGTTGAAGGAAGAAATGGTTTAAAAAAGTCAGCCCGATTGAATTCAAGGAATGACTGATTGGATGGGGGGCGCAGCGGGTGGTTCAGTCGCTGACAAAACCGAGGCTTCATCAACGGCGGAATTTGGCACCGACGTATGGGGCTCAGAAGCTGTCTGGGGCTCCATGAAAGATGCAAAAGCAGAATCTGCAGCTGAAGACGCCTGTGGCGCACTGCCGGTTGCGTCGGGAACAGTAGGTTCGGTCGACGCGAAGAAAGCCGTATCTGAAGCTGAAGATGTCTGAGCGGGACTCGCCGGCTCTGCATCGGTGATGGGCTCCATGGACGATGAAAAGGCCTGATCACCCGACGTTAAGTTGCCTCCAACTGCGGCTGGGGCCGGAGCTGCGGCAACGTCTGGTGCAGGCATGCTTGCGGGCTTTGCATCCGAAGCAGTGGGTGCTGCGGGGGCTGGAGCGCCAGTCGCAGCATCGGATTTGGCGTTGCGCGTGCCTTGGGGTTGCGTCGGAATATCCGCTGACACCGTTGCTTTGTCTGGCTGCGCCGAGGACTCACCAGCCAGCTTTTCTGATTTGTCGGAATCGATGGGCTTGTCGACATCGGGAAGCGCTGTACCGGGCTTGTCACGGAGTGGTGACTGCACATTGACCGCTTTGGGTAATGCGGTTGCATCGGCAATGGCGCCTTTGTCCTGGGCTGCGGCAGGCTTCGCGCTGGGCGCAGCAGCACTGGGCTTGGCGACGGCTTTGCGTTTCCCCAGGCTTTGGGCCGCCCTTAAAGCGGCCAAGGCGGCAGGGTCAGAGACATCGTCCTCAGCGGATGAATCGGCATTTTCAACGGCCGAATCAAGACTCTCATCTTGCTCTTTGTCGCTGCCTTCGACTTGCCCGTCGAATTCGTCCTTGTCCTGACCTTCCTCCTGTCCGTCATCAAGGTCCGTCTGAACTGGGTCAAGCCTGTCAGGACTCGAATCAGGGACTGCCAGGTTGTTCTCGTTTTCTTCAGCCTGGCCCGCGAGGTCAAGCTCTTCATCCGATTCGCCGTCCAAATCACCAAGCTGGTCTCGTTGCTTGGGCTTTTTGTCATCTCGCACATTGCGGTCCGACAACTTGGGCGCCGTATCGTCCTGTGCGGCTACTTCGGCGACGGACTCGGATGGGGATTTGTTCGAGCCGTCGTTTGCCTGTTCGTCAGCACTTTGCGGATTCTGGCCGCTGGCCGTATCGACCGCTGCCGTCTCCTCTTGTTGTGCCTGCAGGTCCGTCTGTTTTTCTTCCTGCTGGTCAGATGCCTGATTGTCTGAGCCTGAGGCCGGCGGCTTGTCTTCACCCGAGGACTGTGCCGAGGTCTCTGGTGGGTCCTTCTCTGCGTTCTCTGCGCTGCCCGACTCACTGGCCGCACTGCCTGAAGAGTCTTGCGAACCATCTGCACCATCTGCACCATCTGCACCTCTTGCGGAATCTGCACCCTCCGCACCCGATGCGCTGGCCTGAGCCTTGCTCTTGTCTTCCGAGGAAGATGCTGCCAAGGCTTTGTCTTGTTCAGCCTGCTCTTGAGCTGCTTTGGCTGCGGCCGAGTTGCGGGCCAGAGGTTCTCCTCCGTGCTTGACAACCTCTGCATCCACGATCGCCTCGGCGGCCTGGATGTCGGCCTGCGCCGCTTCGGTTTGGGCTTGAGCCGCCAGCACATCAGCAGCGGCTGCATCGATCAGAGCCTGACCCTGGTCGCGGTAGCCCTCCACTTCTGTAAGGGTCTGCGCGCATTGTTCACCCATGCCCGCTTGAGCCTCTTGCACAGCAGCCTTCAGCCCTGCCATCTCAGCGGCCAGACCAGCCAATCCAGCCTTGAGTTCGTCATTGACTGACTCGGCCTCACTGGCTGCGTCGTTCATGGCCACATCGGCCTCACTCTGAAGCGTATCCAGTGCATCCGTGGCGCCTTCCAAGCTGGCATTGGCTTCGGACTCGGCACTTTGAGCGTCAGTGGCCGCTTGCTCAGCTTCGACTTTGCAAGCTTCAAGCTCGTCGTCAAGGGGCTGGGTGGCCCCCTCCAAAGTGCTCATGCTGGCAGCATCCTCTTCGGCACTGGCCTTCAGGTCATCATCCGCTTGGGTGAGTTGCTCTTGCTCGGCTTGGACTTGGTCGGCCGCGCCTTGTGCGGCATCAATCGGCGCTTGCAGGGCCGCTGTCGTTTCGTCGCGCAAAGTCTGCACCTGGGTTTCAAAACCATTCACGTCCACGCCAGCGCTCTCGGCCATGCCACGCGCTTTTTGCAGCAGCTGCTGGGCAACAGGCGGCAGACTGTCCAATTGCTGATCCACTTGCGTCAGCGCTTGTTGCAAACCCTCGTTGAGCCGTGTGTTTTGAGCTTCAATGGACGTGAGCGCTTTGTCCACCATGGCTTCGGCGTGTTGCAATGCGATCTCAATCTTGGCTTCGGCTTGGTCCAGCACTTCGTCCAATGCAGCACGGGCTTTGTCCAGCGCGGCATTGACCTGCACCAGTGCTTGGTCGAGCAGCTCACGCAAGCGAATGCCAGGCACTTGAATTTGTTCGCGCAAGCTCGCCAGGTGCGCGTCCAACTCGTCGAGCTTGGCCTGCATGGCATCAGCAGGCGGCGTCAGCTTATTCTTAGCCTGATCGATCAGGACGTGGGCCTGCCCGCCGACTTGCTCAATTTTGTCGCGCACCGGTTGCAAAGTCTGGTCTTTCAGGCTCAGCACCTTGTCGTGCAAAACCTGAATTTTTTCCTGTGGCGCCGCCTTGGCCACAAAATCGTCCCGCACCGCAACGACTTGGTCAATCAGCGCCTCAGGCTTGGGCTTGATGGACGCCACAGCAGCGTGCAATTTTTGGGAAATTTCTACCAATTTTTCCTGAGCGGTCACCAGGGCGGACTGCAGCTGCGTCAGCAACGCAACCAGTTTGTCAATGGCCAACTGGACCTGTGCAATGACTTGACTGAGCACATCTCTGAGCACATCCACCGCCGCCAAAGATTGGTCAAGCAGACCGTCAGCGGTCTTGCCAGCGGTTTTCAAGGTCACGCGGGCGGTTGCAATGGTGGCCTGGATGGTTGGCAGACTGGATTTAACCCCCATGAACAGAACCCGCGCCGCCATCAAAGGGGGCGCGCGCATCATGTAACGGGTGCAAATGGTGATGGCTTCGTCACACAGGCTGCCCGCTTGGTTCAGTTCGGCGCTGGCGGCGACCAAGGCTTGGTCACCGCGGATAACAAAATCGGCAATCTTGGCCTTGATCTCAGTGATCAAGGCCTCAGCGGCATCGATCTGATCTGTCACCACGCTGAAGCGCTCGGGCAGCGCGGCCATCTGCGCCTTGATGCCGTCGATCTCTTGGCTCAGCTCCGTGATGGCTTGGCCAAAGCCGTCCAGCGCGTGGTCCACGCCGGCCACAGCTTGGTCTAACGTGTCCAAAATATCCCGCACCACCTGGCGCACTTGGTCGATCAGCGTGTCAATGTTGCCTATCAAGCCGTCAATGATGTCGCCCACGGCCAAAATTTGAAGGGCCACGCCGTCCATGGCGTCCTCGACCTTGGCAATCGGAATGTTCAAGGCCTGTGCCAGCTCGTCCACATTGCCATGAAAGCCGTCGATTTGCGCTTGCAGGGCTTGCAGCTCGGCCGTCAACGCCGCGACGGCATCCACCAGCCTTTGCTGGATGGGGCGCAGAAGGTCAAACAATTCGGTCACCATGGCGGTGATGTCATCCGCCAGTTTTTTCACCATGTCAGCCAAGCCATCGCTCATGGAACTGAGCTGAACCTGGACAGCATCGGCTTCGCTACGAATTCCCTGGCTGATTTCGCTGATGCCTTCGCGTGCTTTGACCCCGGCCGTCTGCGCCAGGGCGCGCAAATCGTTCAAAATTTGCGCGCGCTGGGCCGGAGAAATCACCTTGGCCGGGTTTTGCAGCTCCATCAAACTGCTTTGCAGCGGCTGCAGCTCGCCAGCCAGCCCCATCAGACGCGGCTGCACCGATTGGGCCCGCTCAGACAAAGCTTGAACACGGTCCAGCAAAGCGTTGACGCCCGGCATCACACCCGACAAATCAGGTTGCAAACCAACCAGCCGCTGCGGCAAGGCGGCCACCGCACCGGCCACGCCCTTCAAATCCCCCGCAACCCCGCCGAGACTTTTGCCGGCGTCCACCAAGCGCCCACCCGCCACGGCCAGTTGCCCAGGGATGGCCTGCAGATCGCTTTGCAGACTGCCCAGCGCCGGCGCCAGATCACCGGCAATGGCTCGTGGATCCAGAGGCGTGGCCAACTCAGCCAATTCGCGGGTGATCTGGGCAAACTCGTTGCCCATTTGCAGGACGGTTTTTTGCCCCTGCGCCAATGCGTCCGTCAGCCCGGTGCTCAGCACCTCGCTGGCCTGACTGGCGGCTGCAGCCACCTGGGCCGCGCCTTCGGTCAGAGCAGTGTGGGCGGTCTCTACGAACTTCAAGGCGCGCTCATCACAGCTTGTCCAAGATGGACGTCACGTCGGCGCTGGTGCTGTCCATGGCGGTTTTCACGTCAGGCACTTTGCTGGGCGCTGGCGCCATCGAGCCCGATGCTTCCTGGACACTGCCCAAAGTGGCGCTGATCTGTTCCAACGATTGCTGGACCTCGGGCAAGACCTCAGCACCTTCGATTTGCACATCTTCCAGCACATCCAAGAGCGGCGGCAACTGGGGCACCACGGGAACATCGCTGAGCGCAGGCAAGCCGGCCAATGCCGAGGCAGCTGCCGCACTCGGGGGGACTGACAGGCGGCCCAATGGCAATCCACCAGAAGACGCTACAGCTGGCCGCTCCAACTTGGCCAGCCGGGACTCAATGCGCCCCAGCAAATCCATCAGCCGCGTGAACTGGTCTTGGTCCATAGGTCTAACGCCTCAGATCAAAAATCGATTAAAAACACATAAATACACACGATTTATCATCAATATCAAGAATTAAAGGAATTTGTTGATATTGTTGATATTGTTGATATATTACATTCTGCACCCTTCGGTGACTCACAAATGCTGGTCTATTTTTTGACAGATCAGGTTTTATGCGCTTTAACTCAGGAGTTTGATATGTCTGACAGTCTGCAAAAATGGGTAGGGCGTAACCGTCCCCCTCGTGTCCAAATCACCTATGACGTGGAAATCGGCGACGCAGTCGAGAAAAAGGAATTGCCATTGGTTGTCGGCATCATGGCCGACCTCAGCGGACAGCCCCTGCTGCCGCCAGCCAAGATGAAAGACCGCCGTTTCGTTGAAATCGACCGTGACAATTTCAATGAAATCATGGGCAAAATTGCCCCCCGCTTAGATATCTCGGTTCCAGACACTTTCAAAGGTGAAGGCAATCTGAAAATCGAACTCAATTTCACTGAGTTTGAACATTTCCACCCCGAAGCGATCGTTACACAAGTGCCACGTTTGGCCCGTTTGCTTGAAGCCCGTCAACAGCTGCGCGATCTGCTGGGCAAGCTCGACGGCAATGACGAGCTCGATGCCCTGCTCGGCAACATTGTCCAAAACACCGAAGAGTTGAAAGCCCTGCGCGGCGCCGACTCCACGACTTCAGAAGCAGCGCCCGCAGCCGAGTAAGCCCAGTGCTGCTCCCGCTTCCACTCAACACGAGGTAAACAACAATGGCCACCAAACAAAAATCCGACGCCGCTGCTGGCGCCACCACCACCACAGGCGACTTGAGCCTGCTCGACCGCATTGTTCAAGAGGGCAAGATGGCCGTCGAACCATCTCAGGACCAATACGCCAAGAAATTGCTGGGTCAGTTCGCGACCCAAATCTTGGACGAAGGCATGAAAACCAGCCCCGACAAGGGCGTGGTCGCCATGATCAATGAGCGCGTTGCCGAGATCGACAAGATCCTCACCGACCAGCTCAATGCGATCATGCACGATCAACAATTCCAGGCACTGGAAGCCTCTTGGCGCGGTCTGCACGACATGGTTTTCGGCACCGAAACTGGCCCCCGCCTGAAGCTGCGTTTGCTCAACGTCAGCAAGAAAGATCTGCTCAAAGACCTTGAAACAGCCGTTGATCACGACATGAGCGCGCTGTTCAAGAAAGTCTACGAAGAAGAGTACGGCACCTTTGGTGGCAACCCCTTCTCGCTGCTCATCGGTGACTACCAATTCGGACGACACCCGCAAGACCAGGCCCTGCTGCAGCGCCTGTCCAAGGTGGCTTCTGCATCGCACGCCCCCTTCATTGCAGCCGCATCGCCTGCCATGTTCGACATGAAGTCGTTCACCGAACTGGGGGTTCCACGCGATTTGTCCAAGATTTTTGAAAGTGCCGAGTTGGCTACCTGGCGCGGCTTCCGTGAAAGCGAAGACTCGCGTTATGTTGCGCTGGTTTTGCCCAGCTACGCAGCGCGACTGCCCTATGGCGCCAAGACCATTCCTGTCGAAGGCTTTAACTTCGAAGAGGACGTGGACGGCACCGACCACAGCAAGTACCTCTGGGCGAACTCGGCTTACCAGCTGGGTCTGCGGATCACCGGCGCCTTCGCCAATTACGGCTGGACCACTGCGATCCGTGGCGTGGAAGGTGGCGGCAAGGTCGAATCCCTGACGGCCCACGCTTTCAAAACCGACGAAGGCGATGTACTGCTCAAGTGCCCCACTGAAGTGAGCATCACTGACCGCCGCGAAAAAGAGCTCAACGACCTGGGTTTCATCTCCATCGTCAACTCCAAGGGTTCGGACTTCGCTGCTTTCTTTGGTGGCCAAACCACCAACAAGCCCAAGGTCTACAACAAGGACAGCGCCAACGCCAACTCCGAGTTGTCCTCTCGCCTGCCCTATGTATTGGCCGCATCCCGTTTTGCGCACTACATCAAGGTCATCATGCGCGACAAGGTCGGCAGCTTCCAGACTCGCGCCAGTGTTGAGGAACACCTCAACAACTGGATCGCTGATTACGTGCTGCTCAACGAATCTGCACCGCAGGCCATGAAAGCGCGCTTCCCGTTGAGCGAAGCACGCATTGACGTGACCGACGTGGCAGGCAAACCAGGCGTCTACAACGCCACGGTGTTCCTCAAGCCGCACTTCCAGATGGAAGGCCTGACAGCTTCCATCCGTTTGGTCGCAGAGTTGCCAGCAGCCGCGGGCTGATGCATCTGGCGCTTAGCACCCACTGAGCCTTACCGAGGTGGCCCTTTCATGGGCCACCCTCCCTAACCTCTTGAAAGTTTCCCATGGACATCATCATTCTTGAAATTGCCAGCATCAAAGGCAACTGCATCATCGACGGCTACATTGGTCAGACCATCATTCAGTCTTTCAGCCACAGTGCCTCCATGCCCATGCAAATGGACCGCGCCAACACCGAGCGCACAGCTGGCCGCCCCAACTTCTCGGAGATGAATTTCTCCAAGATGTCGGACGTTGCCACCCCCGCTCTTTACGCAGCCTGCGTGGCTGGCACCAAGCTGGGTGAGGCCAAGATCCACATCGGCCGCACCGAAGGCTCCAAGTTCATGTCGCTGATCGAGTACGTGTTGGCCGACGCCATGGTGTCCAACATCTCCACCAGCGGCGGTGGCGGCCAGCCCAGTGACTCGTTCTCGCTGAACTACACCACCATCACGCAGGTGTATTCGCAGCAGAGTCAAGACTCGACCAAAAAAGGTTCTGCCGGCTTTGGTTGGGATCTGGTCAAGAACATCGCTGCCACGCCGAAGTAACTCGGCACCCAGGACGCGCAAAAGTGATCCATATGAAAACGGCACAGGCCGCCGATGTCTGACCTTTCGCGCAGTTCCGCCGTTCCCCTGTTCCAGCGCCTGTGCGCGCGGGACGGGGAACCGGGCGATGCAGCAAGTTTTGACGCGGCCGGGCTGCAAGCCTCTATCGCGAACGAACTGGCTGGTTTGCTCAATACCCGCTGTGGCTTGACCATGGCTGAATTTTTAGAATGCCAAGGCACCGTGCTTGATTACGGAGTTCCCGACTTTTCCGCTTTGTCTTGTCGCTCAACCGATGACCTGGCCATGGTCAGCCAAGCTGTTCAACACGCGATTGAGCTCTTTGAACCTCGCTTGTCACACACCGAAGTGCGGGCAACGCACAGCGATGCCAGCCAACCCGGGCGAGCCCAGTTGCACATCATGGGCGCAGTTCGACTGGGCTTGACACTCAGGAGGGTTGACTTTGACATGCCGGTGAACTTGTCCGACGGCGCATCGAGGGCCGCCTGATGCTGGCCGATGATGATCTGATTGAATATTACAAGCGCGAGCTGGGGTACCTGCGCCGCCAGGGGGCTGACTTTGCGGCACGCTACCCCAAGGTTGCTTCAAGACTGGCCTTTGGCGGGGCGGAATCGCCGGATCCGCACACGGAGCGCCTGATCGAAGCCAATGCCTTCTTGGCGGCTCGTGTGCACCGGGATCTCGACCGAGAGTTCCCCCAAATTGCTGCTGCTTTGCTGGACAGTCAGTGCCCCTCTTTGATGCAGCCTGTGCCCTCTATTTCCGTGGCGGAGTTGGCGCTGGACCCGACCCAAGGCAAAGTCACGGCCGGCTACCGGGTGCCACGCCACACGGTGTTGGTGGCGCGCACAGCCAATGGTGAAACTTGTCGCATGCGAACCGCGTGGGATAACGTTCTGTGGCCTCTGAACATCACAGACGTACGCCTCTCGGGTGCTTCGACCCTTTGTCTGCAAATCAACTGCTCAGAGGGCTTGACCCTGAATGAACTGGCATTGGACTCCCTGCGCCTGCACCTGCATGGCGACTGGATGAGCACCATGCCTCTCTATGAGATGCTTGTCAGCGCCGTGGTAGGGGTAGAAGTGATGGACGCGGCGGGCATCGTGCACCACTTGCCGCGAACAGCCTGGCGCGAAGTCGGCTACGAAGACGACCAAGCCGTGTTGCCCAACCCTCCGCACGCAGCGGCGGCTTACGGGCTTTTGCAAGAGTATTTTTCTTTTCCCGGCAAATTCCATTTCTTCGATGTCACTGGCTTGGCCGGTCGCCTTGGCCATGGCTCACAATTTGAACTGCGCCTGCAACTGGACCGCAGCGCACGTGGTCTGCGTGGACTGGACGCGCAGAGTTTCAAACTCGGGTGCGTGCCGATCGTCAATTTGTTCAACCGCACCAGCGAGCCCATCACCATTGACCATCGCCATCACGAGTACTTGCTGGTGGGTGACCGTCAATTTGAAAGCAGCACTGAAGTCCATTCCATTTCGTCGGTGGTCGCCTCTGACCCCGATGCCGAGCGGCCGCAGCGCATTCCGGCCTTTGGTGCGCTGGACACGCCACCTGTGGGCTCACCCTTTGGCGAAGTCGCTCATCCCGGCGTTTTTTGGTCGGCTCGGCGAGAGGCCAGCTTGCGCGCCAACATCACCGGCACCGACATGTTTTTGTCCTTTGTGGATCCCAACAACACGCGCAGCGCGCCATCGGAACCCGTGGTTTTTGCGCAGCTCTTGTGCACCAACCGCAGGCTGGCCAGCCAGTTAAGGCCGCAGTCCCGTCTGAAGGCAGAAAACGTCTCATCAGCACTGCTTATCACCTGCCTGTACGAGCCTTCCGAGCAACGCGATCCCCCTTTGTCCGGCGCCACGCTTTGGCGCTTGGTCAGTCTGCTGCGACTGAACCACCAATCCTTGGTCGGTGGCAACAACGGTGTGCAGACCTTGCGCGACATGCTCACGCTTTTCTCTTCGAACAGCTCTCGTGATCTCGCGCAGATCAAGGGTGTTCGATCTTTGGAAGCGCGCAGCGTCACGGCTCGCCTGGGCTCCGACGCATGGCGCGGTTTTTGCCGCGGTACCGAGGTGCAACTGGACTTTGACGAAACTGCGTTCGTAGGCGGCTCGCCTTTGTTGCTGTCTGCGGTGCTGGCACGATTTTTCGCGCTCTACACCACCGTCAATTCGTTTGTTCGCCTAACAGCCCGCCGCAATGGTGAGGACTGGAAAAGATGGGAGCCGATGTGCGGCCACCAGCACTTAATTTGATCGACAGGCTCTTGAGCCGGCCGCAAGGCTTTAACTTGTTTCAGGCCATCAGCCTGATCGAACGCCATGCGCCTGAAAAAGCAGCTTTGGGCACAGGCGTGGGAAGCGACGAAGCGGCAGTTTTGCGAGGCGCAGTCTCGCTGGCATTTGCCCCGAGTGACGTGGCCAGCGTCAAACCAGCCGACACATCCGATGAGCGCATCACCTTGACATCGCCGGCCATGAGCTTGGCTGGTGCCAACGGTCCCTTGCCCCTGCCATTTACTGAAATGCTGTTGCAAAGACGGCCCGCCAAAGACCGTGCGCCGCTGGATTTTCTGGATATTTTTCACAATCGCTGGCTTGCATTTTTGTACCGCAGCCGTAAAAAACATTATTTAGGGCTCAATTGGCGCGCCAGCGAGCAAGACAATCCATTGGCCCGCACCATGGATGCACTTTCTGGCCTGGGCCGTGCAGAAGGCGCACGGGGACCACAAGCGGAGATGGCAAGGCTGAACTACGCGGGGCTTCAAAACGCGGCCCCGCGCTCCATGCTGAATCTGCTGACCTTGTTGTCTGACCAACTGGGTCTGCGCCTGCAAGGACGCCAATTTGTGGGGGGCTGGCAGTCACTGGACGCTGTTGACTCGCCCCCTCTGGGCCGCGCCGTGCTGGGCCAGCAGGCTGTTTTGGGACAGCGCGCCTGGGACGCTGCAGCAGGCATTCAAATCACTGCCACAGGTGTACCCATGACGCGCCTGTCCAGTCTGTTGCCGGGCGGGCAAGACCATGCACTGATGGATTGGTTGCTCAGGCGCCATGCACAAACACAATTGCAGGTCAGCCTTGTGATCCACCCAGAACCCCAAGTTCAGGCCACGCAGCCCGGTTTGGGCCATGTCCGCCTGGGCTGGACCAGTTGGCTGGCGCAAGGCACCAAGCCCGAGACACCCAACGCCCTGCAACCCATCGTCACCCGGCTGACGCACACGCTGCAGACCGCAGCCTGATTAGAAGAAGACCCCGATGGACATAGACATTCGCACCCTCCTCGGAAAGCTCAACCCAGAGTGCAAGCTGGCGATGAAGCAAGCGGCAGAGCTGTGTGGCCGGCAGACCCACTTCCATGTGGACATTGAGCATTTGCTGATGCACTTGGTCGATGACAACGCGCCCGACATCGGCTTGGTGTTGCCGCACTTTGGCATTGATGCCAGCGTGGTGGTGACCCAATTGCAACAGAGCCTGGACCGATTCAAGCGTGGCAATGGCCGCACGCCAGCGCTGTCACCACATTTTGCGCCTTGGTTCCAAGAGGCCTGGCTGCTCAGCTCCATGTTGCTCGGTGAACAACAAGTGCGCTCGGGCACACTGCTCTTGGCGCTGCTGGAAGTCGACAGCCTGCGCGGGTTGCTGCTGGAGACTGCGCCAGCCCTGCTCGAAATTCCCCGAAAAACCCTGCGTGAGCAGCTTCCCGCGCTGCTGGCCCGCTCGGCGGAGGACGCAGGTGGCGCCGCACGAGCGCCCGCCGAAGCCGGCCTGTCCAATCAGGCCGCAGACGGCAGCTCGTCCTTGAAAATGCCAACGCTGCGCCAAGGAGGTTCGACCACGCCGTCACTGGATCAGTTCACCACCGACATCACAGCACAGGTGCGTGAAGGCAAGTTGGACCCTATCCGCGGCCGTGATGACGAGATCCGACAGATCATTGATGTGTTGCTGCGCCGACGCCAGAACAATCCGATTCTCACTGGCGAAGCGGGTGTGGGCAAAACGGCCGTAGTGGAGGGCTTTGCCCAGCGGGTGGTGCGCGGAGAGGTACCACCTGCCCTCAAAGATGTGTCGGTGCGCTCACTGGACCTGGCCCTGCTGCAAGCCGGCGCGGGCGTCAAAGGCGAATTTGAAAACCGACTCAAATCTGTCATTGCCGAAGTCAAGTCTTCTGCCACGCCGGTGATCCTGTTCATTGACGAGGCACACCAACTCATTGGCGCAGGCGGCGCCGAAGGCCAGGGCGATGCGGCCAACTTGCTCAAGCCTGCACTGGCCCGTGGCGAGCTGCGCACCATTGCGGCAACCACCTGGGCAGAATACAAAAAATACGTGGAACGCGACCCGGCTTTGGCCCGTCGGTTTCAAGTCGTCAAAATCGACGAGCCTGCGCCTGATGTGGCCATTGAAATGCTGCGGGGTATCGTCGCCACCTTGGAAAAGCACCATGGCATCGAGATCCTCGACGAAGCCGTGTGCGACGCGGTCAAACTCTCGCAACGCTACATCACGGGCCGTCAGTTACCTGACAAAGCCATCAGCGTGCTGGACACGGCCTGTGCGCGTGTCGCCGTAGGCCAGAGCGGACTGCCTGAAGCCGTGGAGTCCTTACAGCGACAACTTGGCAACACCGAAAGTCGCTTGCGCGTGCTGCGCCACGAACAGGCCACCGGCATAGATCGTGTCGATGCCATCGCCAAGGCGCAGGCCAACTTGCATGACGTAAAAATCCGTCTGGAAGCTTTGCAGGCCAAACTGGGACGAGAAAAAGAAGCGGTTGCAGAGATTGTGGCCCTGCGCCGACGCATCGCTGAGGGCACAGCCACCGTCTCGGATGCGGATGACGAGCAAGACCCCCAACTGGTGGCCATGCAGCTGCAGCGCTTGAACAAAGGCCTGGAAGCCCTGCAGGAAGACGACCCGCTGGTCACTGTCTGCGTGGACTCCGGCACCGTGGCCTCGGTCATCTCAGACTGGACCGGTATTCCTGTGGGCAAGATGATGGCCGATGAGCTGCACACCGTGCTGCATTTGCAGGACCGAATGGCCGAACGCCTGGTCGGCCAGCCGCAGGCCCTGGACGCCATTGCCCGGCGCGTGCGCACCTTCCGTGCCGATCTGGATGACCCCGGAAAACCAGTGGGCGTGTTCATGCTGGTGGGGCCCAGTGGGGTTGGCAAGACTGAAACTGCGATTGCGCTGGCCGACTTGCTCTACGGGGGTGAGCGCAACATGGTCACCGTCAACATGTCGGAGTTCCAGGAGGCCCATTCTGTTTCCAGCCTCAAAGGTGCACCACCCGGCTACGTAGGTTACGGACGCGGCGGCGTACTCACCGAAGCCGTGCGCCGCCGCCCCTACAGCGTGGTGCTGCTCGACGAAATGGAGAAAGCCCACCCTGACGTGCTGGAATTGTTTTTTCAGGTCTTCGACAAAGGGGTCATGGACGACGGTGAAGGCGTGCAAATCGACTTCAAGAATACCTTGATCCTGCTGACCTCCAACGCGGCACAAGACATCATCACTGACGCTTGCGCCAATGGCCGACGTCCATCGGCTCCAGAGCTGGTCGAACGGCTACGGCCTGCCCTCTTGAAACAATTCAGCCCCGCATTCTTGGGTCGCTTGGTGCTGGTGCCGTACTACCCACTGGGTGACGCGCAAATCATGGGGATCGTCAAACTCAAACTGGGTCGATTGGCTGACCGCATCAGCCTCAACCACAGCGCGCACTTCACCTTTGACGAGGCTGTCGCCCGCACCATCACCGACCGTTGCACCGAAGTTGACAGCGGCGCCCGAAACGTGGACAACATCCTGACACAGTCCGTTTTACCAGAATTGTCCAGCCTGGTTTTAGAGCGCATGGCGCTAGACCAACCCTTTTCTGCCATTCACATGTCGGTGGACGGACAAGGCCGTTTTGCTTACCGATTCAGCGCTGACGCCAAGGGCACTCCCCTATGACAGACAGCTTCGCCCAGACCAACACTTTTTTAAAGGTCAACACCCCATTCGGGACTGACGAGTTGGTGCTGGACGCTATGGAAGCCAGTGAAGGCATTTCAGAGATGTTCAAGCTCATGCTGCACATGCGCTCCTTGAGCAGCGACCTGGATGCCAGCAAGATCATTGGCAATGCCGTGACTGTGACGCTGGAAATCAAAGATGGCCCCAAGCGCTACTTCAACGGGATTGCCAGGCGATTCATTCAAAGCGGAGGCGAAGACGGCCTAGCGCACTACTCGGCTGAAATTGTCCCCAAGTTGTGGCTGCTCACGCTCAGCAGCGACCGCGCCATTTATCAGGCCAAAACCGTACCCGACATCATCAAAGCGGTTTTGGGTGAATTTGCCATCACCTTTGAGGCCAAGCTGACCGGCACCTACACCGCGCTGGACTACTGCGTGCAACACGATGAAACAGCCTTTGCCTTCATTTCACGCCTGATGGAGAGCGTCGGCATTTTTTACTTCTTCACGTTCAAGGATGGCGCCCACACCATGGTATTGGCCGATGCAGGAACGGCCCACTTGGCGTGCACCGATGGCGACACCGTGCGATTTTTTCCGGAGACTGGCACCGATCACATGATCGACACGATTGCCTCATTCGAGTTGGAAAACCGCTTGGTGACCTTGAAACACAGCCAGGGTGACTATGACCCACTCAAACCCAGCACCGCCCTGGACGCCAGCGCCAGCGGCAAGCTGGGCAAGGGTGAGATGCTGGACTGGCCGGGCAAGCATCTGACAGTGGCCGATGGAAACGCACTGGCCAAACTGCGCGTGGAAGCCAGCCAATTGCAAGCGCAAGAGTTCCGAGGCAACGGCTATGTTTACCCGTTCACGGCGGGCACCAAATTCACCTTGAGCGGTCATTTCCGTACCAGTCTGAACACCACGCACGTGCTGCGCCGTGTGCACCACAGCGCACGCAATGATCTTTACCGCAACCGTTTTGACGCCTTTGCCGCGACCGTGCCTTTTCGACCGCCTCGCCTGACGCCGCTGCCACGCGTGGCTGGCAGCCAAACTGCCGTGGTCGTGGGGCCAGCGAATGAGGAAATCTGGACCGACAAGGAAGGCCGGGTGAAGGTGCAATTTTTCTGGGATCGTCTGGGCAAAAAGGATGAGAAAAGTTCCTGCTGGGTACGTGTAGCCCAAACCGCAGCAGGCAAGGGCTTTGGTACTTTGTTCATGCCACGCATCGGCCAAGAGGTGGTGATCAGCTACATCGATGCCGACCCTGACCGACCTTTGATCACCGGCAGTGTCTACAACGGCGAAAACACGACCCCGGTCACGCTGCCGACCAACCAGACGCAAAGCGTCATCAGGACGCGTTCCTCGCCCAAAGGCACAGCGGGCAACGAGATCAGACTTGAGGATAAGAAAGACGCCGAAGAGTTTTACTTGCATGCTCAAAAAGACATGAAAGTGGAGATCGAAAACGCGCTGACGACCACTTTGACCAAGGGTGCTGAAATTCACACATTGACCGAGGGTGACCGCACCATCGACGTGAAAAAGGGCAAGGAAATCCACAACGTCAAAGGCACGCGCGCCGTGAACATCACCGGTAACGAAACCCACGACAACGAAGCAGACTTCACCCACACCGTCAAAGGCAACTTCACACTCAAGGTGACCGGCGACTTTTTGCTCGACGTGACCGGTGGCATCACCATCAAGTCGGCCAAGACCGTTCTGATAGACGCTGGCACCACTATGAATGCCTCGGCAGGTACTGCACTGACCAACGAAGCAGGTACAACCCTCACCAACAAATCTGGCACGGCATTGACCAACCAAGCCGGGACAGCCCTCACCAACAAGGCCAGTATGGGCCTGGTGAACGAGGCAGGAACCACCTTGGACAACAAGGCAGCCATGATCACCCACAAAGCCTCCGCCATGCAGACCGTGGACGGCGGCGGCATGCTGACCGTCAAGGGTGGCTTGGCCAAGATCAACTGACAAGCGAAACAATGGTCACCGCCCTGCACTCCCCCGACCCGATCGCCAGCGGCGCGCAGGATGGCTTCACGCCTGTGCAAAGCTTAGCGCCAGAGCGGGTGGACGAGCGCGATGACCAAGGCCGCCTGGTGGGCCGGCACTGGCTGCGCCAAGGCGTCTTGCACGGCCGCATGGAACGCTTCTGGCCCAACGGCAAAGCGCAACTGAGTGCCAACTACGACTGCGGTCAACTCGATGGCCTGCTGTACATGTTTGACGAACATGGCGAGCCGCTGCAAGTAGCCGCCTATGTTCAAGGTCGCCAACATGGGATAACTCGCGTATTCGTCCAAGGGCGCTGTGTGTCAGAGCAGACCTTTGTGGACGGTGTGGCCCATGGCCCGGCGCTGACCAGCGACGCTGCGGGCCAGCCCAGCGCCAAGATGCGCTTTGTCAAAGGCCAAATTGATGGGCCTGCAACTTTTTTGCATGAAGGCAAAGTGGTGCGCAAAGCGGTTTATTTGGCTGGCTTGCTCGAAGGCGAGGTCAGCGACTTTGACCGCGATGGAGGATTGATTCAGGTGGCCAGCTACCGGGCAAATGTGCTGGAGGGCCCGCTTCGGCGTTACTGGCCTGGCGGCGCACTGATGGAAGAAGTGGTTTACGCCCAAGGTGTGCCCGTTGGCCCCCCCCTGCGCCTGGACGCCAAAGGGCGCCAGATGGACAACGACAAAGCCCAACCCGGCCTGCTGGCCAGGTTGGAGAAATTGGTGAGGGGTTAAAGATGGGCCAACAAGTCTGCACCGGCGCCATGACGCAATGCACTTTTGGCGTGGCACCCGGCTCGCTGATGGTGATTCCCGTCAGCATGGTGATGGCCGGTGGCCCGCCCGCTGCCAATATTATGGACAACAAGCCCATGGCCAACGTCATGCCCTTCGGCATGTGCCAATCCTTGGGCAACCCCATGGTGGCAGCCGCCACTGCCGCTGCTTTAGGAGCCCTGACTCCCATGCCCTGCATTCCCATGACCATGGCGCCCTGGTTACCCGGTGCGCCGACCGTACTGCTTGGCAACATGCCCGCATTGAACAACAGCTCCAAACTGATGTGCATGTGGGGTGGCGTCATTTCCATCAACGTACCAGGCCAATTCACGGTGATGGTCCCCTGATCTCTTATCCCAAAGACATAAAAATGGATTACCGCTTCACCATGACAAACCGCCTGATCGCGCTTGCCGTGATCAGCTTCTTGCTGCTGCTGACTCTGCTGTTTGCGCTGGGTTTTCAACTTGGCCAGCAATGGGGCGCTGAGGAAGCGAAAACGCAGCACCGCATCGCCCAGCAGGCCCAACCCTACCCACCCGCCATTGTCCATCCGTCCAAACCGAACTTACCCGCGCTGGGTTCGGCCCAGATGACCCCAACCGCATTGCCCCCAACTGCGCCTGCCCCAGTGGCTCCGGCACTCACGGCCACCCCTCGCTGAGCAATTTCCTTTGTTAACCAGAACCACAGAACCATGACCCAAGTGACCCACTCAACTTTCAAAACGGCCAGGCGGTCCTGGGGCGTTTTTCCCCTATTGGCATCGCTGATGTTCTTCGCCACAACGACATTGGCATTGGCCACCACAACCAACACAAAGCCAGTGGCCAGCAAGGATGCGCCCGCTAGCGCGGGTGCGCCGGTCACCACCCCGGTGCCAGCCGATATTGCACGCATCAGGCAACGCGGCGAGTTGGTGATAGCCATGCTGGCCACCGACACCCCGCCCTTCTTTTACGAAAAAGAAGGCAAACTCGTCGGACTGGAAGTCGACTTGGCCAAGGCCATTGCGCAAGAACTCAAGGTGGAGGTTCGGTTCACCCGTGAAGCCAAAAGCTTCAACGAGGTCGTCGACATGGTGGCACAGCGCCGTGCCGACTTGGGCATCAGCAAACTTTCTCGCACGCTGGCCCGCGCCCAGATCGTGTATTTTTCCCAGCCCTACCTTGCACTCAACCATGCATTGGTGCTCAATCGGGTGGCGTTTGCACGATTGGCCAATAACGAGAAGGTCGAAGACACGGTGCGCCAGTACAAGGGCACCTTGGGCGTGATTGCCAAATCATCCTTTTCCGATTTCGCCAAGAGCAACTTTCCCAAGGCCAAAGTGATCGAGTATCCCAACTGGAATGCCGTCATGAGTGCCGTGAACAAGGGCGAGGTGACAGGTGCTTATCGGGATGAGTTTGAAATCAAACGCCTGCTCAAAGATAACCCCACCGCAGCCCTGACCTTGCGCACCGTCACGCTCAAGGACATGGAAGACACGCTCAGCATTGCCGTGGGGGTCAGCGATCCAACGCTGCTGGCCTTTGTCAATCAAGTGCTTTCCCAACAACGTGAAAAACTGGACATCAACAAAGTGCTTAACGCTCTGGAGACCAAGCTGTGAACGCCCAACGAATTCAACAATTCATCCTCAAGCCGTGGGTCATCATCGCTTGCTTGGTACTGGGCTTTTCGCTCGGATTGACACAGCCCGCCATCGGTCTGCAACTGGGCGTGGTCGGCGATATCTACGTTGACCTGCTCAAGATGATCGTGCTGCCCTTCATGGTCTCGGCCATTGTTTTCAGTTTGCAGCGTTTGTTTCAGGAAGGCGGCGCCAGCCGCATTGCCGGGCGCGTGGTGTTGGCGTTTGCCGGCTTTTCCATTGTTGCTGCCGTGATCGGGGTGCTGACGCTGAGCGTGGCTCAGCCCGGGGCGAATTTGTCGGAAACAACGCTGACCACTTTCGGACGCATTGTCGGTAACGACCTGTCAAGCACCGACACCACCATGAACCTCTACGGCGCCGACATGACGGAATCAAAAGGGAAAAGCTTGGAAGAAGTGGTGCTCAGCCTGATTCCTTCGAATATTTTTGAAGCGCTGGCCAAAGGCGAAACCCTCAAAGCTTTGATTTTTTCCCTGCTGTTTGGCATGGCACTGGGGCATGTACCCAACCGCATTGCCGGTGGCTTGTCGCAAACCTTGGAGACCGTCTACCAAACCTGCCAGACCCTGACCCGTTGGCTGAATTTCCCCCTCCCCATCGTGCTCGTCTGCATGAGCGCTTCTCAAATTGCCAAGTCTGGCGTTGAACCTTTGCTGGCGATGGCCAACTTTGTGCTTGCCTTTGGTGCAGCCAGTTTGATCTTTCTGGCGTTGGCGGTTCTCGTTATTTGGAAACGCAGCAACGCCAGTTTGAGTGAGACCTTGGATTCCCTGCGCGAACCCTTCGCGCTGGCCATTGCCACGCGCAGCAGCGTGACCTGCATGCCTGCCATGATTGAGTCTTTGGTGCAGCGGTTGAGCTTTGCCAAAGCCAAGGTCGAATTGCTGGTGCCGCTGAGCGTATCCATGTTGCGGGTCGGACCGATCCTCTACTATGCCTGCGCGACCTTGTTCATTGCCCAACTGTATGGGCGCAGCTTGTCTGCTCAGGAGCTGGGCCTCTTGCTGTTGGCTTCAGTCCTGGCCGGATTCGCCTCTGCTGGCATGACTGGGCTGGTCACTTTGTCGTTAACGAGCATGGCCTGCGGCTATCTCGGGCTGCCATTCGAGGCGGCCTTCATCTTGTTTTTGGCCGTCGACCCGATCTGCGACATCTTGCGCACGCTGGTGCTGGTGATTGGCAACACCGCCGCGGTGGCAGCGATATGCCCCAGGCCTTTGAAGATCTGAGCAGGACAACCATGACCCTGAAGGCCAGTTACGCCACTAACCCCCTGCTGCTACTGCTTTGCGCAGTCGCAGGGGCGTTGCTCGGCCTGGGTCCACCGGCTATGACGACATCGGCTTGGCTGGTGGTGTACGTGAGCACGGCTCTTCTGAACTTGGTATGCATGCCACTTTTGGTGGTGGCCACGTTATCTGGGTTGCGTCATTTGCTGGGTCTACCCCACCCCTCGCGCCGCCTTTTGATGATTGCCCTGGCCGGAGGGGCACTCCTGTTGCTTTGCGCGCAGTTGGGTGTGTTGGTGGCAAATTGGGGCCAACTGGGCTGGCAACTGGACGAAGCCAGTCAGCTAGAACTTGGCCAGCTGGTCATCAGCCAAGCGGCGAGCGGCGATACGCTGAAACTCGAAAGCAGTGGCACCAGCTCGGAAATCGGTACCCGCGCCCCATGGACGATACCCAATAACGCCTTTCTTGCTCTGTCCAGCGGTGACCTGGCTGCCGTGATGTTCTGCACCCTTGTTTTCGGCCTGGCCTTCA
>JACCDK010591518.1_pt1 | contig 20971 bp, 21 predicted proteins | sample 7445871 | NCBI WGS metagenome assembly JACCDK01 (sample SAMN15323436, study PRJNA562643) | freshwater metagenome | isolation source: river surface water | place: USA:Blue River Watershed | collected 2017-08-15
GATGGTTTTATCAGTAACAAGTGCTACGCGTCTTACTGCATCTAAAAATGGGGCTACTTCAATAACTGTAGTAGTTAGTGATTCTTGTGGAATTAGATGGCGGTAAGGGGGGAAGGTGCCATCTAACAACCGTGTGGTGGTGCTTTTACTATCGGTTTGAAAACCCGCTAAACGATCTGTGGAAGTTGAAGGCGCTAATGAAATATTTACATTCTTGGTGTTAATTAGTGTTTTGGTGGCTTCAACTAAGGTGCGCGCCCTGATTAAAGCAACCGCTTCGGTGTTTGGTTTGGATGGGTTAAAGGTTAGTTCTCGCACAGCTAACCGGTAACGGTCGGTGGCGGCCATGGTGATGTTTTCACCTCTTACCTCAACGTGCACGCCGGTTAGTGATGGAAGTGAATCGTCTTTTCCGGCTGCGGTAGCAACTTGGGATACCGCCTGTGCAAACACTTCGGATTCGATTGTGCCTAAAGTTTCTGGCAACTCTGGAAGATTAGGGTATTCGTTGATTGGTAAAAGTGGCAATGTGAATTTTGCACTGCCGGCATTGACTAAAACTCTGGTGCCATCTAACTGAATGGTTACTGGTTTGTTTGGTAGCGATCTAGAAATATCTGCTAATAACTTTCCAGGAACTAAAACTTTGCCAGAGGTAGCAACATCAGCTTCGGTGGTGGCGCGGCTTGCGGTTTCTAGATCTGATCCTGATAAAACCAACTTGTTTCCGTCCGCCTCGATCATGATTCCAAGTAAAGCGGTCTGTATTGGTCTGGTGGAAAGACTGCGCGAAACCCAATTGACTACATCAACCAATTTGGTTTGCTCTATGGTGAACTTCATCTGACCGCTCCTTGGAAAACTTCTTGTGGTAACAAAGGTACTTTGTGGGATAAAAATTTATATTTAAAGTTAGTAGTAATAACCGCTGTTGATAAGTGGGTAAACGAAATTACAAATTTGTAATTACAGATAACTTTCCTGTATGAATATGAAATCGAATTCTTTTTAGATGTAAACAGTTGTGGAGAGCGCTGTGGGAAAAATGCAAAAAACCAAGAACCCTGCAGTGACGATTTAGATATCCCCAAGAAGATATCCCCAAAAACACGCTGGTTTTCCACAGTTATCCACATTCTATCCACAACCTATTTGCCCTGCTGTTTGATGCGGCTTGTTAGCTCATTGACCTGGTTATAGATAGAACGACGTTCTGCCATTAACTCGCGGATCTTGCGATCTGCATGCATAACTGTGGTGTGGTCACGCCCACCAAACGTTTGTCCGATTTTAGGTAGTGATAGTTCGGTTAACTCTCGGCATAGGTACATAGCAACCTGACGAGCGTTAACCAAAACTCGTGATCTTGAAGTACCACATAAATCATCAACAGTTAGCGAGAAGTAAGCAGCTGTTTGGGCCATGATTGTGGCTGCGGATATTGATGGGGTTGAGTCGTCTGGAATCAAATCCTTCAGAACAATCTCAGCCAAAGCCATATCTACTGGTTGGCGATTTAAAGAGGCAAACGCAGTAACGCGAATTAACGCACCTTCTAATTCACGGATATTTGTAAAGATTTTAGATGCGATAAATTCGAGCACATCATCTGGCGCATTTAACCTTTCGGCTGCAGCTTTCTTGCGCAAGATTGCAATTCGAGTTTCTAGTTCTGGCGGTTGGATATCAGTGATTAAACCCCATTCAAATCTAGAACGTAAACGATCTTCCAGAGTGGTTAATTGTTTTGGTGGTCTATCGCTTGAGATTACAATTTGTTTGTTGGCGTTATACAGAGTGTTGAATGTATGGAAGAACTCTTCCTGGGTTCTTTCTTTGTTCTCTAAAAACTGAATGTCATCAACCAATAAAATATCTAGGTCACGATAACGTTTCTGAAAACTACTGGATTTATCATCACGAATAGAGTTGATAAAATCATTGGTAAATTCCTCAGAAGAGACGTATCTGACGCGTACATTTGGGTATAACTCCTTGGCATAAGCACCGATCGCATGTAACAAATGGGTCTTACCAAGCCCAGAGTCCCCATAAATAAAGAGCGGGTTGTATGCCTTCGCCGGAGCTTCTGAAACTGCCAGTGCCGCTGCATGTGCAAAGCGATTTGATGCACCAATCACAAATGTTTCGAAGATGTAGCGAGGATTTAAAGCATCAGAACCGACTGGCTTTACCTCGTGACGGAGTACATCTTTTGAACCATTAACGACCCCAACCGATCCAAAAACAGTATTGGCTGCAGTATCAGTTGGTTCAGGAGCATCTGGCAGTTCCAAACTTTCATCGACCGTGACCGCGAAGTTGACCTTCTCGTTTAAAGCAACCGCAAGTGATTCTGAGATTGCATTTCGAAGTCGAACATCAATAATGTCTTTAACAAATGAGTTGGGGGCAGCCACTAACAGGTTGGGAGAACCTGCACCTTTTAGTAACCCCAAAGGTTTAACTAATTGGAGGACCGCTTTATTTGGTCCATCCCCGGCGACCTGGTTGATGACCTGATCCCAGAGCTCTGAGAGATCCTCTTGGACTGATAGATCTGACATTACGCCCCCGATATCCACATAGTTATCCACAGCCTGTGGCCTAAACCATTGGTTTAACCTTCTTACCCTGTGGAGGAGCGGAACTTAGAGCGTTAAATCAAGAATTGCAAGTGGTTATCCACAGAAATAGGGCCCCGCAGGGGCGCAGGGACCCCGGTTTGCCCGACTTATCCCCAAACGCTTAAAGTTAGCCCCCAATTCGCCTTCCCCCGTATTTCGTGTGAGCTTATCGGTTGAGACCGACGAGCGTAGATGAATGTAAGAGCAAGAGAAGTTTTAAAGGAGATCAAATGAAGCGCACTTTTCAGCCTAACAACCGTCGCCGCGCTAAAAAGCATGGCTTTCGCGCCCGCATGGCTACCCGCGCTGGACGCGCAGTGCTAGCAGCACGCCGCGCCAAAGGCCGCGCCAAACTCTCTGCCTAAATCATCCAAATTAATTACCGCCGTGCTACCTAATAGCGCAAGAATTAAAAATAGCTCTGATTTCGCGCGCGTTACCAAATCCGGAAAGCGCATCTCAACCGAATCATTGGTGGGCTATCTACTGCTTGAAAACTCAGAGTTTCAACCTCGGTTAGGTTTAATTGTCGGCAAATCAATCGGTAACTCAGTGGTTCGCCACCGGATCGCAAGACAGGTAAGACATGCGGTCAAAGACCAATTAAACGAACTTCCACTTGGAAGTTTGATGGTAATCCGGGCGATGCGCACACCCACCAATGCGTTTCTTGAGGCCAAAGAGTTATTAAACAATTTGATCAATTTGCAAAACAAGGCGATAAAGGTAAACGTATGAGAGTTCTAGTACTGCCTTTTATTTATTTGATTAAGACTTACCAAAAAACAATCTCAATCGCTCTAGGGCCACGTTGTAAATATTATCCATCTTGTTCACATTATGCAGTTGATGCTCTTGAAACCCATAATCTTGCAGGATTATTTCTGATCGCCTGGCGTTTGATTCGCTGTAACCCATTTTCACATGGCGGAGTGGATTATGTTTCAGATAATTACTTTGAAAACTACTTAAAAAACCCCGAAAAACAAGGCAAATTCAGCAGTTCAGGAGTTAATTAATGGGCAGCATTATGAACGGTTTATACACCGCAGTCTCATGGGTGATCATGGAGATTCACAATCTGTTGAAACCAATCTTTGGTACAGATAGCGGTGTCACCTGGACACTCTCAATTATTGGCTTGGTTCTAATTATCCGTATTCTTCTAATACCGCTATTTGTTAAACAAATTAAAAGCCAGCGCGCAATGACTGCGCTAGCTCCAAAAATGAAAGAGATTCAGAACAAATACAAGGATGATCGTCAAAAGCAATCTGAAGAGATGATGAAGCTCTACAAAGAGCACAAAACCAATCCGCTAGCCTCTTGTTTCCCAATTTTGGCGCAAGCCCCAATCATGTTTGCACTCTTTACGGTATTAAATGACATTGGTAGAAATAAACCACGTGGAGTATTAACGCTTGCAGATGTGCAGTCAGCTGCCAATGCAAAATTCCTAGGCGCTCCAATCTCTGAGACTTTCTTAAGATCAGATAGCGCTACCGTAAAACTAGTAACCGTACTTTTGATCTTCATTATGTCGGCATCAACCTTCACCACTCAAAGACAATTGATGGTTAAAGGCATGCCAAAGAATGATGATCCAAACAACATGATGTTGCAGCAACAGAAGATTATGTTGTATTTATTTCCAGTAATCTTTGCAATCTCTGGCGTTAACTTTCCAATTGGAGTTTTGATTTACTGGTCAACTACAAATTTCTGGACATGGGGCCAGCAGTATTACGTGATTAAACGAAACCCAACCCCTGGTTCTCCTGCATACGAAGAGTTGATGAAGAAGAAAGCCGAGAAAGGCTTAATCGAGCTTCCTGAAAACGATACAAAACAGAGCGAGAAGCCTGAGCCGCCTCAAGGGCAACGCCAACAACCAAAGAAGAAAAAGAAGCGTAAGTAGCTAATTAATAGCCGATAAATAAGGATTTAATAGCAGAAAAGGTATAAAAGGTATAAATATGTCAGATGTTGAAGAGACTGCGGTCGAAGTTAGAGAGCTAAAAGAGCCAAGAGAGCCAAGGGAGATTGAGGTCAAACCAATCGAGAAGCTCGAAGAGGAGGGCGATATCGCCGCTGATTACCTCGAAGGGCTACTAGATATCGCAGATCTAGATGGAGATATTGATATCGATGTCGAGAATAACCGCGCCTCAGTTGCAATTGTTGGTGGAAAGCTTGAACACCTAGTTGGGCGAGATGGGCAAGTCTTAGATGCCCTCCAGGAGCTCACCCGTTTAGCGGTTCAGAGTTCAACCGGAGACCGGAGCCGATTAATGCTAGATATCGGGGGCTACCGCGATGGCCGCCGCAGCGAGCTAAAGAACCTTGCCGAGGAGAAGGCGGCAGAGGCCAAGGCCTCAGGCGCGCCGATAAAACTTGCGCCTATGAACGCCTTCGAGCGGAAGATCATTCATGATCGCATCCAAGAACTTGGCCTCTCATCTGAATCTGAAGGGGAAGACCCAAACCGCTTTGTAGTGGTTTACCCGAGCTAAGTCGTAGTAGGCAGCAAAAGTTTCACGTGGAACCATCCAAGTACTTTCCAGAGCGTGAGAGCCAGGCTCTTGGCTACGCGGAATTTCTTAAGAGCGCTGGGATAGAGCGGGGGTTAATCGGCCCCCGAGAGGCGGATCGGATCTGGGAGCGCCATATCCTCAACTGCATCCCAGTCTCAACCCTGATGAAATCTGGCGCAAGCGTCTTAGATATTGGCTCTGGAGCTGGACTACCTGGGGTAGTGATCGCACTTGCGCGCCCAGATTTAAAGGTTACCTTGCTGGAACCGCTCCAACGTAGAGTCAACTTCCTTGAAGAGGCAGTTACAGGCTTAGGTATCGAGGTAATTCGTGGAAAGGCGGAGTCAGTAAAGGGGCAGTACGACTATGTAACCGCTCGGGCAGTGGCACCTTTAAGTAAGCTCTGGCAGATCTCGAAACACTTAATCAAGCCAGGTGGATCGCTACTTGCAATGAAAGGCGAGGCGGCAGCGGCTGAAGCAGCAGAGATTCCAGGCGCGAAATTACATGAAATCAATCTAGAAGGCCTGCCCTTAGCCAGAGTTGTGGAGGTTACCCGCTAGAGTTTTACGCATGAGCAGCGATTCTGTTTCACGTGAAACAAAACCTAGTAATCGGGTCATTGGGATTCGTCGCCTAAGAGAGGCGATGCCAGCTCCTAGCGCTGGGCGAATCTTCGTGGTCGCCAATCAGAAAGGCGGGGTCGGCAAGACCACTACCGCAGTCAATATTGCAGCTGCCCTATCTATGGGGGGCCTTCGTACCCTAGTGATCGATTTAGATCCACAAGGCAACGCCTCAACCGCATTAGGGGTAGAGCATCGAACTTCGCTCGGTATATATGAAGTTTTAATGGGAAGTGCCAACATCGAAAATGTAATTCAAAAAGTTGCCGGATTTCCATCGCTTGATTGTGTGCCATCAAATACCTCACTTGCACAAGCTGAGATCAATTTAGTTTCGATGGTGGCACGCGAATCTATTTTGAAAGATCAGATAAATAAAATCAGTGCAAATTACGATTACATTTTTATTGATTGTCCACCTAGTTTAGGTTTATTGACAGTAAATGCATTCGCTGCTGCGACCGAAGTTTTAATTCCAATTCAATGCGAGTATTACGCACTTGAAGGATTATCACAATTACTTGAAACGTATAAGATCGTAAAACAAAGATTAAATCCAAATCTAAACTTATCTACCATTGTTTTAACGATGTTTGATTCTAGAACTAAATTAGCAAATGATGTTGTTGCAAATGTGCGCTCGCATTTTCCTCGTGAATTGATTGATATTCCAATTCCGCGCGCAGTTCGTTTATCAGAAGCGCCATCTTATTCACAGACTGTTATGACTTACGATCCATCGTCAACTGGTGCGCTTGCTTACATGCAAGTTGCCCGAGAAATTGCAGAGCGTGGCAAAGCTGTAGATAACAATGTCGTAAATATCAATTACCGAACTGGTGATATTGCATGATGGCAAAACGCGGTGGACTTGGTACCAATTTAGATGCCCTGATACCTCTGTCAGTAAATGATGTCGAAGTTGGTGCACAAGATGAGATTGATATTAATTTAATTGATCCAAACCCACGCCAACCCAGAACTATTTTTGATCAAGATGCACTTCAAGAACTAGTAGCTTCCATCAAAGAGATCGGAATCTTGCAACCCCCGGTAGTACGTAAAGCTGGTGGTCGTTATGAATTAATCATGGGCGAGCGTCGCTTGAGAGCGGCGAAATTGGCTGGTTTATTGCGCATTCCAGTAATAATCCGCCAAACCCCCAACAATGAATTACTTCGTGAAGCGTTGATCGAAAACATACATAGATCACAATTAAATGCGCTCGAAGAGGGTGCAGCCTATTCACAACTATTAAATGACTTCAATTGCACCCAAGAGGAGTTAGCGAAGAAACTTGGTCGTTCGCGCACCGTAATTACCAACACCATTCGTCTGCTTAATTTGCCGACCTCAGTACAACAGAAGGTTGCAGCTGGAACTATTAGCGCAGGACACGCACGTGCATTACTTGGCCTAAGCGATAGCAGCACCATCGAGAAGTTAGCCAATCGCATCGTGGCCGAAGGTTTATCAGTCCGAACCATCGAAGAGATCATTGCGATTAGCAAACCAGAAAATAAACGGAAATCTGGCAAGACCAAGAAAAGTAGCCCAGAGCTAAAAGAGCTTGGTGATCAATTAGGTGATGTACTTGATACCAGAGTAAGAATTGAAAGCGGTAGCGGCAAAGGCGAGATTATTATCGAATATGCCGGCGCAGAAGATCTACAACGCTTAGTTAAGTTGATATCCAGCGCGCGAAGCTAACTCTTTTTTAACTACCGCACCAAGCGCTTTGACACCTTCACGGATACGCTCTGGAGTCGGGTGGCAGTAGGAAAGACGCATCTGCCAAGAGCCGAAACCATCTGCATAGAAAGCGCTACCTGGTACATAAGCAACTTTGGCCACAATCGCCTTTGGCACCATCGCTTTGGTATCAATCTCCGGCGGCAGAGTTACCCAAACATAGAAACCGCCACCAGGTTTGGTCCAAGTAGCTTCCTTTGGAAAGTGCGCATCTAAACTTTCAAGCATCGCATCGCGACGAACTCGGTATAAATCAACGAAACTTGCGATCTGATCGCGCCATGGTTGATCTTTTAAATAGCTAGAGATTGTCATCTGAGTGAAGTTAGATGGGCAGAGAATCGAAGATTCTGAAGCTATTACCAATTTATCTTTGATTGATTGGGGCACTAACGCCCAACCAACTCGAAGGCCAGATGCGATGGTTTTAGAGAACGAGCCCAAATAAATTACATTCTCAGAGTCTTGCGCGCGCATCGCGTTTGGAGAAGGGCGATCAAAACCGAGCAACCCATACGGGTTATCTTCAACAATAAATATCTCCTCTTTAGCGCAGATCTGCAAGATTTCGGTACGTCGATCAGCGCTAAGCATTACCCCAGTTGGGTTCTGATAATTAGGGATCAAGTACAAGAATTTGATTTTGCGACCAGTGGCGCGCACCGATTTGATCGCTTCAGTTAGAGCTATCGGCACCATGCCATCTTGATCGGTTTCGATATGAACTACTGAAGCTTGATATTGTGAAAAAGTACCGAGCGCGCCAACATATGAAGGCGCTTCTACCAAAACTACATCACCGGGATCGATAAATATTCTTGAGATCAAATCTAAAGCTTGCTGCGAACCGGTAGTTACGATCACATCATCTGCATCCGCCCGGATACCTTCGAGCGCCATCACTTCACAGATCTGTTCGCGAAGCAACGGATGGCCTTGACCGCTGCCATATTGCAAAGCTTCGGTGCCATTTGTCGAAACCAACTCACGGACTACCTCTGCCATCATCTCCATCGGCAAGGCAGATAAATTTGGCATTCCACCTGCTAGAGAGACTATTTCTGGCCGTGAAGCCACTGCAAAAAGGCTTCTGATTTCAGAGGGCTTCATATGCGCCGCTCGAGAAGCAAAACGATTCTCGAGTTCTAACGAATCTCCAGTCGTATGGCGCAGTTCGGTCATTGGGTTATTTTTCCATAACTTTCGCAAGGCGCGAAATTAATTAATTCTTAACCCAGCTCGTTTTAGGTCTGAAATTCTAAGTGTCCCAGTCTTGGCATCATCCTCTGCCGCTAAATAGAGTCTTTGAATCGCGATTACTAATGATTCTGCGATCAAATCGCGAAATTCTGCGCGCTTCAACCTTGCAGCATCCTCAGAATTTGAAAGGTAACCTAGATCAATTCTCACAGCTGGTGCTTGAACCAACCGCAGTAAATCCCAAGTCTTTGAATGGGTACCACAATTCTGTAAATCAGTACGGGCACAAATCTCACGTTGCACCAAAGATGCAAAACGATCACCAACTACTGAGTGCACACCATGCGCGTCACTGCCATAAGAGTAGGTGGCAACTCCGTGCGCTTTTTCATTTTTGTAAGAGTCACAATTTAATGAGATCATCAAATCAGCGTTAGCGTTATTGGTTAATTTAATTCTTTCACTTTCACTTGGATCATTCTGTGGTCCACGAGTTAAGAAAACACTGGCACCGAGCGCTAATAAACGCCCTTCAACACGGGTTGCGATGTCATAAGTGATTTCAGATTCGATTGCGCCATTTGCGTTGACCCCATGATTTGTACCGCCGCGCGCAGGATTAATAACAATCACTTTTCCAGCAAGCGCCGGGCCTCGACTTTGTTGATGTGCAACTTCTCGTAATTTAGTGGGCGTGCCGCCAGCTACTGTTTTGGTCAATCTAATCAACGCAGTAATTGTGGCCGGCCCACACTTTCCATCAACTTTTGCACCAACTGATTTTTGAAATTCTTTTACCGCAAACTCGGTTTTATTTCCAAAGATGCCATCAACACGTCCGCAATCAAATCCCATATCGGTCAATCGACTCTGTAATAACGCCACATCATCTCCACGCATTAATGGAGCGGGAGTTAAATAGAGAGAGCGATCGCCTAATTTCCAACGCGCCTCTTCTAACGCTTGAAAAGTCTGGCCATTTACATTTCCGGTAGAAGTTAAACCACGTTGTTGCTGAAAGAGCGCAACTGCATCGGCAACCGCTTGATCGTAAGTTTCTGGATTCTGGTTTAGCAACCCAATTCGATTTAGCGAGGCGATGACTTGATTTACCAAGTCACCACTATCGCCCGGTCGAAGCAGAACTTCGATCATGGAATTCCTTAGATGAATTCAGCTAAATCTTTAAGAAGCGCTGGTTTTGGCTTTGCGCCAATTACCGTCTTTACTACCTGTCCGCCTTTGAAGACATGAAGCGTTGGAATCGATTGCACACCATATTGAATAGCTAGCGCTGATTCTTCATCGGTATTTAGCTTTACGATCTTTAACTTATCGCCATGCTCTGCTGCGATCTCATCGAGAATTGGAGCGACCATTCGACATGGACCACACCACTCTGCCCAGAAATCCACCAATACTGGCTTATCTGAATTTAGAACTTCGCTAGCGAAGTTAGCTTGTGTTACTGATGGTGCTCCCATGGTGTCTCCCTCTATATATCTGGTAATTATCTAGTAATTATCTCGTAATTATCTGGCAATGGTTTAAGAATAGTTAATGCGATAAGAAACGTTCTGCATCTAACGCTGCTTGGCATCCTGAGCCCGCAGCGGTGATTGCTTGACGATAGGTGTGATCTACTAAATCGCCACAAGCAAAGACTCCTTTGAGATTGGTACGGGTGCTACGCCCCTCTACTTGAACATAACCTTCGCCATCTAAAGAAACTTGCCCTGCGATGAGCTCTGATCTTGGGTTATGGCCAATCGCTACAAATAAGCCCGTGAAATCGCGCTTGGTAACTTCACCGGTCTTAGTGTTCTTTAACTGTAGCGCTTCGACTTTATCGGTACCTAGAACATCAGTGACTTCGGTATTAAAAAGGAATTCAATCTTTGGATTATTTTGCGCGCGCTCTGCCATGATCTTTGATGCACGTAAAGTATCTCGGCGGTGAATTAACACCACTTTTGTGGCAAATTTTGTCAAGAAATTAGCCTCTTCCATTGCAGAGTCTCCACCACCTACAACGGCGATTTCTTGGTCACGGAAGAAGAAACCATCACAAGTTGCACACCACGAAACTCCACGACCAGATAAACGCTTCTCGTTTTCAAGTCCAATCTCTTTATAAGCAGAACCCATGGCCAGGATTACAGATTTAGTCTTAATTACATTGCCGCTTCCATCTTTTAAGGTTTTGATCTCTGGACCTAGATCCATCTCTACAATGTCATCAGTAATTAATTCGGCACCAAAACGTTTTGCCTGACCACGCATGTTATCCATCAAGTCAGGGCCCATGATGCCATCGGTAAACCCTGGGAAATTTTCAACATCGGTGGTGTTCATAAGCGCACCACCGGCGCTAATAGCGCCTTCGTAAACCAGTGGTTTTAATTGAGCGCGTGCGGCATAGATCGCTGCGGTATAACCAGCAGGGCCCGAACCAACAATTACTAGATTCTTTACATCGCTCATTTATTTCTCATTTTTCTTTCTTACCTAAGGTAGAACCAGTTATGCGGGGGAAGTATTCCATTAGTACGCCAATTTCCGCGATTTTCATCCGTTTAGCCACGAAAAAGAAGCCAATCACACCAAGGAGAATAATTATCAGTAACTCAAGCACCCGAATTGCAAGTGGCGAACTCTCATTTATCCCATGCCAGTAATTTGCAATTAAAAAGAGTGGGAACATAGAGATAAATGAAGCCAACATCAATTTTAGATGTTGACCAAAGAATTCTCTGATCTGCAAAACTCCAATGTGACGCCTTAGTAAATAAAGTGTGTATGGCAAGCCAATTACATAGCTAATTGAGAAAGCAGCACCTAATCCAACTGTGACCCACTTTGGTTCCAAATAAGCAAGAAAGATGTATGAAAGGGCTACCGAAATAATATTTATAAAGATGATTGAAGGGATTTGGGTACGAGTATCTTCAAAGGCATTAAATCCACGGAGCAGAATCAAATTAATACTAAAGGTAACCAACCCAACGCCAAGTGCAGAGAGCACATAACCCATATACAGACCATCTTCGTAAGGAATACCAACAAAGATGGTGCTGGTCATTAATGGACCAAGTAGGAAAAATGCCATTCCAGCTGGAACGGTGATCACACCAACCATTCGAATAGCTCGAATCAATTCGCTCTTTACTCCTTCGCGATCTTTCTTTATCGCTAGCTCTGAGATATGAGGCAACAGCGCAGTGATCAAACTGATTGTGACAATTCCGTATGGCAACATCATTACGTAGTAAGCATTTTGGAAGGGAGTAATACCGACACCAGTTTCGATGCCGGCTTTTGCGCTACGCACTGCGGCACTAGTGGCTACGCTTACGGTAACCAAATATCCAAGTTGTGAGATCAGCACATATATAAGAGTCCAACCAGCCAATGAGAATGATTTGCCCAATCCTTTAAGTCCAAAACGAATCTTTAAATGGAAATTGGTCTTTTTAACTGCCGGAATTACCAAGAGCGCTTGCACCACCACTCCTAAGGTGGTGCCCCAACCAAGAATTGCAGTCTGGGTTGGGGTAATTGTGTCCGCTGTAAATTTTGGGACCATCAAAATGAAGTAGAGCAATAGAGCTATTCCAACTAAATTATTGGCAATCGGGGCCCACATCATTGGCGCGAAGGAACCGCGAGAATTTGCTACTTGCCCTAACATCGTAAAAAGACCCAGGAAGAAGATCTGCGGCAAACAGATCCGCATCATCGTCAAAGTTAATTCATAGATATTCTCAAAGCCAGGTTGTGAAAATTCTGGGGCGTAGATTCGAACTAACGCTGGTGCAAAGACCACACCGATCAAAACCAACGCAGCCAATATCACGCTGATGGTAGTTACCAATCTGGAAGCAAAATCGACTCCACCATCAGGGTCGCTCTTGCTTTTGACTAATTGCGGTACAAAGATTGCAGTTAGCGCACCACCAACCATTAAGTTATAAATGATATTAGGCATGGTATTTGCCACGTTAAAGCTATCGGCAAGTAGCGCAGTACCAAGAACTGCAACAGTTAACACGCTGCGAATAAATCCTGCAATTCTTGAAAGCACCGTACCAACGGCCATTACCGTTGAGTTTCTAAAGAGGTCTTGGTTCTTCATGCTTTACGACTTCGTTTGATTCTTCGTACGCTTTGAGCGATTGCTGCCAAAATTAAAACTAAACCTGCACCGGTGGTGAATCTGGATACGGCCGGCGAGATGATGGTTGAAGAGAGATCTAAAATCGCAGTAGCACCGACTACCTTCCCTTTACCGTTTTCAAATCTGGCAACCACCGTAGTGTCACCAGCTGCAATAGTTTTGATCGGAACGCTAACTTGAATCTTACTCTTGGGAGCTAAAGTTATTCCGCGATATTCCGGAAAGACCACACGATTATTTAGTGGTCTAAATAGCAGATCAACTTTGGCAGGACTATCGAAGTCATTGACTAAAGTAATTGGCATCTTCTGGTTTGCGGTTGTGATTTGATAACGACCACTTACGATCCGTAGTTTTCCAATGAATTTAGTCTGACCGATTTCAAAATCTTTTAACAACGCCTCGCGTCCGGCATTATCTAATTGGGGGCTAAATAGCTGGCCAATCTTGGCGCGGTCAGTTTCGAGCTCTTTTGGATCTACTACCGTGGATAGCAACGAAAATTCCTGTCTGGCGCTATTAAAGAATTGCCTGATCTCATTGCTGATATTGGCTCTCTTGGATGAGTATCCACTACCTCGTTCGCTACGTACATTTCTATTTAGGTAGTTGGTGACTTTCGATTCTCCGACTTGGTAGTAGAAACTTAACTCTGCCGGAGCCAGTGATTCCAGATATTTAATGTCTGGATTTCCGTATGCAGTTGCATATATTGAATCCCCACCGACTACCTTCTTTAATTGATTTAACCAATCGCTTGCAGTTTGCGAACCTTCTTCGATTAGCGATTGGACATCATCTAGCAATGCACCATCGATTACCCAAACACGAGATTTGGCAACAGATTGATAGATCAAGATCCCAAGATCTCCGGTAGGTTGCAACGAACCTTCGAAATCTTTGTTTGTAAACTCGCCTTGATAATTTCTATTTGCCGGCGTAGTGAGGTAAACCGTATTTTCGGCAGCGGTGCTAGGTAGCGGCAAGAAAAGCAAACAGGCAATAATTAGAAGTAATCTTTTCATGTCAGATCACCGCTTCTTGCGATTAATTTTCGCTCGTCTGGGTATGCCAAACGATCTACGATTTCATTTAACGGAAACCACCGGACTTCATCGACTTCGGTTACCTGTGGCGCTAACTTTCCGCCCACCTCTTTAAATAAATAATGGTGCACAGTTTTATGAATGCGTTTACCGCCTGCCATAAACCAGAAATCAATTACGCCAAGTTCGCGCAAGATCTCGGATTGGATTCCGGTCTCCTCGGCTACCTCGCGGATCGCGGCCTCTTCGGGAGTTTCGCCAGTTTCGATATGCCCCTTCGGCAGAGACCAGAGCAGACGTTCGCGGCTCTCATCTTTCTGATCCAATCGGCCAATTAATAGCCCTTTTGTGCCTGAGAAGTCGATGACTAAACCGCCAGCGCTAACTTCATCGACGCGCTTTGCATAGCGTTGCGGAGTTTTCGCAGCAGAACTATTTTTCTTTTTACGGTTGCGCGAGCGTTTTTTTCGGTGAGGCTTAGACGCCGATTTAACTTCCGAACCGGTATCGCCGCCAGCACCAGGTGCCGGGGTCATGCCAGTACCCTAACCTTTCCCCTATGAGTAATGCATTAGATGCCGCCTCCGAATTAGCGATTCGCTCGCTAATTGAGCGTGCACCACTTGCTAGCTCGCTCGCCCAAGCCTTTAAGAACGCTGGCTTCAAATTAGCGTTAGTTGGCGGTCCAGTTCGAGATGCGATCTTAGGCCGCCTTGGTAGCGATCTCGATTTCACCACTGATGCAAAACCCGAAGAGACCAAAAAGATTTTAAAAAATTGGGCTGAAGACATTTGGGATGTGGGAATTGAATTTGGCACAGTGGCTGGAAAACGCGGTGACACCACCGTTGAAATCACCACTTACCGAAGCGATAAATATGATCCAAATTCACGCAAACCAGAGGTGCAATTTGGCGATAACATCGAAGGAGATTTGTCGCGCCGCGATTTCACAATCAATGCAATGGCGCTCGAATTAACTAGCGCCAAACCTATATTCATCGACCAATTCAACGGTTTAGCAGATTTAAGTGCAAAAGTTTTACGCACTCCAGTAACTGCTGAGCAATCTTTTAGCGACGATCCGTTACGGATGATGCGCGCAGCCAGATTTGCTGCACAATTAAATTTCGAAATCGCAGAGTCAGAACTAAAAGCGATACACCAGATGGCAGATCGGATCAACATCATCTCTGCCGAACGAATCAGAGATGAATTCATTAAATTGATGATGTCAAACCATCCCAGAGTTGGAATCTCAATCTTGGTAGCTACTGGCCTAGCAGAGTTAATAATTCCAGAGATTCCGAAGTTGCAATTAGAGATTGACGAACATCATCACCACAAAGATGTTTACGAACACTCATTAACAGTGCTGGAACAAGCTATGGCTTTAGAAGCACGTTTAGGTGGCAAGAATTTAGTCATTAGGTTATCGGCGTTATTTCACGATATCGGAAAGCCGAAGACTCGTGCATTAATTCCAGGTGGTGGAGTCTCATTTCATCACCACGAAGTAGTCGGCGCACGTCTAGCCAAAGAGCGTCTAAAGAAACTCCGGTTCCCCAACGAGGTTATTGATCAAGTGGAACTATTAATCTCATTACATCTTCGTTTTCATGGATATGGCGCAGGCGAATGGACCGACTCAGCGGTACGTAGATATGTCCGCGATGCTGGCGAGCTACTGGCCCATTTACATGTATTGACCCGCGCAGATTGCACCACTCGTAATCAAAGAAAAGCTGAGCGTTTGGCAGCAACTTATGACGAACTAGAGGCGCGCATCGAGAAACTTGCCGCAGAGGAAGAGTTGGCTGCGATCCGGCCAGATCTAGATGGTGCAGAAGTGATGCAGTTACTTAATTTGAAACCATCACGTGAAGTTGGTGCTGCTCTAGATTTTCTATTAGAGCTGCGTTTGGAGCATGGTCCGCTTGGTAAAGAGCGAGCCACTAAAGAACTACTTAATTGGTGGAAAGCCCGCTAAATTTACTGCGACGTAAGATCACAAAAGCAGTTAGCAAATAAATAACTGAAATTGCAATCGGCACCACCAAGGTAACTCCGCTATTTGGTGTGACTAGCGCTGAAAGCAGAGCACCACTTACGATCGCCACATTTACGGTCATGTCATAAAGTGCAAAGGTGCGTCCTCGAAAATCATCAGTGATCTTTGATTGAATCAACGCATCATTGGTGACTTTCATACTCTGTCCAGTTGATGCCACAAAGAAGGCAGCGATATACAAAGTCCAGGGTGTTTGAAATAACCCAACCAAAATTGGAGTAATCGAACTCAATGCCACCATCAATCTGATCCAATTGTGGCGACCAATCTTTGATACCCCAATTGGCGCAACTAGCGCACCAATTACCAATCCAGCTCCTGCAAAAGCAATTGCGCGACTTACCCCAGCCAACCCAGCTTCAGTATCTAGCGGATCGTTAAAAGTATTTCGTTCAAGCAGTAGCCCCACGATTGTTAACGCCGTTAAACCACCGCGTTGAATTGAGGTAGCGATAATTCCGCGCGCGGCATCTCGATGGTTCTGTAAGAATCTAAAGGCCGCAGCTAACTCTGCAAAACCATTAGGTGATCGCGCTTCATGCGGAAGCGGGCCAAGCTCCTCTTTGCCAAGGCGCGAAGCCAACAAAGTCGCGCTTAAGTAGCCAAGCACTGCCACTAGTAACAAGATGCCATCTGATTGATTGGCATTATTCATAGAGTCAATGGCTCGGCGTAGCGCGATTCCAATCGCGCCACCAATTACGACAGATAACGATCCACCTGTTACCGCTAGTGCATTTGCTTTAATTAAATTCGGTCGGTCAATCATCAAAGGCAGCCCTGCTGATAATCCCGCTAGCAATAATCGATTGATACCAAAAGCCAAGAGAATCAATACCGTTAGCAAAAATCCAGTGCTTCCCGTAAAAATCAAAATTGCTACAAAAATTAGATCTACCGCACGCAAGAAATTTGCAGTGACCACTGCTCTCTGTCTGGATTTGCGATCCAAGATGGTTCCGACAAGCGGACCAACAATTGAATATGGTGTCAATACCACTGCAAAACCTAAAGCAGCAGCCATAGCACTTGCCTGTCGCTCTGGAGAGAAGAGCACAAATGAGGCCAGCGCACTTTGAAAGATGCCATCAGTCAATTGGCCGGTCCAACGAACTGCAAGTAATCGACGTAGGCGTGGATGCAGAATCAAGCTTAGAAAATTCTGCATACCCCAAACTTTATGCTCTATGCGCTACTTATTACAATTACCCACGTGAAATCAAAGCGCTCCTTTATTGATTACTCGCTTGATAAGCGGGCAACTTTGATTGCACTCTTTCGCGGAGCAACCGATGCCTGCGACGCTGATCCATATCTACTTCGCGCAGCAAAATTTCATGGATTGAAAGCCGATCGCAACTGCCCAGTATGTAAGAAAGATGAATTGGTGGAACTTCGTTATACCTACGGAGATCAATTAGGACAATATCAAGGTCGAATCAAAACCATTGCGGAGTTGGTAGAGATGGAGCACGAGTTCGGAGAGTTCCGTGTTTATTTAGTCGAAGTTTGCAGATCTTGTCACTGGAATCATTTAGTTCATTCTTTTACCTTGGGCGATGGCGTAATCCGTAAGCCACCAAGGAAGAAACCCACAGTTGAGGACCAGGATTACAGGTAACCTTTCACCATGGCCAAATCCAAAGCCAGATCCAATGCTAGAAAAACCGGTAATTCAGAGGGAAGATCATTAAAGCCTTCTAAGCGGACTCTGGCGCGGCTATCTATCTTCGTCGGTGGTTTTGGTTTTGTAGCAGCTTCAACTCTCTTCGTTCTGGCTTACTTCACGGTCGGAATTCCAAATCCAAATGATTATGTAAATACCCAGTCCACCATTATTAAATATGCAAATGGTGCAGAGATTGGTCGCATCGGTGCACAAAATCGCACCATCGTGCCACTTGCCAAGATGCCCTGGAATTTACGTTATGCAGTTCTAGCAGCGGAGAATCGCAACTTCTATAACGAACATGCATTTAGCATCACCGGAATTGGTCGCGCAGTAATCGATAACGTCGTTACCTTAGGCCGAGGCGGTGGCGGGTCCACGATCACTCAGCAATATGCAAAGACAGCATTCTTAACTCAAGAGCGGACAATTACCAGAAAAATCAAAGAGTTAGTCATTGCTATCAAGCTAGAGAATCAATTGACCAAAGATCAGATTTTGGAGAATTATTTAAACACCATCTACTTTGGTCGCGGTGCCTATGGAGTAGAGACTGCTTCACAGCAATATTTCAACCGTAGCGCTAGCCAATTGAACTTAGCGCAATCGGCAGTGATTGCATCGATACTTCGCTCACCTGGTTACTACGATCCGCAATATAGTGAGAATAATTTGAAGCGTTTGAAATCTCGCTTTGCATATGTAATCGATGGGATGCGCAAAGCTGGTTGGATTGATGAAGCAACTGCAAAGAGCGTGAAGTTTCCAACAATCTTGCCTGGAACCCAGGAGGGCTCACTCTCTGGGCCACGTGGTTATCTAATTGAAATGGTCCGAGCCGAATTGGTTAAGCGCGGATTTACTGATGATCAATTAATGAAAGGTGGCTTGATTGTTAAAACCACCTTTGATCAACGCGCCATGACTGCTGCAATCGATGCGGTCACCAAATTAACCCCGAAAGGTGCGCCCGAGAATTTACATATTGGTTTAGCTTCGATTCGCCCCGGAACTGGTGAAATCATCGCTATATATGGTGGGCGCGATTATCTAGTGCGCCAATTAAATGATGCCACCCAATCAATCGCGCTTGCTGGTTCCACTTTCAAGCCATTTGCGCTCGCAGCTGGATTAGAGGCGGGCATTCCACTTACCTCAATGTGGAATGGTGACTCACCGCAAATTTTCGATGATTACGGAAAACCATATGAAGTAAATAACTATGGCGACGAAGGTTGGGGACAGATTGATTTGCTTACCGCAACCTCACATTCGGTCAACACAGTTTATGTGCCACTTGGAATCAAAGTCGGTCCAGAAAAAGTCGTGGATGCTGCACGTCGCGCTGGGATTCCAGAGAAAATCGCGATGATGCCAACACCTTCGGTGGTCTTAGGTGCGGCATCTCCACATGTCATTGACGTAGCTAGTGCATACGCCACCTTTGCTGCACAAGGTGTTTACGCTGCCCCATGGTTTGTAGTTGAGGTAACTGGTTCCAATGGCGGACTTCTATATCAAGCAACGCCACCATCTGCGATCGAAGTATTTAGCAAAGATGTAATGGCAGATTTAACTTATGCACTTTCAAAAGTAGTAAGTAACGGAACTGCGACTTACGGAACCTCTGGATTGGGTAGACCTGCGGCAGGAAAAACTGGTACCTCGGAGCAGAATGCCTCTGCATGGTTTAGCGGCTACACCCCACAACTTTCAACAGCGGTAGCGATGTTCCGCGACAACGCATCACAGACTTTAAATGGAATTGGTGGATTAACTTCGGTAACTGGTGGCACATTTCCAGCACGTATTTGGACCGCTTACATGAAAGGTGCGTTAAAGGATCAACCTGCGCTCTCATTTCCAAAACCAGTAAATATTGGTGGCACTGATCCGGTAGTTATGACTAGCGGCGGTGTTCAGGTGCGAAAGCAGAAGTAAACTGTTTAAATCTTCTAGAGTTCTGATTGCCCTTGCAATTCTGGCAAGCTTGTTATCTTTCGCGAAATTCTCACATTGCCAAGACAATGGCTGGGCCTCGCCTGATAATTACATCCACGCTTGTTATACCGATATTGCACCTTTATATACCGAACGCTTTCTAGATAGAGATATTTGGCCTTTCGCTAGTGGCGATAAGAGCGTCGAATATCCAGCGTTGATGGGCGTAGCCATGTATCTAACAGCGCTACCAGTAAATGGGGTACATGGATATTACTTCTTCAATATCTTCCTCTTATCTTTACTCTTTATTGCTAGCGTCTATCTACTTCAACGAATCAATCCTTACGGTTTTTATTACGCTTTAGCACCTGCAGTAATTGGATCGCTCTTTATCAATTGGGATCTCTGGGCAATACCAACGATGCTACTGGCAATTTATTGGTTTGATCGCAAGAAATATGATTACAGTGCGATTGCGCTTGGAGTCTCGGTCGCTACTAAATTTTTTCCGATACTACTTTTAATTCCGATATTAGTAATCTTCTTAAGAAGCGGCGTTCGACCATTTAGATATTTGACTTTCTTTGCCGCTACTTGGGCAGCGATTAATTTGCCAATTGCAATTACTACTCCAACCGGTTGGTGGCATTTCTATAAATTCAACTTAGAGCGTGGCCCAGATTGGGGTTCAATCTGGAATATCGGACAGATTTTCGGTTGGACTACAGGACCAACTAATTACATTTCGCTACTTGGAACTTTGGCAATCTTAGCTTGGGTCTGCGTTTATCTCTTTGGGCTTCGGGAAACGCCAACACTTGCAGAAGTTTCATTTATTGTCTTTACCGCTGCTTTAATTTTAAGCAAGGTCTATTCGCCGCAATACGTTCTCTGGTTAACTGCTCTTGCGGTAATTGCAATAAAAACTAAAGAGACTTTAATAATGTTCTGGGTCTGGCAATTCGCAGAACTTCTCTACCATGTTGCAATTTGGCAACACTTAGCCACTTTGACTGATGCCAAGTTCGGGCTAAGCCAGAGTTTTTACGGCGGGATCAGTTTGCTTAGGTGGATTGCTGCGATTGCGATGGTCTTCGCCCTCGCCCGCCAGGTATCCAAAGCCCGTTTTACACAGGGAAAACCATGGGATTTCCTCTTTAATAGCGCCTCCAGTTACCCTTAACCCCTCATAAAAAGGCATCAGCAAGTTCGCCTTTTCATGATCACCTCTGTTACGGAAATACCGTAACCGCATAGTCCGAAGGGGTTTATTGATTCATGCGTCATTATGAATTAATGGTCATCCTTGACCCAGAGCTCGAAGA